>Ga0207428_10002230_pt1 | contig 19458 bp, 17 predicted proteins | sample RhiMethybrSRZTD1_FD_187600 | JGI IMG/M metagenome (GOLD analysis project Ga0207428, IMG submission 187600) | Populus rhizosphere microbial communities from Tennessee, USA - Rhizosphere MetaG P. TD hybrid SRZTD1 (SPAdes) (version 3) | ecosystem: Host-associated > Plants > Roots > Rhizosphere >...
CCTCATCGTCAAGCGACGGCGCCGGAGCGACCCCGGCCACCTCCGCACCGTCCACCATGAGTGTCGTGTAGGTGCCGCCGTCGTCCTGCGGATATTCGGTCACGTCGTGGCCGAACAACTGCTGGAAAAATCCGACGGCGGCCGCCGGCTCGGGCGTCATGAGCTCGGCCCAGGAGAACGCGCCGGGCTCGCCGTACCGCCCGCTGCCCGGGTGGGTTCCGGCCTGCCAGACGCCCGTGGAGCCGCCGCCGGGCGGCTCCACGAACACCATGGTTCCGGTGTCCGCGACGTCCTCCGGCCCGAACTTCACTGTGCCGCCAGCGTGGGGCGTCTCTTCGGCGATGGCGCGGGCGTCGTCGGCGGCGAGGTATACATTCCACTGCGCCGGCGCGGAGGCGGCTTTCTGGGCCGGGGGCTGCGGCGCGATGACCGCCACGAGATCGTCGTCCAGGAAGGCCTTCGAGTAGCTGCGCCCGTCCGGCGTGGGGAGATCCTCGTAGCGCCAGCCGAACACCGCGGCATAGAAGGACTTCGCGGCCGCCACATCGGGCGTCTGAACGTCGGTCCAGCACACCTCCCCGTGGTTGTACCCGTTGCGCTGAACCATGCCGCTCATTCCTTCCGTTGGACAGACACCCTAAGGCTAGACGTGCACAGGCCGTCCGGTGAAGGCCACGAGCCTCTCCAGGCTGCTCGCCGACTCCGCCACCTGCCGGGCAGGAGCGAAGCTGCCGCCGGCGCGGACCTGGTCGCTGATGGTCTGCTGTGCGAGCACCTCGACGTAGTCCGTCAGGGCATCAGAAACGCTGAGGTCCGCCCCGAGCGCCTTGCTGAAGTCCCAGGCGTGAACCAGGAATTCCAGGTTGAGGATGGAGGCAACCATCGTGGCGGGCAGCTCGGCGAAGCCCATGTCGACGGTTCCTTCCAGTCCTCGCCGGTAGAAGGCTTCCAGGACCGGCTGTGCGAGGTCGGCGATGCGGGCTTCCGGCGCCTTGGCGGCGTCGTCGGTGACGGATGCGCCGAGAGCCTTCCCGATCCCGGTGATCGAACCGGCCAGGTGGTCCAGCAACTGGCCCACGTTGTAGTCGGCGCAGGGGGTCTGGGTGCCGAGGTCCGCCGGGGTGAGGGAGCGCAGCACACGCTCCAGCACCGCCAGGGTGGCATCGGCGGCGATGAGTTCGTTGAGGGGGTCCGGCGCAGCCGCCCACTCGTCGGCGCCTGCGTCGCCGACGGTTGCTTCGGCCACCAGCCGGTCCAGGTAGTGGTTCCAGCCTTCGGCGTGGCCCACTTCCTGCTGTTCGCTGAGGCCCTCGTGGGTCAGGCGTACCGAGGTGCCGCCGCCGGCCGGCTCAAGGGTGATGGAGACGACGGAATCCGACAGCGCCATCGCCTCGCTCTGCTCCCAGCCCCACGTGAACACCACGCGCTTGCCGGGTTCAATCTCCGTGAACGTGCCGGTGGCGTGGTGCCCCGGCGTGATGGTCCAGCGGTACTCGCCGCCCACCTTCAGGTCGACGCGGGCTGCAACGGTCTGCCAGCGGCGGAGGCGTTCCGGCTCGGTAATGAGGGCAAAAGCCTGGTCGATATCCAGCGGGAGAAGGACGGTCTTGTCGAAAGTCATGATTTTTCCTTGGGGTTGTGGAGAGCGGCATACCTGCTGGCGTCGGCCACGAGCTGATCGAGCTCGCTGGTCCAGAACTGGTCAAAGAGCCGGCGGAGTTCGTTCATGCCCGCTGCGTCCGGCCGGTAGAACCTGTTCCGGCCTTCCTTGCGGGCCACCACGAGTCCGGCCTGCTCCAGCAGCAGCAGGTGCTGTGAGATGGCGGATCTGCTGACGGTAAATTCGCGTGCAAGCTCCGTTACGGTCTTCTCGCCGCCTGCCAGCAGCTGCAGCAGGCGGCGGCGGTTGGGTTCCGCGGCGACTTCGAGGGGATCAAGCACGGTAATTACGTTAGCGTCCACTAACGCATTACGTCAACAGCGGGTACTAAAAAGCCCGCCGGGCATGCCAATGAACGGCATGCCCGGCGGGCGTCATAGTAGTGCGTCACCCTGGGTTCGGAAGGCAAAACCTTCGGAATTCAGGGAGCAAGAAAAAACGGGTGCCTGAAACGAACGACGCACATACGTACGACGGCGGCATACAGCCGAGTGCCTTACGGCACGTTCAGGCTGGAACGACTAACCGATCCGACGGGTGTCTACTTCGTCGTCGTCTTCGTCCAAATCGTCCGCGTACTTATCCACGTAGGCTGAATAGTCCGGTTCGACCGGTTCATTCGCGAAATGGCTCGTTGCACGACTTCCCGGACCCGTTAGCTCACGCTGAAGGGCCGAATAGTCAGTGTTCGGGGAGTAGTACTTGATGTCCCGAGCCTGCTTGGTAGCTTTTGCCTTTTGACGGCCGCGCCCCATGGCGTGACCCCCTTTTGTACTTGGACCGGAGGTGGTCACCTTGGCTATCGGTGAGGCCCCGGAATGTTTGGTCAATTTGTCGTATCCCTAGATTACATGCTTTCGGCGGCAACTGCTCGCCACGACAGGGCCGGCAGGGCCGGTGTGACGGCCACAACCGCGGCAATCAGGGCGCCGCAAGGATTTTTTCTTCGGTAGAGTCTCCTGATCAGTACCTCCCGCCCATACCGACCGCTCAAGGCCGAGAACGCCCGGAAGGGGTGCCGCCCCCAGTGAACGAAGACCGTCCGACCATTCCGCCCCCTCCATCAGAGCCGCCGCGGATCAGATTCCGGACCGCAGCGCGCCGTCCCACGGCGGACGTCAGGCAGTCCCTGGTCAAGGCAGGGTTCGTGGCCGCGTTGCTGGCCGTGGGCGGCGTGCTCATCTGGCTGCTGACGTCGCTGCTGGCTGCCGCCACAATGCAGTCCGCGAACCAGCCCGGGGCACCCCAGGAAACGGCTTCCCCCGCCGCACCGTCCGCGTCCCCCCGGCCCAGCCTTCCCGTGAAGGGATTGAGTCCGCTGGATTTCCGGGTGGGTGACTGTTTCCAGGACTTCGATCCCGAGGCAACCGAATCCACGGTGGTGGCGTGCACCACGGATCATTCCGCCCAGCTCGTGGCCGTCCACTACTACGACGCCGCGGACAGCTACCCCGGCGGCGACGCCATGAAGGCCAAGGCGCGTGAGGCGTGCCAGTCGGCTCCACTGACGGCCAAATCAAATGCCTACAACCTGGACTACCGGCTTGCCTACCCCAGCAGCACGAGCTGGGGCCAGGGAGACCGCCGCGTGGACTGCTACGTCACCGCGGCGGCCGGCAACATCATCAAGGCCAACCTGCTTCCCTAGCCGTCCTGCCCAGCCGTTCCGGACCGGCCTCCGCTAGTCCTTCCGGCGGACCGAAAGTCCGCTGCCGGCGGGGGCGCCGCCGTCGGGTCCCACGAGTGCCTCGAGCCCCTCAATGGTGAGTTCGTCGACGTCGGCCGCCGTGTCCACGAGCACGGTGTCGCCGTCCGCGATCTCACCGGCGAGGATGGCCTTGGCCAGCCGGTCCCCGATTTCGCGCTGCACCAGGCGGCGCAGCGGCCGGGCGCCGTAGGCGGAATCAAAGCCGGACATCGCCAGCCAGGCGCGGGCGCCGTCGGTCACCTCAAGGGAGAGCCGCCGTTCGCGCAGCCGCCGGGACAGCTCTGCCACCTGGAGTTCCACGATCTTGGCGAGCTCGTCCACGGTGAGGGCATCAAACAGCACCACCTCGTCCAGCCGGTTCAGGAACTCCGGCTTGAAGGAGGCATTCACGGTGGCCATCACCGCGTTGCGCTTGGCCTCCGGGTCCAGGGTGGGGTCCACCAGGAACTGGCTGCCCAGGTTGGAGGTCAGCACCAGGATGGCGTTGCGGAAGTCCACCGTGCGGCCCTGGCCGTCTGTGAGGCGGCCGTCGTCGAGCACCTGCAGGAGGATATCGAAGACCTCAGGGTGCGCCTTCTCCACTTCGTCGAGCAGCACCACGGAGTACGGACGACGGCGGACGGCCTCGGTCAGCTGGCCGCCTTCCTCGTACCCCACGTAGCCCGGAGGCGCCCCGACGAGCCGCGCCACGGAGTGCTTCTCGCCGTACTCGGACATGTCGATCCGCACCATGGCGCGTTCGTCATCGAACAGGAAGTCCGCGAGCGCCTTGGCCAGCTCCGTCTTGCCCACGCCCGTGGGTCCGAGGAAGAGGAACGAACCTGTAGGCCGGTTGGGGTCGCTGATGCCGGCCCGGGCACGGCGGACCGCGTCGGATACCGCCGTGACGGCCTTGGACTGGCCGATCAGCCGCTTGCCGAGTTCCTCCTCCATGTGCAGCAGCTTCTGGCTTTCGCCCTGCAGCATCCGTCCGGCGGGGATGCCGGTCCATGCGGAAATCACTTCGGCGATGTCGTCCGCGGTGACTTCCTCGGCCACCATAAGCTCCTGCTTGGCGCCGCCGCCGGCCACCCGTGCCGACTCCGCCTCCGCGGCAGCGTTCAGTTCGTGTTCCAGCGCGGGAATCTCGCCGTACAGTACGCGCGACGCCGTCTCCAGGTCGCCTTCGCGCTGGGCCTTGTCCGCCTTGGAGCGCAGCTCGTCCAGCTTGGCCTTCAGGTCACCGACCCTGTTCAGGCCGGCCTTTTCGGCTTCCCAGCGGGCGTTCAGGGCGGCCAGCGCCTCTTTCTTGTCCGCCTTGTCCGCCCTCAGGGCAGCCAGGCGCTCCACGGACGCGGCGTCCTTCTCGTTGGCGAGGGCCAGCTCCTCCATGGTCAGGCGGTCCACCTGGCGGCGCAGCTGGTCAATCTCCTCCGGCGCGGAGTCGATCTCCATGCGCAGGCGGGAGGCGGCCTCGTCCACCAGGTCGATTGCCTTGTCCGGGAGCTGGCGTCCCGAGATGTAGCGGTTGGACAGCGTGGCGGCGGCCACGAGCGCGGAGTCGGCGATGGCGACCTTGTGATGGGCCTCGTAGCGTTCCTTGAGGCCTCGGAGGATGCCGATGGTGTCCTCGACGCTGGGCTCGCCCACGTAGACCTGCTGGAAGCGGCGTTCCAGGGCCGGGTCCTTCTCGATGTTCTCCCGGTACTCGTCCAGCGTGGTGGCCCCGATGAGGCGCAGTTCGCCGCGGGCCAGCATGGGCTTGAGCATGTTGCCGGCATCCATGGAGCTCTCCCCCGTGGCGCCCGCACCCACCACGGTGTGGATCTCGTCGATGAACGTGACGATCTGCCCGTCCGAATTCTTGATCTCCTCGAGGACGGCCTTGAGCCGTTCCTCGAATTCGCCGCGGTACTTCGCTCCCGCCACCATCGACGCGAGGTCCAGGGCGATCAGGGTCTTGCCGCGCAAGCTTTCGGGCACGTCGCCCGCCACAATGCGCTGGGCCAGGCCCTCGACGACGGCCGTCTTACCCACCCCGGGCTCGCCAATGATGACGGGGTTGTTCTTGGTGCGGCGGCTCAGCACCTGGATGATCCGCCGGATCTCGGTATCCCGGCCGATGACGGGGTCCAGCTTGCCCGAGCGGGCCATTGCCGTCAGGTCGGTACCGAACTTCTCCAGCGCCTGGAAGGTGTTCTCCGGATCTGCGCTGGTCACTTTTCGGTCGCCGCGGACGCCCGGCAGGGCGGCGAGCAGCGCTTCATGGGAGGCTCCGGCGTCGCGCATTAACCGCCCGACGGCGTCACTGCCGGCGGAGAGGCCCAGCAGCAGGACCTCGGTGGACACGAAGGTGTCACCCAGTTTGTCGGCTTCGTTCTTGGCGTTCTGGATGGCCTGCAGCGCGGGCCTGGACAGCTGCGCCTGCTGCGTGGAGCTTCCGGATGTTGCGGGCAACGCCTTAATGGCGGTGCTGGCCTGCACGCTGACGGCGTCCGGGTCCGCGCCGGTGGCGCGGAGGAGCGCGACGGCGACACCCTCCCGCTGGTCCATGAGTGCCTTGAGGAGATGAGCCGGCTCAACCTGCGGATTTCCCGCCGTGGAGGCGTTCATGGCTGCAGCCGAAAGAGCCTCCTGGCTCTTTGTGGTGAATTTGGCGTCCAAAGCGAGCTCCTTCCGGGAAGTGAATTATCTAAGTTGAGTCTACAACGCTCAACTTTGGCCGGAGGGTGCTCGCTGCCCGAGTTTGCCGACAGCGAAAACAGCCTTCGAGGAGCAAGTGAATTTCCGGCGAACCACTGCCCCTGAACTGTATCCCCAGCACCCGAATCCCCCTAGGATCGGAGCTGTGACCGGGACGGATGGTCCCAACGGCACGTCCGAGAGGAGCACCAGGAATGACGAAGTTCGTAGTTCTTTACAACGCACCGCAGTCCGCCCAGTCCCAGATGGCGGAGAGCTCCCCCGAAGCCGCCCAGGAGGGCATGAAGGCCTGGATGGAGTGGGCAGCCAGGGCCGGCGACGGCATCGTTGACATGGGAAATCCGCTCGGCGCAGGCAAGGAGGTCACCGCCGCCGGAACCACTGACACCAACACCCAGGTTGGCGGGTACGGCATCCTCCAGGCCGACACCATGGACGGCGCCCTGGCGCTCCTCGAGGGCCACCCGCACCTGATGATGCCCGGCGCGAGCATCCAGGTCTACGAGGCACTCGACATTCCCGGCATGTAGGGCGGCGGGAAATAAACCGGCGGGCGGCTCCCCCAAGGCGCCGCCCGCCGGTTGCCTGTTTGCCCGCTTGCCGCTCCGGCCGCCTCCGGGAGCCGGCCGCCTCCAGGGGCCGCTAGGAGCCCGGAACCCCGGAGACGCTGGTGATCCAGCTGAGGTTCCGCGCAACGGACGCGTGCTCGTTGCTGTAGCCCGTGTAGTCGGAGGGGTTCTGCGCCGGCAGGATGCTGGACGTGGACAGCACGCCCGCGAGCTTGCCGTTGACGATCAGCGGGCCTCCCGAATCACCGTTGAGGGTATGGCCGGTCTGGGACCGCGTCGTGACGGTCGGACCGCCGGACGGGTCAGAGCCCTGCCCCGTGACCGTGACGTCTGCAGTCTTGAGGAAGTAGGACATGGGCCCGGAGCCTTCGGACTGGTAGCCCCAGCCGTAGACCCTGGCGGCCGCTCCGCCCTCGGGGAAGGAGCCGGACAGGCCCACATAGGTCCCGTAGTACGGCGCGGACAGCTTCAGCAGCAGGACGTCTCCCATGGGCGAGGCGTAGCGCGCAGCCACCGCCCTTACGGCGCCTCCGCTCTGCAGGTACGTGGTGCCGAGGCGGACCGACCGCAGGCTCGTGGAGTTGCAGTGCTTGGCGGTGATGACCCAGCTGGCCGAGATCTGGCTGCCGGTGCAGCCCACTTTGGTGCCGGTGGCATCAAACGAAACCTGCGCCGCGAAGGGCGCCGCGGAGACGGAGGTGGCGGTGCCGCCGGCGATGTTCTTATGGACCGAACCGTCCTCCGCAGGGGCTGCGGTAGCGGCATTAGCAGGCGCCAGCAGCACTACGGCGGCAGCGGCCAGTAATTTGGCGATCTTCAATGCGGCGACTCCTTCGCTCGACGGTGCACGCATTTCAACTGAGACACTACGGGGAGTTATAAGGATTTGTCATATTTAGTGACTAAACCTGTCACAAAACTGCGGCCGCCGCACCGGGTTTCCGGCTATGGTCCCGGCCTCGGAACTGGCATTAGTCTGAGGGCCAGGAGTTGCTCTGCCTTGCCCGGTGCCTGATCAACGGCATCAGGTTCCGTTCTGTGATGCGAGGGAACATGACTGGAGCGTCGAAACAGCGGATGTGGTCCGGCGCCGTTCCGGCAGCCCTACTGGCCCTGACTGTGGCGCTGACCGGCTGCCAACCCGGACCGCCGCAGCCACCGCCGTCGAGTCCGCCCGCAACGTCCGGTTCGCCGGGCCCGTCCAGTCCCTCCGCAACATCCAGTCCCTCCGCAACGTCCACTTCCTCTGAACCGGCGGCGGCCGCGGCCCACTTCACCGCCCAGGGCGACGTAGGAGTCAGCACCGGAGCCAGGAAAGTCCTGGACACCATCGCCGGGCTCCGGCCGCAGCTGAACCTGGCGCTCGGAGACTATTCCTACGAAGCCGGGCTCGAGCAGGAATTCTGCGACATGGTCACGGGCAAGCTGGGCGCCGAATTCCCCTATCAGGTGGTTACCGGGAACCATGAAAGCGACGGCCACGACGGCGACATCGCCAATATCGTCAAGTGCCTGCCCAACAAACTGCCCGGCCTGCAGGGTGAGTACGGAACACAGTGGTACGTGGATTATCCGGAGCAAAAGCCCCTGGTCCGATTCATCATGGTGTCCCCGGGCATCGAGTTCCATGACGGCAATACGCTGGACTATTCACCGAACAGCGAGCGCTGGAAATGGACCGAGGACGCCCTCGAGGGTGCCAAGTCGCGGAACATTCCCTGGACTGTCGTGGGAATGCACACCCCTTGCCTCAGTGTGGGCAAATACGACTGCCAGGCCGGGCGGGACTTTACCAACATGCTGATGGAGAAGAAGGCGGACCTGGTACTGACGGGCCATGACCACATGTACCAGCGCAGCCACCAGCTGGGCGGCGGCCTCGGGTGTCCCGCCCTGGTGCCCGACTCCTTCTCCAGCGGCTGCATCACCGATTCCGACGCAAGCATGGTCCGGGGCGAGGGAACGGTTTTTGCGACCGTGGGAACAGGCGGAGCGGGGCTCTATGACGTGCATGATGACGATTCCGAAGCCGGGTACTTCGCCGCCTGGTCGGGCAGGAACCGTAACCCGGCCCTCGGCACCCTGGACGTGACGGCCACCGCAGACCGGCTTTCGGCCAGGTTTGTCCCGGCCGACGGATACACCTTCACCGACGCCTTCAGCATCGAACGGAAGTAGCCTCGTCAGCCGGTAGGTAAACTCACGCGGTCCGGGCGGGGCCCGTTCCGACGGGCCGGTCCCGATAGGTCAGCCTTTCGTCCAGATGGAGATCCAGTCGAGGTAGACGTGCCCGGCCGTGGCTGGCGCCGGGCAGACCGGCAGGCAGGATTCGGTCTGGAGAATGTAGTGCATGGGCGTGTTCGGCACCCTGGTGGTTCCCGCTCCGAGTGAAACGCCGTCCAGGAAGAACTCGACCTTCCCGGGGCTCCATTCGATGGTGCCGACGTGCCACGTGTTGAACATCGCGTGCGACCTGATCAGGTCAGAGTCCGACGGACTGTTGCTGCGGCGGTGCACTGCTCCATAGAAGGATGTGGCGAGATCACCCTCCGGGTAGTCGATCTCCCCGTCCCGCGGCCACACGCCGCTGTCCGGCCACAGAAGCCACGCGGCCTTGAAACCCGGAAGGGCATCGGCCTTGAACCTGACCGAGATCCGGCCATAGAGGAGGCTGTTTGCCCGGGCCGGATTCGAGGTGTTGTTCGGAATCTTGGGCGTGGGCGCGGCGCCCATGGAGATGCCCTTCTCCGTGTGGAGGAACCAGTCCAGCATGCCGTTCCTGACGCTGAGCACTTTGGTCGGGTAATACCGGGAGTTCTTCCCCTTTTGACCGGCTGTGTCCGGCGTCCCGTCCTTGTACCCCGCGCTCCAATTGGCTTCGTACGCCGGGCCTGGGAAGGCGCCGACGGGAACGTCTCCGCTGCTGAAATCCTCTCGGAAGACCTGTTTCCATCCGGGCAGGTCGCCCACCGGCAGCCTCGCCGTGAGCGGGTTGATCGGAGGCACGGCGCTAGTCCGCGGGGCGGCAGGAGGCGCCGCGCTGGCGGGCGGCTTCACCGGGGCCGCGGTGGCGCGAAGCGGGTCGGCCGTCGGCGCGGTGGTGGCCGTCGGGGCAGCGGACGGAACCGTTGTGGCGGGCGGGTCCACGGGCGGCAGCTCTCCCAGCGGCAGCCTCTGCGCTTCCGTGGCCACCGGCCCGCAGGCCGCCACCATCGCCACCGTGGCGAGCACGGCCATATGCCGGAGGCCCGGGCGCCGGCGAGGACTGACGGGACCGCTCCCGTGCTCAGAGATACCCATGGGGAAAGTGTGGCACCCGGGACTTGGCGTTTCCAAGGATTCCCCGACCCCCAAAACTGGGGTTCCTTCAATGAACCCCAAGCTTTTTACAAGTTGCTGAATCGAACATGTACGAGGGGGAGTGCAAGCAAGTTGCCCTTGCCGCAGCAGCGAGCGCTTTGGTCTACCTCCCGGTTAACACCCGGGAGGGCTGCTGTGGGGGCAAAAGCAAACAACTCCATGAGTGGTGAGGCTAGTGACCATCCCTATTCTTGTTTCCAACCTGCGCGCACCGGATTCGGTGCCGCCCCCCGTGGCCTCCGTCAGTGTGGTGATCCCCACCCTGAACGAGGCCATGAACCTCCCTTGGGTCCTTCGCCGCATGCCCTCGTACGTGGACGAAGTGGTGATCGTTGACGGACGGTCCCTGGACAGCACTGTCGACGTCGCCCGTGCCCTCCGGCTCGACGTCGTGGTCGTTTCGGAGCCGCACGCAGGCAAAGGCGTGGCTGTCCGGGCCGGGTTCGCCGCTGCTTCGGGCGACATCATCGTCATGCTGGATGCTGACGGGAGCATGGACCCCCAGGAGATCGGCTGGTTCGTTTCGCCGCTCCAGCACGAGTTCGACTTCGTCAAGGGTTCGCGCTACGTCACGGGCGGAGGCTCGGACGACATTACCCTGCTGCGCAGCGCCGGCAACAGGGCCTTGACCGGACTGGCCAACATTGTGCTCCACAGCAACTACTCGGACCTGTGCTACGGCTACATTGCCATGCGCCGCGAATGCCTCGAGATCCTGGAGCTGGAATCGGACGGCTTCGAGATTGAGACGGAGCTGATTGTCCGGGCTTCCCGGGCGGGGCTTCGGATTGCCGAGGTTCCGAGCAACGAACTCACCCGGATCTCCGGCAACTCGAACCTCCACACGTTCCGTGACGGGTGGCGGGTGCTGCGGACCCTCGCGCGCGAATGCATCGGGTGGGACGCGCCCACAGCCGGCGCCCGGGCAGAGGCCCTGAGGCGCGTGAAGTACAAGTATCCCAATATCTCCCTCCCCCACGTTCCAACGGATCCCCAGACGGTCCTCGGACTGATGGCGGGTGAATGAGATGTATCACTCTCAGGGACTGCCGGCCGTATCCGTGGTGATCTGCTCCTACACGGAGGACCGCTGGGACATGCTGATGGCCGCCGTTGAATCCGTCCGGGCCCAAACGGTGCCGCCGCAGCAGACGATCGTGGTGGTCGACTACAACGTGGACCTTTATAAGAGGCTCATCTTCACGGTTTCGGATGTGGTGATCCTGGAAAACACCGGCGCCAAGGGCCTGTCCGGTGCCCGGAACACCGGAGCGGCCGCCGCCACCGCCGGCATCGTGGCCTTCCTCGACGATGACGCCGAGGCGGCACCGGACTGGTTGGAGCGGCTGACCGCACTGTACGACGACCACGATGTGCTGGCCGTCGGCGGACGCGTTGTGCCGATGTGGGAAACGCAGCGTCCTGCGCATTTCGCCGAAGAGCTGGACTGGATTGTCGGCTGCTCGTACCGCGGCCTGCCCAAGGTCGCGGCCGAGGTCCGCAACGTCATCGGCGCCAACATGTCGTTCCGCTCCGAGGTCCTGGACGTCGTGGGCGGGTTCAACACCGCACTGGGCCGGCAGAATTCCCTGCCGCTCGGCTGCGAGGAGACGGAGATCTGCATCCGTGCGGTCATCGGTTCCCCGGGCGGCCGCGTGGTGTACGAGCCTGCGGCCCTGGTGCGCCACTTCGTCCCCGTTCAGCGGGGCACGCTGAACTACATGTTGCGCCGCGCCTGGTCCGAGGGCATTTCGAAGGCCCAGGTCAGCAAGATCGTGGGGCATAAGAGGGCGCTCGGACCCGAACGCCGGTATGTCCGCCGGGTGTTGCCGCGCGCGGTGGCCGCGGGGATCCGGGACGGGCTCCGCGGGAAGGATCCCGCAGGCTTCCGCCGGGCGATGACCATCATCGCGGTGCTCGCGGTGACCACGTGCGGGTACGTGCGGGGACGCAGCCTTCCGACGGCGCCGGAAAGCCCGGCAGCCGGACCACACGCACCACACACCAGCTGGAGGGAAATCAATTGATGCACATGTTCCTGTTCCACATCCCCGCCCACAGCACCGAAGCAGCCGGATTGCGCCGATCATGAGCCAGTCCGAAAAAGACGTGGTGAAGGACTCAGTCCCTTCAACGGGTGCCAGCTTCGATGTCCATGGCCTCGTGGGCATCGATGTGGCCCCCGGCACGCCCGGCGAATCACAGTTGCGGGATATGCTCGCCCCGTTCCTGGGCGGATCCCGCGCACCGTTGCGGCTGCACGTCAGCGGAGATACGACGGCGGTGGCGGACCAGTCGCACGCCGAGGACGCGTACCGCTTCACTGCTGACTCCCTGTACCTTCCCGCAGACCGTGTGCAGATCATCGAAACCCGGGACGGCTATGCCATCCAGGGCAGCGGCGAACTGCTGACTGCCGTCATCCCGCTGCTTGACCGGCTCTGCATCAGGGAAAACGCAGCCATGGTCCATGCCGCGGTGGTGGACTACCGCGGCGCCGGGGTCCTTCTGCCGGCGTGGGGCGGAGTGGGCAAGACCAGCACCGTCGCCAAGCTCGTTGCGATTCCGGGCGTGCGCTTCATGGCAGATGACTGGGCCTTCCTGGACGCGGACGGCCGGCTCATGGGCTATGCGAAACCGATGTTCCTCAAACCGCATCACCGGACCATCTACCCGGACGTCTTCAGCGGCGCCCGGAAGCCCCTGGCGCCCGGCTGGCTCACGCATTCCGTGGCCAAGCTGGCAACGGCCGTCCATCCGGTGATCGTCAGGTATCCCAAGACCGCGGCGTTCACCCGCCGCTGGTCCCCGGAACACCGGATGGTCCATCCGGAAGAGGTCTTCGGAACCGGCAGCATCTCGTCAGGGGCGCTCACCCGGCTGGCCATGTTCATGGAACGGTACGACGGCTCCGACGCACGGCACGAGATGCGCAGCCCTGACTGGATGACCTCCCGCATCGTGGGGAATTTCCATTCGGAGCTTCCCGTGGTCTCGCGCAGGCTCATCGAGGCGTTAGGCGCCACCGGGCTCGTCCCCCTCGAGGAATTCTTCAGCCAGAAGGCTGCTGTCGTGCGCAGGGCCCTGGAGGATGTCCCGTGCTCCCTCTTGCGGATCCCCGCCTCGTGGTCCGCGGACCGGACCTCGGACTACGTTGCCAACCTGATCAGTTCCAAGCTGGAGGAATGAGATGCGGGGTCACGTGAGCGATCTTGAGGTGTCCGTGGTGGTTCCCGCGCGCAACGCGGCGAGCTGGCTGGCGGAATGCCTGGAGTCAATCCGCAGCCAAAGGCCCCGCGAAATCATCGTCGTGGACGGCTGCTCGACGGACGCCACGGCCGAGATCGCACGCTCCTACGGGGCCCGCGTCATCTCCGATGAGGGCCGCGGACTGCCCGCTGCCCGGATGCTCGGTGTCAAGAGCGCCCGCTGCGATGTCGTTGCGCTCATCGATGCTGACGTCGTGATTCCGCCCGGCGCCTTGGGCGGCCTCCTCGACGAATTCAAGGCCTGCGGCTACGACGGACTGCAGTTCGGGCTTGTCAGTGAGAGTGACGGTCCGGGCTACTGGGGCGCCGCCCTGGCCTGGCACCACAACCACAGCCGCGTCCGCTCGTGGTTCGGGGTCTGCGCCACGCTCATGCGCAGGAAGGTGCTGCTGTCCGTCGCTTTCGACGACACCTTCCGCTCCGGTGAGGACATCGAACTCAGGATACGGCTCGAAGAGGCCGGCTACCGGCTCGGCGTCTCCAGCACCACCGTGGTCCGCCACAGGTTCGCGGACACTTTCGATGCCGCCCGCGACCAGTGGCTCCAGGACGGCGCCGGAATGGCCCGCACCATCCGCAAGCACCCTGCCCGTGCCGGCTGGATGCTCGCGTTGCCGCTGCTGGCCACGGTCCGCGGCGCGGGCTTGTCCCTGCTCCAGGCACCGCGTTTCCTCCCGTACTGGGCCGGTTTTGTCGTCTACAACTACGTGGCCCTGTTCGGCGAGATCCTGCGCCCCAGGGGCGGCGCGCTGTCGGTCGGCGGCAACACCGCGTGGCTGACGGCCACCAGGGTAGTCCCCATGGTGACGGGGTTCCTTTTCTGGGCGCTCGCGGCGCTCATGCTGCCGCCGGAGCAAATCGGCATGGGCTCCGCCGTGGTGGCCGCCGCCCTGCTGACCGTCCAGCTCGGAATGCTCGGCGTTGGGCAGGCGACGCTCACTCTCCTCCCCATACAGTCCGACGGCGGACGCCGCCTGATTGCCAGCAGTTTGCTGACTGTCGGCGCTTCGACCGTCGTCGTGGCCAGTGCTGTGGCGGGCGTGACGTTCGGAATGAGGTCCGGCGTCGGCCATGCATGGCACGATCCCCTCGTCACGGCCATTTTTATGGCGACAGCCGTATTTGCTGCCGCCGCCTACCAGCTGGATCATGTGGGAGTCGCGCAGGAGCGCTCCGACCGTGCCCTGGGCCGGAGCCTCGTGCAAAGCCTGGTCCAGCTCGCCGCCCTCGGCGGGGCGCTGGCTCTCGGGCTCCGCGAACTGACTGTGGTGGTGGGTGCCGTAGGTGCCGGCGCCCTGGCCAGCGTGTTCGTAGGACTGCGTCAGCTCCGCCGCGCCGGCGCCTCGCCTGACTGGAGGGGCGGGCTCAGGCCCGGTCCCGCCGTCGCACTGCTGAAACCCGGACTTCCGAACCACGCCCTGATGCTCGCAGACCGTGCCCCCGGCTATCTGCTCCCGCTGATCGTTGCCGCCACCCTCGGCCCGGCCTCGACTGCGTCCTGGTACATAGTGTGGATGATGGCGTCCGCCGTGTTCTTTGTGCCGCAGTCCGCCGGATTCGCGCTGCAGACCGCGCTGGCCAGTGTGCGGCCAAAACAGCGCCTGGTGTCCTCGGCACTCAGTGCCAGCCTGGCCCTTACACTCGCCGCCGGGGCCCTCCTGCTCCTGGCAGGACCTCTCCTTCTGAACTTCCTTGGTCCGCAATACGCGGCGGCCTGGATCTTGCTGCCAGTCCTCGTGCCGGCGCTGCTGCTGAGCTGCGTGACGCAGGTCTACTTCGGTCTGTGCCGTGCCCGCGGACGCCTTGTCGAAGCCACGGGCGTGGCTGTTCTCGCCGCTGTCCTGGTGGTGGCGCCCGCCGCGTTCACTGCCTTGGAGTTCGGCCTTACCGGAGTCTCCATGCTGTGGTCCGCCGGCCAGGCGTCGGCCGCGGTGATCGCCATCTTCCGCCTCCGAAAGCTGAGCTTAGCCCTGCCCGCCGCTGACCCCGTCGAGGTCCAGCCAGCGGCGCTCAACCAGTCGACTGGAATCGAGAAACCATGACACCCGAACCCACCCCGTCCGCCCCGACGGCTCCGCTGTCACCGGCGCCCCACCGCCACGCCGACACGACGCACGGCGAGACCAAGCACGGCGCCAAGCACGGCGATGGGCGTCATGACGGCAAGCATGGCGATACCAAGCATGCCGAGACCAAGCACGGCGGCGCCAAGCACGGCGGCACTGTGCCACCCGCCGTCGTCCGTCATGAATCGTCGCGTCCCTGGCAGCTTGCCGCCCTGGCCGGACTGGCCGCGGCAGCCCTGGCGCTGGGAATCTGGAGCCTGTTGAGCGTTGATCCCGCGCGGATCGGCGGGACGGGGCTCGTCGAGGCGCTTCCGCCCGTCTATTACGTTGCCCTCGCCCTCAGCCTGGCAGGATTCGTGGGCACCCTGAATCTGCGCCGGTACACGCCGGCGCTGCTGGCCGGCCAGGTCATGGTCCTGGTGGTCATCCTGCATGCCGCGGACCCCATCGTTCACGGCCTGCCGCGCCTCGAAGCCAGCTACCGGCACCTCGGCATTGCCGACTACATCGCAAAGTCCGGCCAGCTGAATACGAACATTGACGCATACTTCAGCTGGCCCGGCTTCTTCGATTTCCTGGGGATGCTGTCCGGTGCCACCGGAGTCCGGGACCTGATGGGCATCGCGACGTGGGCACCCTTGGGAATAAACCTGCTGCTGCTGGCCCCGCTGCTGGCACTGGCAACAAGGCTGACCTCCCAGCCACGGCAGGCGTGGGCCGGCGTCTGGATCTTTTTCCTGACCAGCTGGGTCGGGCAGGACTACCTGTCCCCCCAGGCGTACGCGTTCCTGCTCCTTGTCACGCTGCTCGCCTGCCTCCTGAGCGTGTTCAGCGGATGGGCCTGGCCCACCGGCAGCAAGCCGTTTACAAGGTCGCTGGCCCACACCGTGGCCAAACTTGATCCCACCGTGCCCCACCAGGGCATGGCGAGCCCACCTCCGGCGGACGCGGCCGTCCTGCTCGTGGTGTGCGCGGGGTTCCTGGTGGCCATGACAGCGTCCCACCAGCTCACACCCTTCGCGGTGATCCCCATCCTGGCCCTCTTCGTCCTGACCGGCCGGCTGCGCCTGCGCTACCTCCCCATCCTCGCGGCGGTCCTGCCGATCGGCTGGCTAGTGTTCGCTGCCTCAGCCTACTTCGAGGGTCACCTGACCCATCTGTTCGGATCGTTCGGCGATATCCAGGCAAACACCCTCGGCGCCGTAACGCAGCGCGTAAGCGGCAGCGAAGCCCACGTGCTGGTGGTCTACACCCGGCTGGCCGAGGTGGCGTTCGTCTGGGTCCTGGCCGCGGTGGGAGCCTTCATGGCCCATCGGCGGCGGACCGCCTGGCTCACTGCCGCGGTGGGAGCGCTGGCACCGCTGGCCCTGATTCCCGGACAGCCGTACGGCGGTGAATTGCTCCTTCGCCTGTACCTTTTCAGCCTGCCGTTCGCTGCCTGCCTGGCCGTCCTGATCCTGATACCGGACAAGCAGGGCGCCCCCGGCTGGAAACGGACCATTGCCCTGATGGCGCTGGGATCGGTCCTGGCCACCGCCACCGTGGTGACCCGCTATGGCAATGACAGCATGGAGCAATTCACGCCAGAAGAAATCTCCCTGGTCAACAAGCTCTACGCGACAGCCCCGGCAGGATCAGTCCTCATCGAGGCAGTGCACGACACGCCGTGGAAGTTCCAGAAATACGCCGAGTACGACTACCGGGAGCTGTTGGAGACCCAGGCCCGGCCCGACACAGCCCCGCTGACGTGCGATGCCGCGAACAGAATCGCGCAGCGGGCAGGCGCCTACCTGATCATCACAACAAGCCAAAAACGGGCCGCGGAACTTCTCGAGACGACGCAACCCGGGGGCCTTGACCATTTCATTGCGACGTGCGGCGCCAGCCCAGGCTGGACGAAAGTGTTCGATGATGCCGGCGGCGTGGTCTTCCACATCAAAGGAGCAGGCAATGGCATTTGATCGAAAGTACGTGACGTATGCGGTGGGCGGCATCGCCATCGCCGCTATACCGCTCGCATTCTTCGGGCCGGAGGGGCTGAGGCTGGTGGTGATCGGCCTGCTGATGCTCGCAGGACCCGGCACGGCCCTGGTCCTGCTTCTTCGGTTCGGCCCGCCGGACAGTCCCGAAGCACGCAGCTCGCTGCCGCTGGCTGTCGCGATTGCCGTGGCCTCCAGCCTCGCGCTCTCCACAATCATCGCCACGGCCATGGTCTTTTCGCGGATCTGGTCTCCGCCCGCGGCGGTGTGCCTGCTGTCGCTGGCCACCCTGGGCCTGCTGGCGCTCGGCGCCAAGCGGTCCCGCGAGTCCTTGGCAGGTGCGCGATGATCATCTTCCTGACAGGCTTTGCCACCGTCGTGGCATTGGTTACATGTGATGCCTTGCGCATAGTTCGGCCGGGTGCCCCGCTGCCGAAAGCCGCGGTTTACACCGCTGCGGCCCTCCTTTCCCTAATCTGCGTCTCGCTCTTGGCCAAGCTCATCCAGCTGCTGTGATGGCGTTTCGCTCCTGAACGGCCCGACCGGCCGCTGGGCCGTAGCCTGCCCCGCGGCCGGTTACAAGACACAAACAAGATAGTGAGGACAACCAAATGAGCAAGTTGAAAAAACTGGGCACGGCAGGTGCCGTCGGCGTGATGCTGTCCGGTGGCCTGATATTCGCCTCGTCACAGGCGGCCAACGCCGTCACGTGCAACCCCAACACAGCCACGCCAACCAGCACGCTGGCCGGAACAACAGTGGTGGCCGCCACGAGCTTCGAGGGTTCCATCGTTCCGTTCGTCAAGAGCACCTCGGGGACCGGAACGGCCAACATCTCCAGCTCCAAGTTCCACACCGGACTTTGTTCCGTCAAACTCCATGTGACCGCTGATTCCGGATCCGTCGCCAAAATGTCCGCGCCACTGCAGTCGGGCACCAAGACAGCAAGCGCGGACGGGTGGTTCAACATCACCACTGCAGGGGTAGCCGGAAATGACGTCCCGTACCTTCGGTTCTTCTCGGGCGGCACCCGGATCGCGGATATCTACCGCTACAACAGCAACGGGCAGCTCTGGCTCCGCGTGACCGGACCGAACGGGACTTTCACGTACACCCGGCTGAAGTCCTCCAGCATCCCGTTGAACACCTGGCACCGGGCCCAGATGACGGTGACCGCGAACGGCAGCCAATCCACAATCAAGGTGTGGTTCGACGGCGCAGCCGAGTATTCCAGCACCGTCAGTCTCGGCGTCTCGAGCCTGAGCGCAGTCCAGCTTGGGGCCGAGCACACCCGCCAGATGGGAGACGAATACATCGACGATGTGGTCGTCAGGGCGTCGTAGTCCGTCCCGCGCGAATTCCAGAACGGCAGGCGGCGGGCACGCCGCCTGCCGGGACCCCCAGGGGCCCGGGGACTAGACTTCCTCCATGGCCGTTTACCTGGATCCGCCTCTCTGGCCTGCGCACGGAACACACTTTTCGCACCTGATTTCGGACACCTCGCTGGCGGAACTGCACGCCTTTGCCGCCGCGGCCGAGATCCCTGAACGGGCGTTCGACGGCGACCACTACGACGTGCCCGAGCGCCGCTACGACTCGCTCGTTGCGGCGGGAGCCATTCCAGTGGAGGCCCGCGTCCTGGTCCGGAAGCTCATCGCCAGCGGACTCAGGATCCCAGCCCGCGCGCGCAACAAGTCGCTGAAAATCCCGCTGCTGAACCGCTGGAACACGGTGATGGACGGCCACGACGCCCTCTTCCTGGACCTCCTTGACCGCTGGAGCGAGAGCCACCGCCGGTACCACGGCTGCACGCACCTGCTGGCGGTGCTGGAGGCGCTGGACCTGCTCACCGAACCCGCGGAACCCCCGCGCACCGTACTTCTCGCTGCCTGGTTCCACGACGCCGTCTACCGCGGCGCCGCCGGCCTGGACGAGGAGGAATCGGCCCGACTCGCCGAGGTCAGGCTCACCGAAGCCGGCCTTCCCGCCGGCGACGTCGAGGAGGTGGCACGGCTGGTCCGGCTGACGTCTGACCACCGGCCTCCGGCAGGGGACGACGACGGCGCCCTCCTCTGCGACGCGGACCTGTCCGTTCTCGGCGGCGAACCGGAGCCCTACGCCAGGTATGTGGCCGCCGTCCGCGAAGACTACGCGCACATCGGCGA
>Ga0207428_10002231_pt1 | contig 19456 bp, 21 predicted proteins | sample RhiMethybrSRZTD1_FD_187600 | JGI IMG/M metagenome (GOLD analysis project Ga0207428, IMG submission 187600) | Populus rhizosphere microbial communities from Tennessee, USA - Rhizosphere MetaG P. TD hybrid SRZTD1 (SPAdes) (version 3) | ecosystem: Host-associated > Plants > Roots > Rhizosphere >...
AACGACAAGAATTTGAAGAGGACTTCGGTGAACTAGAACAAGAAAACGGTGAAGAATTTGAAGACACCTATTAACGTCCCACTCATGAGTAAAGGATTTGAATCCTCAATTAAGAGCCATACTGATGACAGCCTTTGATGTAGATGATGAACTATTTTCATATTAACGTAAAAAAGAAATTATAAACGGCTTTGCTCAGAAACCCATTAGATTGGAAAATTTGGTTCAAGAGGAAAGCGCACAGTTGCATTGCTACGAAATGTTAAATGTAGATTTTTGGGGTTTACATAAACATCGTGTCTTGAAATAAATTAACCAATTTAAGTTTCACTTTCCTCACCCGTTGATTTTTAAAAAACAGACTTTTTTTTATACGATGTTTCATCACAACCTTGCGTAGAAAACAGTCTTCAATCATTTACCGGCTTTATATAGTATGATTCAGAACAATACAGAATTCAAATGCAATAATTTAATATTCATGATATTTCATTCGCTTGAGAAATTAGTTTTCCAATATCTTGTTTATCAGAAAGAATTCCATTCCACGCATTCCTGCTATTTTTGATTAGTTCGGGGGCGGATAAAATAGTAAAATCTGTGGGAAGAATTTCATCTATTTTTTTCCATTCAATAGGCATTGAAACAGTTGCATCTTGAGTGGGTCGTATAGAGTATAACGAAGCTATTGTTTTTCCCCTTGCATTTTGATTGTAGTCAAAAAACACTTTTCCCTTTCTATTTGAGGTTCTCCATTCCAGTGTAACTTTTTTTGGATGTCTGGTAAACATGGTTTTGGCTATTACTTCGGCAAAACTTTTTGTCTGCACATAAGAATAGATATTTAATATAGGAACGTAAATATGCAAGCCTGATTTACCTGATGTTTTCAAGTAAGAATTGATTTTCAGCTCATTAAGTAACTCCTTTAGATCTTGGGCGAGATCCACTGAAGCCTTGAATCCCGCAATATTGTATCGAGGTTCTTCATCTTTTCTTTCTTTACCAGAGTAAATATATGGATCCAAGTCAAATACGATAAAATCAGGAAAATTGAGACCACATTTTTCTTCAAATAACAAAGTGGAAGTATCGCAGCTCTCAAAGTCATTTATCCTGCTATACCAAGGATGCATTTCGATGCAACCCAGATTTGCCATCCACACAAGTGTTTCGTTATTATTACACACAATATAGTTAATACTATCTCCCCTGTGTTCTGAATGAATCTTCGCAATTGTAACAAACTCTGGCGTTTTTTGGTCCCAATCTTTCTGATAAAATGTTTTGCCATAAATTCCGTTAGGATATCTACTTAGAGAAAGTGGTCTGTCCCTGAGATGAGGCAGTATTGCATCGTTTATTTTTTCATAATAACTTATTAAATCTCTTTTCAGATAATCCGGATGGTTTTTTGTTGCCTTCCAATATACTTTATCAGGGTTGGTAACTTGTAGATTAGTTATGCCTGTATGTTGAGGATTATGCAGGTTGCTGAACCTATTAACTCTACTATGTTTGAACTCGTTCCCGACTTCAGATAGAGTTTTGCTCGGATTATCTGCCTCGACTATACATTCCTCTGGCTTCTTATCAATGCGAAGTCGTAGGAAGACCGGTGCTCTAAGTATGCCATCGCGCGTCCATTTATCAAACTTGACTTCTGCTACAAGGACAGGTTTTAACCATGTTGTTTCTCTGTTGAGGTATGGAACTTTGTCTACAGGTCTAGTTTTCACTTCAAACTCTTTCAATGTTGTAAATAATTCACCAAGTGTTTCGTCATTAAATCCTGTTCCAGCGTGGCCAGCAAATTTTAATTTTCTTTCCTTGGACGAATATACTGCTAATACCAGAGATCCAAAATGCCGGATCCGACTGCCTAATCCCTTCGTGTAACCTATGATTACGCAGTCTTGAGTTTTTGTATTTTTTATCTTTAACCAATCCCTCGATCTTGTTCCTTCTCGATAAACGCTATTTTTGTGCTTGGCAACTATTCCTTCCAAGTTTAATTCTTTACTGCTCTGTAGTATTTCAGTTCCATTCTCTTTTATATATTCGGATATTCTAATAGTGTCATTATTTTTTAAAATCATGGAGAGCAATTCTCTTCGCTCTAGGTATCCCAAGTGTTCTACATTCTCGTTCTCTTTGTAAAGAATATCAAAGACATAATAAGTTGATGGGTATTTCACCGATAATGCCATTATCTCTTGAGGGTTCTGAATGTTCATTCTGTGTTGATGTATATGAAAATCTGGAAGACCCTCTTCATTTAGTACTACAATTTCCCCATCGACGATGGCTGATCGGCATTCCTTTAGATTCAACTTTACTGTAGTTACTAGTTCTGGGTAACGATTGGTTATATCGTTGCCATTTCTTGACTGGATTCTAACGTCATTATTATTCTTAAAAACAATTGCTCGCACACCGTCCCATTTGACCTCAAATACCCAATCCTTATTATTGAATGCTTTTTCAAAGGGATGTGCCAGCATTGGCTTAATCTTCATAAATAATGAATCAGTATTACTCGTTGTGCTAGGAGATTTATACGATGGTTGTTTATTTTTAGCTATTTTTAATCTAGTCTTATATTCTTTAGCTTCTGAACCATATTCGATATCTGAATTAGATTTGCCAGTAAGAACAGATTCCGGACTCATCAACGTTAAGTCATCTTCACACGCATGTTTATCATTAGCCTTGATTAGTAACCATTGATTCTCTTTTTTGGTCCTTATTAAAGTAAATAATCCTTTTAGCTTGCTTCCATATAATTCGACAGTTATTTTTCCTTCTTCTATTTGTTTGGAGAGTAGTTCTCTGCTAGAGTAGCTACCGGTGTCCCATACTATTACAGTGCCAGCACCGTAATTTCCCGAAGGTATTACCCCTTCAAAATGTAGATAATCAAACGGATGGTCTTCTACCATTACTGCCAAACGCTTAATATGAGGATTCATTGAAGGCCCCTTAGGGACAGCCCATGATTTAAGGACAGCATCTTCTGATTCTAATCTAAAATCGTAATGAAGTCTAGTAGCATCGTGTTTCTGCACTACAAAGTTCCTCAATTTCGTGTCTTTATTCTGTCCAGTTACAAAACCTTCAGGTTCTCTAGTTTTTTCAAAATTCCTTTTTCTATTATAAGATGAAAGTAGAAGATTACGCTTGATGTGCAAACAACTCCTATAGATGAGGGTCTAGCTTGTTGGGATTCATTCTTTAGACTCCAATATATTATGGGTACCATACTACAAATACGTGAAAGATCGTCGGAACTTTGCCTATATGAGCATCTATTTCTAATGCACGAGTTTTCGCCATCTAAACTCTGTTATCGTTCGTGGTAGAAAAATTTAGTTCAATTTGCAATTATTTTATACTTTATGGAACTATAACAGTCAATGCAAGGTACATGTGATCACTGCTGTTCAACCAACGTACTAGTGCAAGAAAAAAGATTAGGTAATCAAGTTAAGCATGTTTGTCGTGAGTGTGCTTGATTGGCTAAGCTTTTTATTTTTTAAGTTGTAATTTCTTTATGCTAATCTAATGAAATGTTTTTTACCAATTTTCAAATCATTTTATAAGATACTGTGACAAGATTTTTGTGAGGTCCTTAATCTTAGTATTTATCATGACTGCGCGCTTTTCACAATTGCAAATCAGGTTGAGCTGCTCTTTTCAAACACATTGCTTCACTGATTTTTTCCTGAATCATTTCTGTATATGACAATTTAATGATTAAAATGTACATCATTGCGCAATAATATGTTATAATGATATCTAAATGTGAGACATCTAAAAATCAGTTTAAACAATTTTGATATTGAACTTTGAAGAAAAATATGCAAAGGGGATATAGCTATCCATCATTATTATTTATTGCATCAATTACTACACTTTTGTGGTGAATAAAATCATTTTTGAGGTAACGATGTTTGAGTTCTACGAATATTTCCGGCAAGTGATTATTTTTACCTATTTATAGTATTATGCACATAGTATGTCATGGTCTTGAACACACTTTTATATATTGTATTAGTCATAATAGTAATTATCGTTATTGTTGTATTGTTAAGGTTCCTCTTCAATGTATTATTCGTTGCACCAGTAACCATAGAACATGATGTTCTAACACAATACTTTACTCATATTAAGTCGATCACTTTGTGAAACAACCGCTGACCTCAGGGACATAGTTATTTAGGCCATTGATTCTGCAATTCCATAACTTTACATTAGCTTTAAACTTTCCGTTTTACTGTGAAATCGTTTCCTTTATGAGAGGTCTGAGTCTTTCGTTAAACTGCGGCGTAAATTCTTCCTTTCTCATGCCATGTATATTAAAAACGTGTTTTTGTCCATTCCTAAATAACTCTTGTTCGGTATATCCTTCTATGGCGTAATCACAGTCAAAACCAGCATCTCGGCATGAGAGTTTTTTCATAGAAGTAGTGCTACACTAAAGTATAAACGCATTATAAATTAAATCTGAATATATTACCTCAGGATCTGTATTTGTTCTTATGTGCCATCAAACTCAATCATTGGTAGGTATAGAAGAATCTGAAAATTGCTCTTGTTATGGAGAATGGCGTACAGTTTATTTTACAATTATTACAGATCTTACATATGTTTTCATGACATGTTATTGTCCAGGCCGCGGTTACCACGGGTCTTGTGGTTCGTTGGCTAATCTTCGAAACCCCTGTCTGCAATGCTTTTTAAATTAAAACCACGTAATCGGCCTTTAATATTATTTTACACCTAGAAGCAATATTTGCCAGTTTCAGTTTTAAATATAAAGTATAAATTATTTTGCATTACATACATTTTCAATGAACAAGTCTTCTCATATTATCGGTAAGAGTGCCTTTCTAAATATTCGAATGGCCTACGCACTTACAATATCGTTAATCGCGGATCTACTCGATTATATAGGAGCGCCTGTTCTCGGTGTGCCAATTATAGGAGATTTGTTCGATTTTATTGTAATAAGTTACCTATATTCAATAACCAAAAGTAAAGTTGTACTCGTAATTAATCTGGCTGAGTTTATCCCTTTTATAGGTGACATTTTGCCTGTTTATACAGTTTCTACAATTATATGGATTTTAAGAGAATCTGGCTATGATGACTTAATTACAGCAAAACAAGTATTAAGATATATTTCCATGCGCGTATTCAACTCTAAGAAAGCCCGATAGAATTTCAATATTGAAGATATAATCTCAATAGCGTATGGGATTATTAGTCTAATCTTTTCTCATACGTATTTTTTGCAGAATGCGAAGAATGTATATGTATCAATTTATTGACTTGCTGTGTGCAACCCCAATTGATTAAGATATCATTACACTTTGTTTGTTTTCTTACATTTTTATGACTTAGATAAGGTTTTTAGTAAAGTTGAATTGACGGAAGATTGTCTGCTAGGGCAGGGCAGTCATGATCATTACCCTGCGTCCCTGCATCGGAATTTCAATTGAAATTTAAGTTCAGTAAGTGAGCCTGGGAATATGAACGAAAAACGAATACTTTCTCCCCAGTCAGGCACTCAAGATATAAATGATTTACTCAAGATTCACGTTATAAAAAACGACAAGGATTTGCGATATAAAAAATGAAAGTGAGTTGGACACGACTAGTCCAATTTTTCCTTTATCTTTTCTTTTTGATACTCATTTTCTAAATCTTTGTCAGGATCAGCCACTTTTTTTCCAAATGCCTTTGCACCGGCTTTAATCTTGTCTCCTGCATCTTCCAATTCTTCTTCGGTATCGGTCTTTCCGACTTCGACTTTTGTTTCTTCCTTGATTTTGTAATCTCCCATTGTATTATAGTAATGCATAACATCGCTTAATAGCAGATCAGAGAACCGAGTTGCAACCTTTACGAATTACGGAATCGGAGAACGCTTTTATATTTTTTTGACATATAACAATCATGCATAACAACGTTGGCCAGAGTTCCAAACGTACGGAATGTAAAACGAAAGAAGAATTGTCATCCAACATGCCATAGATAGGGTGAGAGTCAATGAATAAATTACGGAAAACTCCTCTGTGAAGATTGTCTAACGGGACCTGGAATGACTTAATCTAGATATTCTTGATTGGACTGACGAGCCAATTATAATTCAAGTGAAATATCTATCAACCTGCTCTATCGATCTTACCTCTCGTTGGTAAACTAATATTTTTACTATATTATCTGTTTGTCACGTCTATTAGCCCACTCTTCGAATTTCATATGTCTCAATTATTTTAACCCGATTATTTTCCTCTATAGTTTGACCAAGCGAGAGTAAATAGTAACTAGAATCATTGTAACTCATATAAAGAATGTAGAATTTAATTTTATATGGAAAACTTAACAAAAGCCGCCGCCGATACGGCAAGTATTGTAGGGGAAAAAGTTGAGGAGAATGCTTCACAATGGACCAATATCCTCAAAGAGGTAGTTGACAAATTGACAGGCAAGAACATGCAAGTGATATATGATTTTCAAGACTTCGAGGTAGATGTGCCTAAAGCAACCGGACCGGATGGGAAGGAACTAGGGAGCGCAAAGTGGAAAATTAATGGCAAATTTACTTTATCTACGGAACTTCGGGACGAGTCTAACACTAGATAAACTTGGGCATAAATTCAAATAATTCGAACTCGGATGTTATAACCGGAACCGCAAATCATCTGGTAGAGATTTTAAAACGAATACGTGGAAAAGTAGGCATAACCTACCGAGAAGGCCCCATACTGTCTATATCACTTGAAGGTAACAAAATTTTTTTGGACGTCAGTGATGCATCCGTTTTTGGCATGTCCGACAATAATAATAATCTAGGGTTTTTTGACAGCCTAAAAGCAACCAAAACACTAGCTGAAATACTCGATGCCGAAGGCTTAACATTATCAATACTTAGAAAAGGTAAAGAAGCATTGACAATTGGTAGAGAGGCGACTCCCAAAGTAAGCACAATATTGACTCGGAGCGATGATATACAAGTGGATAGTGTAAGAGAAGTGGCCAAATTAGGCAGGGATCTAAAAAAACATAAAGAATAAAGCAAAAAAAAATAGTCGAGATTCAGAGGGCTTTAAGTTTCTGGGCCCTGAACTGTCACTGATAAGACTGAATATACCCAATTACAGTATCGATAACCAATTGATCCTGGACCATGCACAGTGAGTTGGTGGCACCTTACAACTTTATAATTTAGTGGAAATATGATAACGAATCAGGATACAATAAATTTCATATTCAAATCTCGGTCAAATCTGTCGAGATTGTAGTCCTTAAAATGGAGCAAATCTCATCTGTATGTTTCTTGCTAATCAGGATTTGCGGAGCATGTGTCTCATGATATTATAACATGATACAGAAAGAGTAACAAGAAGTATTGTTACTGGTGGCCCCCTGAAACCCAATGACAATAATGCAGGACCAAGGAATGTTGAAAGCTTTGTTTTCATTTTCCGATATGATGACATATTATGGTCAACATATTATAAAAAGAGCGGATGAGGCGGTCGTTATGTTCATAGAGCTAATTGGTCATGGGAGTAGTTAGTCTTTACATTCCATAATATATTAAAGGGATGTAATACATTGGTTGTCGATGAATAAATCAACATATGTTGGAGCCGTGGTACTCACTTTGGCATTAACGTTAATTTATGCCTCAGTCGCAAATGCTCAAAATGTGACCACAAATACTTCAAAAGCAATGGTAAATGCGAGCGCGAAGGCAAACAATACAATGGGGAACGTTAGTGCGCAGGCAAACAAGACAGCTGCAAATTTAATGAATAAGACTGAAGACTTGGGCAAGAAGATAGCTGGGGGTCTAGGTAGTTTACTAGGCAACGCAAGTCAAAAACTCAAGGAAGGTTCAAAATAGCTAACGTCTTCCGAGAAATTTTTTTGACTCAATTTTTAACTCTAGATTTGATGGAAAGTTCCAAACCTTAACTTTTTTTTAATTTGTTGAATATTTCACAGTAAATAGATATAGTTCTTTTTCATCTGTCGGCTCCTGTTGTTGGCGATCCCAATCATCATGGCCTAATGTAAATATAGGTGGGTACGTTAAAACAGTATATCTTGAATGTTTTATGAGCGTTATAATTTCATTCCTTCGCGCAGGATAACTCTATTAAACCTTTATGATTAATCATGATTATATTATTTTTTAGGAGATGAGTGATTGAAAAATACTAATTATAAGGATTCCAAATTCGGGAAGATTCAAACGAATTTGAATAGAGACAACTTGAACGAAACGATTTTAATTTTAAATCCTAATTCTCAAGGTGGTAACACAGGAAAAAATTGGATTGAAACCTATAATAAAGTTAAGCGTTTCCTACCTAAGCATCATAAGATCATTTTTACTAAAAAAGCCAATGACGGTACACTGATAACACGTAAGCTACTTAAAAAAGGATATAAGAATATAGTTGCTGTTGGTGGAGACGGTACTATCAACGAAGTTGCAAATGGTTTTTTTAACCTTAAACCCAAAAACATGCAAAGTAATGACTATAGCAAATTTAGGAGCGAGTCTAGACTAGAACCAATGAATCCAAAAGGTGTCATGTATGTTGTTCCTTCTGGCAGTCGAAATGTATTAGCAAGGTCTCTTGAACTAGAACATCAAGGAGCTGAGTCCTTAATCCGCATTCGATATATGAAGAGACGTAAGATAGATGCTATAGCATGTATAATAACAGATAAAGATAATCCTTCTTTAAACCATAGCAGAATTGTCATGAATGCAGCAGAGATTGGTATTGGAGCTGAAATTATTGATAGATCCAAAAAAGTAAGAGGAAGGATAAAAAATCGTTTTGTATCCACCATGGCGAGTATATTTGCTACGATTCCAGTGTATAAGAGTAATGAATGCGATGTTGTAGTAGATGGACATACAAGATTCTCCGTAAATATGACTATGGCTGTAGTTTCAAATGGCCGTTTCTTAGGGGGAGGCTTCAAAGCAGCACCACGCGCAAAATTCTCGGACGGTTTGTTGGATATTATAATATTAACAAATTCAGGAAGTTTAAAGATGGTTAATAAATTGATTGAGCTAAAGGGAACAAGCACATACAAATTTGAAGGAGATATCCTTTATTATCAATCTCCAGAAGTCGCATTTTTCCCAAAAGAGAGGGATGTTACTGTATCAGTAGATGGTGAACCCATAGGTATGCTTCCAGCAATTTTCAAAAATTATCATAACGCCTTGACCATTAAGAGTGAATCGACATCAACCAGAATTTAGTTATTTTGCTGAGCTAGTAATTAATCTACTGAAAATTTTTTGCCGTCGTGTAGTTGTAGTAATAAAAATAATAGTATAATCTTAACTTCGTGCCAAGACCCGAGAGCTCTTCCACTCTGGTAGTTAATTACACCTTTTTGTCAGTATCTAGGATGAAGAAAGGCACAATACTTGCGCTATTGCTTAAAATCTTCTTCTGTCTGGGGTTCCTGTTGATTTTTTAATTTCTCTGTTATAACCTCTTCAGACACGGTTGCCGTTTCCGTTACTGGTTTCTTTTTTGCAATTATTTCTTCAGTAACGTATGATTGCTTGTTGACTTCAACTTCTTGTCTCTTCAGGGGTATCTTAATCTCTGTTCTTGACTGAACTGCCTCTTCGTTAGTTTTTCGAGGTTCTGCTAAGGGTCTTCTCTCTATTACCAGCTCTTCGTGTGTTAATTCTACGTCAACTTGGTTTGTTTCTTTTACTGGTTCCTTAACAATAGTTGCTTCTACCTCTTTTTCATATTTTTTCGGCTCTAATTCTTCCTTTATAAGTGGAATTGTTTGTTCATTTTGTGCACCATTATTATCAGAATCGGATTTATCTTTTAAGTACGAATAATTTGCGTCTAATTCTGTTAAGTCGAATACGAGTTTGCTGCCATCAAAATTCTTTACCAATCTTTTCGGTATCTCAAAGCGTTTTTTATCAACAACTCCTTTCTGCGTTAAAACAAACTGTGAGGTTACTCCTGGACCTCGCCCAGATCATAATCATCCGTGCCTCTCGCTTCTTTCTTTACTACCTCGTCCCAATCAATCTTGTCAGACATCTGTTAGATCAATGCAAGCATATAATATATCGGTTATATTTCCATTGAACATAATTATATTATATTGAACAATAGTCATTTGTGACAGTAGATGACAATAATGCTCCTAAAAAGAGAAACAAAAACTCCGGCCCCGAATATACGACTTCAACTAATCCGCCGTTAATCTATACTAAGCACACTATTAAGAAAGCTGAACCAATTATTGTACCCGCGGAAACTCCAAAGAATAGGATTGATATTGTGCGCCCGGCTAGTTTCGTTAAGCAAAATTCTTTATCTGCAAAGACTGTGGGGTTTGCCAATGCGGTGAAAGAAATAGCAAATGAAGCTATAAATAATATAAAAACTGAGGAGGTAGCATTAAATTCAACTTCTGACTCGGCGCAGATTAAATTATCGGTAATAAAGGAAGGATTTTCGACTGAAAAAACATCCGCAGTTGAAGAAGTCGTTATTGAGAAGAGGTGGATCGAAAAGAAGACCACGGTGGAAGTTCCAGTGGGATATGAACAGGTGTTTGTGAATAATGAAGAGCTTAAATTCGGCATAGGAGAAACATTAAACCAGATAAAAAACAAAATTTTAGAAATTATTCTATTGATCAAGAAAAACAGGTGAAAATAAGGAATCATGGGTCCCACTCTTTGACGGTCAAACAGAAACTGAAAGAAAATTCCCTCTTTATGCCGAAGATATCATAATTTCAAAAAGAAAAGTTAAGGTTGGAGAAGTAGTAATTCGGAAAAGAGAAATAACTAAAGACGAAAAAATACTGGTAAATCTGATAACAGATCGCGTAAGCGTGAAAAATGCCAAGGGAGAAACAGAGTAATTTAAGACAAATGGTAAAATCTTTTTTAAAATGCTTTATAGAGTCTATACAGATACAGGATTAATACTTACAATAATTAAACAGGATTTTCAATAGTCGATAAATAATTTAATATCTCCTGTATGGTAAGGGGCTTTATTTGTGATAGGAATCTAAAGTCAAATTAGACTGCTTTTTCTTCAGAGTTTTCCCTGTTGGACGGCTATTTCATAACTCAAATTATTCTCTGACTCTAACATAATCTGCTGAGGATAACAGGCGTTCAACGTTCAGTTGTGATTTTCACCGTTTAACGACGAGAATCAGCTTATTATCGATTTCTAGTCCTAATGAGTTTTGCTTCAATCTTTTGCGGATCTTGTTTGCATATTCAATAATCTTTTGTTCCTCCATTATCTCTGCATGAACTTCTAGACGGGTATATTTTTCTGGTTCAAATTTTCCTTCGAAATATCCATCGAATTCTATTAATGACATGCTTCCATATTTGGAGGCTATTTCCTTCACTACATCCATGTAACCCTCCGTCCGAGGCAGATAAAATTTTATTGAATGCGGTAATACCTTGGCAGTATAGAATTCTTCAACCATGTAGCTAATTTGGGAAACATTCTATCTAATAATTTCTCCTTTGATCTCATATTAAATCAGGGGTTGGGTATAACTTTGACTCATTATATTTTTTCTCTAAAGCCTGTGATAAAGAAATTCTAGTATCTAAAGGAACGAGCAATCCATCATCTAGAACGTCAATATTCTCAATCCATGGCTTTGTGATATGTAGGCTGCAAGAAGTATTGTAGGGAATTTAAGTGGAGGGTCTGGTTTAGTTCAGGTCATACCGTATGGATTATTTATATGCTAGAGAGGAACTGGGTTCGGAATGCGAAGATTTAACCAGTAACTGAGACGATACTTTAAAAGTATCTGTTTGCCGCGGGGGATGGCCTTTGTAGCCACAATTATTAAACGAAATTTTTCTCCATCAAAGAGAGGCACCCATACAGCATTTGGATTATCATCTGAATGGTTAATGAACCTAGTAGGATTTCCGGCCCTCTTTGCATCCATGACAAACATCTCGCTACCAGGAACTTCTTGTATGGAATAGGGTGCAAAATACGTGTTATCCACTCCCTCATTAGTCGTCATTGGAACTACCTTTATAATTGCTCCAATATATTCTCCTATTATCGTTCCACGTGTGATGTATTGGCCTGCTACTAGTCCATTTCCAACCAACTCGTTTATTCTCACAATCACAACCTTGGGAAGGTGTATTTTGCCGGCGTGAATTTGACCGAGGATCTTCTTCATCAGTAATTTTTTTGAGACGTAGCGAAGGTCGCCGCTTTTGAGTCCTTCGTCATAGGAACAGCGGCCGTCGATAAATGGACGCAACTTGCGATACGAATCATTGATGATTTTTAAATCCTGTGTACGGTTATTGTCTGCTATAGATGGTACCTTCAGCAAATTGACTCCAAACATCTTTCTGAATTCCTTTGTCGTAATTTTACAGATTCTGCCCTCGCCGGTCATTAGATATGGCTCTGGAGAAAGCGAGAGTCGGCAAATCCTGAGTTCCATTTTTCTCAAGGAATCCAATTCTGCCTTTTTCAAATGATCTTTTCGAATGGTGTAACAGTATGTGTAAACGCTTTCTACTTCATTTGATGGAATTATTGAAAGCTGAATTTCTACCACACTCCCTTTCCCACCGAGAGCTTTCTTTGCCTGGCCCTTGTAACTCATAATGACGTTCCCGTTTTTGGCAACATCAACGAAGAGATCGTGCAATCTATCAGAACCTGCAACGGCAACGCCAATATAGGAGCCATCGGAATCGGTTTCCAGTGTATACCTGTTTCCAAAGTTCTTAATTCTATTTGCATGAATTACAACGAGATTCTCCCTTTGGGTAATGACCAATCCTTTACGCTTCTCTCGAAAGATAACATCGAGCTGTTCGGATGCCTCCCGGACTGGCTCCAGTACAAATGTAGGAACCTGTTTCTCGCATTGTTTGCAGACCTGCTTTAGGATCTGAACTAGGCCCCTGTTGTAAGCAGTGCTCTTTGGAAATCTTAGTTTCAGACTCTTCATCGACCCGTTGCCAGTGCTTGGAGGAGGAATCATTGATCTTGCCTACCCGCCTTCTTTATTATATCCTGTGCTCAACAAGAACTACACTTGTACCAATAAGTCAACAGTCGTACGTAGCTTGGCGATTTATTATCGATAATCCTTGAGCACAGACTGAATCTCGAGAAAAATTAAGTATTATTCCATTCCGCGAATATACTAACTAATCGTCAAGTCTTTGGAATCGGGATTACAACCATGCATATACGGATTTCCCTAGATGTATATGGGGTTTTATTATAATTTGTCCAATTTTTTTCCTGCAGATGTTCTTCCACAAAGAATACTTCTAGGCAAAATTGATCGGCATTTTAAATTTTTTTAATAAAGGGAACATTAGACTGATAGATAACTTTCTGATCTCCGTCCGTACAATTTGTTCGGCTAATCTCTGTAACCGTTCGAATGAGCTAACTTGTGCTCCAGCTTCATCTAACACTGCACAGTTCTCAATTTCCTCTGAAGTTGACGGCATTTGTACTTGGGTATTGGCTAATTCGAGTGCATTTACACTGTGTTCTTCCGAAAATGGCATCAAACTGTTACAACTTTTTTCAAGTGTAATATCGTGCATACGATATAATATGTCATTTGGATATTTATATATATCGTATATCCAATATTAGTGAAAATATGCTAAAATGCTTGGGTATCTTCCTTAATATAATGTCAATTTACTCATCCGGTGCTGCAATCCAATTCTTGGATAAGGACCCTATGCGTGGTACGATCTAACATAGGAGTTCATGTTCTTGAATAGAGATCAAATCGATAACAATGTAGTTGCAAGTTTAGTTGGCATTATAATTGTCCTCCAATACAATCTTCTTTTTCTCAAAGCTTATGTTTGAACCCGAATACATAATGGGCCCAAGGGGATGTGAATTGTTATTGACACAAATTTACGGCCCGCGTAATTTTTTATTCAGGAAAGTGTCATTGAGACTGCCATACTTTACCTCAGTTTTATGTGCTTGCCAGTCAACATCATCTTTTCTGTGCATGTAGATATAATGTACAAATGAGAAAAAGTGTGTAGCAAAAAAATGCTACTTAGTGCAAATAACTGACTTCCCAGATGGCAGGTGCTCTTGCTGTTTCATTGCCACCTGCCCACTGCACATTAAGTGTTCCTGTACCCTGTAACCGCATATATTGAGGGTTTCCGTATATGGTTGCATTAGTATTAACAATAGTGGGGGGGCTTGCAACGATTGAAGGGTTAGTAAGAGTCAGAGTAGCAGAATTTGTGCCGTTCTTCCATTGTAAGGTCAGTATTTCTGGGTATGTATGGAATCCTCCAGGAGAAGTTAGGTTTTTGCCTGATGCGTGCGCAGTAACGCCCTTCATAGTTTCGACTAAGACCTTACTTGGCCCATTTCCTTTGGCCAAATAGGCATCCACTGTCTTTTGTTGATTGAATGCCGCTGAAGTGGTAAGAACAAACATGTCTACAGTGTAGTTACCATAATGACCAGTTGACCAGTACCAACCGTCGTAGTCCTGATTCCAATTGACTGTTCCCCACTGCTTGTCTATATACCCTGTTCCCTCTATGCTGTGAGACTGACCGCCGTAGGTTAAGTTACCTTTAACTTTAGCAAAGGGCATTGGATCATTCGTAGCGCTGAATCGTGTCAGCGATGGGTCGAAAAACCACATACCACTGCCGCCAAATCTTGTGGGTGGAGCGCCACTTTGGAAAACTAGATTTGCTCCAACTCCATTCGCCGTCGTTGCAAAGTGCAAATTAACGGTCTTCAAATCACCACGAGCCCAGGTATCACCCAACGTTACGTTAATTGTGTTGCGTGCCGCCTTGAATTGGGTTACATCTACTTTGATTTCCCCTCCTAAATGCGTGCCGTTAGGAGTCGTAATGGCTATAGTGCCGTAGGGTTGAAGCGGTCCATTGTTGTCAACCCAAGGCTTTGTAAGTAATGTAATTTGCGTTGTTGAGTTATCATTAAATTTTCCCTGGAAGTACCACCACTCAAATGTGCCTGGCATTGGATTGGTTGCCATGCCAGCATCTGATGGTTGCATCGTAGGTGCCTGCCCTTCAAATATTCTATATTTTTGTGTGTCACCAGTGATAACTTGGTTCGTATTTGCATTTGCGATAGAAGGGTACGATGAAATGCTAATTAGTCCTGACAATAGTACTGCTACTAGTATCATTCTGGTCAAAAAGAGCGTATTATCTCCTCGAATAGGGAATACTTTTAGTCTGACCTTTAGCGAATTCTGATTAATTCCGATTTTCGACATTTAAATATATAGGCTAACCTAGTATTTACGCTTTAGTCAGATAAACTATATAGGTTAATCTGGTAATTACGGTTGATTTAGCAACTGGAGTGTACCGCATTAAATTTAGTGTTTAGATAGATATTAAAAGCAGTAATGAAAATGGACTTCGTTTTCAACAGTAAAAGCACTTTACCCTGCGCAAAAGTTGCTAAATCATGACCGATATTTGAAGACATTACCTAGCGAGCAACGTGTTCCAGCGAAAATTTTATTCGTGATTTACAGTAGCTGGGTCAAACACGAATAGTTAGTTAGTTTGACTTCATTTTTTCTATCTTTCCGAGGGAAAGTAATTCCTTAAAAGCTTCATCAAGAATTTTGGTAATTGATTAAAATTAATTAAAAAATGACAATCAAGTTTTGGAGTTAATCGTTTATCTGTATCTTCCTAGCTCCAACTTCATGAACAACGTAAAAATCATCAGAAACTTGTATAATATCTCCGGGAGCAATTTTGTCGTGACTCCTTTTTTTTCTTAATGGTATTCCGAACGGACTCTTCTTCTCTTCAATAAATTTAAGCCAAATCCTACCTACGTTGAGAATATTCTTAAATTCACACTCCCATACTAAATTGTACACAGTGTCTAATGCCTGTCTACTGATTTTATTATTCCTTAAAATACCAGACTGAATATCAGGTTCATTGCAAAAATATACTCTTACTCTCATAAGCGCTTACTGTTAAGTTGTAGTTGTGGTGTCTGCTCCAATTGATTAAAAACTCTAATTGCTAGAATAATCTAGTAAAGTCTTTTGTTTAGACTTACGGTAATTGGTTTGTTCATCTGGGAACTGAAAGTTATTATCATACTCTATTTCCTTTTGCATTCCCCATTCTGCAGAAGGAAGGCCATTCATCATTCTAATCATATTAGCAGTTGCGGCTCCAAACCCTGCGTAGTGGTTGTTTGCAGCTACGATACCCGCTCTTACATCTTTCTCGTTTTCCGAAACTGCTTTAAATTTGTGTGCGCAATATTTCATTTCCTGTTCTCTATCCTTTTGTATCTTTCCAAAGTCGCTTTCTTTGATACTTCTATCTCCGATTAGTCTTAGGTATACAAAGTCTGATGTTACTATTGGCGGGGATTGTATTCTGTCCAGCTGATTCCATACCATACAAATATTATTATTCAAAAAGAAATTGTAGGCTAAATTTGAAAACCATGATGGATGTCTTACTTCTACAGCATATCTAAAACTATCATCAAAGAAAAAGTCGTATTGTTTTAAAGCTTCCAATCCTTCTGTAATTTTCACATAAGGAGGAAATTGTATTAATAGGGCTAACAATTTGTTCTTCAGAGGTCTCATAGCATCGTAAAATAAGGATAATTCTTTTTCTACATTTGTGAATTTTTTATCATGTGTTATAACTTTTGGAAACTTGGCAGTAAACCTAAAATCTTTGGGGGTCTTTCTGTCCCAGTTTTTAATCATAATTTGACTTGGAATTCTGTAAAAAGTAGAGTCAACTTCTACATAGTTGAAAACCTGTGAGTAGTATGAAAGCCACACATTATTTTCTATGTTAGACGGATAGAATGTTCCCTGCCAAGAAGTATAGCTCCAACCTGAACATCCAACGTAGAGCTGCATCGGCTTATTCTTATTTAGCATCAAATAAATAAATTGGTTCGCATCACAATGCATGCAGAGGTTGACTCTCTCCCTAGGCCGGAGAGATTTTAAAATATGCAATAACTGACTACTATCGAAAGTATTTTAACAAAAGAAGCATACCTTAGTACTAGCAAATTCGTAGACTAGATACGATATTAAAAGATATTGGGAAATACGACAGTGTGTCATTAATACAGTAAAAGGAGAGGGTCTGACACGGTTCTAATTGGTTTTCAATGTCCTATCCAAGGTTGACTGTCTTGAAGTTTCAAAAAAGAAATTTCTAGCGTTTTCGAGTACAGCTTTTTCCTTTTCTGACAAGATTGTGCCAAGCATTTCTTTGAATTCTATGGCGTTAACGACAGCTCGAGCTCCATAGTGGTTATTAAAATAGCCACTTACAACAGCTGTTTCATTAGATAATTGTCTGACCTTATCGACCCAAGGTCTTAATTCCTCTCTTTAGTAAAGATAATTGTATCTAGGCTTTGCCTGTCTCCCATGCCATCTGATAAAACAGTGGTTCGCAGTTACAATGGCCTGAGATAGAAATTGCAGATTGTCTTGTTCAGGAGAGTCGGTCATTACAGCTGCAATCCCGTAGTGTTTTAGCATCTCCCATGGCCCTTCAGTATTCCAAGATGTATGTCTAAATTCAATTGCGTAGTCATATCCACTAGGAAGTCTGTCAAGAAATTCTTCTGTATTCTGAAATTCTTTAACAGTGAAACTTGGCGGCAACTGAATAAGTACTGCACCCAACTTATTAGCTGACTTTAAAGGTGATATCTTTTCGAGAAACTCCTCCAAAAGTGCCATCGCTCCTTTTCTTACATCAAGTCTCTTATCATATGTAACTGTTTCTGGAACCTTAATAGAGAATTGAAATTTATCTGGAGTTGCCCTAGTCATTGCTATGAATGTGTCCTTGGTCATGTATATATAGAATTTTTCATAGAATGTTGCATCCATTTCTGCTGTATTAAAAAATTGAGAGTAGTATGGAAGCTTTTTAGTTTGAGCATCTGGATAAAATACTTTGGTCCATCCTCCCTTTTCAAAGGACTCTGAATAACTCCATCCCGAACATCCTATGTGAACTGGCAACACAAATTATTGGGCAATAAATAAGATTATACTTTCTTTTATTTTGGGACAAAAGCACTGATGTCGGTATGGGCCGGAAGGGATGCGTGACGTTATTCGTACTAATGGAGGATTTCCAATTTAAGAATAGAGTACTAAGCTTTAAGTTTTTCTTTAAAGTTAATGCTTAGGTACAAAGTGGTTAACCAACTAAAAATAATTTTGTAATGGACTCGGTGGCATGCGTAATCAGTTTTAATTGCAAACTAACAACCGTAGGTCTACCGTAAGTGATTAGAGACAAGTTCGTTTCTAAATAGAGCATTCATAATACCATAATGCAACCCAGACCTTGATTGTCTAGTTTGTAATTATTTAGGAATTTATTTCTTTTCATAATTGCCAAGTCTCTCTTTTAGTAAGTTGTAATGTAATTCATTAATTTTTCCTTCGGCGTGGGCATCTTCTATATTACTTTTTATTCCAGACAGTTGTTTTACTTTTTCATTTTCAGAGAGGTTTTTCATCGAATCTATTTCATTTGTGAAAATCTTTCGGTAATATACTGATATTTCTTCTCCTAATTTGTCATATTGCTCTTTGTTTATCCTGCCTTTTGAATAGTCATCGGCTATGTCATTTTTTAGCTCATTTAATTTTTTAGTATCCTTACTATTTAGCTCAACGTCATTATACAAACTTTTTACTTCATTATGATAATGGTCTAATTTACTTCCCTGTTTTTTTGCACGTCTCCATCCTATAATTGCCGGTATTAACCATGTTCCGACAAAAGCTGTAACAACAACCGTAAACAATGTAGCTACATATTCTGGTGGAATTGGGGGAGGAAGTGCTTTAAAGTTTGCAGTATAACTTGCCCCAAATTTTGTGATATTAAGTGTTGCTTCTGGTTTATCCTCGTTCATATGAAAAAAATCTAAAATAGAATCCCAAATGGATGTCGGAGAAGAAAATTGCAATATCTGGGTTGAATTCTCATTTAGATCCTCTTGCCAACTAACAAATTCAAAACCTTCATTTGCTTTAGCTGTACATTTAGAACCGGGCCATATATAGAATTCTTGGTCTCTTGGAGCTATTAATTTATCAAATTCCTTAAATTATTAGATTTCCTTGTTATGTGAAAGCTGTTGAATAATCTTTAGCAAATTGACTCAATGTTATTGGTCTTTTTCCAGTAACGTCATCAATTGCGGAAGATACCTGTGACAGATACCCCTTTCTTATAATATCAAATAACTCTATCATATAATTAATAGTCCATTCATCGGAGCCAGTCGCTTTCATTCCTTTGCGGGCATCGTCT
>Ga0207428_10002233_pt1 | contig 19453 bp, 17 predicted proteins | sample RhiMethybrSRZTD1_FD_187600 | JGI IMG/M metagenome (GOLD analysis project Ga0207428, IMG submission 187600) | Populus rhizosphere microbial communities from Tennessee, USA - Rhizosphere MetaG P. TD hybrid SRZTD1 (SPAdes) (version 3) | ecosystem: Host-associated > Plants > Roots > Rhizosphere >...
CGCGCGCTGCGCGGGTTCGAGCGACGCCTGACCGGCCGGAACGTCCTGCTCGTCCCCTGGGTGCAGGACTTCAGCTTCGAGCACCCGTACCGCATCGAGGAGGTACGGGAGCAGATCGAGGCCGCGCGCCGCGCCGGCGCCAAGGGCTATCTCCTCTGGAACGCGCAGGGCCTCTACACGGATGGCGCCCTCGCCGCGCCGTAAGAGGCGCTAGCCGAGAAGAGCGCGCCGCGGCCGCGAAGCGGACGCCTTCGGGGATGTGCCCGCGACCGGGATCCGCGGAGGCGGATTCCGGTCTTGCGGAGAGAGGAGGCGCTAGCCGAGAAGAGCACGCCGCGGCCGCGAAGCGGCCGCCTTCAGGGACGTGCCCGCTACCGGGATCCGGGAGGCGGATTCCGGACTTGCGGAGAAGTCACGGCGCGAGCCGCTCGCGGCGCCAGCCGCCGGGCCCACGGGTGAAGCGCACGCGGTCGTGCAGGCGGCTCTCGCGATGGCGCCAGAACTCGACGACGTCGGGCAGGACGCGGTATCCGCCCCAGTGGCCCGGTAGGGGCACCTCCGCCCCCGCGAAGCGCGCCTCGGCTTCGGCGTAGGCCGCCTCGAGCTCTTCCCGCCCCGCGAGCGGCCGCGACTGCGCCGACACCCACCCCGCGACCCGGCTCGCGCGGGGCCGCGTCTCCCAGTACGCGGCCGACTCGGACCGGTCGATCTCCTCAACGCGCCCCTCGACGCGGACCTGTCGTCCCAGGTTCCACCAGTGCAGCACGAGGGCCGCCCGCGGGTTGGCGCGAAGCTCCTGCCCGCGGGTTGGCGCGAAGCTCCTCGCCCTTCCGCGACTCCCGGTTCGTGAAGAACACGAGCCCCTCGTCGTCGAGCCCGCGAAGCAGCACGACGCGCGCGGAGGGAAGCCCGTCCGGCGTTGCAGTCGCGAGCGTCATCGTCTGCGGACGGTCGGCCGACCGCTGCGCCTCGGCGAGCCAGGCTCGCAGCGCGACGATCGGATCCCTGCCCAGCTCGCGCTCGTCCACGACCCGGATGACTAGTGACGAGGGCGGCCCGCGTCAAGCCGCCTTGCAAGCCGGAGCCGACGGGGGGCGCGGGTACGATCCGAGCATGGTGGCTCTGCGCGCGATCGAGCTTCGCACCGAGATCCCGGGACCCCGAACCCGGGAGATCCTGGAGCGCGAGCGCGCTGCGGTCGCACGGCCGCTGATCGTGCACGCGCCGATCGTGGCGGCGCACGCCCAGGGCTCGCGGATCACGGACGTCGACGGGAACACGTTCCTCGACTTCGTCGGGGGCGTCGGCGTCATGAACGTCGGGCACAACCATCCGCGGGTCGTGAAGGCGATCCACGAGCAGGCCGATCGCTTCCTGCACACGGATTTCACGGTCGTGCCCTACGAGGGCTACGTCGAGCTGGCGGAGCGGCTCGGCGCTCTCGTCCCCATCTCCGGCGACACGCGGGCGGCCTTCTTCAACGCGGGGACCGAGGCCGTCGAGAACGCGGTGAAGCTCGCGCGCCTGCACACGAAGCGGCAGGCGGTGATCGCCTTCGAGGGCGCCTTCCACGGGCGCACGCTCCTCGCGCTGACGATGACCTCGCGCACGCACCCGTACAAGAAGGGCCTCGGGCCGTTTGCGCCGGAGGTGTACCGCGCACCGTTCCCGAGTGCGTACCGGGGTCCGGACGCCGTGACGGCGCTCGCCGCGCTCGAGCGCATGCTGTCGACCCACGTCGCCGCGGAGCACGTCGCGGCGATCGTGTTCGAGCCGCAGCAGGGCGAGGGCGGGTTCGTCCCGGCCGACGCGGCATTCGTGCAGGGCCTGCGCGCGATCTGCGACGAGCACGGGATCGTCCTCGTCGCGGACGAGGTCCAGACGGGTTTCGGTCGGACGGGCCGGATGTTCGCGATGCAGCACTTCGACGTCGAGCCGGACCTGATCGTGCTCGCGAAGTCGATTGCGGGCGGCCTCCCGCTCTCCGGCGTGGTCGGCCGCGCAGAGATCATGGACGACCCGCACGAGGGCGCCATCGGCGGCACGTTCGTCGGCAACCCGGTCGCGCTCGCCGCGGCACTCGCCGTCCTCGACGTCTTCGCGGAGGAGGAGCTCGTGACGCGGTCGGTCGTCGTCGGTGAGACGATCCGGGAGAGGATGCTCGGCTGGCATGCACGCTGGCCGCAGGTCGGCGACGTCCGTGGTCTCGGCGCGATGCTCGCCATCGAGCTCGTGGAGGACGCGGCCACGAAGGCGCCTGCACCCGACCTCACGACGGCGGTCGTCGACGAGGCGCTCCGCCGCGGTCTCATCTTGATGAAGGCGGGCGTGTACGGGAACTGCATCCGCGTGCTCTGCCCGCTCACGATCTCGGACGGTGAGCTCGACGAGGGGCTCGGCGTCTGGGAAGAGGCCCTCACGGCCGTCCTCGGCTAGCTCTCCAGGCGGAAAGCGGCCAGCACGACTCAGTACTCGAGCCGCGAGCGCCGCTCGTGTCGCTCGAGCGCGAGCTCGACGAGCCGGTCGAGGAGCTGGGCGTAGGGGATGCCCGAGGCCTCGAAGAGCTTCGCGTAGACGCTCGTCGCGGTGAAGCCGGGGATGGTGTTGATCTCGTTCACGACGACCTCGCCGCCTGTCGTCACGAAGAAGTCGATCCGCGCCATGCCCTCGCACTCGGTCGCGACGAACGACTCGACCGCGAGCTCGCGGACACGCGCGCTCGCCGCCTCCGAGATCCGCGCCGGGACGACGAGCTCCATCCCGTCCTCGTCGTACTTCGCGGCGTAGTCGTACCACTCGGCGTGGGCGACGATCTCCCCGACGGCGGAGGCGACGGGATCGCGGTTGCCGAGGACACCGCATTCGACCTCGACCCCGTCGAGCAGCTCCTCGATCAGCACCTTGTCGTCGTGGCGCCGCGCGAGTTCCACCGCCGACCCGAGCTCCGTCTCGTCGTGCGCCTTCGAGATCCCCACGGACGAGCCGAGCCGCGCGGGCTTCACGAAGACCGGGTACGTGAACGGGTGGTCGAGCGGGTCGCCGTCGCGGAGCGTGACGTTGCGGGCGACCGGGATCCCGCGATCGCGAAGCACGGCCTTGCACAGGTCCTTGTCCATGCAGAGCGCCGAGGCGAGGACTCCCGCGCCGACGTACGCGACCCCGGCGAGCTCGAGCAGCCCCTGCACGGTGCCGTCCTCGCCGAAGGGGCCGTGCAGGATGGGTAGCACGACGTCGACCTCGCCGAGCGTGCGCGCGGGCGACGAGTCCGCGAGGACGGGGAGCGTCTCGACGGTCCCGGCCGTCCCCGGGAGCGCCTTGGCTCCGGCGGCGAGCTCCCAGCGGCCGTCGCGGCCGATCTCGATCGTCGTCGTCTCGTACCGCGCCGGGTCGAGCGCTGCCGCCACCGAGCGCGCCGAGGCGAGGGAGATCTCGTGCTCGCTCGACCGCCCGCCCGCGAGGACGGCGACGCGCAGCCGTGAGCTCACGGCGTCGGAGTCGTCAGCGTGCTCTCGGTGGTCGTGCCGACGAAGCGCCCGACGAACAGGACGACGATCGAGTTCGGCTTCGCCTGCGTCCCGCCGGCCGGGTCCTGCGAGGTGACGATGCCGTCGAGGGCAGGGTCGTCGGTGTCCTCGAACTCGACGCGGGTGCGGAAGCCCTCGCCGTCCAGGATCGTCTGCGCCACGGAAACGTCCTGGCCCGTCACGTCCGGCACGGCCGTCGTCGTCGGCCCCCGCGACACGGAGAGCGTGACGGTCGCGCCTTTCGAGCTCGAGGCACCGCCGGCCGGGTCCTGGTCGACGACGATGCCCGCGGTCTGGTCGGAGGCGACGTCGATGCGGGACACGCCGAAGCCGGCGCGCTGCAGCACCGAGGCGGCCTGGTCGTAGGGGTTCCCCACGACGCTCGGCACCTCCACGGGCCTCGGGCCCTTCGAGACGTTGATCCGGACCTGCGTGCCCTCGACGACGACCGTCCCCGCGCCGGGATTCTGGCCGGTGACGCGTCCCTCCTCCTCGTCGGAGTTGACCTCGACGACCCGGGCCACGAGGCCGGCGCGCGTGAGCTCGGCCACGGCGTCGTCGGACGTCTGCCCGACGACGCTCGGGATGGTGACCTGCGGCTTGCCCGACGAGACCTCGATGACGACGACGGTCCCCTTGTCCACGCGCGTGCCCTCGGTCGGCTCCTGCTTGAAGACGAGGCCCTCCTCGACGTCCGAGTTGGCCACGCGTCGTACCTGGGGGACGAGGTCTCGCTCGGTGATCTGGTCGACTGCCTGCGCCTGGTTCAGCGCGACGACGTAGGGCACGGCGACGGTGTCGGAGCCGTTCACCGCATCCTGGATCGGCCCCCACAGGAAGATGCCGGCCACGAGCAGCGCGAGCGCGGCGCCGATCCCGATGAGCCAGGGCCAGAGGCTGCGCCTCCGCGGCCTCGGGTCGAAGTCCGGCGGGTATCCGGCCGCGCCCGTCCGCGCGCGCCGCCGCACCTGGGTGATCGCGGTCGCCTGGTCGACGGTGCGCGCGCCGGAGAGGACGATCGTCGCCGCCTCCGCCGTCTCGCTCGGCACGTGGCCGCCGCGGGCGACCGTCTCCAGGTCGGCGTCCATTGCGACCGCGGACTGGTAGCGGTCGGCGGGCTCCTTCGCGAGGGCGCGCAGCACGACGAGGTCGAGGTCCGGCGGGATCTCCGGCCGGATCTCGGACGGGGGCTCGGGGATCTCCGACAGGTGCTTCATCGCGATCTCGACCGGCGTCTCGCCGGAGAACGGCACCTCGGCGGTCAGCAGCTCGTAGAGGACGATCCCCGTCGAGTAGAGGTCGGAGGTCTGGTCGACCGGCGCGCCGCGTGCCTGCTCGGGGGAGAGGTACTGCGCGGTGCCGATGATCGCGCCCTCCTCCGTCATCTGGCTCGCGCCCGCGCGCGCGATGCCGAAGTCGGTCACCTTGACGACGCCCTCCGCGTCGACGATGACGTTGTGCGGCTTGATGTCGCGGTGGATGACGCCGTTCCGGTGCGCGTAGCGCAGCGCGGCGAGGATCTGGCGCGTGTACGCGATCGCGCGCGGGATCGGAGCCGGGCCTCGGCTGCGGACGAGCTCCTTCAGCGTCTTCCCCTCCACGCACTCCATGACGATGAAGTAGGAGCCGTTCGTCTCCCCGCGGTCGAAGATCGAGACGATGTTCGGGTGCGAGAGCCCCGCCGCGTGGGTCGCCTCGCGCCGGAAGCGCTCGACGAACTGGTCGTCGTTCGCGTACCGGGCGTGGAGGACCTTGATCGCGACCCGGCGGCCGAGCTCCTGGTCCTCGGCGAGGTAGACATCGGCCATCCCGCCGCCCCCGAGCTTCCTCGTGACGCGGTAGCGCCCCGCGAAGAGCGTTCCGGAGAGGGTGTCCGCTCGACGAACTGGTCGTCGTTCGCGTACCGGGCGTGGAGGACCTTGATCGCGACCCGGCGGCCGAGCTCCTGGTCCTCGGCGAGGTAGACATCGGCCATCCCGCCGCCCCCGAGCTTCCTGGTGACGCGGTAGCGCCCCGCGAAGAGCGTTCCGGAGAGGGTGTCCTGCGTCGTCATCGGTGGCTGCACAGTAGGTTAGGGATTCTCCGTACCCCGGAGGATGACCTCCATGACGGCCTTCGCGATCGGGGCGGCGGTCACCCCGCCCGTCCCCGCCTGGTTCTCGAGGACGACCGCGATCGCGAGCTCGGCCGGTGTGTCCTCGTCGCGGCTCGCGAAGGCGATGAACCACGTCGTGTTCCTCGTCGCGGCTCGCGAAGGCGATGAACCACGTCGTGTTCGCCCCGGGGACGCCCGTCTCCCCGGTTCCCGTCTTGCCCCCGATCGACCAGCCGGGGATCTGTGCGGCGGTGCCCGTGCCGCGCTCGACCGCGAGGCGCATCATGCGCGCCACCGACTCCGCGGTCTCCTGGCTCACCGCGCGCCGGATCAGCGTCGGCCGCTGGCGGAGGACGACCTTCCCCCCAGGGGCGACGATCCGCTCGACGACCTGCGGTTGGAGCAGCCGGCCGCCGACTCCGATCGCGCCCGCGACCATCGCCATCTGCAGCGGCGTGACGAGCAGGCGCTCCTGCCCGAACGCCATCCGTCCCGCGTCGACGTCGGAGTCCTGCGCCGGGTAGTAGAGCCTGCCGTTCCGGTACAGGCCGCTCGGCGCGCGCTCGTCGGCCGGCGTCTCGAGCGGGGGACGCTCGTAGAAGCCGAAGCGCTTGGCGGTGTCGAGGATCGCCCTCGCCCGGAGCGCTTTCCCGATGTTGCAGAAGACGGAGTTCACCGAGTAGGCGAGCGCGTTCTCGAGCGTGATCGTCCCGAACGGCGAGGACGTGTCGAAGTTGTTCACGCGCTTGCCGTACACGGTGCAGTAGCCGGGGTCGAAGAAGGTCGACGAGGGCGTGTACTTCCGCGACTCGAGCGCGGCGGAGGCGGTGACGACCTTGAACGTCGACCCCGGCACGAAGAGCCCTGCACTCGCGCGGTTCAGGAGAGGCGACGGGTTCGCGCAGTCGGCGGTGATCGCCGAGATGCTGTCGAAGTCGTCCTCCACGCGGTTCGGGTCGAAGCCCGGCGCCGACGCCATCGCCTTCACCTTTCCCGTGCGCGGGTCGATGGCGACGACGGCGCCGCAGCGCGTGCCGAGCTGCTCGAGCGCGACCCGCTGGGCCTCGAGGTCGAGGGTCGTGAGGACGTTGTTGCCCTCGACCGGCTTGCCCCGCAGCTCGTCGAGCGCCTTGTCGAGCGCGGTCGAGAGGTTCGCGTTCGAGGCGGTCAGGTAGTCGTTCAGCGAGCGCTCGAGGCCGGTTCGCGAGCGTCCGACCGTCGAGTAGCCGACGACGTGCGCGGCGAGCGGCCCGAACGGGTAGCGGCGGAAGTAGAGCGTCTTCGACCCCACCTCGCGCTGAACGTTCCGCGCGAGCCGCTTCCGAGGCTCGAACGAGAAGATCAGGCCCCGGTCGACCGCGAACTCGGCCACGCGCTTGATCGCGTTGTCCTGCCGTGCCGCCAGGCCCGGCGCGGCCCAGGTCTGCCAGTACGTCGTCATCACGACGAGAGCCCCGACGAGGGCGACGGCGACGTACGTGAGCCTGACGATGCGCGGGTTCATCGGGGGCGGTTCGCCCGCTGGGAGACGAGCAGGAGTCCCGCGAGCAGCAGGAAGTTCGCGACGACGCTCGTGCCTCCGTAGGAGACGAACGGAAGCGTGATCCCGGTCAGCGGCACGACCCGGAGCACGCCGCCGACGATGATGAACGTCTGCAGCGCGAAGCCGAAGGTGAGGCCGGCCGCGAGGAGCTTCGAGAACCCGTCCTCGGCGCGGAGCGCGATCCGCATGCCGCGGACGACGAAGAGCAGGAAGCAGAGGAGGAGCGCGGCGGCGCCGATCAGGCCGAGCTCCTGCGCGATCGCCGAGAAGATGAAGTCGGTGCGCAGGAACGGGATCAGCGGCGTCCCGTCCGTCGACTCGAAGGTGCCCTCACCGAGCCCGGTGCCCGCGAAGCCGCCGTGGGCGATCGAGTACAGGCTCTTCACGAGCTGGTACGAGGCGCAGTCCTGGCGGAGCTCGAGCTGCCCGTTGATCGCGCAGGGCACCCGCTCGTCCGTCCACGGGTGGAGCCAGATCGTGACTCTGTTCTGCACGCGGTCGAGCGCGTTGTACAACGCCGCGGCACCGGCGACGAACAGCAGGAGCCCGATGCCGACGTACAGCGTCCGGCCGGTCGCGACGTAGAGCATCGCGAGGAAGATCCCGAAGTTGAGGAGCGCGCTCCCGAGGTCGTTCGTCTGGACGATCACGAGCATCGCGGCGCCCCAGATCGCGAGCAGCGGCCCGAGATCCTTCAGCCGCCCGCGTGCGACCGACTCCCGCTTCTCGCGCAGGTAGCCGGCGAGGAACAGGATCAGGCAGATCTTCGCGAGCTCTCCCGGCTGGAACTGGAGCGGGCCGACGTGCACCCACAGCTTCACCCCGTTGACCCGCTCGCCGAGGCCGGGCACCGACGGGAGCAAGAGCAGCACGACCGCGGCGACGCCGAAGAGGTAGCGGTACTGCTCGAGGACGCGGTAGTCGTGGCGGAGCCAGATCAGCGTCATGGCGAGGACGCCGACCCCGATCGCGACCCACAGCGCCTGGCGCCCCCCGTCGTCGGCGTCCAGCCGGTAGTTCACCGCGAGCCCGAAGGCGGTGAGGACCGCGGTCAGCGGGAGCAGCGCGCCGTCGGCGTCGGGCACCGTCCTCCGGGCGACGAGGTGGGCGACGAGATAGAGGCCCAGGAAGAGCGCGCCCCAGACGACCGCGTTCGTCGAGGCCTCGGCGTCGCGGGCGATCGTGACGCTCGCGAGGGCGACGCCGGCGAGAACGGCGGCGAGCACGAGGCCGGCGAGCTCGCGGTTGCGCGCGGTCATCGGTTGATGCCCGTGTAGAGCGCGAGGATCGCTATCGCGAGGAGGGCAGCGAGCAGGAGGAGCGCTGCGATGCGGCCTCCGGGGCCGGCTCCGTGGCGCCTCGCCTCGGGCGGCGCGGTCTCGGTCTCCTCCGGCGAGTCGGGCTCAGGCCCGGGTTCGGGTGTGTCCACTTCGGTGGGAAGCGACGCCGGCTCGGCCGGGTCGGGCGCCATGGGCTCCTCGGCCGCTGCGGGTAGGGCGGCCTCGTCGGCGACACCGTCCGCGGCCTGGAGGAGCTCGAAGAGCACCACCGTGATGTTGTCCTCGCCGCCGCGGGCGTTCGCCGCCGCGACGAGCGCATCGGCGGCGCGTTCCAGATCGCGCTTCTCGGCCTCGATCGTGACCGCGAGCGCCTCGTCCGCGACCATCGCCGACAGGCCGTCGGAGCAGAGGAGGAAGACGTCGCCGGGGCGGCCGTCGACCGTGAACGCGTCCACCTCGACCTCGGGCTCGGTGCCGAGCGCCCTCGTGATCGCCGACCGCTGCGGATGGTGCTCGGCCTCCTCCGGCGTGAGGACGCCGCTCTCGACGAGCTCCGCGACCAGGGAGTGGTCCCGGGTCAGCTGCTCGATCGCGCCGTCCCGCAGCAGGTAGCCGCGCGAGTCGCCGACGTGCCCGATCGCCACGGTCCCGGTTCCCTCGTCGACGAGCGCGACCGTGGCGACCGCGCCCATCCCGGTCGTCCTCGGGTCCTCGACCGAGCGCTGCCAGATCCGGCGGTTCGCCTCCTCGACGAGCGCGACGAGCGCATCCGTTCCATGCGTCTGCCCGGCTCCCTCTTCGAGAGCCGTCGCGGCGAGCTCGGCCGCGATCTCGCCCGCGCGGGCGCCGCCCATGCCGTCGGTCACGGCGAAGAGGGGCGGCTCGCAGACGAAGGCGTCCTCGTTCCGCAGGCGCCTCCGCCCGGTGTCGGTCACGGCGGCCGCGCGCCCCAGCCTCATCGCTCGAGGACGAGCTCCGTCTGGCCGATGCGGACGGCGTCCCCCGCGCGGACGAGCGTCCTGGCGGTGATCCTCTCACCGTTCACGAAGGTGCCGTTCGTCGAGCCCAGGTCCTCGACCCACACCCCGTCGGCCCCGGGCTCGATGCTCGCATGGCGCGAGGAGGCGAAGTCGTCCCCGTCGAGCCGGATGCCGCTGCCCGCGTCCCTGCCCACGACCGTCGCCGAGCCGATCGTGAGCGTGCTCCCCGTGCGCGCCGAGCCGATCGTGAGCGTGCTCCCCGTGCGCAGCCCCGGCCCTTCGAGGACGCGAAACGCCGCCGGCCGGACCGGCAGCTGCGCGCGCAGCTCCGCCGCCTCGGCGGCGCCGAGGATGATGCTCTCCTGCGGCGCCCCGCCCAGGTCCTTCGTCGCGGAGCGCGCGATGAGCAGGATGAACAGGTACAGGAGGACGAGGAACGCGCCCTTCAGGATCAGGAGCGTCTCGTCCGAGGCCAGCGCGAGGTCGGTCACGAACGGATGCCGAAGACGATGTCCGTCGAGCCGAGCGTGATCACGTCGCCGTCCCGGAGCTGCTCCTTCTTGGCCCGCTTGCCGTTGAGGACGGTGCCGTTCGTCGAGCCGAGGTCGACGATCCACCAGGTGTCGTCCTCGTACCGGATCTCCGCGTGGCGACGGGAGCTGTTCGCGTCGGGCAGCCGGACGTCGCACTCGCGCGAGCGGCCGAGGACGGCCTTCGGAGCAGTGACGACGCGCGTCTTCTTGTCAAAGGTCACGGTCGCCTGCGCCGGCTCCGGCTCGGGAGCGGGCTCCGGCTCCTGCACGGGCGCGCGGTAGACCATCGTGTGCTCCGGCTGCTCGAGCGGCAGGTCGGGAGGGGGAGGGGCCTCCGCCGACACCTCGTCGGCGACGAGCCGGGTCCCGATCCCGAACTCCCCGACCACGAGGTCGTCGTCGGTCAGGACGAGGACGCGCGGCGGCGTCAGCAGGGAGTAGCGCTCCCGCCGTGCGTGCTCGGCCAGGTACTCCTGCAGCTCCGAGACGAGCGACGGCTCGTAGCCGGAGAACTGCTTTCGGTCCTGTGCCGAGAGGTAGACGCTGTACTCGTTCGGCACGTAGACCCGGGAGACGGACACGCTCCTGTGCTCGTCCATCTCCTTGACGAGCTTCCGCGCGAGCTCGATCGGCTGCACGTGGGTGCGGAACGCGCGGCCGAAGACCCCCTCGAACAGGCCCTCGATCTTCGACTCGATGGTGCGCAGCAAAGCCATGTCGCGGGCGTCCTCCACCCGCGCGACGAGTCTAGCGAGCGGTCCTCCGGGGAAGATTCGCCGCGAGGGCCCAGGCGAGCCCGGCGACGAGCAGCGCCAGCGGCCCGGCACCCGTCGCCGCCGCGCAGACGAGGAGCGTGCCGCCGGTCACGGCGACGCCGTATTGCAAGCGGCGTGCCCACGGGAGCGCGACCGCCGTGGCCGCCATGGCGAGGGCGCCGACGAGCACCGTCGGGTGGAGCGCGAGCTCACCCCAGACGGCGAGCGCGACCTCGCGCTCCGAGTCGACCGGCGCGATCGCCAGCGAGCTCGCAGGACCCGCGGCCAGCGGGAGATCCGCTCCCTCGAGGCCCGCGACGAGCGCGGCGGCGAGCACCGCCAGCGCAGCCTGGACACCGCGGCGCAGCGCGCCACGCGCGGGCTGGACGACGAGCGGCACGAGGGCGAGCAGACCCAGCGGTGCGAGCAGCGGCCCGGTGACGAAGAGGAGACCGGCGCGCGCGTCGCGCCAGCCGAGCAGGAGCAGCCCGAGCACCAGGGACCCGTAGACGACCGCGGTGCCCTGCGCGAGGTTCCCGAGCGGGAAGACAAGCGCCCCGAGGCCCACCGCGAGCCCGATCCGCGGATCGAGCCACGCGCCGATGCCGGCCCCCGCGACGATCGCCGCGACGAGGAGGGAGGGCCAGAACGGGAGCAGCGTCGCGCCGAGGCCCGCGGCGATCATCGCCAGGGCGACGGGCGCCACGCGCCGGAGTAGGCGTGGAAGCGGGCGGCCGTCGACCACGGTCGGTTGCGGCTTGGGCTCGCGCGGCTCGCGTCGCGGCCCCGCGCGCAGCGACCGGCGCAAGTCGGCTGCGAGAGCGGAGGCGCGTGGCCGTCGGGCGGGGTCCCGCGCGAGCGCGCTGTCGACCGCTGCCAGCAGTCGGCGGGGCAGGTCGCGCCGCTCGGAGGCGAGCGGCGGGGCCCCGCCGCCGATCGCGACCGCCACTTCCTGCAGCGGGACGCCCCAGAATGGATGACGCCCGGACAGGGCCTCCCAGAGCACGACTCCGACGGCCCAGACGTCGCTCTCCGGTGTCGCATCCTCGCCGGCCAGCCGCTCGGGCGCGATGTAGGCGAGCGTGCCCGGGACGTCGCCGACGGCGGTGAGGGTGTCGGCACCGTCGAACTGGGCGAGGCCGAAGTCCAGCAGGCGGGCAGCCAGCTCGTCCCGGTCCTCGAGCAGGATGTTCGAGGGCTTGACGTCGCGGTGCACGATCCCGGCGCGATGCGCGTGCGCGAGCGCATCGAGCACCTGGGCAGCGAGCTCCACTGCCTCCTCGTCGGAGACGTCGCCCGTCCGGAGCGCCTCGCGGAACGTGCGGCCGGGGACGTACTCGTAGGCGATGTACACGTGGCTCGAGTCGTGGCCGACGTCATACGAGCGCACGCAGCGATCGTGGCGCAGCCGTCTTGCGGCGTGCGCCTCGCGCTCGGCGCGCGCGGCTGCCTTCCCCTCGCGCGGGATGATCTTCAGCGCGACGTCGAGACCGCTGCGCTCGTCGAGGGCGAGCCACACCGACCCGGAGCCCCCGCTCCCGAGCGGGCGCAGCGGCCGGTAGCGGCCGAAGACGAGCTCTCGCGCGGAGGGGGCGAATGCGACGGAGGTCACCGGTACCGGCCCTCTTGGCCATCGCTTCGGGAAGTCCTGCGAGGCCGTTTCGCAGGCCTGTGCGCTCCTGTGGCTCGTCTAGAGTGGCTTGCGGTCCGGTGAGCACCAGAGACGAAGACATCCTCGATTTCGACTTCTTCGACGAGGAGGAGCCGGCGTCGTGGGACGAGCCGGAGGAGCGCCGCTCCGGCGGCCCGCCGCGCGACCGCCCCCCGCGCGGCCGCGGCCCGCGCTTCCGCGCCCCGGGGAACCTCACGCCGCTCCTGCGACTCGTGGCGCTCGTCGCGCTCGCGATCCTCATCGTCGTGCTGCTCGTCGTGTGGGCGGAGGGCTGCGCGTCCGATCGCAAGCAGGAGCGCTACGGCGACTACATGACCGAGATCGGCGCGATCGGGAACGCATCTGCGCGGCTCGGGCAGAACCTCGGGACGACGCTGACGACGCCCGGCCTCAAGCAGGAGGATCTCGACGCGAAGCTCAACGGCTACATCCAGACCGCCGAGAACCAGGTGCAGCGGGCGCAGGACCTCGACCCGCCCGGTCCGCTCGTCCGGGCGAACGAGGGCGCGATCGAGGCTCTCCAGTACCGGGTCAACGGCCTCCGTGGCCTGCAGACCGTCTTCCAGGAGACGACCGAGGACACGGACGCGGCCACCGCGGGCCAGAACCTGGCGGCCCAGACGCAGCGCCTGACCGCGAGCGATGTCGTCTGGTCAGACTCGTTCCAGGCTCCGGCGACTGCCGTGCTCGAGTCGGAGGGCATCGACGGCTTGCAACCGCCGGCCTCCGAGTTCGTGAGCACGGACGAGCTCGCGAGCGCGAGCGCCCTCGCGGCGATCTGGCAGCGGATCCAGGGGGCGTCCACGGGCGGCACGCCGTCCGGTCTGCACGGGAGCGGGATCGCATCGGTGAAGGTGCTTCCCGGTGGGCAGCTCCTGTCCACGGGCACCGAGACCACGATCACCGTGACCGACGACCTCGCCTTCCAGGTCGCGGTCGAGGACACCGGCGACAGCCAGGAGGTCCAGATCAAGGTCACGCTGACGATCCCGGCGCAGCCCGATCCGATCGTCCGGACCGCGACGATTCCCCTCATCGACCCGGGCGAGACGAAGACGGTGACGCTGGACGTCGGCGCGCTCGTGCCGTTCGAGGAGCAGACCACGGTCAAGGTCGACGTCGATCCCGTGCCGGGTGAGACGAACACGGCGAACAACACCGCCGAGTTCCCGGTCATCTTCACGCTTTGACGACGTCCCTCGCGGTGGCGGCAGCGGCTGGCGCCGTTGGGGTGCTCGCGCTCCTGGTCGCGCTCCTGCTCTGGCGCCGGCTCTCGCGCGTCCAGGCGGCACAGTCGGCGGTCCTCGGCGGCGCGGGAGGCGACCTCCTCGAGTTCGTCGTCTCCCTGCAGACGCGGGTCGACGACCTGCACCGGGCGGTCGACGAGGTGGCCGCCGCCCTCTCGCGCGTCGACCGCAGGGTGGACGGCGCGGTCACCAACACCGCGGTCGTTCGCTACGACGCCTACGAGGGCACGGGCGGGCAGCAGTCGGCCTCGGTCGCGATGCTGGACGCGACTCGGACCGGGACCGTCGTCACCGCGATCCAAGGGCGTGACTACGCGCGCATCTACGTCAAGGACCTCGACCGCGGTCGCTCGCCGGTCGCGCTTTCGCCCGAGGAGCAGGAGGCCGTCGACCGCGCGATGTCCCGATGATTCGCGGGGAGTAACGACGTTTCCCCCCACGAACCCCCTTCCTGGCGGTCGCGTACCGTCGACTGCCCATTGGCCTCCCGGCGGGCAGAGCCCGCCTTCGGCCGCAGAGGATCGTTTCACGGATCAGAGCCCGGTGACCGTCACCAGCTTCATGACGCCTACGCGGCTGCGACGGACGGGAGCTCGAGGCCGGGGAGGTAGCGGAACCAGCTCTCGGGGACGTGCTCGGCGGCGAGCCGGATGAAGAGCACCGGCGTCGGGGGTCTCGGCGTTGTCCGCAGCGTCATGCTCGTCTCCTCGAGCAGGCGGTCGCCCTTGCGGTGATTGCACGGCGCGCAGGACGTGACGACGTTCTCCCACACCGAGGTCCCCCCTCGCGAGCGGGGGACGATGTGGTCGAGCGTGAGCCGGTTGCTCCCCGAGCCGCAGTAGGCGCACTGCCACCCGTCCCGGGCGAACAGCACGCGGCGTGAGATCCGCCGCGTGACGCCGCGCGGCACGCGGACGTAGGTGACGAGCCGGATGACGTGCGGCCGCTCGAAGCTCGTCGTCGCGGACCGGAGCGGCCGGTCGACGTTCTCGAGGATCTCCGCCTTGCCCTTCCAGACGAGCACGTGCGCACGGCGCAGCGAGCAGACGTTCAAGGGCTCGTAGCTCGCATTGAGGACGAGGACGCGCTCCACCGCGACGCGCAGCGTAGCAGCCGTTTACCGCAGATTTCCGGCCGGTTTGTCCGACGGGCAGTCGCCGAGGCTCGACCCGTCTCCGCCACAACCTCTAGTCTCCGCGCGCGGTGGGCCACGAGAAGCAGATCGAGATCCGCTGGCGCGACCTGGACGGGCTCCGGCACGTCAACAACGCCGTCTACGCCACGTACCTGGAGATCGGCCGGGATGCGTTCTTCGAGGAGGTGCTCCCCGAGGCGAAGCCCTGGGACTACGTGCTCGTGCGGCTCGCGCTCGACTTCCGCCGCGAGCTCCGCTTCGAGGACCGTCGCGTCGTCGTCTCCTGCGCGGTCGAGCGGGTCGGTCGCTCGAGCCTCACGCTCCGGGAGGAGATCCGCACGTCGTCGGGCGAGCTCGCGGCGGAGTGCGAGACGGTCGTCGTCGCACGTGACTCCGAGTCGGGCCGTCCGCGGCCGCTGACCGACGCGGAGCGAACGGTGCTCGAGGGAGCGAGCGCCTGAGGGTGTGACGCGGCGCGGGGTCGGCGGCGTACTCACGCCAAACCGACCGCGGAGGTTCCCCGATGAAACGCCTGCTTCTGCTCGCTGCCGCCGGCCTCGCCGTCGTCTCGCTCGCCGGGGCCGTCGGCCTGCCCGACCTCGCCGGCGCCCAGGACGCTGATGGCGAGGACACCGTCACCGCCTCGGGCGTCGGCACCGCGACCGCCGTGCCGAACGAGGCGCAGATGTCGTTCGGCGTCGAGAGCCGCGCCGCGACCGCGAAGGCGGCCGTGGCGGCGAACGCGGACGCGATGCGCACGGTGATCAACGCGCTGCGCCAGGCGCGCGCTCGCGAGATCGCGACCGAGTGGGTCAGCGTCTACCCCGTGAGCCGCGACGACGGAGGGATCGACGGCTACACGGCGTCCAACAGCGTCTCCGCGGTGAGCGACGTCGGCGAGGCGGGATCGTTGATCGACGCGGCCGTGGAGGCCGGGGCGAACTCGATCTCCGGCCCGGGGCTGAGCTCGTCGAGCTCGGAGGAGCTCTACCGGCAGGCGCTCGCGAAGGCCGTGAGCGAGGCGCGCGAGCGCGCACAGGTGCTCGCGAAGGCGGCTGGCCGCTCGGTCGGTGAGATCACGGCGATCGTCGAGGGCTCCGCCGCGACGCCGCTCCCGTACGCCGAGCGCGCTGCCCTGGATGCGTCCATGCCGATCGTGCCGGGTGAGCAGGAGACGACCGCGACCGTCTCCGTCACCTTCTCCCTCCGCTGACCAAGACTCGAGGGGCCGGGCTCTGGCGTCCGGCCCTCCGAGGTCTGGATCGAGTTACGGCCCCGCGCTCGAGGGCCGGCAGGCGAAGCTGGACGCGGCCGTCGAGTCACCGTTGCCCACGTATGCGGCCGTCTCGGGGTACATGCAGATCGGCCGCGTCGCCGTCAGGGCTCCGGTGCCCGGGTTGCGGATGACACCGTCGAGCGAAGCCGGCGCTTTCCCGTGTTCGACCCACTCCACCAGTTGGTCGAGCGGACTGTCCGGCTGGGGACCGGGCCCGCCCGAGCAATGGGCCACTCCTGGAGCGAGGAAGAGACGAGCGAACTCGGTCGTCCTGCCCTTTCCGCCCATGTGCTCGAGCACGCGCTCGTAGTAGTCGATCGACCCCTGCGGGAAGATCAGCTGGTCGGCGAGCCCGTGCCACACGACGAGTTTCCCGCCGGCCTCCTTGAACCCGCTCAGGTCGGGGTCGTCCGCACCAACGACGTTCGAGAACAGTTCGACGGACTGCTGGAACAGCTCGCCGTACTGGTCGTACGTCGTCGTCGTCCAGTCCCACGCTCCGGCTGGAACCGGGGGGTTTTGCTGCACCCAGGTTCCGAGGTGAGCGAGCGCAACCGGGAAGGGCGCAGGGGTCGTCCCGTCCGGTGGTGGGGTGCTATTGGCCAGGCCGCCGAACGACGCGCCCCACGTCAGCCCGTGCCAGAGGAAGTCTCCACCGGTCGTGCGCGGACCGTCGACGATCTCCGCGACCACGGCCGCGTCCTGCGCCGTGATGATCCCGCAGGGAGTGCTCGTCCCGACCAGCGAGGCGGGATCGAACGTGCAGGCGAGGGGATCGCCGATCACGCCGTCGGCCACCCCGTCGCCGATCGTGTCGCATGCCTCGATGGCAGCGGCCTGGAAAGCGGCGAGCTTGCACTGGGGCAGGACGTCACCCGACCGGACCATGACGAGCTCGGGCCAGAGCATGGCGGGGACGACCTTCTCGTGGTTGACCGCCGGTGCGGCCGCGAGGATCCCGTCGTAGTCGTCCGGGTAGCGCTGGGCCTCCGAGAGCCCCTGTCGTCCGCCCGTCGAGCAGCCGTTCCAGTACGCGTACCTCGCCTGCGTTCCGTAGAACGCCGCGGTCACCGCCTTCCCGACGACGGTCATGTCGTGCAGCGAGCGGTAGGCGAAGTTCTGGATCAGCGCCCAGTCGTAGTGGCCGTTGCGGTCGAGCGCGAACGAGCCGGTGAGGTTCGAAGCGCCGGAGTGGCCGCCGTCGGTCGACGCTGCCGCATATCCGCCAGCGACGGCCCCGGCGAGCGAGTTCTCGCTCCCCGTCGTGTAGCCGAAGCCGCCGACGCCCTGGAAGCGGCCGTTCCAGCCACTGGAGGGCAGCCAGACGAAGACGTGGGCCTGGTTGCTCCTTCCCGGTGTGGTCACCGTCGCCCGGACGCGACACGTTGCGGGAACCGGCGTCGGAGGAGGCCCCGGCAACGGCGGCGGCACGGTGCCGGCGGCCGTGTCCACGGCGCCGTCGATCGTCGTGTTCGGAAGCGAGAGCGACGTCAGACTCTCGCAGGACTGGGCTGTGGCCGAGGCGCTCGATGGTGGCCGCGCTTCGACCGCACCCCCGGCGGTACTCGCCGGTGACGCCACGGACGTGCCGGCGATGATGGCTGCCACGAGCAGCGGAACGGCAGCGGCTGCTACGCAGGCGAATCGTCGACTCATAGCCCTGCTCCTTTCCTCGTCGTTGCGAGACGAGGGTCGGAGATGGCGGTCGAGGCCGGCTGGAGCGCTGGTGGAGAACCGGTTGAGGCCGCGGCCGGAGGCCTTCCGGGCAAGTCGCGATCATGCGCACGTGTCCGCCGTTGGCGAACGCAGCGCCCGCGTCTCGACGCTCGAGCTCTTCTTCGACCTCGTCTTCGTCTTCGCCATCACGCAGCTGACCGGCGTCCTCGTCGCGGGCGCCGATGCCGAGTCCGCGGCGCAGGTGGCGATCCTGCTCGCGCTCGTCTGGTGGATGTACGACGGCTACGCCTGGCTCACGAACGCGATCTCGACCGACCGGGTCCGCTTCCGCCTGCTCCTGCTGGGCGGCATGGGCTGCTTCCTCGTGATCGCGCTCGCGATCCCGCACGCGTACGACGGAGACGGGCTCGCCTTCGGTCTGGCCTACCTCGCGGTCGTCGCGCTCCATACGGCGATGTACATGCGGGGCGCCTCCGTCGCCGAGGCGCAGGCGATGTTGCGGCTGGGCTCGTACAACGTCGTCACTGCGGGGCTCGTGCTCGTGGGCGGCGCTGTCGGTGGGAGCAGCCAGTGGGTCGTCTGGACGGTCGCCTGCCTCGTCTGGCTTACTCCCTGGCTCAGCGGGATCGAGGATCTCGTGATCTCCGTGCCACACTTCGTCGAGCGGCACGGGCTCGTCGTGATCATCGCGCTAGGCGAGTCCGTCGTCGTCATCGGTGTCGGCGCGACGGGTTCTGCGCTCGACCGGGGCCTCGTCGGCGCGGCGCTCCTCGCGCTCGGGCTCAGCGCGTCCCTCTGGTGGACGTACTTCGGCGGCGAGGCGGAGGTCGAACGGGCGTTGGAAGAGACCGCGCCCGCGCGCCGTCCCTCCCTCGCCCTTGTCGGCTTCGGGTACTGGCACTACGGGCTGCTACTGGGGGTCGCCGCGCTCGCGGCGGGCCTGAAGGAGACGGTCGCGCACCCGTACGATCCGCTCGACGGCTGGGCGGCCGGCGAGCTCGCCGTCGGGGTGGCGCTCTTCCTCGCCTGCGACCTGGGCTTCCGACGCACACTCGCGCTCGAGCGGAGGCACATGCGGCTGGCTGCGGTCGTAGCCGCTGTCGCGACGCTGCCGCTCGGTATCGGGCTCGCTGCGGCGGTTCAGCTCGCCGCGCTGGTTGCAGTCGTCGTCCTCGCGCTCGCGCTCGAAGCGTCGAGCCCTGGCCGGCCCAGTCTCACGTGAGGACGGGCGCCGCCTCCACGGCCGGCGGCGCCCGTCCCGCATGGAGGTCAGCGGGGAAGCCTCACTACCTGGCTCGCCGAGCTCTCGTTGCCGACCTCGTCGGACGCGCTGAGCCGCAGGAGGACCGCGCGCTTCGGCGGCTTGTAGTACCGAATGCGCATGGTCATCGAGACGGTTCCGTCTCGCGTCGTCCCGAAGCTCCTCGCGAGCTCGCGCGCGCTCGTGGTCGGAGTCACGCGGAGCAGGTACGAGACCGGACTTCCCTCAACGTCGTCGCGGAGAGCAATCGCGAGGGGCCGACTGAGTACGCGCCCGCGGGCCGCGCGAGCTTCGTCACCTTCACCCTCGAGAAGCCGACCTTTGGCGCAACCGCATCCTCCGCGACGACGCCCTCGAGCGTGCTTCGCCAGGTCACGATCCAGGGGCAGAACACGCCGGGGTCGAAGGGGTCGACGACGTCGGCGCACTCGGGGTCGAGGGCGTCCTCGCTCAGCTCGCTGCGCTGCAATCCCGT
>Ga0207428_10002235_pt1 | contig 19448 bp, 10 predicted proteins | sample RhiMethybrSRZTD1_FD_187600 | JGI IMG/M metagenome (GOLD analysis project Ga0207428, IMG submission 187600) | Populus rhizosphere microbial communities from Tennessee, USA - Rhizosphere MetaG P. TD hybrid SRZTD1 (SPAdes) (version 3) | ecosystem: Host-associated > Plants > Roots > Rhizosphere >...
CACGCGCTGAGCTTGCTCAAGCAGCATCAAAATCAATTGACCCCGGCGGACCAGACCCTGGTCAGCCATTTACTGGACAACAAAAAAGCCATTCTCGGACATGTACAAGCGTTGGGTAAAAAGACTGCGGGTGGCTTGCGCATTCGTGTGCATGGCGACCTGCATCTGGGCCAGGTGCTGGTGATCAAGGGCGATGCGTACTTGATCGACTTCGAAGGGGAACCGGCGCGGCCCTTGCATGAACGTCGGGGCAAACACAGCCCGTACAAGGATGTCAGTGGCGTGCTGCGTTCCTTCGACTATGCGGCGGCCATGGCGATCAACGTGCACAACGTCGATAACACGGCGGCGGCCGATGCCGCGCGTGTGCGGGTCACCGAGCGCTACTTGAGTGAAGCGCGAACAGCATTTGTCGACGCCTATCGGCTGGCGGCAGCTAGTCTTGCCCATGCATGGCAAGATCCCGAAGGCGAGGACGCCGCGCTGGCGTTGTTCGGTCTGGAGAAGGCGGCGTATGAAGTGGCCTATGAGGCGGAAAATCGCCCCACCTGGTTGCCCGTGCCATTGCACGGTTTATATGGATTATTGAGTGGGCTTAAACCCTTTTCCGATCTTGGTGGAGAGTAGTCATGAGTGTCTCGAACAAGGAACAGGGTCATCACAAAGAAGCGCTGCTGCCCGGCGCAAGGGATATCGATGCCTTGGTGCGTGCCGAGCATATCGATCCCTTTGCCATACTTGGCCCCCACAGTGATGGTGCCGGTGGACAGTTCATCCGCGCCTATCTGCCGGGCGCCCTGAGTGTAGAAGTACTGGCCCGGGACTCGGGCGAAGCGCTTGGGAGTCTTCAAGCCACAGAGACGCCGGGGTTGTTTGTCGGGCATTTCGACCGCGCGCAAGCGTATCTGCTGCGCACCCGTTGGGCCGGCGGCGAGCAGACGGCCGAAGACCCTTACAGCTTCGGCCCCTTGCTGGGCGACATGGATTTGTACCTGTTTGCCGAAGGCAATCACCGCGACCTCAGTGCGTGCCTCGGTGCCCAGCTCAAGACGGTGGACGGCGTCGACGGTGTGCGTTTCGCGGTGTGGGCACCCAATGCCCGGCGGGTGTCGGTGGTGGGTGATTTCAACGTCTGGGACGGGCGCCGCCATCCGATGCGCCTGCGGCATCCCACCGGGGTCTGGGAGTTGTTCATCCCGCGCCTGCAAGCGGGGGACGCCTACAAGTACGAAATTCTCGGTGCCCACGGCATTCTGCCGCTGAAGGCCGACCCGATGGCGCTGGCCACCAGCCTGCCACCGGACACCGCCTCGAAAGTCGCCGCGCCGCTGAAAATCGACTGGCAGGATCAGGACTGGATGCTGTCCCGTGGCGACCATCAGCGGGTGACGGCGCCCTTGTCGATCTACGAATTGCACGCCGGTTCGTGGCAATGCGAGCTGGACGACCTGGGTGAAGTGGCCCGCCAGTACAGCTGGCCGGAACTGACCGAACGGCTGATTCCCTATGTCAAAGACCTGGGCTTCACTCACATCGAACTGATGCCGATCATGGAGCACCCGTTCGGCGGTTCGTGGGGTTATCAGTTGCTCTCGCAATTCGCGCCGAGTGCGCGTTATGGCACGCCGGACCAGTTCGCCGCGTTCGTCAACGCCTGCCACCAGGCCGGCATCGGGGTGATTCTCGACTGGGTGCCGGCGCATTTCCCCACCGATACCCACGGCCTGGCCCAGTTCGACGGCACGGCGCTGTATGAGTACGGCAACCCGCAGGAAGGTTTCCACCAGGATTGGGACACGCTGATCTACAACCTGGGGCGCACCGAAGTGCACGGCTACATGCTGGCGTCGGCGCTGCACTGGCTCAAGCATTTCCACGTCGATGGCCTGCGCGTCGATGCGGTGGCCTCGATGCTGTACCGCGACTACTCGCGCAAGGCCGGCGAGTGGGTGCCGAACCGCCACGGCGGGCGCGAGAACCTGGAGGCCATCGATTTCCTGCGCCACCTCAACGATGTGGTCGCCCTGGAAGCCCCCGGTGCGCTGGTGATCGCCGAGGAATCCACTGCATGGCCAGGCGTCAGCCAGGGCACCCAACAGGGTGGCCTGGGCTTTGCCTACAAATGGAACATGGGCTGGATGCACGATTCGCTGCATTACATCCAGCAGGACCCGGTGTACCGCGCCCATCACCACAACGAGCTGAGTTTTGGCCTGGTGTACGCCTGGTCCGAGCGCTTCATCCTGCCGATCTCCCACGACGAAGTGGTGCACGGCAAACACTCGCTGATCGACAAAATGCCCGGCGACCGCTGGCAGAAATTCGCCAACCTGCGGGCCTACCTGAGTTTCATGTGGGCGCATCCGGGCAAGAAACTGCTGTTCATGGGCTGCGAGTTCGGCCAATGGCGCGAGTGGAACCACGATCAGCAACTGGACTGGTACTTGCTGCAGTACTCCGAGCACAAGGGCGTACAGAAACTGGTCGGCGACCTCAATCGCCTGTACCGCGAAGAGCCGGCCCTGCATGAGCAGGACGACGTGCCGCAGGGTTTCCAGTGGCTGATCGGCGATGACGCGATCAACAGCGTTTATGCATGGCTGCGCTGGAGCAAGGACGGCCGACCTGTCCTGGTGGTGGCCAACTTTACGCCGGTGCCGCGTGAGGCTTATCGGGTTGGGGTGCCGTTTGCCGGGCAGTGGAACGAGGTGCTCAACAGCGATTCGTCGATCTATGCCGGTTCCAATTACGGCAATAGTGGCGGCGCAATGGCCGAGGAAACGCCGAGCCATGGGCAGGCGTTGTCGCTGGTGTTGAATTTGCCGCCGTTGGCGGTGTTGATGTTACGGCCGCAGGGCTGATCCAGAGACGGCGCCGTTGCTATTGGCGAGCAAGCCCGCTCCCACATTGGATGAATGTGGGAGCGGGCTTGCTCGCGAAGGGGCCAGCCTCGCCAAAAGATCTTTTGAAGTATTCCCTCACCAGCGCATCCGCACACCCAGGCTGCCAATCAACCCATTCAAATCATTGTCGTCCACGTCGCTGCTGTAGTCGGCACTGACGTACAGGCTCACGGCCGGGGTGACCCTGGCGACCAGACCCAGGCCCAGTTCGACGGTCGAGGACTTGCGGCTGCTGCTGATCTTGTCGACCTGATCGAGGGTCACGGTATTGCCGGTGTACACCGTGTGCCACAAGTTGGTCCGCACGTAAGGTTCGACCGGCATCCCGCTGATGTCGTAGCTGCCTTTCAAGCGCGCACCGACCCGGCCGCTCCACGAAGTCAGGTCAGTGGAAGACGCGTTTCCCGAGCCGGCATACGGTGTGTCCAGGGTGATGCGCTGGTTGATCAATTGCGCCTGGGGTTCAATCACCCAGTTTTCGCCCAGACCGATAGGAAAACCGCCTTCCACCGACAGCGTCATCGCGCTGCCCTCGGTGGCTCTTCGGGTCCCTTGCTCATTGCGGGTGAAGCCGCTGACCCGGCCACCGCTGGCGGTCAGGTCGACGTACCAGCCTTGTGGTCCGGTCAGGCTCCAATAGGCGCCGAGGCTTTGTCCCTGAAGGTTGAGCGTGTCGCGGTTGGGGTTGGACATGGCCGGGGTGACCTGTGCGCCCTTGTTGTTGAGTTGGAACTGGTTCGAACCACTGACCAGACCGACCCTTTGCGTATGGCCGCTGGCACTTTGCAGGGTGAGGATCGCCGGGCCTTTGAGTGCATTGGTACCGGGAACGGCCAGACCCTGGGAAAGGTAATCGGCTTGTGCCTGGCGAGAGGGCTGGCCGTAAAGTTGGTCCCAGGCCGTGGGCGCGGCGTCTTCGGTGGTCAGGCTGGAACTGCGCAGATCGGGATGAGCGTTGAATTGACCGGGCCAGGTTGCTGCAAGGGTTGTCAGACCGATAGCAGGGATGTCCTGGCGATACCACGGCGTTGTTTCCTGCTCGGCAGTGGCGGCGTGCAATTCGATGGAGGAACACAGCAGAAGTGAACTCGATACAGTGCAAAAAGTGACTTTGATTTCTTGCGAGGTGAGGGGGATGTTCATGGAGGCCTACCTTGCAGTTGCATGTGGTATCTCGCTCTGGCGTCTCTCCTACCCCGAATGAGGGGCGACCGAATGGATTAGACGGCGTCACGGGCTGCCCGTTTTTACGGGAGCCCGCGACTGGTCCTGGTAGTGGTTCCGGGGGTAGTAACGTGAAGTCAAGAAGACCGAAACAGTCGAGTCAAGAAGATGGCCGATAAGTGGTAATGGTTTAAAAGGGGCTGTTTAATGGCGTGTCTCCAGGTGCTTTTTTATTGGAATAATCGTCAAAAAACCTTGGGATAGAGCGGTTTCAACTCCTTCACCACTTCACTCGAACTCCCACGTTACCGAACTTACCCCGTTGTTGGTTGCTGTCGATATTGCTGGTGTAGTCAAGTCCGGCGTACACGCTGACCGAGGGCGCAACGCTCAGTACCATGCCGATTCCGAGGTCGGCGGACGAGGTTCGTTGCTGGGTTTCGATCTGGTCGACATGATCAAAGGTGACCGTATCGGTACCCGTGAAGGTGTGCCAGATGTTGGCCCGCAAATAGGGTTCCAGCGGTCGGCCACTGACTTCGTAGCGACCCTTGAGACGAGCGCCGACGCGGCCGGTCCAGGCACTGTCGGAATCGAACGAGACATGGGAGATGCCGTCGTCCTGGCTGTCGAGCTTGACCTTCTGGTAAATCGCCTGGGCCTGGGGTTCGACTACCCAGTTGCCAGACACGGCGACCGGGTATCCGACTTCTGCCGACAACGTCGTTACGTGGCCATCATTGTCGATCTTCAGGCCACTTTCGGAGCGGTTGTCGCCATTGAGCCAGGTGTACATGGCCACGATATCGAGATAGGCACCGGCAGGATCGGTCAGGGTCCAGTAAGCGCCAAGGTTGTCGCCTTTCAACTCGACGTTGCCGGAGCGTTTGCCTTCGAAGCCCTGATTGAAACCGTCGACATCCCCTTGCAGGCGACTGTGGCCGATGAAGAAACCGCTGCGCTGGGTTTGCCCACCCGCCAACTGTGAACTGAACAGGTCATTGCCGACCTGGAAGCCATTGAGGGAGCCATCCAGCCTTGGCGTGACGGTGCCGGCCCAGGTCTGCTCGAGGTTCTTGCCGTAGACCCGTCCCCAACCTGCGCCCAGGGCCCCGGTTTCCGTGAGCAGGCGCTGATCGCCCTGACGGTCATGAAAGGTACCCAGTGCTGAAAGGCTCAACTGTGCTGCAGCCGGCGGCACCACCGACCAGGTAGGCACTGCCTCGCGATACAGGGGGATAGGTTTTGCGCCGGGTATGGCGGCCGGTAATACCGGAGCTTCGAGCGTCACGACGCCTTCAGCTCCTTGAGCCCCGGTAGCCACGACCACAGGCGCGGCGACCGGCACTGCCACGATGGGTTCCAGCGTCGGCGGCAAGGCGGGATCCGGGTTGGCGACGGCAACCACGGGCGGCGCCACCACCGAGGAACGCAAGTACCAACTGTTTTCGCTGCCCGGTGTGATGCCGCCTTTGAACAGGCGGTAATCGAAGGCACCCACCGACACCGGGGCTTTGAGGGCGAACGCAGTGTTGTCGCTGACCGCCGTGCCTTGGGCCTGTACCAGCTGGATACCGTTTTGCCGGGTCAGGGCACCCGCGCCGCCAATGTTGGTGACGCTGATCAGGGTGCTGCCGGTCAGCGTTCCGTTGTTGACCACCAGCTTGTCGCTGGGGGAGCTGTCATCGCCCACTGCGCTTTGCAAGAGCAGCTGTCCGCCGTTACCCACATAATTGCCTTCAACCGTCAGGGTGTCGTTGGTACGCGAGTTACCGCTGGCAAGGTCGATGACCCCGCTGTTGTTCAAGGTGGCGAGCCGGCCCGCGGTCAAAGACGTGATGCTGCCCTGGATTGACGTCAGCATACTGCTGCCATCGATGTTGAATACGCCGGTGCCCGTGGTGCTGTCCCCCAATTGAAGATTGCCATCGAGATCAAGGCGCGAGCCCTTCACCAGATTGATGGTTTCCCAATTGATATACCGGGCGGCGCCCGATGAGGTGGTGTGATCGAAGGTCAGCAGGTCATTGCCATTGCCGCCATTGATGCTCGGGGTCAGGGCGAGGGTGCTTTCGGTCAGATTGCTCAAAGTGGCGCGGTCGTCGCCTGCCTCCAGCAGGACTTGCGAGCGGATGATCCCGCCGCCGTCCCACACCAGCGTGTCATCGCCGTTGCCGGCGCGAATCTCGCCGGCGATTTCTCCGCCGGTGACCGTGATGCTGTCGTTGCCATTGCTGACACTGATGTTGCCGCCGATACGCCCCCCGGAAACGATGATGGTATCGGTGCCTAAACCCGTCACCAGATTGCCGAGGATCTGCCCGCCGGACATGTCGAAGATATTGTTATCGAGTTTCATGTCGACCCGGCCGATGGTGCCGCCGGTCATCCTGGCCACGTCGCCATCTTCGAAGGCCTTGACGATGGTGCCGCCGATTATCAGGAAGGTATCGCGGCCGTCCCCTTGGGCCAGGGACTCAATGATTCCGCCGGACATGATGAAGTCATCGATGCCGCTGCCTTGGCTGATCGCTCCGATCACAGTGCCCGAGGCCATGTTCACAGCGTCGGCGCCGGCCCCGAAGGTCACGTTGCCGTTGATCGTGCCGGTGCCATTGGCGGGGAAGGTCAGGGTGTTATTGCCCGACAAGTCGGTCAACGGCGCGCTGGTGCCGCTGTCGCAGACGAAGTTGTCGTTGCCGGCGGTGGGAGTGAGTGTGCAGGTTGCGAAGGCTGCCTGGGGCCAGTTCGCACATAACCAGATCGAGAACAGGCAGGCGCCATAACGGTACTTGGACAGATCTGTCGAAAACTCCATGTTGCCTCCGCGATGGGATCAACTTCCGTTCCTTTGGCCGTTATCGATGGCCAGGAACCAGACGTGCTGGGCAGCGCGAGTTGCAAGACAACATCGGGAGCAACTATGACCCGCAAGTACCTTCGGCAACCAAGGCGCTACGTATGTGTCGCAAGCCCCTGCGGATTTCCGTCAGGGCGACAACAACGTAGCAGGCACCGATACAACGTGGCTACTGTCAGAAATAACAGGTGGGGATGACCTTTCGTCACTTCGAACCGAAAGGCCGCGATTCAAAGATGCACTTCCACTGCCAACGGCAAATGGTCGGAAAGGTGGGTCCACGGCTTGTTCCCGAGTATCTGCGGCTCATGGCTGCTGGCATTGCGCAGGTAGACGCGATCCAGCCGCAACAGGGGGAACCGCGCGGGATAGGTTTTGGCCGGGCGGCCATGGTGGCGCTCGAAGGCTTCGTGCAGGTAGTCGCGGCGGGCAAGGGCGGCATTGCCTTGCATCTGCCAGTCGTTGAAGTCACCGGCAATGATCACCGGCGCATCATCCGGCAGGGACTCGAGGAGCTGGCAGAGCAGTTGCAATTGCAGCTGACGATGGCTTTCCAGCAGGCTGAGGTGCACGCAGATGGCATGCACTTCGCTGTGCCCCGGCACGTCCAGCACGCAGTGCAGCAAGCCGCGGCGCTCCGGGCCGGTAATGGAGACATCCAGGTTTCGGTATTCGCGGATCGGGTATTTCGACAGCAGGGCATTGCCATGGTGACCGTCGGGATAGACGGCATTGCGCCCATAGGCGAAGTCGCTCCACATGCTGTCGGCAAGGAACTCATATTGCGAGGTCTGTGGCCAATCGTTGTAGCGGGAGGAGTGGCGGTCGTGCTCGCCGACCACTTCCTGCAGAAACACCAGGTCTGCCGATGTACTGCGCACGGCTTCACGCAGCTCGGGGAGGATGAAGCGCCGGTTGAGCGCGGTGAATCCCTTGTGGGTGTTGACCGTCAGCACGCGCAGTCGGTGGATGTCCGGGGGAGTACTCAACGGCACCGATTCAGCTGATTGGTGCTTGGAATGACTGGCCACGTTCGCTCCTATGATTCGGGGCTGCCTATGCATGCGACTGACGCATGGACGGGCAGTTCAGTTTGCCTTTAACGCCAACGTGCCAGATTTGACACTCTGCGGCGCTCTCAGGTTTTTCGCGAGCAAGCTCGCTGTTTAACATCGGCGGCCAATGCCCCCTGTAGGAGCGAGCTTGCTCGCGATAAACCTGAGAGCACCGCGGGGTGCCTGCCAACCAGCGTTATCGTTGACGACCATCGCGAGCAGGCTCGCTCCTACAGAAAGCGTAGTGGGCTTAGACGAAGACGATTTCATAAGGCAAACGAATGCGCTCCAGCAACGTGCGCGGCAGCAAGGGCGCAAGGCCGATGGCGGGTTCACCGTCGAGTTGGCTGGCGTAGGCGTGGGTGGCGTGGCTCTTGCGGGCGACGGTCCAGGCATCGAGGCGCACCTTGCGCGCACGATGCCAGGGGATCAGCTCCCGGTCCCGTGCCGGCCAGTGCCAGGCCCGGAACGGCACGTCGTTGTAGGTGGCTCCCACACTGGCCGCCGCCCTGGCACTGGCGCGGCCGACGGTGTCGTGGTCGAGGTTGCCGTCTTCGCACCAGGTGCTGAACACCACATCACCCGGGCGTAGGTAGCGCCCGATGAACTGGGCGATCCGTTCTTCGTGTTCCACCAGGGCGTTGTCGGTAAACCCGCCACGGATCCACTTCAGGCTGTGCATCGGCAACCCGAGTCGGCGGATGGCTTCCACGCTTTCCTGGGGACGAAATACGCTGAGGCGTTTTTCCGACCACTGCCGGGAACCGGGATGGCTGGCGCTGCCGTCGGTGATCGAGATCAATTGCAGCGGGTGGCCCAGGTTGCTGAGCAATTGCAGCAGGCCACCGCAGGTCACGACTTCATCGCCGGGGTGCGGGGCAATGAACACTGCGCGTGCACCGGCAGGCACCAGGGATTGGGTGCTGATAGACGCAATGCTGTCCAGTTGCGGGGCACTGTTCCAGATCTGGGAGGGCAGACTGGCTTCGCTGAAGGAAACGGATTTCATAGGTATTACGTCCTTGTGCTGCTTCGCCTTCAGTCGTGCGCGAGACAAGCCCGGCCGACCCGTGAGGGCTGGTGGATAGCGAGGTGCGACAACCCCAACCCTGGATCGCCGCGAATCGAGTATTGCTCATGCAACGCTATTCGTCGCGTCGCGAACCCGGCCAAAATGATTTTTCCGCTCTGCGGCAGTCGCGCGCTCAATGCCTGGACTTCGTCGTCACTCCTCTTCCTCATGCTGCAACTCGAACAGCAGCAACGAGCGGCCGGTAACCGAGTACTCGTGGCCGAACTCGAAGCGTTCCTGGCCACGGATCGACGGCTGGTTGGTGTCGATCATGCACGTCCAGAAACCGCCGTCAGGCACTTCCGGCAGGCGGAAATTGACAATGTCGTGATGCGCGTTGACCACCAGCATCAGCGTCGCGTCGGCGCCTTTGCGGCGAATGCCGGTTTCCTGGGCGCGTCCATCGAGCAGCATGCCCAGGCAGCGGTTGTGCGCATCGTGCCAATGTTTGGTGGTCATTTCCGTGCCGTCCGGCGCCAGCCAGGTCACGTCCTTGACGCCGATGTCTTCGTTGTAATTGCCCACCAGAAAACGCCCGCGGCGCAGGATCGGGTAGGTCAGGCGCAACTTGATCAGGCGTTTGACGAACTTGAGCAAGGCCTTGCCGTCTTCGCTGAGGTCCCAGTTGACCCAGCCGATCTCGCTGTCCTGGCAATACGCATTGTTGTTGCCCTCCTGGGTGCGGGCGAACTCGTCGCCGGCCACCAGCATCGGCGTGCCCTGGGCCAGCAGCAGGGTGGCGAAGAAATTGCGCATCTGCCGATGGCGCAGCGCGTTGATCTCGGGATCATCGGTGGGGCCTTCGACGCCGTGGTTCCAGGACAGGTTGTTGTTGCTGCCGTCCTGATTGTTTTCGTCGTTGGCCTCGTTGTGCTTGTCGTTGTACGACACCAGGTCGTTGAGGGTGAAGCCGTCATGGGCGGTGACGAAGTTCAGCGATGAATAGGGGCGGCGCCCCCGTTGATTGAACATTTCGCCTGAAGCGGTCAGGCGGCTGGCGAAGTCCGCCAGTTGACCGTCGTCGCCCTTCCAGAACGCGCGCACGGTGTCGCGGAATTTGTCGTTCCACTCGACCCAGCCCGGCGGAAAATTGCCGACCTGATAACCGCCGGGGCCGCAGTCCCAGGGTTCGGATATCAGCTTGACCTGGCGCAGCACCGGGTCCTGGCGGCAGGCGACGAGGAAACTGTGGCGCTCATCGAAACCGTCGTGATAGCGCCCGAGTATGGTCGCCAGGTCGAAACGGAAACCGTCCACGTGCATTTCCGAAGCCCAGTAGCGCAGGGAGTCGGTGACCATTTGCAGCACGCACGGGTGACTCAGGTCCAGGGTGTTGCCGGTGCCCGAATCGTTGATATAGAAGCGCTTGTCATCGGGCATCAGGCGGTAGTAGGACGCGTTGTCGATGCCGCGCATGGACAGGGTCGGGCCTTGCTCGTTGCCTTCGGCGGTGTGGTTGTAGACCACGTCGAGGATCACTTCCAGATTCGCTTCGTGCAGGTGCGCGACCATTTCCTTGAACTCGGCAATCTTGCCACTGGCCAGGTAACGCGGGTCGGGCGCGAAGAACGCGATGCTGTTGTAGCCCCAGTAATTGGTCATGCCCTTGTGCAGCAAATGCTGGTCGTTGACGAACGCGTGGATCGGCAGCAACTCCACGGTCGACACGCCGAGCTTGCGGATGTGTTCCAGCACGTCATCGACCATCAGCCCCGCAAAGGTTCCGCGCAGGTTTTCCGGGACCGAAGGGTGACGCATGCTGAAGCCGCGTACATGGGTTTCATAAATGATCGTCTTGTCCCACGGTACGCTGACGCGGTGGTCGTGGCCCCAGGTGTGCGCCGGGTCGATGACCTTGCACTTGGGCACGAAGGGTGCGCTGTCGCGTTCATCGAAACTGAGGTCGGCGTCGGGGTGGCCGATGGTGTAGCCGAACAGCGCTTCGGACCATTTCAACTTGCCGACCAGCTGTTTGGCGTAGGGGTCGATCAGCAGCTTGTTGGGGTTGAAGCGATGACCGTTGGCCGGGTCGTACGGACCGTAGACGCGATAGCCGTAAATCAACCCGGGATGAGCGTCGGGCAAGTAGCCGTGGTAGATCTCGTCGGTGTATTCGGGCAGTTCGATGCGTTCGAGCTCCACCTCGCCGCTGTCGTCGAACAGGCACAGTTCAACCCGGGTGGCGTGGGCGGAAAACAAGGCGAAGTTGACCCCCAGTCCATCCCAGGTGGCACCCAGCGGGAAGGGCAGGCCTTCACGGATTCGCGTGGCTTCAGCGCGGGGGGCTGGCGCGGGGGCTTTCTTTGGGCTGGTCATAAGTGCTCCTGCAAACGGGAGTTACCTGTAGGAGCGAGCTTGCTCGCGAAGGCGGTGTGTCAGGCAACATCAATGCTGGATGTGATGGCCTCTTCGCGGGCAAGCCCGCTCCCACAGTGTTTGGTGGTGTGGCTGCAAGTTCCCTGTGGGAGCGGCGGTGCGACGATTCGACTTGCCCGCGAAGGGGCCTCAAGACTATTCAAACCGCGGGCGGTTTTCGTGGTGCTCGAGGCTTTTTCTCGACGGCCTTTTCCCCGGGCGGAATCACCTTCGAAGCCGCCGCCGGTTTGGCCTTGGTTTTTGGTGCGGCGACCTTGGCATCGCCAGCCTTGCCATTGGCCGTTTTGCTGACCGGGGTTTTGCTCGCCGCTGCCTTGGCAGGTTTCTTTGGTGCCAGGGCTTCGGCTTCCGCCAGTTTGCACGCCATCTCCCAGTGGCGGGCTTCCTGACCTTCGGGTTTTCCTTCGGACTCCCAGATCTGATAGGCGAATTCGCGGATGCGTTTATCGTCGGTACTCATCGCAATGCTCCTGAACTGAACTCAAGTGTGGTTAGTTTGAATAATGAGATTGACCGGGAAATCCCCCAGCGCGGCGCTGATCAGCAGCTCTCTGTGTTTTGTGACTGTGATGCCGGTAAAAAGTCCCTTCAGATGTTCGTCGGCAACGGTGAACGGCAGTTTGACCCGGGTATCGCCCCACAGCGGCGCGTGGACCTGGGGGATGGCACTGTTTTCCAGCAGTTCGGCACAGCGTATCGGCACAATCACGATGGCGCGTTCTCCCTCCCGTTCACGGACAAAACCCAGCACTCGATGGGCCTCGCTGCCCAGCACTTGCAGGGCCTGGTAAGAGCCACGCCGAAACAGCTCGGCATGTTCGGCGCGCAGGCCCAGGGTGCGCGCAATCAGGGCTTGCTTGATGCGCCCGTCCTGCCAGTTCGACACCAGGTCCGGCAGGTCTGCCGCTTGCTGCAGTGCCTGCTGGCGGCTGGCGTAATCCACGGGGCGACGGTTGTCCGGGTCGACCAGGCTGAAGTCCCAGAAATCGTTGCCCTGATACAAATCCGGCACGCCGGGCACGGTCATGCGCAGCAAGGTTTGCGCCAAACCGTTAAGGGCACCGGGGGCGGCAATCGAACGGGCCGCCCTGGCGAGGGCCGCACGCAGCAGCTCACCTTCGGGGCTGAGCAACAGGCGCTGGATAAAGTCCTCGGTCGCTTGCTCGTAAGCGTCATTGGGCGCGCTCCAGCTGCTTTGCAGCTTGGCTTCGCGCAGGGCCTTGCGCTGCCATTGCCAGAGGCGTTTGGCGTAGTCCTCGAGCGCCGGCGGATTATCGATAGCCAAACCCAGTGGCCAACTGCCGAGGATCGCCTGGTACAGAATCAACTCATCGCCCGCCGACGGCACTTGATCGTCCTGGCGCAAGGGCCGGGCGAGGGCGCGCCACAGGCCGATCTGCTCGCTGTACCAGCCGCTGCGCTCACTCAGTACCGCCAGCCGCGCGCGTGAGTCTTCGCCACGCTTGTGGTCGTGGGTGGCGCTGGCCAGCAGATTGTCCGGGAAGGTTTCAAGGCGCTCGATGCAGGCCCGATGAAAGTCGGCCACCGGCGCACTGAACTGCCCGGTGCTGAACCCCACGTCATTGCGCGAAAGCAGGACGGCCGAACGATAGAACGCGGTGTCTTCCACCGCTTTCGCCGCGGCTGGCGAGGTCAGTTGCTGGAAACGCACGCAGGCGTGCTTGAGGCGTTTGCGCTGGCGACCGACCGGGCGTTGCCGCCAGGGTTCACCACCGAGCCAGCCGGCCAGGCAATCGAGCACCGGCCAGTCTGCCTCGCCCAGTGTCTGGCGGGCGCCGGCCATGGCCTGCTGGAAAAACACTTCGTCCTGGCCTGTCCGGCCGAGGGGGCTGATGTAGGTGCGGTACACCGGGAAATGCACGATCAGCGCCTGCAACGCCCGGCGAATGGCGCCGAGGGTCAGGTCGCGGGTCATGAGGTTGTCCCGGGCCACTTGCAGCAAGGCCTGGGCGACGCTTTCGAAATCACCGGCCAGGGAACCGTTGAGGATTTGCTGGCGGGCCAGTTGTGCTTCCCGGGAGAAGTCAGCGGGCCGCTCACTGTGGCGCTGCCAGAGTTCGGCCAGTGTCTGCTCGCCCCGTGGGTCGTGTTGCAGCAGTGCCAGCTGGTTCATGAATTCATAACCGGTGGTACCGTCCACTGACCAGTCGAGGTGCAGAGGCTCGCCTTCGCCGAGGATTTTTTCGACAAAGATCGGCAGGTGGCGGCCCGCGCACAGACTGTCGACCCGGCGCCGCAACTTGCGGCAGTAGCCCCGCGGATCGGCGAGGCCGTCGATGTGGTCGATGCGCAACCCGTCGATCAGCCCCTCGGCCACCAGTTGGAAGATCTTCGCGTGGGTGGCTTCGAACACCGCAGGACGCTCGACGCGCAGTCCGCCGAGTTCATTGATATCAAAGAAGCGCCGCCAGTTGATGTCATCGGCGGCCGTGCGCCAGCTGGCGAGGCGATAGCTCTGGCGCTCCAGCAGGTTGTGCAGGCGCTGGAAGCCTTCGCCGGTCAGTGAGTCGTAGTGTTTCAGGTGTTGCTCAATGGCTTGAGCAATCAGCGGATCGCTGACCAGATCGCGCAGTTCCGCTTTCAACGGTATGGCCAGGCTGTGGGCGTCGGACTGGTAGCTCAGGGTGCTGAAGCGATCGGCCAGGTTTTTCAGTTGTTCGGCCTGCTCCGTATCGAGCGCTGCATCGGGCTTGAGCAGTTCGCCGTAATCCCAGGGGCAAATCGGGAAACGGTGTTCGTAGTGCTCGACATGGAAGCTGCCGTGCCAGGCATCGAAGCGCAGGGGCAGGGCGCCGTCCTGCAACGCCACGCCGTAATCGCTGCCCAGGAACGGCAGGAGCAACTGGCCTTCCATCAACGGATCGGGAGAGTGCCACTGGATGTCGAAAAACTCGCCGTAGGGGCTCAGGCGTCCCCACTCCAACAGGTCCAGCCACCAGGGATTGTCAGCGCCGCCGACCGCCATGTGGTTGGAGACAATGTCGAGGATCAACCCCATGCCCTGCTCGTGCAAGGCGTTGACCAGGCTGCGCAGCGCCCCTTCGCCACCCAGTTCCGGGTTGACCCTGGTCGGGTCCACCACGTCATAGCCATGCATCGATCCGGCTCGGGCACGCAGCAGCGGGGAGGCGTAGACATGGCTGATGCCCAGGCGTGCGAAATACGGCACCAGCAGCACCGCATCTTCCAGCGTGAAACCTTTATGAAATTGCAGGCGCAGCGTGGCGCGCAACGGGCGGGTGGGCTGTCGGGTCATCGGTCACGCTCGGCCGCCTGCAGTCGCGCGCAGGCGAGCAGTTCCAGGCGCCGCGCGGCATCCGGTCCATCGAGCAGGGCTTCGCTATAGCCGGGCAAGCGCCGCGACCAGTTCGGGTGGGTGTCGATGGTGCCGGGCAGGTTGGCCTGTTGTTCCACGCCAAGGGCATCCTCCAGCGGCAACAGCACCAAGGGGGCCCGGGTATGCCCGAGAAAACGCACGCTGGCGTCGAGCACCTGGTCGGTTTCGTGGGATTCTTCGCGGAAGTTCTGCGGGTCCTGGCTCAGTGCCCGGCGCAGCCCCTCGCGCTCGCGCTCGCGATGCTGGCGCCATTCGATCTCACCGCTGGCGTCGACCATGCCGAGCCGGGCGTTCCAGTCGATGTCGCGGCCATGCCACCAGCCGTTGAGGGTGGGCAGGTCATGGGTGCTGGTGGTCGCCAGGGCGTTGTCCGGCCAGTCAAGGATCGGTTTGAAGTGCGTGTTGTCCTGCTCGAACAGCAGTACCCGCATGCCGAGCATCGAACGGGCGATGAGTTTTTCCCGCAGGCCGTCCGGCACGGTGCCGAGGTCTTCGCCGAGGACGATGGCCTGGTGCCGATGGGATTCCAGGGTCAACAAGCGCAGCAGGTCGTCCACCGGGTAATACAGGTAGGCGCCGTCGGCCGGCGGCGAGCCGTTGGGGATCACCCACAGCCGCTGCAGTCCCATGACGTGATCGATACGCAAGCCACCGCAATGGGCGAAATTCGCCCGCAGCATCTCGATGAACGCCCGGAAACCATTGCGCACCAGCCCTTCAGGGGAGAACGCGGAAATCCCCCAGCCCTGGCCCGTGCGGTTGAGTATGTCCGGTGGCGCACCGACGGTGAGCGCGGCGAGCAGTTCGTCCTGCCGGCTCCACGCCTGGCTGCCGCCGCCATCGGCGCCAACGGCCAGGTCGGCGATCAGGCCGATGCTCATGCCGCTGGCGCGGGCGGCGGTTTGCGCGCGCTCCAGGCAGCGGGTGATCAGCCATTGGCAGAAAGCGAAGAAGCCGATGCGCCCGGCATTCTCTTCGGCGAATGCCGCCAGTTCGGCGCTGCGCGGGTTGCGCCAGGGTTCGGGCCACTGTCGCCAGTCGAGGCCTTCACCGCGGGCGGCGCGTGCCTCCTGGATGGCTTCGAAGCGACAGTGGTTTTCCAGCGCTTCGCCGCCAGCGTGACGAAAACTGCTGAAGTCTTCGTGCAAGGGGTGTTCACCCTGGACGAAACCTTCGTACAGCGACTGCAACAGTCGATGCTTGGCTTCGGCGGCGGCCGGCCAGTCAATCAGCGCACGCTCCTCCAGCGCCTTGAGCTCAATGGCCAGCCCGGTGGCATCGATGGCGGTACGCAGGGCGCGCTCGCCGAGAATGGTGCCGGGGGCGCAGTAAAGGCTGTTGAGAAACAGACGGCTGGACGGCGAATACGGGCTGTAGCGTTGGGTGTCATTGGAAAACATCGCATGCAAGGGGCTGATCGCCAGCGCCTCGGCGCCACGTTCACCGGCCACCCGGGCAAGGTCCTCCAGCGCCTGGGTGTCACCAAACCCGCCATCGCCGGGGCGGCGCAAGCCATACAATTGCACGCTCAGGCCCCAGGCACGGGGGATCGGGTTGTCCACGGCATCGGCGACGCTGTAACAACGGGATGGGGCCACCGCCAGGGTGAAGGTTTGTCCGTCGATGGTGACCTGTTGATAGCCGACCGGTACCAGCCCCGGCAGCTTTGCGTTGGCGTCCAGTTTCAGGTTGAGCCGCGAACCGTCTTCGAGGTGGATTTCGCAAGGGGTTTGAGGTGCAAAAAAGCGCGCCAGATCCAGGCTTGTCCCGACATCGGCGGTGATCAATGGCGGTAAGTGATGGGTCTGTTGCACCGCTTGCAATTCCAGCAGGCTGGCGTCGATTTCCTGGGCGCTGCCCGCCGGGTGGCCCAGGCCGGTCAGTACATTGCGCAACACGGAAGGTGCGACTTTTTGCGGGCGGCCGTTGGCGTCGATCCAGTCGACCGCGAGGCCGGCACGGCTGGCCAGAATTTCCAGTTGCGCATCACTCATGGACGCTCTCCATACGAAGTGGCATAGGGGCTGCGGCGGCGAGGCTGACGAGCGCGCAATACGGGGCAAGGGTGCCCTGGTCCAGCAGATCGGCGCTCTGTGGCGGGTACTCGAACAACCGCGCGGCACCGGTCTGTGAGGTGTGGACTACGGGCTTGTCGCTGAGGTTCAGGTCAATGCGCAACTCGCTGCCATCGCCCAGGCGCCAGGCGGCACTGACCGCGCCTTCGCCCAGCTCGTCCGCCCCCAGTGCCTGGGTGCCCGGCAAGCGGGGGATGAGGAGCCGGTGACGGATCTGCAACAGCTGGCGATACAGGTCGTGCATCTCAGTATGGCCGGTCGAAGGCAGGACAGGGCGGGACGCTGCAAATGTCTGCGGATCGTTCGGGTCAGGAATGTGCTCGCGCAGGAGTGGGTCGGCAAACACGCTGAACGCCGCGAACTCGTTGCGCCGGCCGTCCCGTACCAACTTGGCCAACTCACCGTGATGGCTGGTGAAAAACAGGAAGGGTTGCTCGACGGCGAACTCGTCGCCCATGAACAGCAGCGGAATCATCGGCGACAACAGCAGCAACACCGTGGCGGCCCGCAGCGCTTGCGGGTGGGTGAGTTGATGCAGGCGCTCGCCGAAGGCCCGGTTGCCGATCTGGTCATGGTTTTGCAGGAACAGGATGAAGGCGCCGGGAGGCAAGTGTCCGCTGGGTTCACCGCGGGCCACGCCATGGCGATTGACATGACCCTGGAACACGAAACCCTGGCTCAGGCAACGCGCCAGTTGTTCGGTGGGGTTGTGTGCGTAGTCGGCGTAATAGGCCTCGGTTTCGCCGGTCAGTAACACATGCAGGGCATTGTGGCCGTCATCGTTCCACTGCGCGTCGTAACCCTGTTCAAGCAGACCGGCCTGGTTGTGTTCGTTCTCGACCATCAGCCACACATGTCGCGCCGGTCCCGTCTGCTGGCGCACCCGTTGCGCCAGTTCCTGGAGGAAATCCGGGTCTTCGATGGCGTGCACCGCGTCCAGGCGCAATCCGTCGAAACGGTATTCGAGCAGCCACATCAAGGCGTTTTCGATGAAGAAATCCCGTACTTCGCGGCGGCGGAAGTCGATGGCCGCACCCCACGGCGTCTGTTTGTCTTCGCGAAAGAAGCCCTTGGCATAACGATGCAGGTAATTGCCGTCCGGACCGAAGTGGTTGTAGACCACGTCGAGAATCACCGCCAGGCCATGACCGTGGGCGGTGTCGATCAAGTGTTTGAGCTGCTCGGGTGACCCGTATGAAGCCTGGGGCGCGTAGGGCAGGACGCCGTCATAGCCCCAATTGCGCTCCCCGGGAAACTGCGCGATGGGCATCAGTTCGATCGCGGTGACGCCCAGCTCGACCAGGCGTGCCAGATGCTGCTCGACGGCACTGAAGCCGCCGAGGGCACCGACGTGCAACTCGTAGATCACCGCTTCGTTCCACGGCCGTCCCGGCCAGGCACTGTGTTGCCAGACATAGGCCAGCGGATCGACCACCACGCTGTGCCGGTCGATATCGCCGTCCTGAGCACGGGAAGCCGGGTCGGGCACTTCCAGTTCGCCGTCGATGCTGTAGCGGTAACGCGTGCCCGCCGCGCATCGGGTATTGCTCACGAACCAGCCGTCGGCCTGAGGCAGCAACGGCAAGGACTGTCCATGTTCCAGTTCGACACTGACGTAAAACGCATCTGGCGCCCACAACGCGAATTGCGTGTGCTCTGCGTCCAGCATGATTGCGCCGTGGGGCCAGGTCTCAAGGGTCCGTAACGGCATCTTGAAAGCCTCTTACTGTTTGTTCGATTTCCCCAACGCTTTCGCCACAAGCTGTTCATAGAGTTCGGCGTAGGGTTCGACCGCCTTGCACCAGTTGAACGGCGCTGCCATGGCCCGGCAGCGCATGGCGTGCAGCAGGTCGGGGAAGGCGAACACCTTGAACGCGCGGCTCAGGGCTTCCTGGTAGCTCTGCACCGTGGATTCATCGAACAGGAAACCGGTCACGCCGTTTTCGATGGTGTCGGCCAGGCCACCGGTATTGCGCGCTACCGGCAACGAGCCGAAGCGCTGGGCGTACATCTGGCTCAGGCCACACGGCTCGTAACGCGAAGGCATCAGCAGGAAATCGCTGCCGGCGAACATGCGTCGGGCGTCGGTTTCGTTGAAGCCGATGCGCACGCCGATTTGCCCCGGGAAGCGCAAAGCCAGTTCACGCATTGACTGTTCTTCTTCCGGCTCGCCACGGCCGATGATCGCGATCTGCCCGCCGTTTTTGACGATGTACTCGGAGACCGCTTCGGTGAGGTCCAGGCCTTTCTGGTAGACCAGACGCGAAACCACTGCGAACAGTGGCCCTTCGGAGTCTTGCAGGCCGAACAGCTCGCGGACATGGGCCGCGTTCACGGCCTTGCCGTCCCAGTCGCCGATTTCGAACGGGCAGAACAGGTGCGGGTCGGTCGCCGCATCCCAGCTTTCATCGATGCCGTTGGGAATTCCGCTGAGCAGGCCTTGCTGGGTCTTGGCGGCGAGAAAACCGTCGAGACCGCAGCCGAAGTCCGGGGTGGTGATTTCCTGGGCGTAGGTCGCGCTGACCGTGGTGATGTGGCTCGAATAGGCCATGCCGGCCTTGAGGAACGACATCTTGCCGTAGAAC
>Ga0207428_10002238_pt1 | contig 19440 bp, 18 predicted proteins | sample RhiMethybrSRZTD1_FD_187600 | JGI IMG/M metagenome (GOLD analysis project Ga0207428, IMG submission 187600) | Populus rhizosphere microbial communities from Tennessee, USA - Rhizosphere MetaG P. TD hybrid SRZTD1 (SPAdes) (version 3) | ecosystem: Host-associated > Plants > Roots > Rhizosphere >...
AGACCTTCGCCCGCCGCCACCCCGAGGTCTTCCTCGGCGGCGCCTTCCTCGCCGGCATCCTCGCCGCGCGGTTCATCAAGAGCTCTCGGCCCCAGCCGAGCGCGACCGGAGGAAGTGGCTACGACGCGGGCATCGCAACCGAGCCCTTCAATCCTCCTCACTTCGAGCCGGCGGGGGACCGCTAGCCGTGGAGACCGTCAAGCCCGACCAATCCCTCGTCGCCTTGATCCGGTCGCTGACGCGGGAGATCTCCACGCTGTTCCATCAGGAGGTCGAGCTCGCCAAGACCGAGATGAGCGAGAAGGCCTCGGTAGTGGGCCGCAGCGTCGGGGCCATCGCCTTCGGCGGCGCCATCGCGCTCCTGGGCGGGCTCGCCCTGCTCCTCGCGGTGATCGCGGGCCTCGGCGCGTTCCTCGACGTCTTCCTGCCGGCCGGCGTCGCGGTCTGGCTCTCGCCGCTCCTCGTGGGCGCGGCCCTCTCGTTCTACGGCTATTCACGCATCCAGACGGCTCTGGCCACCCTTCGCCACGAAGGCCTGGTCCCGAAGCAGACGACGCAGACCCTGCAGGAGAACACGCAATGGCTCAAGGCAAAGATCAGCTAGACGACCGGTCACGCGCCGGATCAGAGCAGGCGCGGGCGAACATCGACGTCACCCGTCAAGCGATGGATCGGACGATCGAGGCCATCGAGGGCAAGCTCACGCCCGGCCAGCTGCTCATGGAGGGCCTCAGCATCCTGGGCAAGGGCGGGACGACGGGCGCCAACAAGCTCGTGGAGCTGGCGCGCGAGCACCCGCTTCCGGCGGCGGTGATTGGCGTCGGCGTGGGCATGATGATCCGCGACGCCGCCGGCAAGAGGTCGGACGGCGGACGGACGCCGGCCGCTGGCTACGCCTCCGGGTACGGGTACGAACGTGGATTCCCCGGCGTGTCGGCACGCGCGTACGACGAGGGGCCGGGTGTCGCGTCGCGCACGGTCCACGACGCGAAGGAGCGGGTGGTGGAAGCCGCGCAGAGCGCCCGCGAAACCGTGTCCGACACCGTCCACGAGGCTCGTGATGCCGTGGCCGGCGCCGCGCGCTCGGCCAGGGAGACGGTGGGCGAGGCCGCGCACACCGCCCGCGAGAAGGTTGCGGGCGCCGTCGACGGCGCTCGGGGGAAGGCGTCCGCGGCGGCGGAGAGCGCGCGCGAGACCTTCGACGCGGTCGGGGAACGCGGCGCGCGGCTCCGCGCGCGCGCGCACGTTCGCGTGCGCGATGCGAAGATCAGCTTCTGGCAGACTCTCGACGAGCAACCCCTGGTCGTGGGCGCGGCCGCGATCGCCGTCGGACTGGTCGCCGGTCTGCTCATTCCGGGCACGTCGCGAGAGGACGAGCTGGTCGGCGAGAAACGCGACGAGATGTGGGAGCGCGCCCAGGAAAAGGGCCGCGACGTCCTGCAGAAGGGCAAATACGTCGCGCAGGCGGCGGTCGAGACCCTGAAGACGGAAGCGCAGCAGCAGGGCCTCACTCCGTCCGCGATCGCCGACAAGGTGCGCACGGTCGCGCACGACACGGTCGATCAGGTGAAGCAGGACGCGCGGCGCGAGGGGCTCATTCCGAACTCCTAGCGCCGGCCAGATGCGCGCCGGCGGATTCCGCCGGCGCGCATCTCCCCTTTCCCTTCAGCCCACCATACGCCCGGCTCCCCGTGGCTTACCTCCGCCGCGGGCCGAGGTTCGGGACCTGGGAGAGAAGCGAACGCTCGCACTCCTGGGAGTGGCGCCTTTCAAGACCTCCCGTATCTCGCGGAGCGCGAACTCCGTCCTGGCTCGCGTGTTCGAGGCCACGCAGTCGCGCGGCACCACGATGCGGTAGTCGCGCATGTAGGCGTCGTTGGCGGTGAGCAGGATGCAGATGTCGGCGGCGAAGCCGGCGAGGATCACCGTATCGACTCCGAGGTAGCGCAAGAGGATGTCGAGCGGAGTCGAGAAGAAACCGGAGTGCTTGGGCTTGAGCACGAAGTAGTCGTCCCCCGTGGGGCGCAGCCGCCGCGCCACGCGGTGCCCCCGTGACTCCACCGAGACGCACTGAGTCACGACGGTGCGCCAGTCCGAGCGCCATCGCCCGAAGTTGTCGTTCACGTAGAGGACGGGGACGCCCGCGGCCCGTGCTCGCGCCGCCAGCCGGGCCAGCGGCACGGACGCCACCTCCGCCGCCTTGATGAGGGCGTTGGCCCCGGGAAAGTCGAAGTCATTGATCACGTCCACGAGCACGAGGGCGTGGGACGGGCGGGATCGAGACACGCCGGACCTTCGAGCAATGGTCGTGCCGGCGGCCCTTGACACGCTCAAACAAGTGTTTTATACATCTGTTTGAGAGAGACAACTCCACATGAAAAAGCCTCCCCGCATCCTTGTTCCTTTGATCCTGGTCGTGGCCGGCGCGGTCTACGCGTTCTCGAGCCTGGGCCCGAAGACCCTCACCCTCACCGGCATCGTCACGACCAACGACGTCATCGTGAGCCCCCAGGTGGCCGGCCAGATCGGCCAGCTCCTGGTCAGCGAGGGCGACGTCGTGAAGAAGGGCCAGCTCCTGGCCACCATCACGCCCGACGAGTTGCGGGCGGACACGAACTACTACGCCCAGAACGCGGCCGGCCTGTCTTCGCAGGTGCAGGAGTCGCAAGCCGCGCTGCGTTTCGAGCAGAGCCAGACCAGCCAGCAGACCGCGCAGGCCGAGTCCACGCTCGCGTCGATCGAGGCCCAGGTGAAGGCGGCCGCCGCCGACCTCTCCGTTGCCAACTCCACCTACGTCCGCACCCAGGACCTCGCGAAACAGCAGATCGCCTCCGCCCAGGACCTCGACCAGGCGCGCGCGAACGCAGATGCCGCCCGCGCCAAGCTCGACGCGCTCCGCAAGCAGGTGGAAGCGCAACGGGCCACGGTCGCCCTGGCCCGCGCGAACGCGGCCCAGGTGGACATGCGCAAGAGCCAGGTACAGGCGATGGAGCACTCGCAGGCCGCGGCCGCGGCCCAGCGCTCGAAGGCCGACGTCCGGCTCGCCTACACCGAGATCAAGGCCCCCATCGACGGGCAGGTCGACGTGCGCGCCGCGCGCTCGGGTGAATACGTCAATCCCGGCCAGCCCGTGGTCACGTTGGTCAACCCGGACGACCTCTGGGTGCGCGCCGACGTCGAGGAGAGCTACGTCGAGCGCGCCCGCATCGGCGACACCCTCACCGTTCGCCTCCCCTCCGGCGCGGAGCGTCCGGGTGTCGTCTTCTACCGCGGGGTGGACGCGGCCTATGCCACCCAGCGCGACGTGAGCCGCACGAAGCGCGACATCAAGACGTTCGAGGTCCGGCTCCGGGTGGACAACAAGGACCGCGCCCTCGCCGTGGGGATGACCGCGTACGTCTCCCTGCCCGTGAAGTAGGCCCATGCCTGCCATCGACGTCCGCAACATCGTCAAGAAGTTCGGCGACTTCACCGCCGTGAACGGCGTGAGCTTCACCGTCGACGATGGCGAGATCTTCGGCCTCCTCGGCCCCAACGGGGCGGGCAAGTCCACGCTCATACGCATGCTCGTGACCCTCCTGCCCCCCACCGCGGGGACGGCCCTGGTGAGCGGCTTCGACATCACCACCGACGCGGACGGCGTGCGGCGCTCCATCGGCGTGATCCCCCAGGCCCTCACCAGCGACCTCGAGCTCAGCGTGGAAGAGAACCTCATCATCTTCGCGAAGCTGTACGGGGTGCCGCGGGCCAAGCGCGTGAAGCTGATCGACGAGCTGCTGGCGGCGGTGGAGCTGACCCAGTGGCGCTCTGCTCCGGTGAAGAACCTCTCCGGCGGCATGCGCCGCCGCGTGGAGATCGCGCGCGGGCTCGTGCACGAGCCGCGCATCTTCTTCCTCGACGAACCGACCACCGGCCTCGACCCCGTCTCCCGCGTCGCCGTCTGGGAGATGCTGCGCAAGATCAAGAGAGAGCGCGACCTGACCGTCCTCCTGACCACGCACTACATGGACGAGGCGGACAAGCTCTGCGACCGCATTGCGATCGTGGACCACGGCGAGCTGAAGGCGCTGGACTCGCCCCTCAAGCTCAAGACGTCGATCCCGGGCCAGAACAGCCTGGAGGTGAGCTTCAGCGCAGTACCCGCGGGCTGGATCGACAACCTGCAGAGGCTGCCCGAGGTCCAGGCCGTGAGCAGCCAGGACAGCATCTTCCGCATCAGCACCCGCAACGGCCCCGCCACCACCCTGGCCCTCATGGAAGCGGCGGCACGCGCCGACATCGGAGTGCAGTCGCTCTCCGTCCAGAGCACCACCCTCGACGACGTGTTCGTCCACTACACCGGCCGCGGCCTGCGCGACGAGCTGCAGGCGGCGTCGGCCTCGGACAGCCCGTTCATGCTGCGGAGGAACTGATGGGACGCACCTGGGCCATCATCGAGCGCGAGATGCGGCGTTTCCGCCGCAGCCCCGTCCTCATCGCCATGTCGATGGTGATGCCGATCGTGCAGCTCGTGGTGCTCGGCTACGCGTTCGGCGGGAATGTCAAGCACCTGAAGCTCGCCATCGTGGACCAGGACCACGGTGTCCCCGCCGTGCGCGTCCGCGAGATGACGTCGGCGGTGGCCTCCGGCGCGCACACCATCGACACCGTGTCCTACGCCGATCCCGGCCAGGCCCTGACCGATCTCCGCAACGGCCACGTCAACGGCGTACTGACCATTCCCCCCGACTTCTCCCGCCGCGTGCTGGCCCGCAACGACCCGCGCCTGGCCTTGATCGAGGACAACACGGACAACTTCGTTTCCGTGGCCCTGGCCGGCACTTTGAGCAACATGCTCGCGTCCTACTCGCCGTCCGTGAAGCTGGAGGCGCGGGTGGTGGCGGAGCCGCGCCTGGACGTGGTCGAGGTCTATCCGTATGTTCCCTACGTCCAGTACCTGCTGCCCGGCTCCGTGGTGATGTCCATCTTCATGATGGTGATGATCGGGGGCGGGATCATCTTCATCGACGACAAGGCCCGCGGCCTGCACGAGGGCTATCTCGTCACCCCGATCACCAAGCTGGAGCTCATCGCCGGCTTCAACATCTCGGGCACGATCAAGGCCGTCATCTCGGGCATGTTCCTGATGATCATTGGCTCCTTCATCGCCGGCATCCCGAACCCGCTGGACCCCATGCGATTCTTGCGCCTGTTCGTGGTGGTGGTGTTCACGGCCTTCGCCCTCATCAGCCTGATGTTCCTGCTCATGGTGCGCGTGACCGATCCCCTCCTCCCCCGCGCGATGTTCGGCGTCCTCAACACGGTGCTCTACTTCCCCAGCGGCGCCGTCTATCCGCAGCAGGGCTTCCCGGGCTGGATGCAGGTGATCGCGGTCGCCGATCCCTTCACCTACGCCGTGCACGCCTTCAAGAGCCTGCTCCTCAAGAACACCGGCTTCGGGGCCATCGGGTACGACCTCCTGTTCCTCACCGTCTTCTCCGCCATCGCCATGACCCTGGCGACGCGGCTGTTCAAGCGCACGCTGTGAAGGCGGACGCGGAGACGCGCGAGCGCCTGATCGAGGCCGCGGAGCGGCTCTTCGCCCACCAGGGGTTCAAGCGGGTGACGGTGCGCGAGATCTGCCGCGCCGCCCGCGCCAACGTGGCCGCCGTCAATTACCACTTCGGGGACAAGCTCGGCCTCTACCGCGTGGTCCTCGGGGGCGCCATCAAGGCCATGCGCGAGACCAACGAAGCGGCCCGCGAGGCCGGGAAAGGCGAGCCCCCGGAGGAGGAGCTGCGCCGCTACATCGGCGTCTTCCTCCAGCGCGTGCTGAAGCCGGGGAGCGGAGCCATCCACCAGCTCATCACGCGCGAGATGAACGATCCCACGCCCGTCCTCGACGACCTGGTCGAGCAGGGCGTGCGGCCGCGCGTCGAATACCTCTCCGGCGTGATCGCCCGCATGATCGGATGCGATCCGAAGGACGAGCGCGTGCTGCGCTGCGTGGCGTCCGTGCAGGCCCAGGCCGTTTCGTATTTTCCGAACCCCATCGCGAAGCGCCTGGGCTTCGTCCTCGAGCCGACGCCGGCCCAGATCGGCGCGGCCGCCGACCACATCGCGACGTTCTCCATCGCGGGCGTGCGCGCGGTCGGACGGGGGTAGGTCAGGAATCGCCTGCCGTGCTCGTCCTCGTTGACGGTCGTCGAGGTGGCGCGTACGCTCCCCATGGGTCGTCCGGGGATCGTCTTCCATGCACTCACGCTGGGGTATGGTTGATGCGTTGATGCGCGAGCTTGGCGCGCTGCGGAACGATGCGCGTGCGCTCGACCCACGACTGCTCGACGAGTGCATCGTCGCCGACATCGACCGCCACATCGCCGACGCCGCCCAGGCCATCGACGAGACGATCAGCCGACCCGAAGACGAAGACGACCTCATCGGGATCTGCGAGGCGATCGTCGTGGCCCGCGAGCGGATCGAGGCGCTGCGGGCAGCCGTGAAGCGTTCGGGCGCGATCGTCGAGCGCAGCGTCGAGCTGCGCAAGCAGGCGGCGCGGCAGCTCTACGAATCGCTCAAGCGGCGGCGCGGCTCGGAGCCCACGTAGAGCCCCGAGGGGCCACACGCCGGCCACGGCGTGTTACGCTGCTTTTCTCGGCTTGACGACCATGTCTCCCCGCCCGCCGACCACCGCGATCCGGGAACTCTCCGCATGACGGCCGACGTCGCGGGGCCTGGGGAAAAGGCGGACGGCAAGCTCGAGCACCTCGTGGTGGTGGGCTCGTCCGCGGGCGGCATCGAAGCCCTGGGCACGCTGCTCGGCGGCCTCAAGCCGAACTTCCCCGCGCCCGTGATCCTGGCCCAGCACCTCGATCCGAACCACCAGAGCCACCTGCAGACCGTGCTGCAGCGGAAGACCGAGCTGCCCGTCGTGCTCGTCACCGAACGCGAGAAGATGCAGCCGGGGTCGGTGTACGTCGTGCCCGCGAACCGCCACGTCGTCGTCGACGACGGCACGGTAGGCGTGGAGGGCGCGGGCGACCTCGATCGCCCACGGCCGTCCGTGGATCTCCTGCTGAAGACGGCGGCCCGCGCCTACGGCGAGCGCCTGGTCGCCGTGATCCTCACCGGGGCAGGCTCGGACGGGGCGGCGGGGGCTGTGGACGTCAAACAGGCGGGCGGGACCATCGTCATCCAGAACCCCCGCACCGCGCGCTATCCGTCCATGCCCCTCGCCCTGCCCCCCACCGTGGTGGACCACGTGGTGGACATCGAGCGGATGGCGGCCCTGCTCAAGGAGCTGCTCGTCCATCCGGCAGTGCCGAAAGCGCGGGAGTCCGTGGATGCCGCCCTGGCCAAGGTGATCGGCATCGTGAGCCAGCAGAGCGACATCGATTTCCACAGCTACAAGAGCTCGACCCTGCTGCGGCGGATCGGCCGGCGGATGACCGCCGTCCGCGCCGCGACCCTGGACGAATACGCCCTCCACCTGGAGGCCCAGCCGGACGAGGTCGGCCAGCTCGCCAGCGACCTGCTCATCAACGTCACCGAGTTCTTCCGCGATCGCGACGCCTTCCTCTTCCTGCGCAATACCGTCCTCCCCGAGCTCGTGGAACGGGGGCGCAAGCGCGAGCGCCGGCTCCGCTTCTGGTCCGCGGGCTGCTCGACCGGAGAGGAGGCCTACTCGCTGGTCATCGGCCTCGCCGAGATCCTGGGCGCGGAGCTCGCACAGTGGAGCATCCGCGTCTTCGCCACCGACGTGGACGAGGAGGCGGTGGCCTATGCCCGCCGCGGCCTCTACCCCGAAAACGTCCTGGGCGCGCTCTCCGACGGGCACAAGGAGCAGTTCTTCGAGAAGGCCGATCCCGGCCTGCGCATCCGCAAGACGCTCCGGCAGATGGTGATCTTCGGGACCCAGGACATCGGCCACGGGGTCCCCTTCCCGCGCATCGACCTCGTGTTGTGCCGGAACCTCCTCATCTACTTCAAGCCGGAGAAGCAGAACCAGGTCCTGGACATCTTCGCCTACTCGCTGGCTCCGACCCAGGGGTACCTGTTCCTCGGGAAGGCGGAGACCGTGCGGCCGTCGAAGGCGACGTTCGAAGAGGTGAACAAGCGTTACAAGGTCTATCGCTGCGTTGCCGCGCCCACACCGGGCCAGGTGGCCGCGCACGCCAAGCCGGGTGGGGGACGGAGCCTCGCCGCCCCCAGCGGAGCCTCCGCTCCTCCCGCGGACGAGCCCATGGCAATCGCGGAGCTGCGGAAGTTCAACGAGCTCGTGCTGCGGGCGATGCCGGTGGGCCTGGTGGTGATCGACCGCAACTACCACATGGTGACGAGCAACCCGACGGCGCGCCGGCTCCTGCAGTTGCGCGAGCACCCGGGCGACGACTTCCTCCACGCCGCGCGCGGCCTGCCCTACAACGAAATACGGTCCAGCATCGACGCTGCCTTCCGGGAACGGGTCCCCACGACGCTGCCGGAGGTGAACCTGGCCGCGGCCGGCGAGGACCGCTACATCCAGGTCACGATCTGCCGCGTCCATCCGGACGACACGGCCAGCGACTACGCGGTCGTCTCCCTCGTCGACGTGACGGACACCGTGCGCGGGGCCCGGCGCCTGCGCGTCTCGCAGGACGAGCAGCGGCTCCTGGTCGACGAGCTCAGCGCCACCAACAAGCGCCTCGGCGAAATGAACAAGGACCTCCAGGACTCGAACGAGGAGCTGCAGGCCGCCAACGAGGAGCTGCTGCTGGCCCACGAGGAGATGCAGGCTACCAACGAGGAGTTCGAGGCCACGAACGAGGAGCTGCAGGCCACGAACGAGGAGCTGGAGACGAACAACGAGGAGATGCAGGCGACGAACGAGGAGCTGGAGACCACGAACGAGGAGCTCTCCGCCCGGTCCACCGAGCTGCACGACATCACCCACACCCTCGGCAGCGAGCGCACCCGCCTCTCGCGCATGGTGGAGCTCGCGCCCTTCTGCATGATGATCCTCAAGGGACCGGGCCTCGTCATCGACTCCTTCAACCCCGCGGCCACGCGCGTGCTCGCCACGGAGGAGACGCGGGGGCGCACGTTCGAGGAGGTGTTCGCCGCCGATGCCGTCCTCATCGACGGCGTGCGCGGGGCCTACCGGACGGGTACCACCTGGACCAGCCCGCGCCGCCGGATCCAGGTGCGCCAGGGGGAAGGCGTGGGCGAGCAGCGCGAGTTCCGCTTCATCGCGGTGCCGACGGAGCTCGACGGGTCGACGGACGGCGTCGTGCTCTACGCCGAGGACCTCTCCGCGCTGCCCGCGGACTGAGCCCGCCCACCCAGGCGGCCCACCTCCTCGATCAGGAGCGCGGGCAGGAACGGCTTGACCATGAAGCCGCGGCAGCCGGCGGCGACGGCGAGGGCACGGGCTTCCGGCGTCCCATGCGCGGTCAGTACGATGACGGGGATGTCCCGCGTCAGCGACGAAGCCGCGAGCTGGCGCGTGCAGTCCAGCCCGTCCAGATCGGGCATGGCCAGGTCCATCACGATGACGTCGGGACGAAGGGTCAGGGCCTTGACCAGGCCGTCCAACCCGTTGATGGCGGTGGCCACCTGAAACCCCGCCTGATCCAGCAGGCGCGCGCAGATCTCGCGCCCTTCGGCATGGTCGTCCACCACGAGCACGAGCGGCCGCGCGGAGCTTGGGTCAGGGTGCATGAGGTCATCATCGTAACGTGGGTAGGCCGGATGGTGACCATCCTTCATACGATAGTCACCGCGGCGGCGCGAACGGCATGGACAGCGTGAAGGAGGCGCCGCGGCCCGGCCCCGCGCTGTCCGCGGAGAGGTCGCCTCCCATCAGCTCCGCGAGCTGCTTCGCGATGGAGAGCCCGAGGCCGGTGGCGGGCTCGCCCGCCGTGGGCGTGGCGGACAGGCGCTGGAAGCGGCCGAACATCCGCCGCTTGTCGTCGTCGCTCAGGCCCGGGCCCGCGTCCTTCACCTCCACCAACGCGCGCCCGTTGTCGCGCCGCGCGCTGACCACGATGCGGGACGATAGCGGGGAATATTTGATCGCGTTGTTGACGAGGTTCTCGACCACCTCCACCAGGCGGTCGGCATCGCCGAAGACGGGCAGCTCGGCGTCCACCACGAGGTCCAGGGCCTGGCGCTTGCGCTGGGCCGCGGGCTCGCTCGTCTCCACGACGTGGCGGGCCACGTCGGCGAGATCGATGTGCTGCGGGCGCAGCACGAGCTTGCCCGCGTCCATGGCGGAGGCGTCAAGGAGACGGGTGAGGATCCCCAACATGCGCTCCGCCGCCTGGTGGATGTGGCCGATGTACTCGCCGGTGGGCCGGCCTTCGCGGCTGGAGACCTCCGCCATCTCCGCGTGCCCGAGCACGACCTGCAGCGGGTTCTTCAGGTCGTGGGCGGCGATCTGCAGCAGCTCCGACTTGAGAGCCGTGGCCTTCTCCGCGATCTCCGTCTGCGCGGTCAGCTCGCGCGTGCGCTCCTGCACCAGGCGCTCCAGCTCGCGGCGGCGCGCGTGCAGGCCGCGCACGTGCATGGCGTAGCCGAGGGCGCCCGCCAGCATCACGGAGAGGACGACGATCGCGGAGAAGGCCCGCGTCTGGTGGAAATAGGGGCGCAGCGTGATGGCGGCGCGGGCCGGGGCCTCGCTCCACACGCCGTCGTTGTTGGCCGCGCGCACCTCGAAGTCGTAGCGGCCGGGCGGCACCTGGGTGTAGAAGGCGGACCGGCGCGTGCCCGCGTCCACCCAGTCGTCGTCGAATCCGGCGAGGCGGTATTTGAACTGGACGCGCTGCGGGGCCAGGAAGCTGAGAGCGGTGAAGCGCAGCTCCCAGTTGCCGGCCCCCGGCGGCAGCACGCGCTCGGCCCCGGCATAGGCGTGTCCCGCGGCCAGGAGCTCTTCCACCTGGACGCGCGGCGCGCGCTCGTTGCGCGGAAGGTGGTCGGGATCGACGATCACGATGCCGCGCGTGGTCGGGAAGACGAGGCGTCCGTCGGGCAGCCGCGTGGCCGCCGGCTGCGACACTCCCGAGCACTCGTTGCTCTTCATGCCGTCCGCGACCCCGAAGACCTCGGGCTGAATGCGAGAGCCGGTGGCGCCGGCGACGAGCGCGGTCCGCGCGACGCGCGAGAGGCCGCGGTTGCCGGAGAGCCAGAAGCCGCCGTTTCCGTCCTCGAGGATCGCGAACACCACGTCGTCGTTCAGACCCTCGCGCGTGGAGACGGTGGTGAACCGCTCGCCCTGGAGATGGGAGAGCCCGCCTCCGGAGGTGCCGACCCAGAGATCTCCCTCCGCGTCCTGGTAGAGGCACAAGATGCTGTCGGCGGCGAGACCGTCCGCGACGGTGAACGTGCGCGTCTTTCCGTCGCTGATCCGCGTCACCCCGCCGCCGTCCGTGCCCACCCAGAGGGCGCCATGACGGTCCACCAGCATGGCCATCACGAGGTTGGCGCCCAGCCCGTCCTTGCGCGTGAACGGCGTGAACACGCCGTCCTTGAAGCGCGACAGCCCGCCCGCGTTCGTCCCGATCCAGACCGCGCCCTCGCCGTCCTCCACCAGGGCCGACACGTGATCGTCGACCAGCCCGTCGTGCGTGGTGTACGTACGGAAGCGCCCGTCCGCGAAGCGCGCGACGCCTCCGCCGTTGGTGCCCACCCAGAGGCCGCCCGTCCGGTCGCGCAGGAGGGCCTGGACGAAGTCGTGGGGCAGCCCGTCGCGGCGCGACCAGGTCTGGAAGGCCCCGTCCTTCAGACGGGCCAGTCCGCCCCCGGAAGTGCCGACCCAGAGCGCCCCGTCCGCGTCCGCCAGGACCGTCTTGGCGATGTCGTTGGGGAGGCCCTCGCGCGTGGTGTAGGTCGTGAACTTGCCGTCGCGCAGGCGGGCCAGCCCGCCCGTGTTGGTGCCGATCCAGAGGCTGCCCTCGTGGTCCTGCCAGAGCGCGCGCACGAAGTCGCTGCTGAGGCCGGTGCGCATGGTGAGGCCGCGGAAACGCTCACCCTCCCGCCGGAACAGGCCCGCGCCGTAGGTGCCGGCCCAGAGGCTGCCGTCGGTGTCGTGGAGGAGAGACCAGATGATGTCGCCGTCGAGGCCGTCGTCCTTGCTGTAGATGCGGAACTTCCCACCCGCGTAACGCGCCAGGCCGCCGCCGTTGGTCCCCACCCACAAGGCGCCGTCCTTCGCGAAGGCAAGGGAGAAGATGAGGTCGCTGGGCAGGCCGTCCTTCCGGGTGAAACGCGTGAACTGGCCGTCCTGCATGCGGAAGAGGCCGTCGCCGTTGGTGCCGATCCACAGCGCGCCCTTCGCGTCCTCGCGGATCGCGCGCACCACGGTGCTCGTGAAGCCGCTGGCCGCGTTCCAGTTGCGGAAGCGCTCGCCTTCGAGCAGGGACAAGCCGCCGTTGGTGCCCGCCCACACGCGGCCCTGGCTGTCCTGGAAGAGGGAGCGCACCACGTCCGCGCCCAGGCCGTCCGCCATGCCGAAGGTCCGGGCCGTGCCATCCTTCAGCAAGGTGAGGCCGCCGCCGTTGGTGCCGACCCAGAGGCCGCCGTTGCGGTCGGCGAGGAGGGCATGGACGCCGCTGTTGCGCAGCGCCGGCGTCGTGCTCTTGTCGAACACCACGAAGCGGGCGCCGTCGAAGCGCGCGAGCCCGCCGAAGCTCCCGATCCAGAGATAGCCGTCCTCGGTCTGCGTGATGGCGGTGATCGTGTTCTGGGGCAGGCCGCTGGTCGTGGTCCAGGCGTCGAGGTTGTACTGGGTGACCGCCTTCCGCGGGTCGAGACCCGCGGCCTGGACAGCGAGAGGGACGAGAGCCGCGGCCAGGGTCAAGGACGCCGCCGCGTGCACGCGAGCGCGCGCGTTCACGGCGAGCGGGGTCAACGCGGTCGTACGATCTGCATCGGAGCGATTTGCGCAGGATTATACGCGCCCTGACCCGCGCCATCGGTCCGGGCGCGGGCCCTCAAGCGGAAGCGCGGTGGCGGATGGCCACGGGCGGCGACTTGACGAGGGTCTGGTACACCACGCAATAGCGCTCGGTCAGCTCCAGCAGCTTGGCCAGCTGCTCCGGCGGCGCCTTCGTCTGCAGATCGAAGCTCAAGCGGATCCCACGGAATCCGACGGGCGCGTCCTTGGCCACGCCGAGCGTACCGCGGAAGTCGAGATCGCCCTCCGCCATGACGGTGCCTCCTTCGATGGCGATGCCCAGCGCGGTCGCCACCGCGCGCAGGGTCACGCCCGCGCAGGCGACGAGCGCCTCCAGCAGCATGTCGCCCGAGCAGGCGGAAAGGCCCGTGCCGCCGGTGGCGGGATGCAGCCCGGCCTCGACCAGGGCGCGGCCGGTCGTGACCTTGCACGTCACGTTCTCGGCGCCGAGCTCGCCCGAAGCGCGCAAGGTCACCACGGCCGCGGACGGATCCTCGCGATAGCGGGTCTTGAGCGGCGCCTGCAGGGCCCGCAGCTCGTCTGGGGTCACGGCCACCTCCTCCGGTTTCTCGAAAGAAGATACACTGGTCGCGCAGGGAGACGAGAGATGCCGCAGTTCGTGATCGAGCGCGACGTGCCCGGGGCCCACTTGATGAGCCAGGACGAGGTGCGCGAGCTGGCGCGCAAGTCGGTGCAGGTCCTGACCGATCTCGGGCCCCAGATCCAGTGGATCCAGAGCTACGTGACCGAGAACAAGGTCTACTGCATCTACCTCGCGCCGGACGAGGCGACCGTCCGCGAGCACGCGCACCGCGTCGGGATACCCGCGAATCGGGTGGCCGCGGTGCGGCGCTTGATGACCGCCTTCGACGCCGGCGACTGACGCAACCTCAGGACTCCGCGCCCGCGTAGCCCATCACCTGCTCGGCGCTCATATGCCACCCGCGCGTCCAGGCCGCGGAAGCGGCCCGTCCCAGGCGCGCGCGCTGGTCCTCGATCATCCGCCACATCCACCGGCCGTGTGAGACGGGGGCGGGCCGCCCGAGACGGTTGCGCAGCCCGGCCGCGGCCGCGAAGAGGACGATCGCGCGCTCGGCCTCGCCCGTCGTGGCGGCCAGCGCGGCCAGCTCCTCCACCACGCGCATGAGCGCGCGCCGGCCGATGGAGCCGATCGCGAGCACCTGGCGGCAGCATTCGCGCGCCCGCGCCAGGTCGCCGTCCTCGCGGGCCAGGCGGGCGAGATCGGCGAGCGCGGTGGCGATCCCGTCGACGTCGCCCTCCTCCCGAAAGAGGCGCAGGCTGTCGGAATAGAGGAGGCCCGCCGAGACACGGTCGCCCGCATCACGCGCCACGTCGCCGCCCTGGTCGATCGCCCAGGCCGCGCCCGTCCGGTCTCCGCGCGCCTCGAAGGCCGCGCGGCACTCCTCGTACAGACGGCGGGCCTCCGCGAGGTCGCCCGTCGCGTGGGCCACGCTGGCCAGGTTGTTGAGACACCGCGCCTCGTTGTCGAGGTCGCCCCGTCGGCGCGCCTCGCGGAGCACCGTCTCCAGGTGCGTGCGCGCCGCGGCCAGGTCCCCCATGAGCTGGCAGGCCACGGCCAGCGCGTTGAGGGCGACCAGCGTCGCGCGCTCGTCGGCCAGCTCGCGGTAGAGGGCGACGCTCTCGTCGAGCAGGGCGCGCGTGGTGGGGCCGTCGCCCTGCTCGCCGACGAGCAGGCTGGCCGCGTACAGGGCGTCGGCGCGCGTGTGCGGACGAGCGCCGGCCAGTCGCAGCACGGCGGTGAGCCGCTGCCGCCCTTCCGTGAGCAGCTCGCGCCGGCGCCAGTAGGGCAGGAGGGCGGTGGCCAGCCGCGTGGCCCATTCCGCGTTCCCCTCCGCGATGAGGTGATCCAGGGCCGCGCGCAGGTCGTCCTGGGCCAGGTCGAAGCGCGCCAGCCAGGCGGCGCTCTCCGGCCCCCCGATTTGCGCACCTCCCTCCTCGGCCAGCACCAGCGAATACGCGGCGTGGGCCCGGCGCGTGATCGGCTCCTCCCCCGCCTCCGCGAGCCGCTCGAGCGCGTATTCGCGGATCGTCTCCAGCATCTCGAACCGCGGCTCGCCGTCCGCGCCTTCCGAACGGCGCAGCAGGCTCTGGTCCACGACGGAGGCCATGCCTTCGAGCACGTCCATCCCGAGGTCCTGCCCGGCGTCGCAGACGGCCTCCGCCGCTTCGATCGTGCAGGGGGCGGCGAAGACGGCCAGGCGACGGAAGAGGCGCTGCTCCGCCGGCGCGAGCACCTGGTGGCTCCAGTCGATCGTCGCTCTCAACGTCTGCTGCCGCGTGGGCACGTCTTTCGGTCCGCCCGTGAGGACCTGCAGGCAGTGATCGAGACGGGCGGCCAGCGCCGCCGGTGACAGCAGCTTCACGCGCGCCGCGGCCAGCTCGATGGCGAGGGGCAGCCCGTCGAGCCGCGCGCAGATGTTCGCCACCGCCGCGCTGTTCTCGGCGGTGAGCGCGAAGCGCGGGGCGACGGCCCGCGCGCGCTCGACGAACAGGGCGACGGAGGAGACCCGAGCGAGCGCGTCCGGGGACGGCAGCCGCTTCAGGTTGGGAAGAGAGAGCGGGGACACCTCGAACGCGCGCTCTCCGGAGAGGTGCAGGGCCGTGCGGCTCGTGACCAGGACCTTGAGCCGCGGCGCGCCCGCGAGCAGCGCGGCCAGCGCGGGCACGGCGTCGATGACGTGCTCGACGCTGTCGAGCAGGAGGAGCGTCTCGCCGGGCAGGCGCCGGCTCAGCTCGCCGGAGAAAGCCTGGGCCCCTTCGACGCCGACGGCCGCGTCCAGGCCGAAGGCCTCGGCGATCTGGGGGATCACCCGCGCCGGGTCCGTGATCGCCGCGAGGGCGGTGAAGCACACCTTGTCCCCGAACTCCGAGCGGAGGTCCTCGACGAGCTGAAGGGCCAGCCTCGTCTTGCCCGTCCCGCCGGGCCCGGTCAGGGTCAGCAGGCGCACATCCGGCCGGCGCACGAGGTCGCGCAGCACTTCGAGGTCGGCGTCGCGTCCGATGAGCGACGTGGGAGGAACGGGCGGCGGCGTGAGCCGGCGCTCCGACCAGCGCCGGGGCCGGGACCCGAGCTCGCTGCGCAGCGCCGCCAGCTCGCGCGCGAGCTCACGCGTCGAGCCGTAGCGCTCGGCCGGGTTCTTGGCCAGGCAGCGCTCGATGAGCCAGAGCAGCGGCTGCGGCAGGTCCGTGAGCGGCGGCGGCGGATCGCGCTGGATGGCCGCGATCGTCTCCGCGTCCGTCGGGTGGTCGAAGGGCCGGCGGCCGGAGGCCATCTCGTAGAGCATCACGCCGAGCGAGAACTGGTCGGTGTGGAAATCGACCGGACGGCCCTGAGCCTGCTCCGGCGACATGTACCGCACCGTTCCCATCACCGTGCCCGCGCCGGTGAGCCGGAGGGCGCCGATATCGCGGCGGTCCTGCTCCTCCGGCGTGAAGCGCGCGAGGCCGAAGTCGAGGATCTTGGCCCTCCCGTCCGCGGTCACGATGACGTTCTCGGGCTTGAGGTCGCGGTGCACGATCCATCGGTCGTGGGCCGCGGCCAGGGCGTCCGCCACCTGCGCGCCGATGGCCAGCACCCGCTCGGTGGGAAGCGGGCCGCCCGCGAGCAACACGCGCACGCTCGAGCCGTCGACCAGCTCCATCACGATGTACTGGTGCTCGCCCGCCGTGCCGAAATCGTAGACGGTCACGATGTGGGGGTGGTTGAGCGCCGAGGCCGCCCGGGCCTCGCGCTCCAGGCGGGCGATTCGATCGGGGTCCGACGCCAGGTTCTCCGCCAGCGTCTTCAAGGCCACCTCGCGGCCGAGGCGCGTGTCACGCGCTCGATAGACCTCGCCCATGCCGCCCACGGCCAGCAGCGCGCACACCTCGTACGGGCCCAGCCGGTCGCCGGCTTCGAGCCGGGGACGCTGCGTCGACGCTCGAGGCAAGGCCGTGGGCTCGGTGGGGATGAGGTCGTGGGCCTCGGCCCGGATCAACGAATCGACCTGGCGGCGCAGCTCCGAGTCCCCGCCACAGGCCTCGGCCAGGAACCGCGAGCGCTCCTCCGGGCCGCGCTCGAGGGCCGAGGCCAGGACGTATTTGACCTGCTGCCAGCGCTCCGGCGTCACGGCCGGCCCCCCCCTTCGCGAACGAGCCGGTGCTGCAGCCAGGCGCGCGCGGTCTGCCACTCGCGCTTCACCGTCCGCGCGGAGAGGCCCATGACGTCCGCGGTCTCCTCGACGTCGAGCCCGCCGAAGAAACGCAGCTCCACGACGCGCGCCTGCCGCGGGTCGAGGACGAGCAGCTCGGCCAGCGCGCTCTCGAGGTCCATCAGGTCGAGCGGCGCCACGGGCGCGTCGACATCCGTGAGCGCCACCAGGCACGCCTCCCGCTTGGCCGCCCGGCGCCGGCGCGCGTGATCCACGAGCACCTGACGCATGACGCGGGCGGCGATCGCGAAGAACTGCGCGCGGCTGTGCCAGTCCAGGTCGGGCGAGGCAGCCAGCCGCAGGTAGGCCTCGTTGACCAGGCCGCTGGGCTGCAGCGTGTGGCCGCGGCGCTCCCTCCGCATGTAGCGGCCGGCCTGACGCCGCAGCTCGCCGTGGAGGATCGAGAAGAGCTGGGCGCGGGCGTCCTCGCTGCCCTGCGCCCAGGCCTGCAGCAGCGCCGTAATCGCCGGAGCCGCCTGGGGTTGGGGAACCGAGTCCGGCATGGAGCTCCTCGATAACAGGGGGCGAGGGTAGAGGCTGGAACGGGTCGAGTCAATGACCGTGGCCCCCTTTTCCGCGGCCTGCGCAATGCCTACCAACTGAAGGAGGCCCATATGACTCGATCGAACAAGACGACGGGCGCGGCGGCGGTGTTCCTGGCCCTCTCACTCGCCGGCTGCGGAGACAGCCCCACCGACCCCGGCGTCACTCCCGACCAGCAGGCGGACCTGAAGACCCTGCGCAGCGTGACCGCCGCCTACACCGATTTCTCGAAGGCCCAGGCCGCCGGGTACACGGAGAGGCTCACCGACTGCATGGCCGACGCCACCGGCGGCATGGGCTATCACTACGGCAAGGTCGCCAACATCGACGGCAACGCGCGGCTCACGGAGCCGGAGATCCTGATGTACGAGCCGCAGAAGGACGGCTCGCTCCAGTTCGTGGGGATCGAATTCGTCGTGCCCCTGAGCGCGTCCGCCACGCCGCCCACCCTCTTCGGGCTCCAGTACCACAAGAACGAGGCCTTCCAGCTCTGGGTGCTGCACGTCTGGGCCTACCGCGACAACCCGAGCGGCATGTTCTCGGACTGGAACCCCACCGTCTCCTGCGCGGCGGCGAAGTAGAGATGCCCCGCTACGTGATCGAGCGCAACCTGCCCGGCGCGGGAAAGCTCAGCCAGGACGAGATCAGGGCCGTGGCCCAGCGATCCTGCGGCGTCCTGCTCGAGCTGGGCAGCGACATCCAGTGGATCGAGAGCTACGTGACGGAGGACCGGATCTACTGCGTGTACATCGCGCCCGACGAGGAGCTGATCCGCGAGCACGCCCGGCGCGGCGGGTTCCCCGCGGATCGGGTGTCGCGGGTGAAGAGGCAGATCAGCCCCCTGACCGCGGAGGGCGGCTAGCCCGAGACCCGGGAGCTGCCTACTTCGACCTTCGGTCGATTCGGAGGTGTCAATGCGCACGTGCGTTTGGATCGTCTGCCTCGTCTCGGCGTGGCTGGTGTCGGCGGGAAGCGCGCCCGCGCAGGACGCGGGACCGCGCCGGGTCGGCGTCCTCTGGTTTGCGGGGACTCTCGGCGCGGAGTGCCCGGTCGACGACGCCCTCGTCGCAAAGGAGGTGGGGCGCATCTACCGGCACATGGGTATCGAGATCGAATGGACGACGGTCCGTGAAGGCGACGTTGAAACCCACGGCGAGCTGATCGTGACCGGCGTCGCCGCGAACCCACTCCCCCTCCCGTCGGTCATGGGCTCCGTGGACCGCGACTCGAACACCGCCTGGGTCTATTGCATCGTCATCGAGAGCGCCCTCGGACTCCGTTCCCCGGAGCCTCGGGAATCGCCGCTCCTCAGCCGGGCCGTGGGCCGCGTGGTCGCCCACGAGATCGCCCACGTGCTCGCGCCGCGCTTCGGACACTCGGCACGCGGCCTCATGCGCGGGCGATGGCGGGAAGCGACGTTGCGGGACGACCACCTCGTCGCCGACGCCTCGACGCGTGAGGCGGTGCGCACGCGCCTTTTCGCCCGCGAGGCCGCCGGGGCCTCGGGAAGCGCACCGGCGGCGGACCTGACCAGGGCGGATCGTTGACGCGAGCCCGCGAGCCCGCGGCGTCGTCGTACCATCTATTCATGCCCGATCGCGCCGTCACCAACTTCATGCGCCAGCAGGGCTTTCCGGACGAGCCCGCGGACGCCTGCGACATGCGCTTCGAGGGCCTCTACTTCCAGCCCGCGATCGTGTTCCCGCTCGTCCTGGTGGCGGTGGCCCTCCAATCCGCGCCGCTGTTCCTTCTCCT
>Ga0207428_10002239_pt1 | contig 19428 bp, 15 predicted proteins | sample RhiMethybrSRZTD1_FD_187600 | JGI IMG/M metagenome (GOLD analysis project Ga0207428, IMG submission 187600) | Populus rhizosphere microbial communities from Tennessee, USA - Rhizosphere MetaG P. TD hybrid SRZTD1 (SPAdes) (version 3) | ecosystem: Host-associated > Plants > Roots > Rhizosphere >...
CTTTCTCGCTGACGCCTTCCGGGCCGCCGCGGCGCGGCGGCCCGGAAGGCGTCAGCGAGAAAGGCTGTGCGCACGAAGACACCGGCAGCACGCAGGGCCGCGGCCAGAAAAGCCGCGCGGACCCGCCGGCGTCGCCCTCGCCGGTAAGGAGGTCGCCCGCCGGACCGGCGCCGCCACACCTTGATCGTCAGCCTTCCCGCAGCGTGCTGATCGGCGGGTGGTTGACGACGCCGCGTGCTGCGAGCGTCCCCGCCCCGCCGACGACGATCGCGCCGGCGGCGAGGCCGATCGCCCAGACCCAGGGGTCGATCGTGTACTTCAGGTCGAAGACCTCGCGCGCGAGCAGCCAGCCTGCGAGCGTCGCACCGATCGCCGCGAGCACGCCCGCCAGCATGCCTAGCGCCGTGAACTCCGCGGCGACGCCCGCGAGCACGACGCGGCGCCGGGCGCCGAGCGTGCGCAGCATCGCGCTCTCGTAGCGGCGCTCGTCGCGCGTCGCCTGGATCGCGGCGAGCAGCACGGTGATGCCGGCCGCCAGCGTGAACAGGAACACGTACTGCACTGCGAGCGAGGCGCGGTCGATGACGTCGCGCACCTGCGCGAGGATCGCGTCGATGTCGAACACGGATACCGACGGGAACTGCCGCACGAGATCGACGAGCATCGTGCGCTGCTGCGCGTCGAGCCGCATGCTGGTGAGCCAGGTGCCGGCGAGGCCGTCGAGCGTCCCAGGCGAGAAGACGAGGAAGAAGTTCGGGCGGAAGGTGTCCCATTCCACCTCGCGGAACGAGAGCACCTCGGCCTCGACGGTCTCCCCCGCGACGTCGAAGGCCAGGCGGTCGCCAAGCTTGAGCCCGAGGTCCTCCTGGTACTCGGTCGCGACCGAGACATAGTTCTTTCCGCGGTCCGCGGCGCTCCACCAGCGGCCGGCCACGATCTTGTTGTCCACCTGCGGCATCTCCGCCCAGGAGAGGTTCTGCTCGCGCTCCGCCCACTCGTGGCCGCGGTCCGACTTCGGCGCGATCTCCTCGATCGGCTTGCCGTTGATCGCGGTCATGCGCGACCGGATCATCGGGAAGAGCTGCGGTTCCGGCAGCCCATGGCCCTCGATGAATGCGACGAAGTCCTGCGTGTCGGTCGCCGGGATGTTGATCATGAAGAAGTTCGGGGTGTCGGCCGGCAGGCTCGCGCGCCAGTCGCGCAGCAGGTCGTTGCGCACGACTGCGAGCAGCAGGAGCACCATCAGCCCGAGGCCGAAGGCGACCACCTGCACGACGCTCTCGCGCCCGCGCCGCGCGAGGTTCGCGACGCCGTAGCGCCAGGCGACGCCGACCGCCCCGCGCATCCGCCCGGCGAGCCACACGAGCAGGAAGCCCGCGCCGTAGAGCACGGCGAGCGTCACCGCGATTCCCGCGGCGACGTAGCCGACGAGCCGGGCGTCGCGCACCAGCCAGTACAGCACCCCGAGCAGCGCGGCCACGGCGAGTCCGTAGGACAGCGAGTATCGCAGCGGCGGCGGCTCGAGATTCCGGCGCAGCACGCGCGCCGGCGGCACGCGTTTCAATTGCAGCATCGGCGGCAGCGCAAATCCGACGAGGATCGCGAGGGCCGTTGCGCCGCCGAGGACGGCGGGCGCCAGCGTCGGCGGCGGCAAGTCCGCGCGCACGAGGTCGCCAAGGACGCGCGTCAGGAGCTCCTGTGCGCCAAAACCGAGGAGGCTCCCGGCGAGCGCGGCGACGAGCGCGACGAGGGCGAGCTCGATCACCGTCACTTGCAGTACGAGCCGCTGCGGCGCCCCCATGCACTTCATGAGCGCGACGTTGTCGAGGTGGCGCTGCGTGTAGCGGCGCGCCGCCATCGCGACTGCGACGGCCGCGAGCAGCACGGTGGTGATCGCCGACAGGTTCAGGAACCGCCCCGCGCGCCGGCTGGAGGATTGCACCTGCGGGCTTTCCTCCGCGATGCCCACGAGCCGCTCGCCCGGCGTCTTGCGCTCCTCCAGGACGGGCCGGAACGCGCGGATGTCCGCCGGCTTGCCGGCGAACAGAAGCGCGTAGGTCGCGCGGCTGCCCGGCCCCAGCAGTCCCGTCGCGTCGAGATCGGCGAGCGGCAGCAGGATCGAAGGCGCGAGGTCGACGAAGGCCGAACCCTGGTCGGGACGGTAGTCCAGCACGCGCGTGACTGCGAAGCTCGCGACGCCGACGTTCACGCGATCGCCGACGCGTGCGCCGAGGCGTGCGAGCAGCCGCGAGTCGAGCCAGGCCTCCCCGCGTCCCGGGAGCGAGTCAGTCTCACGCGCCGGCGAGAACGGCGCGTCGGAGACCTTGATTCGCCCGCGCAGCGGATAGCCCTGACCGGCGGCGCGCACCGCCGCGAGCGCGGAGTCGGCGCCGAAGAAGACGACGCTCGGGAAGGTGACCAGGCGCGCGGTCGCGATGTCCTGCTTCGCCGCAAGGGCCTCGTAGCCTGCCGTGATTGGCTCCGGCGAGCGCAGCCGCAGGTCCGCCGCCAGCACCTCGGCTGCGCGCTGGTCCACGGCCTGGCCGATGCGGTCGGTGAAGAAGCCGACGCCGGTCAGCGCGGTGACTGCCACGAGCAGCGCTGCGAGGAGCACGGCGAGCTCGCCCGAGCGCCAGTCGCGCGACAGCGCGAGCAGCGCGAAGCGTATCGCGCGCATCAGGAGACTCTCCCGACCAGGCGGCCCGCATCGAGCTCGATGACGCGCCCGCAACGCGTTGCGATCTCGCGGTCGTGCGTCACGAGCACGAGCGTCGTGCCGTTCGCGGCATTGAGGTCGAAGAGCAGTTCGATCACCCGCGCGCCCGTCGCCGTGTCGAGGTTGCCGGTCGGCTCGTCGGCGAAGAGGACGGCCGGGCGTGTGACAAACGCCCTCGCGATGGCGACGCGCTGTTGCTCGCCGCCCGAGAGCTGCCGTGGGTAGTGGCCGAGCCGCGGCGCAAGTCCGACCTCGCCGAGCACGGCGCGGGCCGCGGCGCGCGCGTCACGCCGGCCCGCGAGCTCGAGCGGCAGCATCACGTTTTCGAGCGCGGTCAGCGACGGCACGAGGTGGAAGGACTGGAACACGAAGCCAACGTGCCTTGCGCGCGTTTCCGCGCGGCCGTCCTCATCGAGCGCCGAGAGCTCGATTCCCGCGAGCCAGACCTGCCCCGCACTCGGCTCGTCGAGACCCGCGAGCAGCGACAGGAGCGTCGACTTGCCCGCGCCCGAGGCGCCGACGACGGCGACCGTCTCGCCCGCCGCCACCGCGAGGCTCACGTCGTCGAGGATGGTCAGCATTCCTTCGGGGCTGCTAACCTGTTTTCGCAAACTCCTGGCTTCGAGAACTGTCTTCCGGTCCATGGCTCGCTGGCTGGTCTTCGCGCTGCTCCTCGCCGCCGCGGCATTGCCCGCGCGGTCCGCCGAACCGCCGGTGATCCTCGTCGTGGGCGATTCGCTGTCCGCCGGTTTCGGGCTCGAGCCCGGCCAGGGTTGGGTGTCCCTGCTGCAGCAGCGATTGAAGACGCAAGGGTACGGACACCGGGTCGTCAACGCCAGCGTGAGCGGGGAGACGACGGACGGCGGCGTCGCGCGTATCGACCGCGCGCTCGCGACGCACAAGCCGGGCATCGTCATCCTCGAGTTGGGCGGCAACGATGGCCTGCGCGGCCTGCCGGTCGCGCGCGTCGAGACGAACCTCGGGCTCCTCATCACCAGGAGCCGCACAGCGGGCGCACAAGTCCTGATGCTCAGCGTGAGCATGCCGACGAACTACGGGCCGCAATACGCGAGCGCCTATCGGAAGGTCTTTGACGACCTGCGCGTCCGCTACAAGGTCAGCTCGGCCGCGCTCATGAGTCCCGAGATGGCGGTCGACCTGACCTACTTCCAGGCCGACGGCATCCACCCGAATGCCAAGGCGCAGCCGCTCCTCTTGAACAACGTCTGGATCCCGCTCGAGCCGCTCTTGCGCCGCTAGTCAAAGGCGCGTCAAATCCGGACGATTACCGGATGGGGATTGCCTGCGCCATTTTGCGATGCACCAATGAATGACTCGATCCCGGCCACGGGCAAGATCTGGCTCCGCGACTACCCGCCCGACGTTCCCGCCGAGATCGATCCCGATTCGATTCCATCGCTGAAGCAGCTCTACGAGGACGCCTGCCGCCAGCACGCCTCGCAGCTCGCGTTCACCAACATGGGCGTGTCGCTCACTTACGCGGATGTGGAGGAGAAATCGCGCCGCTTCGGCGCATGGCTGCAGAAGGAGGCGGGACTCAAGAAGGGCGAACGCGTCGCCATCATGATGCCGAACGTCCTGCAGTACCCGGTCGCGATCATCGGCTGCCACCGCGCGGGCTGCACGGTCGTCAATGTCAACCCGCTCTACACCGCGCGCGAGCTCGAGCACCAGCTGAACGATTCCGGCGCGACCGTGATCGTGATCTTCGAGAACGCGGCGGCGACGCTCGCGCAGGTCATCGCCCGCACATCGGTGCGGCACGTCATCGTCACCGGCATCGGAGACCTGCTCGGCTTCCCGAAGGGCCCGCTCACGAACTTCGTGATCCGCAAGGTCAAGAAGATGGTGCCGCCCTGGTCGCTGCCGCGCGCGCTCCGCTTCCGGGACCTGATCGCGCGCGGCGACGCGCTCAAGCTCGACCCGGTCGAGGTCGGCGGCGCCGACGTCGCCTTCCTGCAGTACACCGGCGGCACGACCGGCGTCTCGAAGGGCGCGGTGCTCACGCACCGGAACATGGTCGCGAACACGCTGCAGAGCGTCGCCTTCCTGCCCGAGCTCACGCAGTACGACAACCCGGCCGTCATCACGGCGCTGCCGCTCTACCACATCTTTGCGCTGACGACGAACATGCTCCTGTTCATGCGCGTCGGGGGCAACAATGTCCTCATCACGAACCCGCGGGACATGCCGGGCTTCGTGAAAGAGCTCTCGAAGGTCAAATTCACGTTCATCACCGGCGTGAACACGCTCTTCAACGCGCTCCTCAACACGCCAGGCTTCGACCGGCTCGATTTCAGCTCCCTGAAGGTGGCCCTCGGCGGCGGCATGGCGGTGCAGGCGGCGGTATCGGAGCGCTGGCGCAAGGTCACCGGGCGCCATATCTGCCAGGGCTGGGGACTCACCGAGTCCTCGCCGGTCGGCACCGTGAACCTGCCGCGCACCTCGGAATTCACCGGCTCCATCGGCTACCCGATCCCGTCCACCGAAATCTCGATCCGCGACGACGACGGCAATGCGCTTCCGGTCGGTTCGGTCGGCGAAATCTGCATCCGCGGGCCGCAGGTGATGCGCGGCTACTGGAACCGGCCGGAGGAGACGGCGAAGGTAATGCTGCCGGGCGGCTGGCTCCGGACCGGCGACATCGGGCGCATGGACGAGCGCGGCCGCACCTTCATCGAGGACCGCAAGAAAGACATGATCCTGGTGTCGGGCTTTAACGTGTATCCGAACGAGGTCGAGGGCGTCGTCGCGCAGATGCCCGCCGTGCTCGAGGTCGCGGCCGTCGCGCAGCCGGACGAGAAGTCGGGCGAAGTCGTCGCGCTCTTCGTCGTCAAGAAGGACCCTGCGCTCACGGCCGAGGAAGTCGTCGCGTTCTGCAAGCGCGAGCTGACGGGCTACAAGGTGCCGAAAGCCGTCTATTTCCGCAGCGAATTGCCGAAGACGAACGTCGGCAAGATCCTCCGCCGCAGCCTGCGCGACGAGCTTTCCAGAGTATGAAGACACGGGGACGGTCCCTTCCGGCTACCTCGCATCTAACGAAGTCCGATAGGTCGGCGGCCTGCGCGCCGCATGCGCGCGTTCGAAGGCGTGGGCGATCGCGAGAACGCGAGCGTCCTGCCAGGCTCCCGCGATGAACGAGAGTCCGACGGGCAAGCCATCGACGAAGCCCGCGGGCAGGCTCGCGCTCGGATATCCGGCGATCGCAGCAGGGCTCGAGCTGCAAGACACGCCTGCGTTGTCGCCATAGACAAGGTCGCTCACCCAGGCGGGCCCGCAGGTGATCGCGACCAGTGCGTCGAGCTTTCCCGCGGCGAGCGCCTTGTCGATGCCTTGTGAGCCCATCAGCCGCTGGATCCGCTCGCGCTTGGCGGCATACTCGGCCGGCTTTATGCCACCGTTGTGCTCGGCCTGAAGAAACAGCTCCTGGCCGAACCACGGCATCTCGAGCGCCGCTTCGCGCTCGTTGAACGCGATCACTTCGGCGAGCGATGACACTGTCGCCGTGCCGCGCTCGCGAAGATATTCGCCGAGGTCCGCCCTGAGCTCGAACAGCAGCACGGCCAACTCGTCGTCCGAGTAATCCGAAGAGCGCGGCAACACTACTGGATCGACGATCTCCGCGCCCTGCGCCTTCAACGTCGCGACCGCGGCGTCGAGAATCGCCTTCGACTCCTCGCCCCCACCGCCCCCTTGATCGCGAACCACGCCGATGCGGCGGCCGCGCAGGGTCGCCTCATCGAGCGCCGCCCGGAATCCAGTACGCCGCGCGTCGGCTTCGCCCGTCGCGGGATCCGCCGAATCCGATCCCGCGATCGCATCGAGCAGGATTGCGGCGTCCGCGACGCTTCGGGTCATCGGGCCCGCCGTGTCCTGGCTATGCGCGATCGGGACGATGCCCCGCCGGCTCACCAGGCCGACCGTCGGCTTGAATCCGACGACGCCGTTGACCGACGCCGGACAGACAATCGAACCGTCGGTCTCCGTGCCGATGGCCGCCACGACCATGCCGGCTGCCACGGCAACGCCGGATCCCGAGCTCGATCCGCATGGATTGCGGTCGAGGACGTAAGGATTGCGCGTGAGACCGCCGACTGCGCTCCAGCCGCTCGTCGAGCGGGTGCTGCGGATGTTCGCCCATTCCGAGAGATTTGCCTTGCCGAGGATGACCGCGCCGGCCTCGCGGAGTCGCCGCGCAACCTCCGAGTCGCGCGGTGCGGGGGCGCCCGTCATTGCCAGGGAACCGGCGGTCGTCAGCTGCCGGTCGCCCGTATCGATGTTGTCCTTGAGCAGGACCGGGATGCCGTGCAGCGGCCCACGCACTTTTTTGGCCCGCCGCTCGGCATCCCGCTCGTCTGCAATGGCGAGCGCATCGGGATTTGTCGAAATCACGGCATTGAGCTTCGGGCCGGCGTCATCGAGTGCGGCGATCCGGTTGAGCGACCACTGCGTAATGCGCCGCGAGTCGAGCGTTCCGTCCTGCATCCCCTGCTGCAGCCGCGCGATGTCGTACTCGGCGAGATCGGGCAAGGCCGTTGCGGCAGGAGGCGTTTCCGGCGCGCGGCCGCAGCCGGCCATCGCGAGCAGCATCACGGTGGCTGCGCAGCTGCGAGTAGAAATCATGCTGAATCTACCTCTGACGAATTTCTTGCGTCAGCGATGATAGGCGGGAGAAAGTTCGGCAACGGCTGAGACCATCGCCGCGACGTGGTCCGGATCGACTCCCGGCTGGATTCCGTGCCCCAGGTTGAAGACGTGACCCGGCCCGCGGCCATAACTCTCGAGCACGCGCGCGACCTCCGCGCGGATCGCCGCGGGCGGTGCGAACAGCGCGCCCGGTTCCAGGTTGCCCTGCAGCGCCACCCGCCCGAAGGAGTCGCGCCGCGCGGCCGACAGCTCCGTCGTCCAGTCGACGCCGAGCGCATCGACGCCCGTCAGCGACATACGCTCGATCCAGGCGCCGCCTCCTTTCGTGAAGAGGATCGCTGGCACGCGCCGCCCTTCGCGCTCGCGGATGAGGTCGGAGGCGACCTGCTCCATGTATGCGAGCGAGAATTCCTGGTACGCCGGCGTGGAGAGAATGCCACCCCAGGTGTCGAACAGCATCACCGCCTGCGCGCCCGCCGCAATTTGTGCGTTGAGGTACTCGGTCGTCGCACGCGCGAGCTTTGCGAGCAGGCGGTGCAACGCCTTCGGGTCGCCGTAGAGGAGCGCCTTCGATTTGGGGAAGTCGCGGCTCGCGCCGCCCTCGATCATGTAGGTCGCGACGGTCCAGGGCGATCCGGCGAATCCGATGAGCGGCGCCCGTCCGTCGAGCTCGCGGCGGATGAGCGCGACCGTGTCGGTGACGAAGCGCAGATCCCGCCCCACATCGGGCGCCGGCAGCGCGTCGATGTCGCGCGCACTCTGCACCGGGCGCTCGATACGCGGTCCCTCGCCCTCCTCGAAGGCGAGGCCGACGCCCATCGCCTTCGGGATCATCAGGATGTCGGAGAACAGGATGGCGGCGTCGAGCGGGAAGCGCGCGAGCGGCTGCAGCGTGACCTCGCAGGCGAGCTCGGGATTCGTCGCGAGCCCGAGGAAGCTGCCCGCCTTCGCGCGCGTCGCCCGGTATTCCGGGAGGTAGCGACCCGCCTGGCGCATGAGCCAGACCGGCGTCCGGTCCACCGGTTCGCGTGCGAGCGCGCGCAGCAGCCGGTCGTTCTTCAGGTCAGTCATCGACCGGGAAGAAGGCCGGCGATCGTCGACTGGATCGCTTCCGCCGCGGCGCGCGGGTCCGCCGCGTCGCGGATCGGCCGCCCGACGACGATGTAGTCGGCGCCATTGCCGAAGGCCTCGGCCACGCCGACGACTCGCTTCTGGTCGTCGGCCGGGCGATTCTCGACCGGCCGGATGCCGGGCGTTACCACAATCAGCCGGTCGTCGACTCCCGTGCGCAGCACCTTCGCCTCGAGACCCGAGGAGACGACGCCCGCGCAGCCAGCTTCGAGCGCCCGCCGCGCGCGCGAGAGCACGAGCGCCTCGACGTCGACCTGGAAACCGAGGTCGTCGAGATCGCCGCGATCGAGGCTCGTCAGCACGGTGACCGCGAGGATGCCGACGCCGTCCGCCGCCCCGGCCGCCGCTTCCATGATTGCCTGGTTGCCGTGCACCGTTGCGAACGTGACGCCGCGGTTCCTGAGATTTCGCACCGCGCCCGCGACGGTTGCGGGCACGTCGAAGAGCTTGAGGTCGAGGAAGATCTTCTTGCCGCGGCCGACCAGCGCATCCAGCAGCTCGAAGGCGCCGCCCGACATGAACAGCTCGAGGCCCAGCTTGTAGAACGAAATGGAATCGCCGAGCTGGTCCGCGAGGCGGCGCGCCGCGTCCGGCGTCGGCACGTCCATCGCGAAGATCAGGCGCTCTCGCGCGGGTACGACGGCCCTCGTCATCGCTCCTCCTGGCGGGCGCACATGCTATCAGCCTCCGCTGAGCCTCGCGTGCTCCTGGAAGGCGTAGCGGTCCGTCATGCCGGCTATGTAGTCGGCGACCGCGCGCGCACGGCCGGCCGCACCCGATCCGGACTCCAGCGCGAGCGCGGCGTCACGGTGCTCGGCCGGCATGCGCGTGATGTCCGCCATGAATCCCCGGAAGAGGTCCTCCAGCACCTTGCTCGCGCCGAGGCGCGTCGCCTGCATCTTCTCGTGGCGGTAGAGCCGCGTGCGCAGGAACTTCTTCAGCTGTCGGTGCTCGCGGTCGCGCGCCTCGGAGAAGCCGATGAGCGGGCCGGCCTGCGCGCGCACGGCATCGATGTCGGCCGGCTTCGCGGCCGCGATGCGCCGCGCGGATTCCTCGATGAGGTCGCTCACGACCTCGTGGATCATGCGCCGGATCACCTCGTGCACGAGACGGCGGCCGGGCAGCTCGCCGTACCGCGCGAGCACCACGTCGTGCTGGCGCGCGAACAACGCGACCCCGCGCAGCTCCTCGATCGTGACGAGGCCGGAGCGCAGGCCGTCGTCCACGTCATGATTGTTGTAGGCGATGGCGTCGGCGAGGTCGGCGATCTGCGCCTCGAGGCCCGGCTGTCGGCGCTCGATGAAGCGCTGTCCGAGCTCGCCAAGCTGCCGGGCGTTCGCGAGCGAGCAGTGCTTCAGGATCCCTTCGCGCGTCTCGAAGCAGAGGTTGAGGCCGCGGAATTCGGCGTAGCGCTCCTCGAGCTCGTCCACGACCCTGAGCGACTGCAGGTTGTGCTCGAATCCCCCGTACTCGCGCATGCAGTCGTTCAGCACGTCCTGGCCCGCGTGCCCGAAGGGAGTGTGGCCGAGGTCGTGAGCGAGGCAGACCGCCTCGGTCAGCGGCTCGGAGAGCGCGAGCGCCGAGGCGACCGAACGGCCAATCTGCGCGACCTCAATCGAGTGCGTGAGGCGCGTCCGGTACATGTCGCCTTCGTGGTTGATGAAGACCTGCGTCTTGTAGACGAGGCGCCGGAAAGCATTCGAGTGGATGATGCGGTCGCGGTCGCGCTGGAACTCACCGCGGTAGTCGGCCGGCGGCTCGGAAATGCGGCGGCCGCGCGAGGTGCGCTCGAGCGCGGCGTAGGGCGCGAGCCCTGCGTCCGGGTCGCGGCCCCGCCTCATGTTCCGGTCCGCTCGTCCAGCAGCGCCTCGAGGGTTGCGTGCGGGTAGTCGGCGGTGACGGCGGCCTTGCCGAGGGCGTCGAGCAGCACGAGTCGGATCTCGCCTCCCTTCACCTTCTTGTCCATGGCCATGAGCTCGAGCATGCGCGCGCGGCCGAGGCGGGGCGGGTCGACGGGAAGGCCCGCGGCGGCGAGGAGATCGCGGACGCGCGCCGCGTCGGTGTCGGTGATCCGGCCCGTCCGCGCGGACAGCTCCGCCGCGAGAACGAGCCCGGCAGCGACGGCCTCGCCGTGCAGCACCTGGCCGTAGCCGCTGCCCGCTTCGATCGCGTGCCCGAAGGTGTGGCCGAGATTGAGGAGCGCACGCTGCCCCTGCTCGCGCTCGTCCTCGGCAACGATATCGGCCTTGATTCCGCAGGCGCGGCGGATCGCCTCTTCGAGCGCCGCCGGGTCGCGCGCGAGGAGCTTCGCAAGGTTTGCCTCGAGCCAGCCGAAGAACGCGCCATCGGCGACGAGCGCCGCCTTCACGATCTCCGTGAGGCCGGCCCGCAGCTGGCGGTCCGGCAGCGTCGAGAGCGTATCCGTGTCGGCGATCACCGCCGACGGCTGGTGGAAGGCGCCGATCAGGTTCTTGCCGCCCGGGTGGTTCACCCCGGTCTTGCCGCCGACCGAGGAGTCGACCATCGCGAGCAGCGTCGTCGGCAGCTGCACGATCGCGATGCCGCGCTGGTACGAGGCTGCCGCGAATCCCGCGACGTCGCCGATCACGCCGCCGCCGAGCGCGAGCACCAGGCCGTCCCGGTTGAGGCGCGCGGCGACCAGCGCGTCGATGATGATCGCGACGTTGCCGAGGGTCTTCTGCTCCTCCCCGCCGGGCAGCACGCGGACCTCGAAGGGCCGGCCGATGAGTCCCTGCTCGAGCCGCGGCATCCACAGCGGCCCGACCACGTCGTCGGTCACGACGAGGAGCTTTTGCGCGCCCGCATGCCGCGCAAGGAGCTCCGCCGAGCCGAGCAACCCCGGGCCCGCGATGATCGGGTAGGCGCGCTTGCCGAGCTTGACCTCGAGGTGCTGCATCATTCCGGCCCGAGGGCGCGCGCGATCTCGCCCGCAACCGCGGACGCGGGCCGTCCGTCGGTGCGGATGGTGATGGCGGCGATGGAGCGGTAGAGGGGGTCGCGCGCCTTCGCAAGCTCCTCGAGCCGGCTGCGCCGGTCGGTGCCCGCGAGCAGCGGGCGGTGCTTGCTGCGGCGCGTGCGTTCGAGTTGCTGATCCACGGTAGTGTCGAGGAAGACGACCGTTCCGCGAGCGGCGAGGCGCTCGCGGTTCTCGGGCAGCAGCACGGCGCCGCCGCCGGTCGCGAGCACGATGCCCGCGGCCTGCGTCAGCACGTCGATCACGTCGCGCTCGCGGATGCGGAAGCCCTCCTCGCCCTCGCGCTCGAAAATGTAGGCGATGTCGACACCGGTGCGCGACTCGACCTCGGCGTCGCTGTCCGCGAACGGCAGCCCGAGGCGACGGGCGAGCGCCCGGCCGACCGCGGTCTTGCCGGAGCCCATCGGGCCGATCAAAAAGACGCTGCGTTTCCGCTGCTGCAAGCGGGGACTGTCACCTTTGGCTCCGCCAACATTACTGATACTGCAACCTTAACGCCAAAGGGGACTGTCCCCACTCCCTTTCCCCGCTATAGCCCCTCCCAAAAGAAACGGCCGCCGGTTAGGCGGCCGTTTCCAGTAAGCGCAGGTTGCCGCGCTCACTCCATCTGCGAGCCCTCGCGCAGGATCTTCGGCGTGACGAAGATCAGGAGCTCGTCGCGATTGTTGATCTTGTTCTTCGACTTGAACAGGTTGCCGACGATCGGCACGTCGCCGAGGCCCGGCACCTTCTTGACCGCGTCGCGGCGCTCCGTCTCCATGATGCCGCCGAGCACGACCGTCTGACCGTCCTTGACGAGCACCTGGGTCTGGATGTTGCGCGTGTCGATCGAGGGCACGAAGCCGCCGGTCGCGCTCGGCACGAGCTGGCCGACGCTGTCCTTGGTGACGATGAGGTCGAGGATCACGCGGTCGTCCGGCGTGATCTGCGGCGTCACCTTGAGCGACAGCACCGCCTTCTTGAACTGCGTGGTCGTCGCGCCGCTGGATGCCGACTCCTGGAACGGGATCTCGACGCCCTGCTCGATGATCGCCTCGCGCTGGTTCGCCGTGATGACGCGCGGGGTCGACTTGATCTCGCCGCGGCCCTCGTTCTGGGCAGCCGACAGCTCGAGGTCGATCAGGAAGTCGTCGAAGTCGAGGATCGACAGCGCGATGCGGCCGGCCGGGTTCGAGACCGGCATGTTGACGTTGTAGCGGTCGAACGTCGGGCCGAACGGCACCTGGACCGGGAACGGCTGGCCGGTGTTCGCCAGGTTGTCGAGCGCCGATCCCATGATCGTGTCGGTCGCCTGCGCGCTGCCGCTCACCGCCATCAGGTCCTTGATGTCGTCGGAGACGCGCGTGAAGCCGGCGCGAACGCCGAGGTCACGGCTGAAGTCGTCGGACACGATCACGATGCGCGACTCGATCAGCACCTGGCGGACCGGGATGTCGAGGGTCGCGACCATCGCGCGGATGGCCGTGAGGTTCTCGGGCGTGTCCTGCACGAGCAGCGTGTTCGTGCGCTCGTCCACCGTCACATTGCCGCGCTCGGACATCATGGAGCCGCCACCCGTGGACTTCATGAGGCGCGCGATCTCGGAGGCCTTCGCGTAGTTGACCGTCAGGAATTCCGTGCGCAGGGGCGCCAGCTCCTGGATGTCCTTCTGCGCAGCGAGCTCCGCCTTCTCCTGGGCCGCGAGCTCGGCCTGCGGCGCCACCAGGATCACGTTGTCCTTGCGGCGCATGTCGAGGCCCTTGGACTTCAGCACGATGTCGAGCGCCTGGTCCCAGGGGACATTCTGCAGGCGCAGCGTCACGCGGCCCTTGACCGAGTCGGACACGACGATGTTCTGCCCGCTGGTGTCGGCAAGGAGCTGCAGCACCGGGCGCACGTCGATGTCCTGGAAGTTGAGCGTCAGGCGCTCGCCCGTATAAACCTTGTCCTTCTGCGCGACCACGGCCGTGGCGCGCGGGCGCTGGCGGATTTCGATGACGTACTGGTTGTCCGCCTGGTACGCGAGCTGCTCGAAGTCTCCCGTCGCTGTGACCGCGATGCGCGTGCTGTTGCCGAAGCGCGTCGCGTCGAAGCTCGTCACCGGCGTCGCGAAGTCGACGACGTCGTAACGCTTCATCAGGTCGGCGGAAAGGTCCGCACCCGTGAAATCGACGATCACGCGGTTGCCTTCCTGCTTGACGCTGGCGGGCGTTCCCGGGTCGGACAGCTGCACGACGACCCGACCCGCGCCCTCCGGCGAGCGGCGGAAATCGATGCCGGTCACGCTGCGGGCCCCGCCCGTGCGTGGCGCGAGGTTCGGGGCCTGGGAGACTTGCGCACCAGGTGCGGCGGCGCCGAGCGTCACGAGGATGCTGTCACCCTCGGCGACCGCCGTGTAGGGAACGAGCTGGTCGAGGTTGAACACGACGCGCGTCCGGCCCGAGGCCTCCGCGGCGACGATCGTGTCGACGCCACCGGAACCGACGTCGATGCGCCGGTTGTCGAGCGCGAGCCCGACGTCAGGCAGATCGACCGAGAGCCGCGCGGGCTTGTCGATCGTGAAGGTGAGCGGCTGGGGCGCCGTGCCGTCGGTGCGCAACCTCACCTGCAGGGTGGAACCCTGCATCGGCAGCACTTCGACCGCCGTCAGGCGGACCGCTCCCTGCGCCAGCGCGAATGGCCCCCAGGCGAGGGCGAGGACCGCGAATGCGCTCCCCAGCCACCGCGCGAGGCCGCGCGCCAATTCCGTGTTCCACACCGTCCGGTTGTTGCCAGCCATCAGACTTACTCCCAGAAATCAGTCGGCAAGGGCCAGCGCCGCGGGGCGCTCGAGGTAACCGCCAAGTCCGTCGGGAACGATCTCGACGAGCGTGATCTTCGCGTCCGAAACGGCCATCACGCGCCCGTCGTTCTGGCCGAGGTGATTGCCCGGCAGCACGCGGTGGATCAGCCCGTCCTTGGTCTGGACGAGCCCGTAACTCCCATTGCCGAGACGGAGCGTGCCCACCATCTTCAGCGTGTCGAGCGGGAACTGTTCGAGGTACTCGCGCGGACGCTGCGCATCCGGCCGCGGCCCGGTCGGGTTCTCGCCGGCCAGGCTCTGCAGGAACGGCGAGCGGTGGTCCGCCATCTGGTATTCGTAGCTCACGTATGGCCGCACTTCCGGCAGCGGCTGGATGCGGCCACCCGGGCGCTGCTTGGCCTTCTCGATTTCGGAGCGCAGGCCATCGAGCCCGTCGCCGCAGCCGGTGAGCGCCAGCGACGCGGCGATTCCCGCGCCGGCCAGGATCCTGCGGAAGCGTTCGTGCTTCATGTCTTCTTTTCCTGTTCGCGCTCGCGCCGCGTCTTGCCGGGCTTCCTGCCCTTGGCGCCCTTCTCGTCCGCCGCGGGTTCCGAGCCCGCCTCGCCCTCGTCGAGATAGCGGTAGGTCTTGGCGGTCAGGTTGAGGGTGAGCTCGTCGGAAGGCGCTTGCGCCCCGCGGCGCGTGCCGGTGTTGCGCGAGCCGCTGCGCGTGATCTCGATGTCGTGCAGCGTGACGATGCGTGGCAGCGCCGCGATGCCCGACACGAACATGCCGAACTCATGGTAGCCGCCGGTCAGCTGGATCTTGATCGGGAGCTCCGCATAGAAATCCTTCTTGGTCTCGGTGCCGGGCTGGAACAGGCGCTCCTGCAGCCCCGCCGCCAGGCCCGTCTGCGAGATGTCGACGAGCAGTGACGGCACCTCCGTCCGGCCCGGGAGCTGGCGCAGCATCGCGCCGAAGGTCCGCTCGATCTCCGCGAGCTGCTGGCGGTACGCCTCGAGGTTCGCGGCCTTGCGCTGCTTCTCGTCGAAGGTATTCCAGAGCGTGACCTGCTCGGCGCGGGCCTTGAGGAGCTGCGGCCGGTTGCCGTTATCGCCCCAAACGAAGTACCACACGAGCAGCATCGTGACGAAGACGAACACGACCAGCACGCCGAGCGCACGGAACAGGAGCGGCCAGCGGCCGATGTCCTTGAAGTCGAGCTGCCGAAGCTGTTCGACGAAGCTCATTTGCGTGCCTCCGAAACGCGCGTGGTGCGCTTCGCGGGCGCGGCGGAGGCGCCGTCGTCCTCGGTCCCGGGGATCGGGCGCTGCGACGCGAACAGGGTGAACTGGGCGCCGGGGCTCGCGTTCGAGCCCGTCTGGATGACCTTGAGCTCGGGCGACATCAGCGACTCGGACGAGTCGATGTTGCGCATGAAGGCGGAGACGCGGGTGCTCGACTGCGCCACGCCGTCGAACTCGATCTTCTTGCCGGACTGCTTGACCGTCGTCAGGTACACGCCCTCGGGCAGCGTCGAGACGATCTGGTCGAAGAGCTTCACGACTTCGGGCCGGCTGGCCTGGAGGCGGTCGATGACCTCCATGCGCGCGATCATGCGCGATTTCTGGTCCTCGAGCGCGAGGATCTCCTCGATCGACTTGTCGAGCTTCGCGATCTCCTGCTTGAGGAGGTCGTTGCGGCGGTTCTGCGCGTCGATCATCGAGCTGACCGTCAGGTGCGCGAACAGCGTGACGATGCCGGCCAGGATGACCGACGCCACGACCCCGATGAGGAACTCTTTCCGACGCCGCTGGCGGAGCGCTTGCCGCCAGGGCAGCAGGTTAATACTTGGCATCTTCGTCGAAACTCCGCAGTGCCAGACCGCACGCGAGCAGAAGGGCCGTTGCGTCGCGCGCTACTCCCAGTGCCTTGGCCTTCGAAGAAATCTTCATCTGCCCGAGCGGGTCCCCGCGCTCGGCCGGGATGCCCACGCGGCTCGCGATCACTTCCGCGACGCCCGGGATGTTCGCGCAGCCGCCGCAGATCAGGATCTGTTCCGGCTGGCTGCGGCCGCTGCCCGACGCCAGGTAGAACTGGAGCGAGCGGCTGACCTGCTGCGTCATGTCGTCGATGAATGGGTCGAGCACCTCGGGCTGGTAGTTGGAGGGCAGCCCGCCCTCCTTCTTCGCGCGGCCGGCTTCCTCCATCGAGAGGCCGTAGGTGCGCATGATCTCCTCGGTCAGCTGCTGGCCGCCAAAGGCGAAGTCGCGCGTGTACACGACGACGAGGTTCTTGAGCACGCTGAAGGTCGTCGTGCTGGCGCCGAAGTCGACGACGGCGATGGTGCGGTCCATGCCGCCGTCCGGCATCTGGTGCGTCAACAGCTTGCAGGCGTTCTCGAGCGCGAAGGCCTCGACGTCGACGAGCTTGGCGACGAGGCCCGAGGCGTTCACCGCGGCGACGCGCTGCTCGACGTTCTCCGAGCGCGAGGCGACAAGGAGCACTTCGCGCATGTCCGGGTCCTTCTCCGAGGGCCCGAGCACCTGGAAGTCGTAGCTCACCTCTTCCATCGGGAAGGGGATGTACTGGTCCGCCTGCATCTCGATCTGCTGCTCGAGGTCGGCGTCCGAGAGGTTCTTCGGCATCTGCACGGCCTTGGTGATGGCCGCGTCGCCGGAGATCGCCACCGCGCATTCGCGCGCACGCACGCCCGAGCGCTTGACCGCCCGGCGGATCGCATCGCCGACCGACCCGGCATCGACGATGGCTTTTTCGTTGATGGCGTTGTGCGGGGTCGGCTCGGCCGCGTAGGCCTCGACGCGGTACTGGCCGCCAGACTGGGAGAGCTCGATCAGCTTGATCGAGGACGTCGTAATGTCGAGTCCGATCAGCGGCGAGTAGCTCCGCCCCAGCGAAATTTTCGGCAGCTTGAGCACAGAAATTTCCTTTTCAGGTCAGGCTATTACGCGGCCAATCGCTATTCTGGGTCAAGTTAGCGAGCAACTATATAGCAAGCAACTGTTAAATTGAACGTGACCCGACTCGCAAATCACCCGCGTACCGGCCCTTATCCAGAGGGTCAACGGGGTCCAGCCGGGGGGGTTCGCCCCCGGCCCTGACCACTGGTTCCGGCCTTTCGCGCCCACGGGCCTCCGGTGCCGAACCCGCGGTCGATGCTGCACTCGAACGTCAAGGCCGACCGTGCCGGCCGTCACGGTCCCCGGCGTCGCGCGGCGGCGACCCTGACCGCGGACGTGCCAGACATTAACTATGCATAATCGATCCCGGTGATCACGCCCCTCGAAAGGCGGCTGCGCATCGCGGCCACCGTCATCGTGTCGATCGCTGGCCTCGTTGGCCTCGCCTTTCTCGCGACCTACTACTACCTGAAGCCGACGCTCCCCGACGTCGCGGTGCTGCGCGACGTGCGGCTGCAGGTGCCGCTGCGCGTCTACAGCCGCGACGGCAAGCTGCTCGCGCAGATCGGAGAGCAGCGCCGCGTGCCCGTGACCTGGGAGCAGATCCCGCCGGTCGTCGTGCATGCCGTCCTCGCCGCCGAGGACGACCGCTTCTTCCAGCACCCGGGCATCGACTGGCAGGGCATCGTGCGCGCGGTCTTCGTCGCGGCAACCACGATGCAGGCCTCGCAGGGCGGCAGCACGCTCACGCAGCAGCTCGTGCGCACGACGCTTATCACGAAGGAGAAGCAGCTGCGCCGGAAGCTGCGCGAGGTGTACCTCGCGCTCTCGCTTGAGAACGAGCTGTCGAAGCAGGAGATCTTCACGCTGTTCGTGAACACGCAGTTCCTCGGGCAGCGCTCCTATGGATTCGCCGCCGCGTCGGAGACTTACTTCGGCAAGACGCTCTCGCAGGTGGATGCGAGCGAGGCGGCGCTCCTGGCCGGCATCCTGCAGGCCCCCTCACGGCAGAACCCGGTCGCGAGCGTCGAGCTCGCGACGGAGCGGCGCACCTACGTGCTGCGGCGCATGCGCGAGCTTGGCTACCTCGACGAGGACGAATGGCAGGCGGCGACGGACGAGCCGGTCGCGCGCGGCGTGCACGGACCGCGCGTGCAGATCGACGCGCCCTACGTCGGCGAAATGGTGCGCGCCTCGCTGTACGAGAAGTACGGCGACCGCATCTACTCGGAAGGCTTCCAGGTCGTCACGACCGTTGACAGCCGCCTGCAGCGCGCGGCGGACGTCGCGCTCCGGAGCGCGGTGCTCGAATACGACCGCCGCCACGGCTGGCGCGGCGCGGCCGGGCACGTCGACGTCAACAAGGAGTCCGACGAAGCGCTCGCGGGACTCATCGAAGCGCGCCCGGTCGTCGGCGGCCTCATTCCCGCGATCGTCGTCCGGACCGCTGCGGAGGAGGCGACGGTCGTTGCCCGGAGCGGCATGCGCTACCGCCTCGGCATGGACGGCATCCGCTGGGCGCGCAAGGGCGACGTGACTCCAACCTCGCCGCGCGACGTCATGAAGATCGGCGATATCGTGTACATCCTGCCGTCCGGCGAGGGCGAGGCGCTGCTCGCGCAGATTCCGGAGGTCCAGGGCGCGATCGTCGCGCTCGACCCGCATGACGGCTCGGTCGTCGCGCTCTCGGGCGGCTTCGATTACGACGCGTCGAAGTTCAATCGCGTGGTACAGGCGCGGCGCCAGCCGGGTTCCTCGTTCAAGCCCTTCATCTATTCCGCCGCGCTCGAGGCGGGACTCACCCCGGCGACGGTCGTGCTCGACGCGCCGGTCGTCTACGAAGCCCCGGATGCCTCCGTCGGCATCGGCCAGGGCAAGGAACCTGCCGTCGAGGGCGAGGAGCCCGAGCAGGAGGACTGGCGACCGGGCAACGACACGGACCGGTTCTACGGCCCGACGCGCCTGCGCGATGCGCTCGCGCGCTCGCGCAACCTCGTCACGATCCGCGTCATGCGCCAGATCGGCGTCCCATATGCGCGAGACTACGTGACGCGTTTCGGCCTGCCGAAGGACCACATCCCGCCGGACCTTACCGCCGCCCTTGGCACGGCGCAGCTCACGCCGCTCGAGATGGCGGACGGCTTCGCCGTGTTCGCGAACGGCGGCCAGCTCGTGAAGCCGCATGTAATCGACCGCATCCTCGCTGCCGACGGCAGCGTGCTCGAGCAGATGGACG
>Ga0207428_10002241_pt1 | contig 19416 bp, 15 predicted proteins | sample RhiMethybrSRZTD1_FD_187600 | JGI IMG/M metagenome (GOLD analysis project Ga0207428, IMG submission 187600) | Populus rhizosphere microbial communities from Tennessee, USA - Rhizosphere MetaG P. TD hybrid SRZTD1 (SPAdes) (version 3) | ecosystem: Host-associated > Plants > Roots > Rhizosphere >...
GATGGCGAAGCTCAGCGCGCTGCCCGGCGAGACCTCGCGGAGCGCGGGGTCGAAGTCGGCGCGCAGGGCGTTGACCCGGCCGGCGTGGCGCAGCTGGTATTCCATCGCCACGAGCGCGCCGTCCAGACGCAGCGTCCACAGGGCGAGCCATCCGCGAGCGGCGGCGCGGCGGGTGAGTGAGGCGAAGAACGCGTGCATGTTCGGCATCGTCGCGATGGCCACGCCGCGGTCGCCCTTCCAGCTGCGGCGGCTCAGGTCGAGCAGCTCCGCGAACAGCGGCCCGTCGACGTCGATCGCGTGATGCTCCTCGATGCGCACGGTGCCCGCACGCTCCAGCCGATTCTGGATGTTGCGGCAGGTCTTCTTGAAGCGCTGGCTCGTACCCTTCCAGAACGCGTCCCAGCTCCCGGCGATGGCCAGATACGGCGCGACCGAGGCCTCCGCGCGGCGCCAGGGCAGCCGCCCCGGAATCACCGCCTCCAGCTCCTTCAGGATCGGCGAGGCGGCGGGCAGCTTCTGCAGGCTCGCCACGTCCCAGTCGCGCCGGGCGGCCAGATGCTCGACGAGAGCCACCGCCACCGGCCGCGCCGGGCCGCCGAGCAGGACGTCGATGAATGGCGTGTCCGGACACTCGAGGAGAGCCAGACGCCGCACGGGCATGCCGCGCTGCCGCTCCTTCCAGCGCATGAGCGGCACCGCGGCGACCGGCTGACCCCCTTCCTCGACGAGCAGCACTTCCGGATGGCGGCCAGAACCCACCGCCGGCCAGCAGCAGGCGAACCAGTCGTGGCTGAGGAAGGGCGAGGTCTGGCCGCCGCGCTCGGCAAGATCAGCCCAGACGCCCGCGAGGCCCTGGAACTCGGCCTCGTGCTCCACCCGCCGGATGCGCAGGCTCACGGGTGGGGCGCCTCCATGCCCTGCGCGCCGCCGATCGCGGAGGCGGCGGGCGAGGCATCCCGACGTTGCGCGGCCGCATCGATCACCAGCATCTCGACCCGCTCGAGCAGCGCCGGCCACGCATGCTGGCGCTCCACGAAGCTACGGGCGCGCGCGGCGAGCCGGCCACGGGCGTCCGCGTCGGAGAGGAGTCGCACCACCGCGGCGGCAAAGCGCGCGGGATCGTCCTCGACCAGCATGTGCTCGTCAGGCCGGGCCTCGAGTCCCCGCGCGGCTGCGCCGGTGGCCACGACCGGCACCCCCAGCGCCATGGACTGCAGAACCTTGTTCTGGATCCCGCGGGCGATCCGCAGGGGCGCCACGCAGACCGCGGCCTGGCGATAGAAGGGTCGTACATCGGGGACGGCGCCGGTCACGGTCACGCCCGGCGTCTCGGCGAGGCGGCGGACGCCCGGGGAGGGGTTCAGGCCCACGATGAGAAAGCGAGCCTCGGTCACCGCGCGGCGCACCACGGGAAGGATCTCGGCGCAGAAGTACTCCACCGCGTCGACGTTGGGCAGATAGTCCATCGCCCCCGTGAAGATCACCGTGGGCGCGTCCGCCGGCGGCGCGTAGCCGTCGAGCTCGACGCCGTTGGGAATGACCGCCGTCCGGGCCCAGGGCGCGAAGCTTCGCAGCAGCGCTTCCTCCACGGCGGTCGCGAGGATGCAGCGATGCCCCCAGCGCACCGCCTCCGCCTCGAAGGCTCGCAGCCGCCGGCCTTCCAGCCGGTACGCCCAGGAGCGCGGGGCGCGCTGGGCCGTCGCGTACTGCGACCATTTGTCGGAGTCCACGTCCACGAAGTCCATGACGACGGGCACGCCTGCGCCGCGCACATACTCCGCCATGGGCGAAGAGGAGACGTAGATCGCGTCGTAGCCGCCGCCGCGCAGACGGCGCCGCACGCGGCGCGCCAGACGCCGGGAGTGGAAGTACGCGATGCTGAGGGACCGCCCGATCGCCAGCGCCGCCGCCCCGCGGGCCAGCGCCGCGGGCTTCCAGAGCCCACCCCACTCGAGATCGGGCACCGACTCCCGCAACGCCTGGAGACCCGACCGATCGCCCGCGGCGTCGATGACGAAGCCGAGGGTCAGCTCGTGGCGCGCGGCGAGATGCCGCGCGACCCGATAGGCGCGCACCTTGTCCCCGGTGTGCGGGGGATACGGGATGCGGTGGGCGAGCATGAGAATGCGCATGGATCAGGCGCGATCCGCTCGCGCGGCGCGTCCGCCGCCGGCGCCGGCCGAGGGGACGAGCGGCGCCGCCTTTTCCACCAGCTCCACCAGCCGCGCCGTGCTCACGTCCCAGGCGAAGCGGGCGCGGACGAATGCCGCGGCGCGGCCCCCCATCTCGGCGCGCAAGGTGGGGTTGCCGAGCAGCTCGGCGATCGGCTCGCCGCACGCCTCCGCAGCGGGCGCCACGAGGAGATCGGCTCCCGGCCGGGCGCCCAGATCGTCGGCGGTGTCGGCCCCGGTCACGACGGGCAGGCCCGCACACATGGCCTCCAGGATCGCGGTGGGCGGGCTCGCCTCCGGCGCGAACGGCGCCACTGCCAGCGAGGCCCGGTGCAGGAGGGGGCGGATATCAGCGACCTGCGCGTGCACCTCCACGCCGTGGACTCGCGCGAGATCACGAGCCGAGGGCGGGAGGTTGCGGCCGGCAATAGCGAAGCGGGTGCCGGGATGGCGCCGGCGCGTGGCCGGGACCGTCGCACGGCAAAAAGCGGCCGCCGCCTGAACGTCCGCGGCGCGCTCGATCGCGCTCAGAAACAGCACGATCGGCGTGCCCGGCATCCGGAGCGCGGGGATGAAGTGGTCCACGTCGACGCCGCTCGGCACCACCACCGCAGGCGAGCCCGCCGGCGTGTCGATGCTCCGGGCGGCGCTGCCGCTTGACACGACCGAGCGTGCGGCGCGCCGGGCCATCGCGATCTCGGCAAGGCGAAGCCTGGCGGCCTCGGTGCGATAGAAGTTCGCTCCGGGGAACGACCGCTCGCGCGCCTGGCGCAGCCACCAGCGCGAGTCGACCTCGGCGAAATCCATCACGATGGGGACGGCGGGGTCGGCGTCGAGCGCGTACTGGATCATGCTGGACGACGTCACGCAGATCGCGTCGTACGCGTCGGCGCGGAGGCGATCGCGGAGACGAGTCGCGAGCGCGGCCGAGCGTGCATAGGCCATTGTCGCCGAGTTACCGGTGGCGAGGCTGACCGCGCTGGAGAGCGTCTTCCAGCCGCGCGTCACCACCGCGAACTCCAGGTCGTCGAACTCCGCCCGCAGGGCCGAGATCGCCCCGGCGGGATTCGGATCGTCCGTCACGAAGGCCAGGGTCAACCGGTGGCTGCGCGCGAGCTGCCGCGCGAGTCGCTGCTCCCGCGTGGCGTCCTCCCTCCGACGCGACACCGGGAGCCAGCGGCCGAGCATCAGGATCTTCATAGTTTGTCGCGGTCCCCGTTCCCATCCCCCAAATTTGGGAGCTTTTAGTCCTAAGTACGTATCAGACAAGCAATTCTTGCAGGTTCTGTGCCACCCCCTCAGGGCAGAAAGCGGGTCAGGAGGGGACCGACTCGCTTGGCGACGGACACGGGAAGGCGCTTCCAAGCCTCCACGGCGAGCCGCATCTTTGGGTTGGAGGGGCTCATATTCGGCATGGTGGCGCCGTCCAGCAGCGCGTACTGGTAAGGGAGGGGACGAGGCTCGAAGCCCCAGTGCCGCTTGAAGTTGTACGCCCCCGTCCCCTCGCGACTCCGACCGAAGTCGAAAACCCGGTACCCCGCCCCCGCCACGTGGCACATGAGCTCCCAGTACATGAAGTCGTTGACCGCGTACTGGAGCCCCTCGCGGAGGGCCCCGCCGTAGTAGGGCAGGGCCTGATCCTCGTAGAGCAGGGTCAGGACGCCGGACACCATTCCATCGTGGCGCCACACGGTCAGGAGCTCGCACTCTTTGCCGAACTCCGCCACCAGCGCGTGGAAGAGCCGTCGGGGAAAGACGGGCGAGCCCAAGTGGTGGACGCTTGCCGCGTAGATCTCGTAGAAGGCATCGAGGTGTTGCATCCCGAGCTCGGCCCGCAGACCGTACTTGGCGCCCTGCCGGGTCATCCGGCGCTGCTTACGCGGGATCGCCTCGAGATTCTCCTCCTCGGACGCCGAGATCGGCCGGGAGAACGTGACATAGAGCGACTTGGTGGGAAGGTCCATCTCCTGCCCGCTCCGGTGCCGGAGCTCGACGTATCCTGCGCGCACCCGCCGCGCGCGCTCAGTGGCGGCGGCGAGCAGCGTCTCGCGGACCGCCGGCGTCTCCGCGCAGATCCCGCCGTACACCGCGTACGGGACGGAGATCAGCGCACGGCCGCCGAGAAGACCCCGCACTTCGAAGAGCGGCAGCACCCCCTCGATCCCGCCCCCGCGGGTGGCCAGGAGGTAGTGGGGCTTGAGCCCGAATGCGGATTGCACGGCGCGCTTCCAGGCGAGGAGATGAAACGGGCTCCCGCCGCGGCTGGTGCGCACGAACGCGTCCCATTCCGGCGCGTCCCCGACGAGGTCTTGGATCTCCATGTGGGCTCCCGTGAGGGGTCAGCGAGCCGGACCGTGGAGCAGGACGCGCACGATACGCTCGGCCGCCTTGCCATCCCACAGCTCGGGAAGCTCTCCGGCCGGCCAGCGCCCCGAGGCCACGTCGCGCCACGCCGCGAAGATGGCGGCGGGGTCCACGCCGACGATCCGATTGGTACCGCGGACGGTGGTGATCGGTCGCTCCGTGTTCTCGCGCAGGGTGATGCAGGGCACGGACAGCGCGGTCGTCTCCTCCTGAATGCCGCCCGAATCGGTGAGCACGCAGCGCGCGCTCGCCATCAGCTGCACGAAGTCGAGATAGGGAAGGGGCTCGATCAGGCGCAGCCCCGGCTGCGCGGGCAGGCCGCCGCGTAGCGATTCAAGCCGCGCCCGCGTCCGCGGGTGCACCGGGAAGACCACGGGGATCTCCGCCTGCACGCGGGCGATCGCGTCCATCATGCCGCCGAGGGCCTCCGGGGTGTCGACGTTGCTCGGGCGATGAAGGGTGAGCGCGGCGTAGGCCCCCGGAACGAGGCCGAGGGCGGTCAGCACCCCGGACATCCGCGCCCGCTCGCGGTAGCGGAAGAGGGTATCGATCATCACATTGCCGACGAAGTGCACGCGGCGCGGGTCCACGCCTTCACGCGCCAGGTTCTCGTTGCCCGCCGGCTCGGTCGTGAAGAGCGCATCCGAGATAGCGTCGGTGATGATCCGGTTGATCTCCTCGGGCATGGTGCGGTCGCCGCTGCGGAGGCCGGCCTCCACGTGCGCGATGGGGAAGCCGAGGCGCACCGCGGTCAGTGCCGCCGCCGCGGTGGACGTGACGTCCCCCACCACCACCACCCAGTCGGGCGTCCGCTCCAGCAGCACCGGCTCCAGGCGGCGCATGATCTCGGCGGTCTGGCCCACCGCGGTGTCCGCGCGCGCCTCGAGGTTCACGTCCGGCGCGGGGATCTCGAGATTGGCGAAGAAGGACTCGGACATCTGGAGGTCGTAGTGCTGGCCGGTGTGGACGAGGGTGACCTCCGCCTCCGGATATAGACGCAGCTCGGCGAGCAGCGGGGCGATCTTGACAAAGTTCGGCCGCGCGCCGACGACGGCGACGATTTTCACCGGATGTCCCCGATGGCGAGGAGCCCGGTCTCTGTGAGGACTTCGGCGGCGGGCGCGAACGAGAGCTCGGCGAGAAGGCGGCGAAGCCGCGACTCCGTCTTGCCCACGTTCACCAGATGCCGGAAGCGGGTGAGCGGGCCGACGGGGATGCGCGGCTGATCGGGATCGATCTCCCAGGGGTGGAGATACACCATGGCGGGCTGACGCTCGCCGTTGATCCGGGCGATCGCCCGCCGGGTCACGCGGTACGGAAAGAGGCGAAAGTAGCCTCCGCCGGCGACGGGCAGACGCCGGCCCAGCAGCGTCACCGTGGACATCGGGAACTCGGTGATCTCCGCCCCGCTCGGCGCCTTCAGCCGGTGCGGAAATCGTGGGGCGTCGGGGATGCCGTAGCGGTCGTGCACCACGGGAAAGATGCTGGAGTCGTAACGGAAGCCTGCCTCGACCAGGACGTCGAGGCTCCACAGGGTCGCGCGCATGATCGAGAACGTGGGCGCCCGATAGCCCAGCACGGGCCGGCCGATCGCATCCTCGAGAGCCTGCTTTGCCCGGGTCACGTCGCGCTCGAAGTCCGGGCGCGAGAGGTGCTGGATCATCCGGTGCCCGTAGCCGTGACAGGCGATCTCGTGGCCGAGCGAGGCGATCTCCCGCACGAGACCGGGATGGCGCTCCGCCACCCAGCCCAGGACGAAGAACGTCGCGCGGACGCGCTCGCGGTCGAGGATGTCGAGCAAGCGCTCGGTGGAGCGCGTCACCCGGCTTTCCAGCGTCGGCCATTCTTCGGGCCCCAGGACCCCGGCGAAGGCTTCCGCGTGGAAATATTCCTCGACGTCAAAAGTCAGCGCGTTCTTCATGCGTCCCGACCTCGGCGAGCAGCCCCTCCTCGTGCTGCTCCGCCTCGGCGAAGAACTGCACGGTGTGCGCCAACCCGCTGACGACTGACACGCGGGGCGACCAGCCGAGCACATCCGCGGCCAGGGAGATATCGGCTCGAACCGGCGACGGGAGCTCGGGCCTCGGCCGGCCCTGGCGAGGCACGGCGTCCGTTCGGAGGAGGCGGTTCACGATGCTCAGGACCTCCAGCGCGGTCACGAGCTGCCCCGAGCCCACGTTGATGGCGCGACCGGCCGCGCGCGCCTGCTGGCCCGCCGCCACGGTCGCCGAGACGGCGTCGTCCACGAAAAGGAAATCCTGCCCGGTTCGGCCATCACCGGCGAGCGTCGGGCGGCGACTCCGCCGGAGCGTCTCGATGAGGGCGGGCACGAAGGCGCCGTGGAGCACTGCGTTCTGCCGCGGACCGTACACGCTGAAGTAGCGGAGGAGCACGGTCTCGATGTGGCGCGAGGCGTGATAGGCGCGGCAGTAAATCTCCGCGGCGAGCTTGGAGGCGCCGAAGACGGATACGGGCAAGGCGGGCCGGTCCTCCGCGACGGGGATGCCCTCGGCCCCGCCGTAGATCGACGCGCACGACGCGAGGACCACGCGACGCACCCCCTCGGTGGCCGCGGCCTGGAGCACGTTGAGCGTGCCCTGCACGTTGACGGTATGCACTTCTCCGTGGCCACCCGCCGCCGCGCCCGGCGGGAGCCCGGCGAGGTGATAGACGCAGTCCACGTGACGCATCGCCTTGCGGGCGAGCTTGTCGTCGCGGACATCGCCGATCATCAGCTCGATCCGGCGCCCGGGACGTCCGGGAGCGCACCCCCGCTCGGGACCCGCTTGGAGATTGCGAAGTGAGCCCGTGGAAAGGTTATCGAGCACCCGGACGTCCACGCCCTGCTCGAGCAGGGCATCGACCAGGTGGGAACCGATGAACCCAGCGCCGCCGGTCACGAGAGCAATTGCCATGGCGACCCTCTCAGAGCGTGACGATTGATGTCTTCGAGCCGCGATGACGCTTCAGCGCGTTGCGAGTGTCGACGACCAGGGACGCCCGGTCGGCGATCGCCGCATAGTCGAAGCTCGAGTGGTTGGTCAGGATGAGCACGCAATCGGCGGCGGCGAGCGCCTCGGGGGTCGGCGCAACCGCGGCGAGCTTGTGCCCATCGAGAGCGAGCTGCGGCGTGAACGGGTCGGCGTACGACACCCGCGCGCCCTTTCTGATGAGCATCTCGACGATCTCGAGGGCGGGCGACTCGCGGATGTCGTTGACGTCGGCCTTGTATGTGACTCCCATGACGAGCACCGACGAGCCCCGCAACGCCTTGGCCCGCTCGTTGAGGGAATCGGTTACCAGCGTCACCACGTGCTCGGGCATGGTGCGGTTGATCTGGTCGGCGAGGCCGATGAATTGGGCCTCGTACCCGGTCAGCCGGATCTTCCACGACAGGTACAACGGGTCGACCGGGATGCAGTGGCCGCCGATGCCGGGCCCCGGGTAGAAGGGCATGAAGCCGAACGGCTTGGTGGCGGCGGCGTCGATGACTTCCCACGGGTCCACGCCGATCTTGCGGCAGGCGAGGGCCAGCTCGTTGGCCAGCGCGATGTTCACGCTGCGGAACGTGTTCTCCAGAAGCTTCGCGGTCTCCGCGACTCGCGGGCTCGTCGCACGGAACACGCTCGACGTCACGTGGCGGTACAGCGCGGCGGCCAGCTCCGTGCACTCGGCGGTCACGCCGCCCACGACCTTGGGGATGTTGGCGGTGGTGAAGCGCTTGTTGCCGGGATCGACGCGCTCGGGCGAGAAGGCGAGGAAGTAGTCGTCGCCGATCACCCGGCCGAGCGACTCGATGCGTGGCTGCACGACCTCCTCGGTCGTCCCGGGGAACGTCGTGCTCTCGAGCACCATGAGCTGACCCTGGCGGAGCCGGGGCAGCAGGTTCTCCACCGCCGAGAGGATGAACGAGATGTCCGGCTCCTTCCCCTTCCGGAGGGGCGTGGGCACGCAGATCACGATCGCATCCGCGGACCCCGCGTCCTCGAAGCTGGTGGTGGCCGACAGGGTACCGGCGGCGACGAGCGGCGCGAGCGTGTCGGTGGCCACGTCCACGAGATAGGTCTCGCCCCGGTTGAGGAGATTGACTCGCTCGAGATCGAGGTCGATGCCGCGCACGGTGAGGCCGGCCTTGGCCAGCTCGACCGCGAGCGAGAGCCCCACGTAGCCCATGCCGACGATGGAGACACGGGCCCTCCGCGTGTCGAGCTTCTCCTTGAGCTGCTTGCTCCAGTGGTTCACGAGCGATCTCCTCTCAGGCCTTGGTGTCGGCCTTGGCGTAGGCGCGGTAATAGCTGTAGTACTGGTTGACCTTCCGGACCGCGACCTGGTTCAACACCACGCCCAGGATCGGCGTGCCGGACTTTTCGATGATGCTCTTGGCGCGCAGGAAATCTCGCGGCCGCGTCAGGCCGGCCTGGCAGACGAGGATGACCCCGTCGGTGGCCGCGGCCATGTAGAGGTTGTCAGGAATCAGGAGGATCGGGGAGGAGTCGAGCAGCACGAACTCTGCCTCCACCGACATGGAGTCGAGCACCTCGGGGAGCCGCGCCGATCCCAGACCGGTGCGGGTCAGCGCGGTCGAGGAAGCGCCGCGCGGGGTGAGCCAGACGCCCTCGGCCACGGGGCTCATCGCTTCGCGGAGGTCGCCGGTGCCGGCGAGGAGATCGGAGAAGCCCTTGGCATTGGGCGTCTTGAGGGTCCGGTGCAGGGTGGGACGGTGGAAATCGGCATCCGCGATGATCACGTGCTTGCCCACCTCGCCGAACACCAGGCCGAGGTTCACCACCACGGTGGACTTGCCCTCACCGGGCAGCGCGCTCGCGATCATGATGCGCCGCATCGGGGTCTCGCGGCCGAGCAGCTGAATCTCCACGCGGAGCCGCCGGAAGGCCTCCACGAAGAGGAAGTACTCCTCCTGACTCACATCATCCGGCTGGCCGCCGCTCACCATGAACATCGAGCGGCGGGAGCGCACCCGCGGAATGTTCGCGAGGACGGGCAGGCCGGTGAGGTTGCGCACGTCCTCGTCGGTCTCGATGGGCCGGTTGAAGTACTCGACGGCGGCGGGCACGCCCAGACCGATGAAAAGGGCGAGGCCGAGGGCCACCCCGAGGAAACGGATGCGCTTCTGGTTCACTGCCGGCACGGGCACACTCGGCGGATCGATGACCTTGACGACCTTCATCTCACCCTGCTCACGGATGCGCGCGGCGGACAGCTTCTCGGACAGCATCGCGTGCAGGCGGCGGTTCGACTCCACGTCGGTGGCGAGCTTGGTGTATTCGAGCTCATCCCGCGACAGCCCGGTGAGACTCTTCTTGAGGGCATTGATCTGCTCGCGCAGGGCCTCTTCCTGGGCGTTCAGCGACAGGCTGGACGTCTCCAGCGCCGCCATGGTCTCGGCGAACGCCGAGCGGTCAGGCGCCGGCACGGTGCTGCCGGCGGTCGGGACGGGCGTGGTCTCCTTGACGGCGTCCCCGAGCTCCTTCTGCACGTCGGCGATCTGACGCTTCACCGTGAGCACACGGGGGTGCTCGTCGGTGTACTGGGTCTGGTACTCGAGGAGCTGGGTCTCCAGCGTCTGTAGCTTGGCGCGAAGACGCCCCACGCGCTGAGCGGAGGGGTTCGCGGCAGGATTCGTGGGGGCAGGCTTGGCCACCGGCACCGACGACGGGGGCAGGGCATCCACCTTCGACTTGAGCGCAGCGAGGCGGCTCTGCGCCATGTTCTTGTTGGACACGACCTCGGCGTACGTGTTCTCGAGCTGACCCAGGCGCTGCACCGCCTCGGCGTGCCGCGCGGGGATGCGGACGCCGCCTCGCGCGTTGGTGAACTGACGCATGTTCTCTTCGGCGCTGTTGAGGGTCTTGCCGATCTGGGCCTGCTGCTGCTCGAGGAACTCCCGCGTGGTCTTGGAGTCCTCGACGTTGAAGGACCGGGTGCGCGACACCAGCACTTCGATGTAGGTGTTGGCGATGTCCATGGCGACCCGCGGCTGCGAGGCTTCCGCGGTGATCTCGACGATCCCGGACTCGCCCACCGGGCGGAACTTCACCCGGGAGTTCCGCAGCTCGTTCAGGGCGCGCCGCTGCGGGCTTTCGACCACGACCTCCTCACCGCGAAGCCGCCGGATCCAGTTCTGAAACTCGAGGTTGTAGTCGACGCTGTACGGGTTCTGCACGAGGTCATCGACGGAGTTGCGGGGGAGGGATTCGACCACCGCCTCGGAGAGGCTGCGGCTCTTGAGGATGGCCAGCTGCACGTCGAGCGGCCGGAAGGGCGAAAACTCCTGGAAGAGCGGGGCCCGATCCGGCCTCGTCTCCATCAGGATCGTGGAGACGGTCCGATGCCGGGGCGGCTCCTTGGAGGTCACATAGGCGATGGGCATGAAAAGCACCACGCCCAGCAGTGACACCAGCAGCACCCATTTCTTTCGGCGCGTGAAGACCGAGAGGGCAATCTGCTTGAGGACTTGCACGTTGTTCATCAGCGTCGATCTCCTCGTGCGGTTGTCCCGCGGGCCGTCATGGCCTCAGCGCCCCCGCGCAAACAGAACCACCTGGATGGTATTGATCAGGATCAGGAGGTCCAGGAACAGCGAGAGGTTCTTGATGTAGTAGAGGTCGTACTGAAGCTTCTCGAGCGCGTCCTCCACGGACGCGCCGTATCGGTATCTCACCTGGGCCCAGCCGGTGATGCCGGGCTTCACGGAGAGCCGCTCCATGTAGAACGGGATCTGCTTCTGGAGCTCGTACACGAACTCCGGTCGCTCGGGCCGCGGGCCGATGAAGCTCATGTCCCCGACCAGGACGTTGAACAGCTGCGGGAGCTCGTCCAGACGGGTTTTCCGAAGGAACGCGCCCACCCGAGTGACACGAGGATCCTGCTGCTGGGCCCACACCGGGCCCGTCTCCTTCTCGGCATCCTCGCGCATCGACCGGAACTTGTTGAGTATGAACACGCGTCCGTTCTGACCCAGCCGCGGCTGGCGGAAGAGCGCCGGGCCCCGCGATTCCATTTTGATCGCCGCCGCCACGACTGCCATGACCGGCAGGGCAAGCATCAGACCGACCAGGGACAGCGCCACGTCGACCAGGCGCTTCACGATCTCGGTCCGCGGCGTCTTCACGAAGCCGTCCGAGAAGATCAGCCAGCTCGGCCGGAGGTCGGTGACGAGGATCTTGCCGGTTTCCTTCTCGTAGAAGGTCGGCCAGTCCTCCACCTGGATGCCTCGCATGCGGCAGTCGATGAGCGCCTTCGCGGGGAAGTTACCCCGCCGGTTCATCTGGGCGACCACGATGAGGTCCGGACGCGTCTCCTCGACCAGCGCCGGCAGATCCTGAATCTTGCCGAGCAGGGCATAGGGCTCGGGCACCGTCTCGGGAGCATTCGGGTTGTCGTCGAGGAAGCCCACGATGGAGAACGGGCGGGCGCCCGTTTCCACCAAACCCGCGATGACCTTCCCGATGGCCCCGGTGCCGAGCACGAGCACGCGGATCCGGATGCGGCGATCGGTGAATGGCCCGATCCAGGCCCCCCGCCAGGCGATCAATCCCAGCGTGGCGGCCGCCCCGATCTGCAGGAATGCCGCCCGGCCGAGCCGCAGGCTCGGCAGCGCAAAGGCCACCGCGGCCACCAGGAGGCCCGCCACGGTCTGGCACGTGAGCATCCGGGCCAGCAATTCTCGCCGGCCCGTCGCCAGCCGGACGTCGTAGAGACCGCCGAGATTGAGGGTGAAGCTCACCAGCAGCACGACCAGCAGAAGCTTCGGGATCAGGGCCCCCTCGGCGATCCACGTCCCCGTCAGCATGGGCACGTGGAAGGCCGCGACGAGAACGACGAGATCCCCGAAGAACAGGATCAGAGGCAGGTGGGGGATGTAGTGCCGAAAGACTCTCAGCATGGCCGGCGGGGAAAGGGAGCAAGCGAAGTGCCAAAACCTTTTGAACCGGTCAAATGCAACCTATTGAATTTGCGTCAGTTCCACCCTGTCATAGAGAGCATTTCGCTTCCGGTATAGGGAATTCTTCTACTCATCCTGCTGATTCTGCGTGGCAAAACGACTCGGGGGGAAAAATTGTCCTGGAATCAACCAGTTACAGTGTGAAAGGCGCCATGCACCATTTGCGTAGTTGGACGGGAATGCAGCAGGGAATGCGGCTAGAACGTCGCGGTAATCGTTAGCGTGACGCGGTTCTCGGTCGAGTTCTGGAGGAAGATGCTTTGATTGATGTCTATCGGATTGGAGCCGATCCTCGTGTCGTGGTCCGACTTGCGATCGATGTAGAGGTAGGCCAGCGTCGCTGAGAGCCAGTTCGTGATGCGCCAGCCCAGGTCCGCGCCCGCGGTCAAGATGCTCGAAGAGGCAATGTTTGAGTTGCTCTCCAGCGGCTCGTTCCGGGAGTAGTCCGCGTGGATGCTGCCGTTGATGAACGGCGTGATCGGATAGCTGAAGCTCCCGCGTGCGGCGCGCGTGGTGACCAGTCCGAAGTCCTGTCCCTCCTCCGCCGTCTGCCGCACGTCCTGGAAGACGCCGACCGAGAGGAACCCACGCGCGAACTGGTAGCTCGCGTTCAGGCTGGCCGTGAACAGGTGGGTCGGCTTGGACGCGGAACTGGAATCGAAGAGGCCGTAGCCGACCGAGCCCGACACCGAGAACCCGCCAGGAATGCCGTGGGACCCGATGACGGAGATATTGAAGAGCGTCGAATCGTTGGTGCCGTGGATCCACGAGAACGACGACGAAAGACCCACGTTCGTGAAGGTCCCGATCTGCCGGCTGAAGATCCCGTAGACCCGGTTCGAAAAGGTGTCCGTATTCTCGGACGTGTCATGAAACGAGAATTCGTACCCGCCCGTGACCGTATTGAGCGCGCCTACCGGCATCGACACGTTTCCGCCGATGATGTGGCTGATGGTGTCGCTGCTGTCCGAGAAGAACAGGAGGTTTCGGTAGTAGATCTGCGTCCGGAAAATGTCGACCAGCCAGTTGAGGCTCACGCTCAGCGTGTTGACGACGAAGGTCTCACGGTTCCGCCGAAGGCCATTCGGGTCGGCGAACAAGGGATCGTCGTCGCGGCGAAAGTCCTCTGAAACCACGAGATTCAGGCGCGGGGTGAAGGTATGGGTCACCGTCGCATGAAAAGCAGGGAAGAAGCTGAAGTTTTCCGTATCCGGCGCGGTGTCGTAGGATCCGGCGAGGCTGGTCGAGATGCTGCCCTGAGTGTTAGGCAGGTTCATCAAGAGGGCCAGTCCCACGCCCAAGGTCGTCCGGAAGTTCTCGGTGCGCCCGCGGTCCACCAGGAAGAAGTTGTCGGTCCATTGCTCCGCGAGCGTCACGCTGGGGGTGAAGAGGAAGCGGGGCGCCCCCGTGGGGATGATCGAGGTGTCGAACGCGCCCGGGATGCGCGTCTGGGAAGGCCCCGGCAGCGGAGGCGCGACATACGGCTTGCCGTCGGGCCCAAGCACCGGCGTCAGCGTCTGTTGGATGCTCGCCGGCGCCGTTGACCGTGGCTCGGCCGGCGCGGGCGGCGAGGTCGGCGCCGGCGTGATCGGCGAGATCGGGGCAGGCAGCGTCTGGGCCGGCGGGGCCTGAGCGGGCGGAGTCGGAGCCGGGGTCGTTTGCTGGGCCACGGCGATCAGGGGCGAGACAAGAGCGAGGACGGTCAAGTGAAGCGAGAATACGAGCAGGGGGAGTCGCGCGGGGCGCGAGTCCCCCTGCGTCGTCGCTTCGATCCTAGAAGAGCCTCTGGGGCACAAAGATTATGTCTTCGGGTCTCAGTTTCACATCCGGATTGTCTTCCGGCGACCGGAGGATCTTATCAAGGTCGACCCGCATTCGCACCTTTTTATCGCCCTCCGACCGCAGCAGCTCGACCCGCCCGGGGGCGGCCAGGGGGGTCGTCCCTCCCACCTGCGTGATCGCCTTGGCCAGGGTGAGGTCCGTCGTGTACTTGACTGCTCCCGGAGCCTTCACCTCGCCCTGCACGTACACCATCTCGGCGATCGGAACCACGATCTTGTCGAAGGGCTCCAGCTTGAGGTCCTGGGAAACGTCCCCCTTCTGGAGCTTCTCGAAGTTGAGCGGGATCTTCTTGCCCGCGCGGAGGATAAAGCCCTTCTCGGCATCGGCCTGGGGGACCACCCCGCCGATCATGGCAGTGGCTTCGAGGAGGGTCATGTCATTCCGGGTAAGCTGCATCGGGCCGGGCCGGGTGAAGCCGCCGATAAAGTAGACCGGGCGGCTCTTGATCTCCTTGATGATGACGGTGACCGAGGGGACCTTCACCGTCCGGCTGTAGGCCTTGACGAGGTCGTCCTGGAACTGCTGCACGGTGCGGCCCCCGGCCTGGATCTCGCCGATCAGCGGCAGCGAGGTCTTGCCATCGGGGCGGACGAAGACGACCTGGTTGAGGTCCTTGTTGTCCCAGACCTGCACCTCGAGCACGTCCTCGGGGCCGATGATGTACGAGGCGTCCGTCGTCTGCTGCGCCCTCACGAGGGCGGCGGGGACGACGAGGACCGCCAACGCGACGACCATCAGGCCGAGCGTGAGCCAGCGGCGACGGCTGTTCATGGTCAAACTCCCAGGAGATGCTCGGGCTCGCTGGCCCGATTGGGTTGAGCGGCCGCTTCGATGCCCGCCTCTGCATAGGCCTTCAACTTGTACTGGAGGCAGCGCAGGCTGATGCCGAGCACGCGGGCCGCGCGGGTGCGGTTCCCGCCCGTCTCCTGCAGCGTGCGAAGGATGTACTGCTGCTCCACGTCGCGGAGGGTGAGGCCGGCGCGGATGCGGATCGACGAGTCCGTCGCGCGCGGCGGGGCGGTGTCGCCCAGCCACAGGGCGCCCACGTCGACCTGGTCGCCCTCGCAGAGCACCACGGCCTGCTCGATACAGTTCTCGAGCTGTCGGATGTTGCCGGGCCATTGATAGCTCGTGAGCAGCTCCATTGCCGCAGGAGTGACCGAGCGGATGCGTTTGCGATGGGCCGCGCTGAACTTTGCGAGGAAATGGTCCACGAGGAGCGCGACGTCGCCCTTGCGCCCGCGCAGGGGGGGCGTCTGGATCATGACGACGGCGATCCGATAGTAGAGATCTTCGCGAAACGTCCCGTCCGCCACCGCGCGGCGGAGGTCCTTATTGCTCGCGGTGATGAGGCGGATATCGGTGCGGATCGGCTTGCTCCCACCCACCTTCACGAACTCGCGCATCTGGATGACCCGCAGCAGCTTGGCCTGGAGGGCGAGGGAGAGCTCGCTGATCTCGTCGATGAACAGCGTGCCGGTATGCGCGAGGGAGAAGACACCATCCCGGTTCTCCACCGCGCCGGTGAAGGATCCACGGACATGGCCGAAGAGGTGGCTTTCCATGAGCCCCTCCGGAACGGCCGTGCAGTCGAGGGTGATGAGAGGACAGTCGCGGCGTTCGCTATTGTAGTGGATGGCGCGCGCGATCAGCTCCTTGCCCGTACCGCTCTCGCCCACGATGCAGACGTTGGCGCTGCCCGCGGCCACTTTCTCGATCTTGGCGAAGACCTCGCGGATCTGAGGCGACTGGCCGACGATGTCCGACACCACCGCGTGGCTCGGCTGGTCGGCGGGCGAGGCCGCTTTCACACCCGAATCGATGCGCCCGAACGCCCGCTCCAGGACCTGGGTCAGCGCCTCGGCCCCCCGGGGCCGCTCGAGGCATTGCACGCCGGGCAGGGACGCGAGTTGCTCGATCCCTTGCGCGGTCTCGTCGAAGAACACCAGGGTCGTGCCCGGCGCGCCCCTGAGGTGACGGGCCACGTCCCGCGCGGCGATCGCGAGCGACAGGTTGATGACCCGGAGATCGACCGGTCCCTGGCTCGCCTCGACCATCTCGAGTTCCTGCGCGGAGCACACGAAGACGCCGTCGGCGCCGCGCGCGGCCAGAAAGTGGTGGATGCTCGGCGAGATGTCGAGCGTTTCGTCCAGTACGAGTGTTTTCATCGGGTCCTCATCTTCTGCTCTCGGCGGCCGCGTGCACCACGCGGTTGCCGCCCTGACGCACTGCCTCGTTGACGTGCGCTTGAGCGCGCGAGAGCAAGATTTTGTCGTTGTATCCGTCGCGGGGGAACGAGACGCCCCCCATGCTGAGCGTGACCTGCCGCGGACCGCCTGTATTGGCCAGGAACGCGACCTGCTCGATGTGAGCGCGTACGCGCTCGGCGACCCGGGCGGCGTCCCCGCCCTCGGTGTGCAGAAGCAGGATCGCGATGCCGTCATCCATCCGACCTACCACGTCGGTCGAGCGAAGAAACTGCGCGATCTTTCGGGATACCGCGTGATGGAGGTCCTGGCCCATTCCCTCCGCGCGCGCGTCGGGTCGGACCAGGCAGACGGAGAAGAAGTCCTGATAGCGCGTGGCGCGCTCGGCTTCCCGCGACAGCAGGTGCCGGAACGCATCCTCTACGAAGATGCCCGTCGCGGGATCCACGAAGTCGGCCACGGCGCTCGTCTCCTTGGTTCGAGAATTCTGTTCGGTCCGACGTTACCTCACCATCGCCATCGTGAAAAAAATGTGCGACGTCGCGATGACCGCTTCATGGGGGAGCAAGCCATATGCCATGGAGCGCCTCCGGACTAATTGGTGCTGGCTACGTTGTCCTAACGTCCTTCCATATCGAGCTTTTCGCTGGGTGATCGGGCATGCCTCTGGCCGCGAATTCGAGCGTCGAGGTCTGCAATTTTGAGGGCCTGTGAATGGAATGCACGGAACAAGAGGGGGGGAAGCCCTCCATAGCCGCGGACCGACTACTTCTTTCGGCTGCGGCGATCGACCTTGCCATCGAGGCCGGCCGCCGTGATCTTGTAAAGTAGTGCCTTGTAACTGATTTTCAGGAGCCTGGCCGCCTGGGCGCGATTCCACCTCACGCGGTCCAGGACCTCCTTGAGGACGGCTTTCTCGGCCTCCATCGCCGCCCGCTTCGCGATCTCCTTGAGCCCCAGCTCTCCCTCGCGAATTGGAGGAAGCGACGTCAATTGTGGAGGGGCTGGTGAGGGGGCGGTGACGGGAATGGTCTCCCGGGGTGCCCAGGGGCGGTTACGGCGCATCGCGATTTCTTCCAGTAACAGGCCCTCGTTCTGGAGCACGACGAGCCGCTTCACCATGTTCTCGAGCTCTCGCACGTTGCCCGGCCACGCGTAGTCCTGCATCTGCTGCAGGGTATCCGGCCCGATCCGCGGCGTCTCCCGATCATACTGCCGGCAGAACTTCCGTAAGAAATGCTCGACCAGCAGCGGGATCTCCTCGCGGCGCTCGCGCAGCGGCGGGATCGCGATCGTGACCACGTTCAGCCGATAGTAGAGATCTTCGCGGAACTGGCCCGTGGCCATGACCGAGGCGAGGTCGCGGTTCGTGGCGGCGATGAGCCGGACGTCGGTCTCGATCATCTCGCTCCCGCCGACTCGGAAGAAACGGCCGTCCTGAAGAACGTGGAGCAGCTTGGCCTGGAGGCCCAGCGGCATCTCGCCGATCTCGTCGAGCAGGAAGGTTCCCCGGTGGGCGAGCTCGAACTTGCCGGGCTTCCGGCGATGCGCCCCCGTGAAGGCGCCCTTCTCGTGGCCGAACAGCTCGGACTCGAGCAGATCCCCCGGCAGCGACGCGCAGTTGACCTTGAGGAACGGGCGATCCCGGCGCTGGGAGATGTAGTGGATGGACTTCGCGACCATCTCCTTGCCGGTCCCGCTTTCCCCCTGCAGCAGGATGGTCGCGTTCGTGTCCGCGGCCCGCCGCACGATGTCCTCCACTCCGCGCATCCGCTCGCTGTTGCGGTAGAGGAGATCGAGGTCGGGCCAGAAGCGATCGGCCTCCCCCCCTCCCGCCAGGTCGGCCCCCGACGCCTCACTCCGGGTGAGGGCCGTGCGTATGGCGCTCTGCACCGTCGTGGCGGACGCGGGTTTGGCGAGAAAGTCGGACGCGCCCGCGCGCATCGTCCGCACGACGTGCGCCGTGTCCTGAACGGAGGACAGCGCGAGGAGCACGACGTCCGTCACCTCGAGCCGCATCTGGTGGATCAGGTCGCATGCGTCGATCCCGGGCAGATCCATGTCCACGATCACCACCGAGGGGCGCAGGGTCGTCAGGAGAGCCAGGCCTTCCGACCCGCTCCCCGCCGTGAGCACGGGAAAGCCGGCCTCCTTGATGATCCGGGACAGCCCTTCGCGACTGTCGGGGTTTGCATCGACGACGAGGGTGGCGGCGTTGGCCATGGCGGCGAGATTACTTGACGGGCCGAAGAGGGGCCGGGATACTCGGGGCGGAGAAGACGATGCGCATCCTGGTCGTGGACGATGATCCTGCCGTGGCTGAGGTCATTGCCGAGGCGATTCGCGCCCGCGGCGATGCTGCGCTCGTTTCACTGGACGGCACCGAGGCCCTCGACATTCTGGGGACGACTCCGGTTGACGGCGTCTTTCTCGATCTGGTCATGCCTGGGCTCGGTGGCCTCGCCACCCTGACCCGGATCCGCAGCCAGCATCCCGGAATTCCCGTCGTCATCCTTTCCGGTCACGCCGATGAGGACCAGGCCCGCGAGGCACTGGCCCTTGGGGCAGTGGAGGTCGTCAAGAAACCGGCCGCCCTCGCCCACCTGAGTGAAGCCCTGGCCCGGCTCAAGGGCGAGTAATCGATCACCTATCCCTCGAATCGTATCCCGACCCAGATTATGTGACCCAGGATGGGAAAAGCAATGCCCATTTTCCCTGAACGGGCGGGGAATCCTAGAAAGCTCGTGGTTCACATAGCGGAAAAGTCTTGATGCCCGATTCCGCCGGCGCCCTCGCTGCCTTTGCGCACGGCCTGACATCCGCGCGTATCCCCGCTGCGGTACGGGACAGCGTCGCCCTTCGCGTG
>Ga0207428_10002243_pt1 | contig 19411 bp, 14 predicted proteins | sample RhiMethybrSRZTD1_FD_187600 | JGI IMG/M metagenome (GOLD analysis project Ga0207428, IMG submission 187600) | Populus rhizosphere microbial communities from Tennessee, USA - Rhizosphere MetaG P. TD hybrid SRZTD1 (SPAdes) (version 3) | ecosystem: Host-associated > Plants > Roots > Rhizosphere >...
GTGTCCGGCTGAAGTCGGGCACGGTGTTGAACGCGCACACCCTGATCTGGGGGGCCGGCCTGCAGGCCAACCCGCTCGTGTCCGGCCTCGGGCTGGAGCTGCAGCACGGCAACCGGATCGCGGTCGGACCCGACCTGACGATCCCGGGGCATCCGGAGGTGTTCGGCGTCGGGGACATCGCATGGATCACCGATGCCAAGACCAAGACCGTCCTCCCGCAGCTCGGGTCGGTGGCGCTGCAGGCCGGCGAGCACGCAGGCGAGACGATCTCGCGGATCCTGCGGAAGAAGAAGGTCGAGCCGTTCGAGTACGAGGACAAGGGGACGATGGCGACGATCGGTCGCAAGGCCGCCGTGGTGCAGTTTCGCAGGGGCCGGTCGCTCACGGGCACGACGGCGTGGCTCGCGTGGGGCACGGTCCACCTGGCGCTCCTGTCGACCGGCGAAGACAGGGCGAAGGCCCTCGTCAACTGGACCTGGGCGGGCTTCACGCACGAGCGTGCCGGCCGGATCCAGGTGGATGCGGCGGAGCGCTAGCCCGGGCGCGGTCGAGCGCCGCCTCTGGAAGGACCACGCGCTCGCGCGACGGGTCGTTGCCGCCGCGAGCTGTCTGTCCCTAGCGGCCGTCGCCTGTTGGATCGCGTTCGCACTGCTCCTGTCCGCCGCGATCTCGCGCGTCTTCGTCGACCGGGGGGCGCTCGGCTCGGTCGAGGTTCTGCTGGTCGGGATGCTCGGGCTCCTGGTCGTCCGCGGCGTTCTGCTGTGGGGCGGCGAGGTCGTCGCCCAGCGCGCGGCGGGCCATCTCGAGACCGACCTGCGCGAACGGCTGGCGGCCGCGCTCGTCGCCCTTGGCCCCACCGCGGTCCGGGGCGAGCGGATCGGCGAGCTCGTCTACACGGCGGGGGAGGGGATCGAGAGCCTCGATGCGTACGTCACGCGCTACGTCCCTGCGCGCACCCTCGCCGTGCTCGTCCCGGTCCTGGTGGCGATCGTCGTCGCCGCGCTCGACCCCTGGTCGGTGGTGATCCTGCTGATCGCCGGCCCGTTGCTCGTGCTGTTGCTCGGCCTGATCGGACGTCGCGTCCGCGACCTCGCCGAACGCCGCGAGCGCGAGCTGGCCTGGATGAACGCCCACTTCCTCGACGTCCTGCGGGGGCTGCCCACCCTGAAGATGTTCGGTCGCAGCGCCGAGCAGGCCGAGACGATCCGGACCGTGAGCCGCCGGCAGGGTTCGAGCACGATGGACGTGCTGCGGACGGCGTTCCAGACGACGCTCGTCCTCGAGTGGGGCGCGACCGCCGCCACCGCGCTCGTCGCGATCGAGACCAGCGTCCGGCTCATGGCCGGCGGGCTCGCGTTCGAGCGCGCGCTCGCGGTGCTGCTGCTCACGCCCGAGTTCTTCCTGCCGCTGCGGCGCCTGTCCGCCGAGTACCACGTCGGGCGTTCGGCGGCGGCCGCCACCGAACGCGTCTACGCCGTCCTCGACGCGCCGGCGAGGATCCACGTCCCGGCGCCCGGCGCCGGTCGCCCGCTGCCCGCGCGGATGGACGTCCGGTTCGACGACGTCGTCGTGACCTACGACGACGGTTCGCGGACGGCCCTCGCCGGGTGCTCGCTCGAGATCCCGCACGGCCGAACGGTGGCGGTCGTCGGTCCGACCGGCGCCGGCAAGACCACGGTCGCGAACGTCCTCCTGCGATTCGTCGACCCCGATCGGGGGTGGGTCACCGTCGGCGGCCAGCCGCTGTCCGAGCTCGACCCCGCGCTCTGGCGCACCCGGGTGGCGTGGGTGCCGCAGCAGGCTTCGCTGTTCCACGGCAGCGTGGCCGAGAACCTCCGCCTCGCGCGGCCCGACGCCTCACACGACGAACTCGTGGCGGCGGCGAGCGCCGCCAACGCCCACCGATTCGTCGCGAACCTGCCCGAGGGGTACGCGACGCTCATCGGCGAGGGCGGCGCCCGGCTGAGCGGCGGGGAGCGCCAGCGCCTCGCGCTGGCGCGGGCCTTCCTCAAGGACGCGCCGCTCCTGATCCTGGACGAGCCGACGTCGCATCTCGATCGCGAGAGCGCCTCGCTCGTGCTCGAGGCCCTCTCGCGACTCACGCAGGGCCGGACGGTGCTCGTGATCGCACACCGCCCCGAGCCGGTGGCGGCCGCGGACCTCGTCGTCTCACTGCGCGCGGGACGTGTGGTCGGGGACCACCGCTCCGTGCCGTCCGATGCACCGGACGGCCGGGTCGCACCGATCGTGTTCGGGGGACGGCCGTGACGCCGGGCCCGCTCCGCCGGCTCGTGCGGCTGGCGGCCCCCGTCCGTGGGTGGTTGCTGCTGGCAGGGCTCGCGAGCTTCGGCGCGCTCGCCGCGAACATCGCGCTGATGACCGCCGCGCCGTACCTGATCTCGAGAGCCACCCTGGTCACGGGGTTCGCGGCGCTCGCGGTGGCGGTCACGGCCGTGCGAGGGTTCGCGATCGCCCGGGCAGCGCTTCGCTACTCGGAGCGGTACGTCGCGCATCTCGCCGCCCTCCGGGTCCTGACCGAGATCCGCGTCTGGCTCTACCGAGCGATCGAACCACTCGCCCCGGGCGGGCTCCGCGGGTTCCGGAGCGGCGACCTGCTGGCGCGGACCGTCGCCGACGTCGACACGCTGGATGCCTTCTTCGTGCGCGGCCTCGTACCGCCCGCGGCGGCCGTCCTCGCGGTGGCGTTCGCGTGCGCGATCCTCGCGGTGTTCGAACCCACGATGGCCATCGTCCTGTTCGCGTTCCTCGCGATCGGCGGCGTCGCCGTGCCCCTCGTCGCGCGCCGTCTCGCGCGGCATCCCTCCATGCGTTCGATCGCGGCCCGTGCCGAGCTCCACGCGGCGCTGGCGAGCGACCTCTCGGGCCTGGCGGACCTGACCGCGTTCGGGCAGGAGGGGAGGCTGGGCGGGGACCTGGCCGCGTCGTCGCGCGCCATGGATCGCGAGCGGCGGACCCTGTCCTCGATCCGCGGGGCCGCCGGCGGCGCGGGTTCGATCCTGGCCGGCGTGGCTGGGCTCGCCGTGCTCGCGCTCGCGATCCCGGAGGTCCGCGGCGGGGGGATCGAAGGGGTCTTCCTCGCGTCGCTGCCGCTCGTGGCGTTCGCGGCCTACGAGGCCGTCCTGCCGCTCGGCGACGCCTCCCGCGAGGTGGAGCTCAGCCGCGCGGCCGCGGCCCGGACGTTCGAGATCGTGGACGCGCCGCTCCCGGTGCCGGAACCGGACGAACCGCTCGCACCTCCCGCGCATCCGGGCCTCGAGCTCCGCCACGTTCGGTTCCGGTACGACGACGGGTCTCCCGACGTGCTGGACGACGTGAGCCTCGCGCTAAGGCCGTGTGATCGCCTCGGCCTCACGGGCCCGAGCGGGGCGGGGAAGACCACGATCGTCGGGCTGTTGCTGCGGTTCTGGGACGCGGTGTCGGGGGACGTGCTGCTCGACGGCTTGGACGTCCGGCGGTTCCGAGCGGACGACGTGCGTGCGTTGATCGGGGTGGTGCCGCAGCAGGTCTACCTGTTCAACGGGTCGCTCCGCGACAACCTGCTCGTGGCGGACGGTGACGCCGACGACCAGATGATCCTCGACGCGTGCACGCGCGCCGGGCTCCAGGCGTTCCTGCGTTCCCTCCCGCGCGGGCTCGACACGCTCGTCGGCGACGACGGCTTGAAGCTGAGCGGCGGCGAGCGCCAACGGGTCGCGATCGCTCGCGCGGTCCTGAAGGACGCGCCGATCCTGATCCTGGACGAGGCGACGGCGAACCTCGACGCGGCGACGGAGGCGGAGGTGGTCGAGCAGATCGATGTGTTCGCGCGGGACAAGACCCTGCTCGTGATCTCGCACCGCCCGGTCGCACTCGAGCTTGCCGATCGGGTGATGACCCTGGGTTCCGTGAGGGAACCTGCGCGCGAACCGGAGGCTCTAGGCTAGGTCGCTCGACCCCTCGAAGGAGGCACCACCCATGGCGCGAGGCATCCTCGAACGGCTCGCCGACGGCCCGGTCCTCGGCGACGGCGGCTACCTGCTCGAGCTCGAGAAGCGCGGCTACGTCCAGGCGGGCCCGTTCACCCCCGAGGTCGTGATCGAGCACCCCGACGCGCTGGCGCAGCTGCACCGCGAGTTCCTGCGCGCGGGGGCCGAGGTGCTGCAGACCATGACCTTCTACGCGAGCGACGACAAGCTCGCCACGGTCGGCCTGGCGGGCAAGGTCGACGAGATCAACCGCACGGCGGTCAAGGTCGCGCGGGAGGTCGCCTCCGAGGGGGACGCGCTCGTCGCGGGGAACCTCTCGCTCACGTGGGCGTACCAGCCCGAGGACCCCTCGAGCCCCGATCACGTTCGCGAGCTCTTCGATCGCCAGCTCGGCGACCAGACGGATGCCGGACCGCCGGACTTCTGGATCGGCGAGACGTTCTCCTACCTGGGCGAGGCGCTCCTGTTCGTCGAGCGCGCGAAGGCGACCGGTCTGCCGGTGATGGTGACGATGTCATTCGAGCAGCCGGTCGCGCGTTCGTACGAGGGTGACACCCCCGCGGAGTGCGCCCGCAGGCTGAGCGACGCCGGCGCGGACATCGTCGGTGTGAACTGCCTGAACGGTCCCGAGCAGCAACTGCCGATCGCGCTCGAGATGCGCTCGGCCGCCGGCGGGTTCGTCGCCGCGCAGCCGGTCGCGTACCGGACGAGCGCCGAGCAGCCCGATTTCACCTCGACGTCGAGCTTCCCGTACGAGCTCGACCCGTTGCAGCTGTCCCGCCAGGAGATGGCCGAGTACGCCAGGGCCGCCCAGGAGGGCGGGATCGACTACATCGGCTCGTGCTGCGGAAGCATCCAGGCGCACGTCCGCGCGATGGGAAAGGCGATCGGGAGGACCCCGGTCGCCGAACGCGAATGGAAGAGCACCGCCGGCCGCGCGATGAGCGCGTACGAGTACTACGAGCACACCGAAACCGAGGCCTGACCGCTCGGTCGACTCCTTCGTCTCCTGCTCGCCCTCGGGAGGCGGGCTACGATGCGCCGGGATGCCTCAGGACACCGGCGACCTGCTGCCCGCCGAGCGCAAGGTCGTCGAGGAGCTCGGCCACCTGCCGCTGGACTTCCGTGCGATGGCCGCGGTGTCGAACCTGTTCCGCGCCTCCGCCGCGATCCGGCGGCACATGGAGGCCAAGGTCCTCGCGGACGACCGGCTGTCGTGGACGTCGTTCGTCGCGATGTGGGTGCTGTGGGTGTGGGGGGAGATGGAGTCGCGCGATCTCGCCTCGGCGGTCGGGATCAGCCGGCCGACGTCGACGGGGGTCGTGACCACGCTCGAAGGTCGTGGCTACGTGCGGCGTTCCAAGACCGCGGAGGACGGCAGGCTGGTCCGCGTCAGACTCACCGATACCGGCCGGCGCAAGATCGAGGAGCTGTTCCCGCGGTTCAACGCCGAGGAGGTCGCGCTCACGACCCACCTCGACGAAGGCCAACAAGAGCAGCTCGCTGCGCTGCTGCGTTCGATGCTGAGACGGGTCGGTAACGTCGGCTGAGGCGACGCCTCCGGCGGGACGATCCGCGGGTCGCGTCGACGCGACCCCTTCGTCTGGCTAAGGTCGTCGGGGATGGCCTCGGTTCGCCACCATGCGCGCGCCAGGGCGCGTCGTGGGCTGCCCACCCGCGCGAAAGGGGACCGCTCATGACGACGAACGACGCACCACCCGGGGCGAGGCTGACGCCGGAGCGGCGCTGGCCGATGGCGACCGCCGTGCTGGTCGCGATCGTGCTCCAGGTGATCACGCCGCATACCGGCAGGCTCCGGTTCTGGTGGGTGTTCCCGATGCTGGAGGTGGCCGCCCTGGTCGCCGTGATCGTGCGAGATCCGGGACGGATCGATCGGCGCACGCGTGCCGCCCGCCGGACGACGCTCGTGCTGATCGCGTTGCTCACCGTCGGAACCCTGGGATCCCTCGTGGTGCTGGCGCTCGACGTCGTCGACACGTCGTACTCGAACGTCGGCGCGACGGCGTTGCTGGGGCGCGGTGCTGCTCTGTGGGTGACCAACGTGGTGGTGTTCAGCCTCTGGTTCTGGGAAGTGGATCGCGGCGGGGCCGCGGAGCGCGCGGCCGGGTCCAAGATCCCCCCGAGCTTCGGCTTCCCCGAGGAGGCGATGCCCGAGTTGGTTCCCGAGGGATGGATGCCTCGCTATCCCGACTACCTCTTCCTGTCCTTCACGAACGCGACGGCCTTCAGCCCGACCGACACATTGCCCGTGCGAGTCTGGGCGAAGATGACGATGATGGTCGAATCGGTGATCTCGTTGATCACCGCCATCCTCGTCATCGCTCGGGCGATCAACGTGCTACCGGGGTAGACGTGAGCGAGCGACCGCCTCAGCAGACCTGGGAGAAGGTCGTCGAGATCCTCGAGGTCTCGGTGCTCGCCATCGTCGCGATCGCCACGGCCTTCACCGGCTATCAGGGCACGCAGTGGGGCGGGGAGCAGGCGCGCCTGTACGGGCTCGCCTCGTCGACGCGGTTTCAAGCGGACGCCGCGTCGACGCTCGGCGGTCAGCAACTCGTGGCCGACTCGGCGTTCCTCACCGCGTGGCTGCAGGCGCATCGAGCCGGCGACCGGGAGCTGGAGCAGATCTTGGAACGCCGGTTCACCCCCGACTACGCGATTGCCTTCCGACAGTGGCTGGCGACCGACCCGTTCACGGATCCGGATGCGCCGCCGGGCCCGGCGGCCATGCCTGGATACTCGAACCCCGCCCTGACGAGAGCCGCGAAGCTCAATGCCCGGGCGTCCAGGTACTTCGACGCGGGCACGGCCGCCCGGGAGACCGCCAACAAGTACGTTCGGCTGACGGTGCTGTTCGCTTCCGTGCTGTTCTTCGTGGCCATCGCACAACGGTTCCGGTTGCGGGGCGTCCGGGCGGGTGCGAACGCGATCGCCTTGGTCTTGCTCGCCTACACGGTCTACGGGGTGGGATCGCTCCCGCGGATATGACCGAGCGGGGTGACGGCCCCCTCAGATGCAAGGGAAGGCAACCTTCCGCGTGATCGGGATATGATCCCGACCCGATCGAGCGTGCCTGAGGAGGGATCTCGCTGAGCAAGGCGGTGACCGCGGACCGCGGGCCGTCCACCCAACCAGAGCACCCTCCTTGGTACGGGATGGCCGCCGAATCCGTCGCCGAGCAGCTCGGCGTGCAGCCTGATCGCGGCCTCGAGTCGGGTGAGGCGGCTCAGCGGCTCCAAACCGGCGGTCCGAACAAGCTCGCGGAAGCCAAGAAGGAGTCCGGCTTCCGAGCTTTCCTTCGGCAGTACCAGGACTTCATGCAGATCATCCTGCTCGGCGCCGCGGTCGTGAACGCGATCGTGACGGACGACACCGGTACAACGGTCCTGCTGGCGGGCCTCACGGTGTTCAACGCCGTGATCGGCCTTCGCCAGGAGGCCAAGGCGGAGGAGAGCGTCGCGGCGCTCGCCCAGATGATGAAGACGATCGCGAGGGTCCGGCGCGACGGTCAAGCGGTTGAGATCGATGCCGAGGAGCTCGTGCCCGGCGACATCGTTCTGGTCGAGGCCGGCAACCGCGTCCCGGCCGACGGCCGGATCCTCGTCGCCGCCACCCTCGAGATCGAGGAGGCGGCCCTCACGGGGGAGAGCCTGCCGGTCGGCAAGCAGACCGAGCCCGTCCCCGGTGTGGACGTCCCGCTGGGGGACCGGATCTCCATGGCCTTCATGAACACCTCCGTGACGCGCGGCCGCGGCGAGTACGTCGTCACGGAGACCGGCATGGCGACCGAGATCGGACACATCGCCAACATGCTGGCGAACACCGAGAGCGAGAAGACTCCGCTCCAGAAGCAGCTCGACGGCCTGTCGAAGATCATCGCGTCGATCGCGGGCATCGCGCTGGTCCTCGTCGTGATCCTCGGGCTGTTGCGGGACGAGTCGTTCGAGACGCTGTTCGTCACCGGCGTCACGCTCGCCGTCGCCGCGATCCCCACCGGCCTGCCCGCGGTCGTCACGGCGCTCCTGTCGATCGGCACCAGGGAGATCGCCCGGCGCAACGCGATCGTCAAACGACTGCCGGCGGTCGAGACACTCGGCTCGACGTCGGCGATCTGCTCGGACAAGACCGGCACGCTGACGCTCAACAAGATGACCGCCCGCGAGATGGCGATCCCCGGGCACAACCGCTTCACGGTCTCCGGCGAGGGCTACAGCACCCGGGGTGAGATCAAGCACGTCGGTGGCGAGCACTTCGACCTCGACCCCTATCTGCTCCCGATGGTCCTGTGCGCCGACGCGGTGCTCGACGGCGAGAGCCTGATCGGTGATCCGACCGAGGGTGCCCTGATCGTCCTCGGGGCCAAGGGCGGTCTCGACATCGAGGAGACGAGAGCCACCTACCCTCGCGTCGCGGAGGTCCCGTTCGACTCCGAGTACAAGTTCATGGCGACGTTCCACGAGATGACCGGGCAGGACGGCCGGCCGGTCGTGCGCTGCTACGTCAAGGGTGCGCCCGACGTGTTGATCTCGCGCGGCGGGTCGTACCGGGACCCGGACGGGACGCTGCAGCAGGTCACGGACGAGAATCGCCACCTTGCCCTGGAGGCCAACGACCGGATCGCGGGTGCGGGCGAACGCGTCATGGTGGTCGCCCAACGGGACTTCGATCCCTCGACGTTCGACCCCGGCGGCGACCTCCTGAGCCAGGTCGAGGACCTGACGCTGCTCGCGATGGTCGGCATCGTCGACCCCCCCAGGCCGGAGGCGAAGGCGGCGATCGCCGAGTGCAAGAGCGCCGGCATCCGCGTCCGCATGATCACCGGCGATCACGCGACGACCGCCGGAGCGATCGGGAAGGAGCTGGGGATCGAGGGACGCGCCATCACGGGGGCAGAGTTCGCGGAGATGAGCGACGACGAGCTGCTCGCGGGTCTGGACGAGATCGGTGTGATCGCGCGCGTCGCGCCCGAGGACAAGGTCCGGCTGGTGCGGCTCCTCCAGCAGAGCGGCCAGATCGTCGCGATGACCGGGGACGGCGTGAACGACGCCCCGGCGCTCAAGGCGGCGAACATCGGCGTCGCGATGGGCATCACCGGCACCGAGGTCTCGAAGGAGGCCGCGGTCATGATCCTGACCGACGACAACTTCGCCACGATCGTCGGCGCGGTCGAGTACGGCCGGGGGCTGTACGACAACCTCCTCAAATACCTGCGTTTCCAGATGTCGACGCTGGTCGCCTACATCGCGATCTTCATCGGCGCCGGCATCTTCGCCATCGCGGGCGGGATCCCGCTCGATCCGCTGCAGATCCTGTGGCTCAACATGGTCATCGACATCCCGATCGCCGTCGCGCTCGGTTTCGACGAGCCGACGGGAGGCCTGATGGAGCGGTCGCCGAGGCCGGTGGGCGCTCCGGTGCTCTCGACGTCGAACTGGGTCCGCCTGTGCGTCCAGGGATTCGTCATGACGGTGGGAACCCTCGTCGCCTACCAGATCGGAGAGGCGAACTACAGCCTCGCCGTCGCCTCGACGATGCTCCTGACCACGCTGTCGCTGTTCCATCTCGCGGCGGGCCTGCTGGCGCGCGACCAGGTACGCACGATCTTCAGCCGAGCCGCCATCCCCGGCCCGACGCAGCTGCGCCGGTACGGCCTGGCGCTCCTGGCGATCATCCTCGTGACCGAGATCGGGTTCCTGCAGCGCGTCTTCTCGATGGTCGATCTCACCCTCACGGAGTGGGGGATCTGCACCGGTATCGCGCTGTCGCTCGTTGTGGTCGAGGAAGTGATCAAGTTCTTCATCCGGCGGCGTGCGCGGACGGCGGCTCCCGTAGACCGCGGCGCGATCACGGCTGCCTAAAGCAAGGAGGAGGAGAGCATGGCGTTCAACCTTCGGAACCGGAGCTTCCTCAAGGAGCTCGACTTCACCCCCGAGGAGCTTCGGTTCCTCCTGAAGCTGTCGGCCGACCTGAAGGCGGCCAAGTACGGCGGCTACGAGAGACAGCACCTGGCCGGCAAGAACATCGCACTGATCTTCGAGAAGACGTCGACGCGCACCAGGACCGCGTTCGAAGTCGCGGCGCACGATCAAGGCGCGGAGGTCACGTACCTGGAGCCGAGCGGTTCGCAGATCGGCCACAAGGAGTCGATGAAGGACACCGCTCGCGTGCTCGGCAGGACGTTCGACGGCATCGAGTACCGCGGGTTCGCGCAGGAGACCGTGGAGATCCTCGCCGAGCACGCCGGCGTCCCGGTGTGGAACGGTCTGACCAACGAGTTCCACCCGACCCAGACCCTGGCCGACGTCCTCACGATGACCGAACATTCGGACAAGCATCTCGGCGAGATCGCCTACTGCTACCTGGGCGACGCCCGTAACAACATGGGCAACTCGCTGATGACGGCCGGGTGCAAGTTCGGCATGGACGTCCGGCTGTGCGCGCCGGAGCACCTGTGGCCCGAGGAGGAGCTCGTCCGGACGTGCCGCGAGATCGCCGAGGAGACCGGTGCCAGGCTGACCCTCACCGCCGACGTGGACGAGGGCGTGAAGGGGGTGGACTACCTCTACACCGACGTGTGGGTCTCGATGGGGGAGGACCCTGGCGTCTGGGAGGAGCGGATCAAGCTCTTGAAGCCGTACCAGGTCAACGGCGACGTGATTAAGCGAACGGGCAATCCCAAGGTGAGGTTCCTGCATTGCCTCCCGGCCTTCCACAACCGCGAGACCAAGGTCGGGCAGGAGATCTTCGAGAAGTACGGCCTGGACGGCATGGAGGTCACCGACGAGGTGTTCGAGTCCGAGTACTCGATCGTGTTCGACCAGGCCGAGAACCGGATGCACACGATCAAGGCCGTGATGGTGTCCACGTTGGGCGACTGACGTGCGGGTCGTGGTGGCGCTGGGCGGCAACGCCCTGCTGAAGCGCGGCGAGCCGATGACGGCGGAGGTGCAGCGGGCCAACGTGCGTTCGGCGGCGCCGGCGCTGGCGGCGGTGGCCCGCCATCACCAACTCGTGCTGTCTCACGGCAACGGTCCGCAGGTCGGGCTCCTCGCGCTGCAGGGCGCCGCGTACGAGGAGGTCGAGGCCTATCCGCTCGACGTCCTGGGCGCGCAGACCGAGGGCATGATCGGCTACGTCCTGGAGCAGGAGCTCGGCAACCTCCTGCCGGTCGAGGTGCCGTTCGCGACCGTCCTCACGATGATCGAGGTGGACCCGGCCGATCCGGCGTTCGGCGACCCGACCAAGTTCGTCGGTCCCGTCTACGACAAGGCCGAGGCCGACGGGCTCGCGGCCGAGAAGGGATGGGCTTTCAAGCAAGACGGCGACCGGTGGCGGCGAGTGGTGCCCTCGCCCGAACCCAAGCGCATCTTCGAGATTCGGCCGATCCGATGGCTCCTGGACAAGGACGTCGTCGTGATCTGCGCCGGGGGCGGCGGGATCCCCACGATGTACGAGCCCGACGCGGACCGGACCCTCGTCGGCGTCGAGGCCGTGATCGACAAGGACCTGGCGAGCGAGCTGCTCGCCCGGGAGGTCGAGGCCGAGCTGTACGTCATGGCGACGGACGTGGACGGCGTGTACGCGGAGTGGGGCACCCCGGAGCAGCGACGCCTCGAGCGGGTGACGCCGGAGGAGCTGCGCGCAGCCTCCTTCGCCGCGGGGTCGATGGGTCCGAAGGTCGAGGCCGCGATGCGATTCGTCGAGTCCGCGGGTAAGCGTGCGGCGATCGGGAGTCTCGGACAGATCGAGCAGATCGTGGACGGCACCGCGGGGACGCAGGTGGTGCCCTCGTGAGCGCCGACGGAACGGAGGGATGATGGCGGACTTCGGTGCCCACTCGGAAGTGGGAAAGCTGCGCAAGGTCATGGTCCACCGGCCGGAGCTCAGCCTCCGGCGACTGACCCCCTCGAACCATGACGAGCTGCTGTTCGACGACGTCCTGTGGGTCGAGCGCGCGCAATACGAGCACGACCGGTTCGTCGAGAAGATGCGTGAGCGAGGCGTCGAGGTCTTCCTGTTCCGCGACCTGCTCGCGGAGGCGCTGACCGCGAGCGACGAGGGGCGTAGCAGGTTGATCGAGGTCGCGGCATCGGAGTACACGGTCGGCGTGTCGCTCGTCGACGAGGTTCGGAGCAGGCTGTCGAACCTGAAGCCGGACGATCTCGCGAACCACCTGATCGGTGGCCTGACCGTCGCCGAAGCGGGGATCGACCTCGGAAAGTTCAGGGAGTTCTCGCTGCCGGCGGCGGCGCTCGACGACACGAGCACCTTCATCCTTCCGCCGCTGCCTAACACGCTGTTCACGCGCGATTCCTCCTGCTGGATCTACGGCGGCGTATCGATCAACCCCATGTACTGGCCGGCCCGACGGCTGGAGGCCTACAACGTCGCTGCGATCTATCGCTACCATCCGATGTTCGCGGACGCGGCGATCGAGTACTGGTACCCCGAGCTCGGCGACGACGGGAAGTTCCAGGCGGCGGATTTCGGCCGATCCTCCCTCGAGGGTGGGGACGTTCAACCGATCGGCAACGGAACGGTCCTCATCGGACTCAGCGAGCGCACCCAGGCGCGGATGATCGAGCAGATCGCACGAGCCCTGTTCGCAAAGGGTGCTGCGGAACGCGTGATCGCCGCGGTGATGACGAAGGATCGCGCGCACATGCACCTCGACACGGTCTTTACCCTGCTGGACCGCGACAAGGCCACGGCGTACCCGAAGGTGATGGATCAGGTCCGGGCGATCAGCCTTCGGCCCGGTTCGTCGGAGGGCCGCTTCCATGTCACGGAGGAGGAGGGATTCCTGCCGGCCGTCGCGGACGCGCTCGGCGTCCCGAGGCTCCGGGTGGTCGAGACCGGGGGCGACGCCTACCAGCAGGAGCGCGAGCAGTGGGACGACGGGAACAACGTGGTCGCGCTCGAGCCGGGCGTGGTCGTGGCGTACGAGCGCAACACTTACACCATCGACAAGATGCGCGAGGCCGGGGTCGAGGTCATCACGATCGAGGGGTTTGAGCTCGGGAAGGGTCGCGGCGGCGGGCACTGCATGACGTGTCCGATGCTCCGCGATCCGATCTAGAAGGAGGTCGACATGGGCGATGGTCCCAAGTGGATCGTGATGGTCCTGGTCGCGCTGCTCGTGATCGGCCTGATCGCGTTCGCACGCGGTCCCGATCACCGCCGAGGCGACGAGACCGGGGAGGGATCGATCGGGGCCACCGTGGTGGTCGAGCAATGACCGACGGCCGTGCCTGAGTCACCGTTGGCGCGGGAGGGTCGCCAACCCAGGCCGCCGAGCCTCCTCGACGCGCTTCTGCCGATCGTCGTCCTGATCGTGCTGATCGCGACGTCGATCTGGCTGTTCGGCGTCGCGGCGACCGACGGCCCGCTGCAGGTCGCGCTGTTCGTCAGCGCGGCGTTCGCGAGCCTGATCGCGTTCAAGAACGGGTACACCGTGGCGGCGATCGCGGACGCGGCGGTGGGCGGGGTCACCTCGGCGATGGGCGCGGTCTTCATCCTGCTGGCCGTCGGCGCCCTCATCGGCACGTGGAACATGGCCGGCACGATCCCGACCGTCGTCCACTACGGGATCGGCCTGCTGTCGCCGACGTGGTTCTACGTGGCCTCCGCCGCCATCTGCGCGCTGGTCGGGATGATCACCGGGAGCTCGTGGACCACGGCCGGCACGCTGGGGGTGGCGTTCGTCGGGATGGCGAACGTCCTCGGCCTGTCCGAGAACGTCGCGGCCGGCGCGGTCATCTGCGGAGCGTACTTCGGCGACAAGATGACGCCGCTGTCCGAGACGACGATCCTGGTCCCCAAGCTCGTCGGCGGCGGACTCACGGTCGCGCAACACGTCAGGAACATGTTCTGGACGGCCGGCCCAGCGATCGGGATCAGCCTGGTCCTGTTCCTGATCATCGGGCTCAACGCGGAGCCGAAGGGCGCCGCGAGCACCGAGGCGGCGCAGAAAGCGCTCGAAGGCGCGTTCAACATCTCGGTGCTCAACCTGCTCCCGCTGCTGCTGCTCGTGGTGTTCTCGATCCGGAAGTTCCCCCCGTTCCTGTCGATCCTGGGGTCGGCGCTGTTCGCCGGCATCCTTGCGTGCTTCACGCAATGGACCGCGGTCCAGGCCTTCGTGGACGATCCGAGCCTGGGACCCGTGGCCACGGGAGCCAAGGCGGTCTACGGCTCGATGGCGACGGGCTTCGTGAGCAACACGGGCAATGAGGCGATCGACCAGCTCTTTTCCCGAGGCGGGATGGCGAGCCTGCTCACCACGGTCTGGTTGGTGCTCGGCGCGCTCTCCTTCGCTGCGGTCGTGGAGCATGCAGGGTTCCTCCACCGCCTGCTGGCGCCGATCGTGTCGCGAGCGAGGACCCGAGGCAGGCTGATCCTGGCGGTCAACGCCAGCGGGATCGGTCTGAACGTGATCGCCGGCGACCAGTACGTCGCCGACGTGTTACCTGCTCGGATGTTCCGAGAGGAGTTCGCCGCACGCGGGCTCGCTCCGCAGGTGCTGTCCCGCGCCGTCGAGGACTCCGGCACCGTGACGTCGGTCCTCGTGCCGTGGAACACCTGTGGCGCATACATCTCGGGGGTGCTCGGGGTCCCGACCGGCTCCTATCTGCCCTTCTGTTTCTTCAACATCCTCAGCCCGATCCTCGACGTGCTGTACGGGTTCGTCGGGTTCAAGGTGCCAACCATCGCGGAGGCCGAAACTCCCTCCGCCGACGCGGGCGATGGCGCGCCGGCGGCCGAGCCAGCCCCCGGATAGGAGGTCTACGTGAGCGACCGGACGACGGAGTCGGCGGAGCGCACCGAAGGGAGGAAGAAGCGGTTCCAGCTCCCCTCCGCCTACACGATCCTGTTCGCGCTGATCGTGCTTGCCGCGATCGCCACGTGGATCGTCCCGGCCGGACGGTACGACCTGAACAAGCAGGGGGAGCCGATCCCCGGCACCTACCACGAGGTGGAGTCGCATCCGCAGAGGATCCTGGTCGACTCGCTCAAGGCGCCGATTAACGGCATGTACGGGATCGAGAACCGCAAAGGGAACATCAGCCCGTACAACACCGGCACGCTCTTCGGCGCGATTGACGTGGCGCTGTTCATCCTTGTCATCGGTGGGTTCCTCGGCGTGACGATGAAGACCGGAGCGATCCAGACGGGCATCGGGATGCTGGTCCGACGGCTCCGTGGCAAAGAGCGCTTGATGATCCCGATCCTGATGACGCTGTTCGCGATCGGCGGCACCACGTTCGGGATGGCCGAGGAGAGCCTTGCGTTCTACGCACTGGTCATCACCGTGATGATCGCGGCCGGCTACGACGCCCTCACGGGCGCCGCGATTGTGTTGCTCGGCTGTGGGATTGGGGTCATCGGTTCGACGATCAACCCGTTCGCGACGGGGATCGCATCTGGGTTCGCCGGCATCCCGATCAGCGACGGCATCGTTGGGAGACTGATCCTGCTGATCGCCGGTCTCGCGATCGGCATCTACTTCGTGATGCGGTACGCCGAACGCGTGAGGACGGACCCGACGCGCTCGGTGATCTACGACCTGAAGGCCGAGAACGAAGCGCAGTTCCGCGCGCAGGGAGAGGGCGGCGAGGTCGCCGTCTTGACGGGACGACAGAAGGTCATCCTGATCGTGTTCGCGCTCGCCTTCCTCGTGATGATGTACGGCGTCATCCCCTGGGACGACCTCGGGGTGCCGCTCCCGACCCTGTGGTGGTGGTTCTCGGAGATGACCGCGTCGTTTCTGCTCTTCAGCATCGTCATCGGCCTGATCGCGCGGATGAAGGAAGGGGAGCTGACCTCCACTTTCGTCGACGGTGCACGCGACCTCCTCGGAGTCGCCCTCATCATCGGGATCGCCAGAGGGATCACCGTGATCATGAACAACGGCGAGATCACCGACACGGTGCTCCACTGGGCCGAGGTCGCGCTCGGCGACGTGGGCAAGGCGGCGTTCTCGATCGTGATGTACGTGCTCTTTCTCCCGCTTTCCTTCCTGATCCCGTCGTCGTCGGGCCTCGCGACCGTATCCATGCCGATCATGGCGCCGCTAGCGGGGTTCGTGGAGGTGCCCGAGAGGCTGGTGGTGACGGCGTACCAGAGCGCCAACGGGCTCATGAATCTCTTCATCCCCACCTCCGCGGTGGTGATGGGCGGGCTTGCCATCGCTCGCGTTCCGTACGGGCGCTACCTGAAGTGGGTCTGGCCGCTGCTGGCGATGCTCGCCGTGCTTGCCGTGATCGTGTTGGCAGGGGGAGCGGCGCTCTCTTGAGCGTGCTCGCTCCCCCGAGTACCTCGTCAGCCCGCGCCTGATGCGTGAGTCGTTCCGGCGCTCACCGGTTGCTCGTCAGGAACCCGTCTGGTGAAGAACAGCGCGATCACGGCGAAGATCGCCAGCAGGGCGAGGGCCGTGCGGAGCCCGTCCACGCGGGCCTCCCCGTAATCGTCCAGCACGGCATCGGCGGTCTGCTCGTCGACCCCGGCGTCCTGGAGGGCGGACTGCAGGTCGGCATCCGAGATGAAGGGGACGCCACTCGCGAGCTCCACGTTCGCCTGGTCCGCGACCCCGGGTGGCACCTCGGGGTTTTCGGCGATCCCGCTGAAGAACGAGGTGGTCAGGGCCGCGATCAGGACCGAGCCGGCAAGTGCCGTCCCGAGCGACGCGCCGAACTGTGAGGCCGTGTTCTGCAGCCCGCCGACCTCGGGTGCCAGCTCCTCCGGTGCCGCCGAGACCGTGACGCTACCGAGCTGCGACGCGAGGGCTCCCAGGCCCAGCCCGATCACCAGCATCGGCACGGTCACGATGCTCGCGCTCGCATCGGCGTCCATCGCGCTGAGCAACGTCACGATGCCCACGAGCACCGCGACGAACCCGATCGTCACGATCCGGCGGGGCGAGACCGTGGGGAGGAGCTTCGGCACGCCCGCGGCCGCGAGCAGCATCGTGACCGACAACGGCGTGATCCTGATCCCGGTCTCGATCGCCGAGAGCCCGAGCGCGACTGAGAGGAACAAGGGGACCACGAAGAACAACCCCATCATCACCACGAACTGGAAGAAGAACATCAGGAGCCCGCCGTTCAGGCCGCGCTCGATCAACGAAGGGGTGAACAGCGGCTCCTTGCCTTCTTCGTCCAGTCGCCGGATGTGCTTCCCGAACAGGAGAAGCGTCACGAGCCCCGCGACGATCAGCCAGAACACCGGCGACATGCCCAGGATCGAAGGGTCGTCGTCGGAGGCCAGGAACCAGCCCCACTCGCCGGACTTCAGCACCCCGGTGACGATGAGCCCCATCGCCAGTGCCCACAGCACCGATCCCAGCAGATCCAGATGAGGCCGGACCTCGACGGGCGCGTCCGTGACGCGGCGGGAGAACACGAAGATGCCCGCGCCGATGAGCACCTCACCGGCGAACACCCACCGCCACGAGGCGTACGTGGTCGCGAGCCCGCCGATCAGCGGCCCAACGGCGATCGCGATCGCTCCGGCGGCCCCCACCAAGCCGTATGCGCGGGGTCGTCCCTCGGGCGGGAAGTTCCCCGCGACGAGCGCGACGATCGCCGGCATGATCAAGGCGGCGCCGATGCCCTCGAGGATCGACCAGCCGAACAGCAGCACCGCGAGGTTCGGAGCCAAGGCAGTCGTGAGCGACCCCGAGCAGTAGATGAGCAGCCCGACTAAGAAGGCCCGCTTGCGGCCGATCATCGAGCCGATCTTGCCGCCCGTGACCATCAGCATGGCCATGACCAGCGTGTAGAGCACGATCGCGCTCTGGATCCCCGTGATCGACGTGCCCAGATCGTCGGCTACGGTCGCGATCGAGACGTTCATGACCGAGCTGTCGAGCGCCATCAGGAACTGACCGGCGCACAGGGTGAGCAACACCACGCCGGCGGCGCCCTGTCCTGCCGCGGCCGCCCGCTCACTCAACGGTTCGTCTGCCATCCAACCCCCAGATCGGCGAACGGCCCGATGCTAGTGGCTGATCCGGGCTCGTACTCGTAACAGCGAGATGTGTGACCGGCTTCGACGCACGAGGACGTGCGCTAGCCTGGCGAGCGATGTGGGCGGAGACCTCGAGGGGCGTTCGGTGACGACGATCATCCCGCGCTGGGAGTGGCGAGCGTTCGGGAGGAGCTTCGGAGGCGCCGAGGATGCCCTCGTCCCGATCACCCCAACACGAACCGACGAGGGGGACGAGCTCTACCTCTTCTCCGGACCGGGCGCGAACGTGAAGGTTCGCGACGACCTCATGGACGTCAAGGTCCTTCGGGAGGTCAACGCCGACGGCCTGGAGCGGTGGGAGCCGGTGATGAAGCAGGGGTTCCCGCTCGGGACGGCGGATGTGTCCGAGGTTCTCGAGGCGCTCGACGTCCCCGCACCTCAGCTCACGCGGGCCACCTACACGCTCGAAGCATTCCTGAACGAGCTCATCCGGCCGAACGACCTCGCGCGCGTGGTGAACGTCCACAAGCGACGGAACCGCTTCACGGTTGCCGGCTGCATGGCCGAGCTCGCCGACGTGGTCGCGGACGGACGGCCGACGCGAACGCTCGCGGTCGAATCGGAGGATGCCGACGCCGTCATCGCCGCCGTCCGTGCCATCGGCCTCGGCGGCTACACGAACACGAGCTATCCCCGGGCACTCGCCGCGCTGATCGACGGTGAGCCGGCGCGGTCAGCCGTCATCGACGTCGGGACGAACTCGGTGAAGTTCCATATCGGCGAGCGCGACGGGAGCGGGAGTTGGCACACCATCCTCGACCGAGCCGAGATCACACGCCTGGGTGAGGGGCTCCACGAGCGGGGGGAGATCGGGCGCGAGGCGCTCGAACGAACGCTGACGGCGATCCAGGCGATGCTCGAGGAGGCCGAACGCGACGGTGCTCGGGCCGTCGCCGCGGTGGGTACGGCCGGTCTGCGCATGGCACGCAACGGAGACGACGTGCTCGCCTCGATCCGCGAGCGCACCGGCATCGGCGTCGAGGTGATCTCGGGGGAGGTGGAGGGGCGGCTCGCCTACCTCGCGGCGCGGGCCGGGCTCGACCTGGCCGAGGGGTCGCTGGTGGTCTTCGACACGGGCGGCGGGAGCACCCAGTTCACCTTCGGGCATGGCTCCGAGGTCGACGAGCGCTTCAGCGTGGAGGTCGGCGCCGTGCGCTTCACCGAGCGGTTCGGTCTCGCGGATGCGGTGACGCCTGAGGTGCTGAGCGAGGCCCTGGCGGCGATCGCCGGCGACCTCTCCCGCCTCGATGGGCGGCCGCCCCCGGACGCGCTGGTGGGGATGGGCGGCGCCGTCACCAACATGGCCGCCGTGCATCACCACATGACCACCTACGATCCCGACGTCGTGCAGGGGACGGTCCTGGACCGTGCCGAGATCG
>Ga0207428_10002246_pt1 | contig 19394 bp, 15 predicted proteins | sample RhiMethybrSRZTD1_FD_187600 | JGI IMG/M metagenome (GOLD analysis project Ga0207428, IMG submission 187600) | Populus rhizosphere microbial communities from Tennessee, USA - Rhizosphere MetaG P. TD hybrid SRZTD1 (SPAdes) (version 3) | ecosystem: Host-associated > Plants > Roots > Rhizosphere >...
ATCTCGGAGGTTCTCTTCGCAACCCCGCCAACTTCAACAACATCGTCGCGCTGCGTCCGAGCCCCGAACTGGTGCCCGTCGAGCCGACCCAGTTTCACAACGTGTTCTCAACGAAAGGCATGCTGGCGAGAACCGTCGACGATTTGTCGTACGCATTGGGCAGCGTGGCCAGTCACAACACAAGCCAATTGCTCGCTGGCGTCGCCCCCGGAATCGCTCGCGGTGCGCGGGTCGCATGGTGCCCTGACCTGGGTGGGCTTCCGCTCGACAGCCGGGTCAGAGGAATCATCGACGGACACCGAAAAACGTTCGAGGATCTCGGCTGCGTTGTCGAAGATGCGTGTCCTGACTTCGGCAACGTCGACGAGGCCTTCGTGACGTGGAGGCAGTGGGTGAGCTGGAACACGTACAAGGATTTGCTGGAGCGACACCGTGACCAGCTCAAACCTGAAGCGATTTGGGAGATTGAGGCCGGATCGAGTCTGAACGCTGAAATTGCGCAAAAGGCTTTCTTCGCGCTGCAGCAACTGATGATTCGTTTCCTCTCATTTCAGGAGCGTCATCAATTCCTGGTTTGCGTGGTCAACCAGGTCCCGCCGTTCGATCGGTCAACGCATTGGCCCACGACGATCGGTGGCGTCCGTATGGAGAACTACATCTCCTGGATGAAATCGACGTACTGGATTTCGGCGACGCTCTGCCCGGCGATGTCAGTCCCCGCAGGATTCACCGATGACGGTCTGCCGGTCGGCATCCAGATCGTCGGCCGCACTGGCCAGGACTTCGACGTCTTGAGCATTGGGCAGGCATTCGAGCAGGCGACGGGATTCGGAAAGCGGCGGCCACCCGGCGTATGAGCAAAGATCTCGACCGCATCATCGCAAAACAGACGCCCGGGATGGTGAAGCTGACCAGGCAGGTGCTCGCCAAACTGCGCGAGAGATTTCCCGGCGCGGTTGAAATGGTCTACGACAAGAAACGGGGAATGGTAGTCGGCTTCTGTCCCGACGAGCGCGCGTCAAATGTCATCAATTCGATCGGCGTGTACTCCAAGTGGATCAACCTGTACTTCTTCGAGGGCGACTCGCTGCCCGATCCCGATGGGCTGCTGCAGGGCAGCGGGCACACCGTCCGCCACATTCGCATCGATTCGGCAGCTGACCTGGATCGGCCTGCCGTGAAGGCGCTGATGGCCGAGGCACTGAAACGCGCCGATCCGCCGCTCGATCCCAAGGCCAGGCGGCGTGTTATAATCCGCCAGTCTCTTTAAACGCGGACCTGAGAGTCCGCAAAGAGGGTGTTACATGCCAGTTGTCATGGATGCGGAGCGCATCTCTCGCGCGCTCACGCGAATCGCGCACGAAATCCTCGAACATAACCGCGGTCTTTCCAACCTTTCGCTCGTGGGCGTACGCAGCCGTGGTGTCCCCATCGCGCAGCGCATCGCCGACGACCTGCGCAAGATTTCCGGCGAGGACATCTCCGTCGGCGCGCTCGACATCACGCTGTATCGCGACGACATCATGGGCGCCTCGGCCGGCATCAAGCCGCTGGTGCGCAAGACCGAGATTCCGTTCTCGATCGACGGCCGCACCATCGTGCTCGTCGACGATGTGCTCTACACCGGCCGGACGACGCGCGCGGCGCTCGATGCGCTGACCGACTTCGGCCGCCCCAAATCCATTCAACTCGTCGCCCTGGTCGATCGCGGGCACCGCGAGCTGCCGATCAAGGCCGATTACGTCGGCAAGAACGTGCCGACGTCGCGCCAGGAGAGCGTGCAGGTGAAGCTGCGCGAGCTCGACGGCGTGGACGAAGTCGTTCTGCAAGGAAAGGAGTGAGCCATGGATGTTGCTGCCCAGACACCGGCCGCCCCGCCGCTCACCGCGTTACGACACAAGCACCTGCTCGGCATCGCCGACCTGAGTGCGGAAGAAATCGTCCTCATTCTCGACACCGCCGAGGCGATGAAGGAAGTCGGCCGGCGCACCATCAAGAAGGTGCCGACGCTGCGCGGCCGGACTGTCATCAACCTGTTCTTCGAGCCGAGCACGCGCACGCGCACCTCGTTCGAGATCGCCGAGAAGCGCCTGAGCGCCGACACGCTCAACGTCGCGATCGCCTCGTCGAGCGTCGTCAAAGGCGAGACGCTCGTCGACACCGCGATGAATCTCGAAGCGATGTCGCCGAGCATGATCGTGCTGCGGCACGCCTCGTCGGGCGCCTGCCACTTGCTGTCGCGCATCTGCAAGGCGGCGATCGTCAACGCCGGCGACGGCATGCACGAGCATCCAACGCAGGCGCTGCTCGATGCCTTCACGATCCGCGAGCGCAAGGGCCGCCTCAAGGGACTGAAGATCGCCATCGTCGGCGACCTGCTGCACAGCCGCGTGCTGCGCTCGAACGTGTTGCTGCTGACGAAGCTTGGCGCCGAGGTCTGGGTGTGCGCGCCGGCGACGCTGATTCCACCAGGCATGCAGCAGATGGGTGTGCGCGTCACGACGAAGGTCGAGGAAGCTGTTGAAGGCGCCGACGTGATCATGATGCTGCGCATCCAGCTCGAACGGATGCAGGGCGGCTACTTTCCGTCGCTGCGCGAGTACTTCACCACGTTCGGCATGACCGAGGCGCGCGTCAAGCGCGCCAAGCCGGACGCCATCATCATGCATCCCGGCCCGATCAATCGCGGCGTCGAGATCGCATCCGAAGTCGCTGACGGGTCGGCGTCGGTCATCCTCGATCAGGTCGCCAACGGCGTCGCGGTGCGGATGGCGGTTCTTTATCTTCTTGCGGGTGGGACAGACGATGAAACGGTTGCTTAGGGGTGGGCGGGTTGTTGACCCGGCCAATGGCAGGGACGGCGTGTTCGACGTGCTGATCGACGGCGATCGCATCGGTGAAGTGGGCAAGAACCTGAAGGCAGACGGCGCCGAAATCGTCAACGTGCCGGCCGGACTCATCATCTGTCCCGGTTTCATCGACATGCACGTGCACCTGCGCGAGCCGGGACAGGAGCACAAGGAAACGGTAGCAACAGGTGTCGCGTCGGCGGTTGCGGGCGGGTTCACCGCCGTGGCCTGCATGCCCAACACGAAGCCGGTGAACGACAACGCCGGCGTCACGCAGCTGATTCTTCAGAAGGCGAGGGAAGCCGGGCTGGCGCGTGTGTATCCGATCGGCGCGGTGTCGAGGGGGCAGAAAGGCGAAGAGCTCGCCGACATCGCCGAGCTGAAAGCCGCCGGCTGCGTCGCCGTCACCGATGACGGGTTGCCGGTGGCGACGGCGATCCTCGCGCGGCGCGCGCTCGAATACACGAGCATGTTCGACATGCCGATGATCGAACACTGCGAGGATCAATCGCTCAAAGGCGACGGCGTTGCGCACGAGGGACCGGTCGCTGCATCACTTGGTCTTCGCGGAATCCCAGGTGTCGCCGAAGCGATCACCGCCGGCCGCGACATCCTGCTCGCCGAGATGACCGGCGGCCACGTCCACATCGCGCACATGAGCGCCTGGACGACGATCGAGGCGGTGCGGCAGGGCAAGAGCCGCGGCGTCAAGGTGACCTGCGAAGTGTGCCCGCATCACTTCACGCTGACCGACGATCTGCTGGCGGCGCCGATCGCCTACGACACCAACACGAAAATGAATCCGCCGCTGCGTGAAGCGCGCGATCGCGACGCCATGATTGCCGGCATCGTCGACGGCACCGTCGACGTGATCTCGACCGATCACGCGCCGCATCATTACGACGAGAAGAATGTCGAGTTCGATCGCGCCCCGTTCGGCATCGTCGGGCTCGAGACGGCGATCTCGATCACGCTCGACAAGCTGATTCACACGAAACTGATCACGCTGTCACGCATGGTCGAATTGATGTCGGTCAATCCCGCCAAGATCCTGCACGTGCCGGGCGGCACGCTTTCGGCCGGCGCGCCGGCGGACATCACGGTCCTGGCGCCCGATCTGCCGGTGACCGTCGACAAGACAAAGCTCGTGAGCAAGTCGAAGAACACGCCGTATCACGGTTGGTCGTTCAAGGGCGGCGTCGCCGCGACCATCGTCGGCGGCAAGGTGGTGTACTCAAATCCCGCGACAGGATTCCCCCAATGACACAAACGATCACCGGCAATGCGCGTCACGATGAAGTCCGCGCCCGCGCCTTCGACGATCTCCGGCGCTTTGAGGTCGTGATGGAAGGGCACTTCGATTACGGCAACGGCTTTCACGGCAAGCTGTACCTGAATCCGCACCAGCTATTTCAATTTCCGTCGACAATCTGGCGCGTCGCGCAAGATCTGATCGACGTGATGCCCGCGGATTTCATCGACCAGACGGAGATCGTGGCGGGGCCGGCCACCGGCGGCGCGCTGCTGGCGCACACGATGGCGGGGCTGCTCGACGGCCGCCGGCCGATGACGCATCCGGCCTACTCGTTCGCGCCATTCGGCAACCAGGAAGGCCGGACGGCGCTCAGCCCGTTCTACGCCGCGCGCATGCGCGGCAAGCGCGTGCTGATTGTCGACGACGTGCGCAACACCGGCACGACGTTCAAACGATGCGCGGACCTGGTGGCGGCGGCGGGAGGCACGGTGATCGGCACGATGCAGATCATCGACCGGTGCGAGGCGTGCGTCAGTCTCGACGTGCCGAACGTGTCGCTGGTCGAATACAAGGCGCCGCCGAATTACGCGGCGGGTTCGTGCCCGATGTGTTCTGCCGGCGTTCCCGTGACGGCTTTTTGATAGCCGGCGATCGAGATGATGTAGAGCGCGACCGCGACGAACAGCAGGTACTGGAAGCCGAGCAGCATCGAGCTGTATTCGGCAAGGCCGCCGAACATCGCGCCGGCGATGTTGGCGCCGAAGGCGCGATCGGGTTCGACGGCCCTCGTAAACGAGACTGCAAACACCACGCCCGCGAAGAAGATCGGCGTGAAGGCGAGGACTGAAGCCGCCACGATTTGCGCGGTCCGATCCATCCCCAGGAACGTATCCATCGGTACGAGCGCGCTGACCACGAGCGAAGCGAGCAGCCCGGCGTAGTAAGCGGCCAGCCGCCGCGGACGCGCGATCGCCACGAACAGGTTCGCGATCAGGATCATCACCAGCACCGCGAAGATCACCACCGAGTTGACGATCCACGTGCCGCCGAAGAGCAGCGCCATGTGCACGACCGCCTTGGTCTCGACCAGCATGAAGCCGGCGCCGAGAAAGAACATCTGCACCAGCAGGCCCGTGGGTTGCGCGGAGGGTGTGCGGCCGCGTCGCAGAAAGGGCGCGAGCAGCAGCGCCGCGATCGTCGCCATGATCGCGCCGCCGCGAAGGCTCACTCCAGGGATCATCGGCTCGCGCAGGTAGAGCATCGGCCAGTCATCGGTCGCGACCCGCGATTCGGTTCCGGAGTTCACCTGCGTCAGCCTGAATTGCTGCCAATCGCTTCTGGCGCGCTCTTCCTCGGGCAATCCACGCCAGTTGCTTCGTTCGTTCGCAAGCGGCGAGTCGAAGCCGTTCGGCGTGCGATTGTCGAAAGGCCCGCGCAGGCGCAGCCAGTATTCAGGCTGCCGCGCGAACGCATCGCGAATCGCACCGTTGTCACCGGCGATCAGCATCGTGAAGTCGCCGCCAAGATTGTCGTCGGGGTCGAGGCGATCGCGGCTCGGCAGGTTGACGACGAGTGCGTCGTTGCCGAAGGCGGCGCGCACGGAATTCTGCAGCCGCGACACGATCCAACCCTGGCGGAAATAGTTGTACATCACGAACACGCCGCCCGGCCGCAGCCGCTTGCGCACGTCGTCCATCGCCTGCTTCGTGAAGAGATAACTTTCGAGCCGGATGTTGCTGTAGCCGCTGTGCAGCACCAGTGAATCCACCAGCGCGTAGACGATCAGGTCGTACTGCTTGTTGCCGGCCTTCAGGAAGTTGCGGCCGTCGTTGAGATGCACGAAGACGCGCGGATCGTCGTACGGATGGTCGGGATGATCGCGCTTGCCGAGCCGCTGGATCACCGGATCGATCTCGACGGCGTCGACGCGCTCCGCGCCCCAGGCGAGCGCGCGGCTGACGTCATTCCCCGATCCGGCGCCGATGATCGCCACCTGGCCGAACGGCTTGCCGCCGGCATCGCGATTCAGGAGATGCGGCAGCGCGTACGCAGGGAACGCCGCATCACGCGGCTGCATCTGCTGATGCCCGATCAGGTTGACGTTGATGATCCGATTCGAGGGGTGATAGTCGATGCGGTAATACGGCGACCACAGTTGCCGCGGGCTGTCGCCACGCGTGCCCTGCGGCGCGATCGACAACGCCAGCACCAGCGCCGGACCGAGCGCCAGCGCCAGGCCGCGGCGGCGATCGCCGGCGGTCAGGAACCACACGAACCCGGCCATCACGATCGCAAACCACCACGTCGGCGGCAGCTCGAGAAACGAACACGCCGCGAAGATGACGATGCCGGCGATGCTGCCGAGGATGTCGATCGTGTAGGCTTCGAGACGATTGGGGATCGCCGCCAGGCAGCGCCCAAGTTGCTGTCCCGGCCCCATCATCGCGAGCGCGATGACGAGAAAGAAGTATCCGCACAGCACTTCGATCGGAATCACGAAGCTCGACAGATCCCGCGCCTGGTACTCGACGCCGAAATACACCATTTGCGGCGACGCCTGATTGCCGACGTCGATCACGCCCGCCGACACCTGCCGCTGCCATTCGACGAGGTGCGCGCTGCCGAGGCCGATCACGAGGATCAGCGGCGTCCAGAGCAACAGGTTGCTTTTCCGCTTCGCGGCGAGACAGCCCACCGAGATGCCGAGGATCGACGCGAGCAACACCGTGTTGGTGAAAAACGTCAGGAACAGGACGTGCGATGGAAACCAGCGAATGCAGGTAAGCTCGAGAAAAAGCGTGAGACAGCTGATCAGGAATAAATCGAGTCGCATCCTTCGGTCCGGGCTCGACACACTCTACTCGGAATTCAACGCCGGCCAATCGGTATCGGATCCGGTGTGGATGGTCCACCGCTACGAGCGCGCGGACGACCGGGAAGTCGTCGCCTTCATCGCGTCGGCGCTGGCCTTCGGACGCGTGCAGAGCGTGATCAATTCCATCGAGGGCATGCTCGCGGTGATGGGGCCGTCGCCGGCGGCATTCGTCCGCGATTTCACGCCGGCGCGCGATCGCGATCGATTCAAGCACCTCGTCCATCGCTGGACCAACGGCGCCGACTTCGCCGCGCTGGTGTGGATCATGCGGCAGATGATCGATCGCAGTGGATCGATCGAAGGCTTCTTCGTCGAAGGGCTGCCGGACGATGCCGTCGACGTTGGTGCTGCGCTGCAGTCGTTCTCGACCCGCGCGCTCGCGCTCGACGTGTCTGCCATCTATGGCCGAAGGAAGCCAAAGCCCGGCGTCGCATATTTTTTCTCGCGGCCCTCGTCGGGCGGCGCCTGCAAGCGGCTCAATCTGTTTCTGCGCTGGATGGTGCGCGAGGATCGCGTCGATCTCGGCGTGTGGAAAAAAGTGCGGCCTGGTCAGTTAATCGTGCCGCTCGACACGCACATCATCCGCGTCGGCCAGTGCCTTCGCCTCACCAGGCTCAAGAGTCCCGGCTGGCGCATGGCCGCTGACATCACCGCGTCGTTGCGCGCCATCGACCCCATCGATCCGATCAAGTTCGACTTCTCAATCTGTCATCTCGGGATGATGAGAGCCTGCGGATTTGGCCGAAAAAATGGCGATTCGCGGTGCCCCTTGAAAGGCGCGTGCCGCCCATTTTAAAAATATTAGAGACGAACCTGCTGCGGGAGTCCTTTTCAAAGGAGGGATGACTACCATGCGCCAGGCGACCCTGACCCTGCTGATTGCTTTCTTGACGGCCGCCGCCGGCCACGCCCAGAGCGGTGGCGCTTCCACATCACCTCAAGCTTCATTCAAGACCGGCATCAATTTCGTCGAGGTCCACGCCGTCGTTACCGATGCACGCGGCGAGTTCGTGCGCGGCCTGACGAAGGACGACTTCGAAATCTACGAATCCGGGCGATTGCAGACACCGACCGTTTTCGATCTGGTCGACGCGCCCGCGCCCGCGCGCGCCGCGATCGCGGCGGCCGGCCCGGATCCCGACGTGCGCTCGACGGCGGGACGTTTCGACGGCCGGCTGTTCATCATCGTCCTCGACGATCTGCACACCGCCACGTTGCGGTCGCAGTTGGTGAAACGCGCGGCTCGCCAGTTTGTCGAGCGCCACATTGCCGACGGCGATCTGGCCGCGGTCGTCTACACCAGCGGCCGCACCGACGCCGCGCAGGAACTGACGCCGAGCCGGCGCTTGTTGCTGGCGGCGGTCGACCGGTTCCAGGGGCAGAAGCTGCCGTCGATCACGAGCGAGCGCCTGGCGGTCCACCTCAACGATCGCGCGATGGAGAATGCCACCTCCAGCGGTGACGAGAGCTCATCGACCAGCTCCAACGCGACGCAGCGTGCCGACGACCCGCGTGATGCCGAGCGCGGCATGAACGCGCGTCGAGCGCTCGGCGCCATCAAGAACGTGGCGCAGTGGATGGCGGATGTTCCCGGCCGGCGCAAAGCGCTCGTCCTGTTCAGCGAAGGCATCGAATACGACATCTACGACGTCTTCAACAACCGCAACGCCACCAGCATCATGGCCGACGCCCGCGAGGCGGTCGCCGCGGCGCAGCGCGCCAACGTCACCGTTTACGCCATCGATCCGCGCGGCCTGACGCAGCTCGGCGACGAAGCCATCACCATTCAAAGCCTGTCGGAGGATCCGAACGTCGACTACGGGACCTCGCGCGGCTTCAACAACGAGCTGTTGATGGCGCAGGAGAGCTTGATTTCCCTGGCCGAAGAAACCGGCGGCATTGCCGTGGTCCGCAACAACGACATTGCCGGAGGCCTGACGCGCGTCGAGCGCGACACCAGCCGCTACTACGTGCTCGGCTACGTCAGCGATCCGGCCGTCGCCCCAGGCAGATTCCGAAAGATCGAGGTCAAGGTGAAGCGGCCGGGCCTGAAGGTGCGAGCCCGGCGCGGTTACGTGCCCGCGGACCTGAAGGCGGCGAAACGGACCACCGAGGTCAAGCCCGGCACCTCGCCGGCGCTGACCGCGGCGTTGACGAATCCTGTTCCGGTTGGGGATGTGCCGTTCCGCGTGTGGGCGGCGCCGTTCAAGGGCAGCGGCAAGAACGCGTCGATCGCCGTCGCCGTCGAGATCGATGGCGCAACCTTGAAGTACCGTCAGCAGGACGATCGCTTCCTTGAAGATCTCGAAATGTCGATCATCGCCGCCGATTACGACGGCAAGGTCCGCGCGTCGGATCGCCAGACCATGAACCTCAAGCTGAAGCCCGAGACGCACAAGGTGATGATGGCAGGCGGCGGCGTGCGGATGTTGTCGCGATTAGACGTTCAGCCGGGACGATATCAGTTGCGTGTCGCCGTGCACGAATCGAGCGGCAACAACATCGGCAGCGTGCCGTTCGACATCGACGTGCCGGACTTTTCGAAACCGGTGCTGGCCATGAGCGGCCTGGTTGTGACTTCGAGCGCCGCGCCGAAACTGGTGACCGTCAAGCCCGATCCAGTGTTGAAGGACGCGCTGCCGCTGCCGCCGGTGGCCAGCCGCGCATTCACCGCTGTCGAAACGCTCAGCGTGTTCGCCGAAATCTACGACCGGACGACGCCGCTGGCGCACGACGTTGACGTCATCACGACCGTGGTTCCGAAGGCCGGTGGCGCGCACGTGTTTCAGGCGACTGAACGCCGCCGCGTCCAGGCTGGCGGCGGCACGCGGACGGCGGCTCATACTGCCGACATCCCGCTGAAGCCGTTCGCCGCGGGCGACTATGTTCTCAAGGTGGAGACGCGGTCGCCGGACGGCGCACACACTGCTGCCCGCGAGATTCCGTTCACGGTTCTGGCGGTCAATCCGCTGACGCATTGATCGGCGGCCGGGGCTGCTCGCATGACGGCAGCCCCGGTGTTTCTTCCGGAACGGCGCGCCCCGCCAATCCGTAACAGCAAGGGATGAACCGAATCATTTCCCTGGGTGAGCTGCGCCTCGGCTTGCGCCTTATCGTCAAGCAACCGATCCTGTCGATCACGATCATTCTCGCGCTGGCGACCGGTGTGTGCCTGACGACCATGGGCTTCACGTTTCGCGAGGAGCTCGTCAATGGCCGGCTGCCGTACCAAGCTGGAGAGCGCTTCGCGCGGATTTACGTGCTCAGCCGTGAGGGCAATCCGATAGAGCCCAGCATCGAGCAGTATCACGCGCTCCGCGATCGCGCAGTGAGTTTCGAGCATGTCGGCGCCGTCGGCGTGCGGTCGTTCACGCTCGCGCGCGGTCCCGGTGAAGTGGAATCGGTCGAAGGCACCTATCTGACGCCGCGCTCGATGGCCTGGCTCGAAGCGTCGCCGCTCGCCGGCCGCACGTTGATCCCATCGGATGGCGAGCCTGGCGCCGAACCAGTGATCGTCATCCACGAAAGCATGTGGCGGAACCGGTATGGCGCGGACCCGGCGATGATCGGCCGGCAGCTGATGGTCGGCGGCCAACCCCGCACGATCGTCGGCATCATGCCGGAGTCGTTCAAGTTTCCGAGCTCCAGCGAGATGTGGCTGCCACTCGACGAATCGACCCTCGCCCACAGCATCAGCGAGCTGCGCATGCTGGGAGTTTTGCGTCCCGGCGTGTCATTCGAAGCTGCGAATGCCGAGGTCGACGCGCTCGCGCGGCCGCTGGCGTCGGCGAAAGAGAAAATTGACGGGACGTTGCGAGTGATGGTGCGGCCGTTCACCCGCGATTCCGATCAGGCCAACATCGCCGCATCGACGATGGTGGCCATGCTGGTGATGGTGTTGCTGGTGGTTGCGAGCAACGTCGCGACGCTCGTGTTCGCGCGAACGTGGGCACGCGCCCCCGAGCTCGCCGTCAGGACCGCCCTCGGCGCCGCGCGGACGCGCATCGTCGGCCAGTTATTCTTCGAGACGCTGCTGCTCGGTTCGATCGCCACCGCAATCGGCGCGACGGGCGCCTTCGCGATTCTCGAATACATCAAGGGCTACATGGGCGACATCCCGTTCTGGGTGACGCTGCAGCCGACGTGGCGCATCATCGCGTTCGCGGTGTTTCTGTCGCTGCTCGTGAGCGTCGTTGCGGGTCTCTTCCCGGCGATGCGCGTGACCCGTCACGATCTTCGCAACTCGCTGCAGGCCGGACGCGGTTTTGCCGCGGGCGGCTTCGGAAGAATGGGAGCTGCGCTGTTGATCGTGGAGATCGCATTGTCGGTCGGCCTTCTCAACGGCGCCGTGACGATGGCGCGAACGTTCAGGTCGTATATCGCGGAAGTTCCGGCGCTGCCATCCAACCAGGTCCTCACGGTGCAGCTCGGAAACATCCGATCCGATGAGAAGCGCGACGCGATCGTCGAATTGGCGACAGGCATCCGCGGAGTTGTGGCGGCCGGGGCCGGTGAGCGATTGCCTCGACTCTATGGAATTCCACGGCCGACAGCGATCGAGCCGGTCGGCGATGAGCCGGTGCAGGCGGCGATGCCCGCGCCATCGCATGCAGTAGGCAACGGATTTCTCGAAGCGATCGGCGCGCGCACACTCGCGGGGCGTTTGTTCACGGCCTCGGATTTCATCGACGGCGCAGCGCCGGTGGCGGTCGTCAACGAGCCGTTCGTGCAGAAGTTTCTTGGCGGCCGCAATCCGATTGGCCGCCGGATTCGCATCGCAGGGGCGCGGGAGGATGGCTCTCAGGAACCGTGGCGCGAAATCGTGGGTGTGGTTCCCGATCTCGGGATGAGCGTTGCGAACGCGTCACTCGCCGGCGGCTTCTACACGCCGGTGCACGACGAATTCCTTTACTACCTCGCGGTTCGGACGACGTCGGGAGATCCGATGAAGCTGGTGCCGCAGCTGCGCGCCGCGGTCGCCAACATCGATCCGGATCTGCAGTTGAACGAATTCGCCACGCTCGAGGACTCGGGAAAAGATGAGCGCCTCTTTCTGACGGGAATGGCGCTCGGGATGACCGCGATGGGAGGCATTGCGCTGACGCTGTCGATCGTCGGCATCTACGCGTTGCTGTCGTTCATGGTGACGCGGCGGACGCGCGAGATTGGCATTCGCATCGCGCTTGGCGCCACGGCTCCACAGATCCTGCGGTCGATCACCGCGGGAGCGATGACCTATCTCGCGATCGGCGGCCTCATCGGCAGCGCGCTCGGCGTGCTGTTCCTGCAGATTCGATCGATGCTCCTCATCAGCATTCCCGCGACGGGAGTCTCGATGCCGCTGACGATCTTCATGACGCTGGCGATCGCCGGCGGAGTTGCGTGCTGGTTGCCGGCTCGTCGAGCGCTGGCCATTCGCCCGTCTGAAGCACTGAACGCCGACTAGTCATCCACGGATTACACGGATTACACGGATCCAAGCCCCAAGCCTCAAGTCCCAAGCCCCTATTGATTGGCGACGCGCTCACCAGACTGCAGCGACCCGCCGCGCCGGCTTCGCCGGCGCTAGCGGCGGGTCAAGAGAGCCGGATGATGAGCCTTCCATGATCGCGCCTGGCTCATCATCCGACTCTCTTGGCCCGCCGATCGGCCGAAGGCCGATGCGGGTCGTTCGTATCCGTGTGCATCCGTGAAATCTGTGGATCGTGAAGACGCGCGCGCCGCCGCCGCTCACTTCACACGCGCGTAGATGACATCCCACTCGTGATGACTCTGTTGTTGAGTTCCGCGACTGCCCGCGAACTCTTCCTCAAGCACGGTGAGCGATTCGATCTTCTGGAAATCGAGGAGTCGCCAGCCGGTTGAGCTGTGTCCCGGCTTGGCTGGACCGCGAAGCTGATAGATGAGCAGCCGGTCGGCGCCGCGCTGCCTGCCGTAGTCGTGCGGCTCAGCTAGCCGCGCAAAGCGCTGGTAAGTGACTTCAATCCGGCGCCGGTGAGCGATCGCAAACCGAATCCGATAGTCCAACGACGACAGAGGTCCCGCGATGTTCTCGACCGCCATCGATCGTACAGACGGACTTCCAGCGCAGATCTCTCATCGCGTCCGCAATGTGGTCAGCGCCGCTCCAAGATGTGCGTTGAACTGTGGTCGGTGCTGTCTGTCAGCACCCGTCGCCTGTTGTGCGTCTCAAGGGATCTTCAGACGGTCGAGTTGCCATAGCTGAATCTCCGGATCGTGCGGCTTCCGCTTGGTCTCACCGCTCAACGCTATCAAGTCAGCGCCGGGCGCAAAGGCCGCATTGGACGTTGAAAGATGAGTAGCGGCCGGAACCAGTGAGGCAACGAGTCCCAAATTGTCACGGCGCAGGATCTGCAGCGACTGATCAACCACGGTGGCGATCAACGCAGCATCGTGTGAGAAGGAGATAGCTTGCGGTTGGCCACCGAGACTGACGGGAGCGTTTCCTGTGCCGAATTCCCAGATACCGGCGTTCGAGATTTCCCAATAGGCCACCGCTTTGTTGTCTGGTGCCCAAATGATTTTCCATACAAAACTGTGTGACAGTTTTGCGTCGGCAAGGCACTGTTTCGAGGCGGTGTCCCAAATTCGAATGACACCCCTATCGGTGGTTGCGAGCATCGAACCGTCAGGGGAATACGCAAGGCGCGAGAAATTAGATCCGCCTCGAATGAACGGCTGACTACTGCCCGTGAGATTGTTCCATTCATCGATTTCGATCGACCACAGATGCACTATTCCCTCTTGCGCCGAAAGGATCTCACGACCGGTGGGTGCCCACGAGACATCCTCAGTCGCGTACGAGGTGGCATTCTTTAAAGTGCCAAGAACGCCGCCCTCGTCTGTATCCCAAATGACAAGACCGCCACCGGCAGTGCCACCGACGATGTACCGTGCGTCAGGTGACCACGAGAGATTGTGAAACGCGCCGCTATTGCTTTCTATTCGGACCAGCCGACCACCTGTGTTGAGGAGCGTCGCCGTGCTCGATGCCTCACAAGCGACGCGCGTGCCGTCCGGCGACCAGGTCAGGCCATGAATCCGGACTATCCCAGTCAGTGTTTGTGAGCGTATAAGTTCGAACGCGGCAGGAATGACCCGTGCGGGTTCAGCACGCTTCGCGATCGAAGGCGCGGCACTGATTGGCCGCGGCGGCAGGATCTTACCGCTTAGCACTAAACGATGAGCAAATGCAGCAGCGGCCTCGCAGGCGAAAGCAGTCCACGCAGGATCTCGTTTGTACCCGACGACGTCACTCACTCCGCGAATATTGAGAACCGGATATTCCTTGTCCTTCCGGCGCGCAGCCGTCAACACTCCCCCAACCTCCATCTCGAACCCCATGACGGAGCGCGCGAACTTGCCAAGTAGAACGGCGAGATCAGTATCCTTAACCAACGTATTACTAGTTCCAATCGTGCCAGGGAGGAAGATTCGGTTGCGAAGCGGCGGCTTAGAGAAATGACCCTGAAGCGAACGCCTCGTCTTGGATTGCCAATCAGCGTCGCCGTAAAACTTATCGTCAGCGAGGAGAACCTCCGGCAGCGGTAGTTGAATCGAGTCAGTCCATCCTGCCAAGTCCTTCTGGAGTGCCGGAACAAACGCGAGCAAGTCTTCAACTTTGGGGTGCGAATAGCTTCCCCGGATGTCGAACTCTGGCGGACGTCCCTGAATCGCTGCCTGGACGCTGAAGTCGACGGTCCGGACACCGAGCATCACGTCGCCCAAAGTGTATTCGGCGTCAGGCAGCGCGCCCCCTATGCCGACGAGCAGGATCCAGCGTGGATCCAGATCATTGATCATCGCCTCCGCCGTCTGAGCGGCGGCGAGATGGCCCTGATGAGGTGTTCGCACCATCGCAACCGAATAACCCGTATCGCCTGTGACGCTTAAAGTACTCAGTGCGTACGTCCGGGTTCCTTCCACGATTTGGTTCGGGGCAAACCGTTTCAAAACGGCTTCGAATTCGTCAACTCTGACGCTGATGATGCCGAAATCAACAGTACCGCGCACCTCAGTCGCAGATGTTTTCGATTCGGTCATCGAAGAATCCTGCGCGATCTCATGGAGCGTTGTCGTGTCGCTGCGGGTGAAATGTAGCCGCCATCAGCAATGCGGCTGCCAGCGCGAGGGTTGCCGGTGCGAGGAAAAGGCGCGAGAAGTCGACAGCGCCTGCGGGCGTGCGGAACACGTCGCCCAGCCATCCCCATAACAAGCTGCCGGCGAATGGTCCGATGCCAAGGATCACGAGATTAAAAAGTCCCTGCGCGCTGGCGCGCGCATCACGCGGGCAACGTTCGTCGACGAAGATGTAGACGGCCGCGAAGAAGAACGCGTAACACATGCCGTGGACGACGTTGATGGAAACCATCAGCCAGAGCGGATCGCCGATCGCAAACACGAAGAAGCGCGCCGCATGCGCGAGGATGCCCACCGTCATCGTCCACTTCCAGCCAAGCCGCGCCAGCGCCCAGCCGAGCGCGGCCATCGACGCAATCTCCGCGATCTGCCCGACGCTCATCGCCGGCATGATCCAGTTCTCCGCGAGCCCGGCCTGTTGCAGGAACGGACTGGTCCACTGGAAATAACACTGGTGCACGAGCGCATCCATCGTCGTCGCGATGAACAGCACGAGCATTGTCGGATCCTTGAGGAGTCCGATCGCTTTCATCGGCGCGCTCGCGCCTTCTTCGCGCGGGGCCGGCGGCGTGTGCGGAAGCGTCAGCGAAAACGCGGCGAGCGCGATCGAGGCGATGCCGGCCACCGTGAAGATGCTCGACAGCGCGGCATGAAGATCGGGGCCGGTCTTGCCGGCGAGGATGAACACGAACGGCCAGCTCGCGGCGATCCAGCCGATCGTGCCCCACAGGCGCAGCTTGCCGAACTCGGTTTGCGCGTTCGAAATGTGATGGAAGCAGATCGCGTTGGTCAGCGACATCGTCGGCATGTAGGCCAGCTGATACGCGAGCATGACGACGAAGAACGGCCAGAAGGTTTTCTGGAACGCCAGCGCGAACATGGCGATGCCGCCGATCAGGTGCAGCAGCGCGAGCAACTTCTCGGTGGAGATGAGCCGGTCCGCGATCTGGCCGCCGAAGTACAACCCGAACACGCACGCGATCGCCTGCGTGGCGAAGATCCAGCCGATCTCGCCGCCCGTGAAGCCGAGGACGTCGCCGAGATAGAGGGCGAGCAGCGGCAGCCACGAACCCCAGATCAGGTATTCGAGGAACATCATCACGGACAGACGAGTCGAGGCAGCAGTCATGTTGGAGGTGCACTATAGTTCATCCCATGGCGGGCAGGCTTGGCGTGGGGTTCATCGGCAGCGGGTTCATGACCCGCTTTCACATCCGGTCGTGGGAAGCGGTCCGGGACGCGGACATCCGCGGCATCTATAGTCCGACGCGTGCCAACGCCGAAGACGCGGCCGCGGTGGCGCGAACGCTGCGCGTCGGCGATGCCAAGGCATTTGGCTCGATCGAATCGATGGTCGCGGATGAATCGATCGACTGCATCTGGCTGTGCGGCCCGAACTTCGCGCGCGTCGAGAACATGGAGCGCATCGTCGCGGCGATTAAGAACGGCGCGAAGCTGAAGGCGATCGCGTGCGAGAAGCCGCTGGCGCGCAATGCCGCCGAAGCGGCCCGCATGGTGGAGCTCGTCGAAGAAGCCGGCGTGCTGCACGGCTACCTCGAAAACCAGTTGTTCGCGCCGAGCCTCGAGCGCGGCAAGCAGATCGTGTGGGCGCGCGGGGCGGCGTTCGCGGGGCGTCCGTATCTGGCGCGAGCGGCCGAGGAGCATGCCGGTCCGCACATGCCGTGGTTCTGGCAGGGCGATCTGCAGGGCGGCGGCGTGCTGAACGACATGATGTGCCACAGCCTCGAGGTCGGGCGGTATCTCCTGACCAAGCCGGGCGCGCCGAGGGACAGCATTCGCCCGGTGAAGGTGTCGGCGCAGATCGCGTCGCTCAAGTGGTCGCGGCCGGATTACGTGAACCAGCTTCGAGGCGTGATGAGCGAGAAGGTGGACTATGCCCGTCACCCTGCCGAAGACTTCGCGCGCGCGAGCGTCACGTACACCGACGAGAAGGGCACGCCGCTGATCGTCGAGGCGACCACATCGTGGAGCTACGTCGGCGCGGGACTGCGGCTGACCATGGAGCTGCTTGGGCCCGAGTATTCGATGTCGGTCAGCACGCTCGACGGCGGCACGAAAGTGTTTTTCTCGCGCCGCCTGCGGGAACAGCAGACCGCCGGCGAGGACCTGATCGAAAAACAGAATGCCGAGCAGGGCCTCATGCCGATTGTCGGCAACGAAGCCGCGGAGTACGGTTACGAGAACGAGAACCGCGCGTTCACGCGCTGGTTCCTCGACGGCGTCCAGCCCGAGCTCAACTTCCACGCGGGCCGCGACGTCACCGAGCTGCTGATGGCGTGCTACATGAGCGCCGAAGAGGAGCGGGTCATCGAATGGAAACCGTCAAACCTGCTGTCGTACGTGCCGTTGCCGGCCAGGCGATAAGCCGCCGCGAGTTCGGCGCCGTCACCGCGAGCGGCCTGGCGGCAACACTGGTCCAGTCATCGACGCTGACGTTCGGCGTCCAGAGCTACAGCTTCCGCGATCGCTCCCTCGCCGATGCGATTGCCGGCATGCAGAAGCTGGGACTGCGAAGCTGCGAGCTGTGGCAGAACCATGTCGAGCCGTTGAAGATCCCGCGGGAAGATCTCCGGCGCTGGCGCGAGACCGTCCCGCTCGATCACTTCCACCGCATCCGCGAACAACTTACCAAGGCGTCGATCGCGCTGTCGGCCTACAACATCAGCATCACGGACAGCTTCTCGGACGCCGAGCTGGAACGCGCCTTCGACATGACCGCCGCGCTCGGCGCGCCGCTCATCACCTCGTCATCGAACATTGCGACCGTGGCGCGGATCGCTCCGGCCGCCGAACGGCGCAAGGTGGTTGTAGCCATGCACAACCATTCGCGGATCGATCCGAATGAGTTCGCCACGGCGAAAAGCCTGACCGATGCCATGGCGAAGAGCCGCTACATCTCGGTCAACCTCGACATCGGCCATTTCACGGCGACCAACGAGGACGCCGTCGCTTTCCTGAAACAGCATCACGATCGCATCGTTACGGTGCACATCAAGGATCGCAAACGCGATCAGGGTCCCAACGTGGAGTTCGGCGCCGGCGACACGCCGATCGTCGAGGTCCTGAAACTGGTCCGCGACAACAAGTGGCCGATTCCGCTCAACATCGAATACGAATACAAGGGCGGCGACTCGGTGGACGAGGTGGGCAAGTGCCTTGCGTACTGCCGCCGCGCGCTCGGCCTATAATCGCCGCCATGAAACTGCGACTCGCCTTAGTGGTACTGCTTGCTCTTGGGACCACCGCCGTGAATGCTCAGATGCCGGCTCTTACCGCGGCTGAAAAGGCCGACGGCTGGAAGTTGATGTTCGACGGCAAGTCGCTCGCCGGCTGGCGCGGCTACAAGGACGAGAAAGCGCCAGGCGGGTGGAGAGCGTTTGACGGCGAGCTCGTTCGACTGGGCGGCGGCGGCGATCTGATGACCGTCGACCAGTACAGCGATTTCGACATGCGCTTCGAGTGGAAGATCACCGAGTACGGGAACAGCGGCGTGATCTATCGCATCGCCACCACCGAGCCATATCCCTGGCACACCGGCCCTGAGTATCAGATCCTCGACAACGGGCACCATCCCGACGGCAAGAACGCGATTACGTCCGCCGGGTCGAATTACGCGGTCGACCCGCCGGTGAAGGACGTGACGAAGCCGGTTGGCCAGTGGAACGAAGGCCGCATCATCGTGAAGGGTAATCACGTCGAGCACTGGCTGAACGGCGTCAAGGTCGTCGAATACGAATTCGGCAGCGCCGACTGGCAGAAGCACGTGCAGGCGAGCAAGTTCGGCAAGATTCCGCCCTACGGCACCGTCAAGCGCGGCTACATCGCGCTGCAGGATCACGAGTCGGTCGTCATGTATCGCAACTTGAAGATCAAGGTCCTATGAAACGAAGAGACTTTCTCTGGACGATCGGCGCTGCCACCTTCGCCAAGGCTACGGTGGCCAAGGCGGCGAACATGAGGGGCGAGGTGCAGGTGACGACACGAGGCGGCACCGTTCTTTACGACAGCCGCGCCGTTGCGCTCGCGCGCATCGAGACGGACGCGAGCGGAGCGTTGTGGGTCCCCAAGAACGATCTCCTCGAGATCAACGGCTTCGAGATCAAGCCGCAGGGCGCCTGCCGCGCCGACATCTGCATTCCCATTCCGCGAGCGATGATGCGCGGCGATCTGTTCAACCTCACCGCGTTTGCCACCCGCGTCGGCCAGAAGTTCATCGCCGATCCGGCGGCGCGCG
>Ga0207428_10002247_pt1 | contig 19392 bp, 33 predicted proteins | sample RhiMethybrSRZTD1_FD_187600 | JGI IMG/M metagenome (GOLD analysis project Ga0207428, IMG submission 187600) | Populus rhizosphere microbial communities from Tennessee, USA - Rhizosphere MetaG P. TD hybrid SRZTD1 (SPAdes) (version 3) | ecosystem: Host-associated > Plants > Roots > Rhizosphere >...
CGCTACATCGAGCGCTACAACCGCTGCCGAATCCACTCTTCTCTGGGCTACCGCTCGCCCATTGACTACGAGCGAACTAACGCTTGAAATAAACCCATGTGTCTACTGAATCGGGTCAAGATCCCCGGAAAACATCGTGGGCCGCGCCTGACCGCGGCAAGACGGTCGGTGGCCGGCCGTTCAACAGGGCGTTAGAAGGCATTGGGGACAACGTGGCAAATCAACCGAGATACCGCGAAGGAGGCATCCTCATGCTGGTGGCCGCGGCAATCGGGGCCATTCTGGGTATCGACATCGCGGTTCGTGCCTTCGATGGTCCGTCGGGGTCAAATGAGAGTCTTGCCTGGGCGGTCGTGCTCATCATTGGCGCGGTCGTTGTAGGCCTTCTCGGCTTGCGCATAATGCGGCGAGCTAAAGGCAGTTGAAACGATGCAAATGCCTTCTAACAAACCGCTGGACCGGCCCGTGAAATACCGTGGGCGCACCGTGCTCGCAATAGATTGCGCGCTCGCCGGTGCGCAATGGCCAGCGGTGGCCGGCCGGTCACCGAATCGTTAGCCTGCATGCGAGCAAGTATCGCGATGATCATTGCCGGGGCGCTACTCGCGTCCAGCTCACTTGTTCTACTGTTGCAGCAGATCCCACCTGCACAGGACATGGTTCCGTTCCAGTGGTGGATTCACATCGCGATCATCGCGCTCGGCCTATTTGGGTTCGCCGAGCTGTACTTCCTCCGAAAACGTAGTACGCGCCCCTCCGAGATCTACTTTCCGTGGTGGTTGATTGGTCTGGGCGTAGGCGTCGTTGTCATTGTGCTCGCCACCGGCCTGTCAACGTTGTTATCCGCGCCGACCAGATTTGGCCTAGGAACCGCGGCCCCGAATGGCGAAGCGATAAGCCACAAGAGTGCCTTCGAAAGGGACGGGCGGTACTACCTTCGCCTTAATAGAACGCTCGACGTGGAAGTTACGCGCGAGGAGTTCCTCGGATTCGAACAAACCATCAAAGGTACCTTCGCCGGCGCCTGGGTCCTATTTTCCTATCTAGTCCTTGGCCTTTGGTATTACCTCGGCAAGAGACGCGAAGAGCTATATGCAGGCTAACAACGCACTGGAACGGACCGTCATTCACCGTGGGCCTCAGCCGAGCGGCCGGACCATTATCCGCCCGGCTTCGGCAATCGGTAGCGTGGCCGGCCGTTCACCGACGCGTTAGATTGCACTAGCTAACCGTGCCCCATCGCCCAGCCAAGAAGCTCTTCTCACCGGCGGGTATCGGCTGCTTGATATTTGTCCTTGGTGCGATCGTGGGCCTAATTGCCGGCTACATTTGGGGGAATGCCCAGACATACGCGAGTGACACCGGGCATGTCTATCGTGGTGATGCTCGCGGAATGCTGGTGCTTGCGCGGGCCTTCGGAGGAGCCCTTCTTGGGGGCGCAGTCGCCTTGGTTATTGCGTCACTCTGGCGAAACATGGGGCGGCGCCGGAAGCAGAGTCGCAAGGAGTGAAAGTGCAATCTAACAAGTCATTGGAGCGGACCGTGAGTCGTGGTGGCCGCACCGTGCGCGCATTTGCACTTTGTGCGCGGGCCGGCGCGCAGCGGGGTTCGTGGCCGGCCGTTCAACGGAATCGTTAGCCATCATGACGAACTGTCCCCACTGCTCCACCCGCCTTCCCCCAGTAGAGGTGGTCATTCGAGCTGCGATGTTGGGTGGGCCCCTTCGGCAACTTAAGTGCCCTAGCTGTGGACGCAATAGCTATCTCGGCCACCGCGCTCGAAACGTGCTGCTTCCCCTGTCGATCTTGGTTGTAGGGCTAGCGACGTCCATACCCTCACCTCTATCCAGCGCGCTACTCTCATCTGTGCCACCGTCCTCCATGCCAGTGGCCCGAGCGCTGATCTGGTCCGTGACGACGTTAGCCGCCTTGGCGGTGTTCGCGCTCACCAGTCGATGGGTCCCTGTTGAGCCAGAGTCCAAAGTATCCCCGCAGCAGGTACTTCGTAGTCTAGTGACCACGCTCGTGGTTCTGGTGCCACAGCTGGTCGCGATGGTGCTCATCTTTCGCGATCTTTCAGGGCGATCATGATGGCTAACCACACCCAGGAGCGGTCCGTGAAACAGCGTGGCGCGCCGTTATTGCGAATGGGCGTTGTGGCCGGCCGCTCAGGGAAGCGTTAGAGATCACAATGAAAAATGTCGCGGTCTTCGCAATTGCACTAGTGGTCGGGTGCGCCAATCCCATCAACGAGCGCACGGCGGTGAACTACTACGAGGCCGGGGAGGCTGCACTAGCGCGAGGAGATTTGCCTCATGCCCGAGAAATGTTCTCGCGAGCCCTGATCAATGCGCGATTGGGCCACATGGGCGAACGTGCCGAGGTCCGGGTGCTCTCCAAGTTAGGGAGAGTTAACGGCAACTTGTGTGAGTACGACGCAGCTGAAAAGTTGATGCTGGAGGCTCGCGACCTCGACATAAAAGCAAACGTGGCGAATCCGGTCATGACCTTTCCGACGCGATTGGAGCTTGCCCAGTTCTCATATGACATTGGGCGCTATGAGAAGGCAGTCACGTTTTACGACGAGGCGCTTGCCGTCGGCGGCAAGCGCCTGAAGGAAATTGACTCTGCTACATACAACGCGGTGATGAAAGACTACGCCGATGCCTTGGCCAAGACCGGGAATTCGGAGCGATCGAAGATGGCGCTCGCGGAAGCAGCTACTACCCCACCGGAGAGCGCCGGGACCGCGAAGGTGGGAAAAGGGTCCGACTATGTCCGCTATCCAAAGACCTGCAAATAGGGTGACCTCTAACTACCCGTTGGAACGGTCCGGGGAACACGGCGGGGTGTCGGTGCCGCGCTTTGCAACTTGCGCGCGGCTGCACCACATGGCAACGGTGGCCGGCCGTTCAACGCATAGGCGTCATTCATGACCACCGTGGAAGTTGTCGTAGTTGGCGCCATCGCGATCGCAGCGCTTTGGGCGGTGACGTTTGGTCAGCGCCTTCCGAAAGCGCTGCGGGAAAGGGCGTGCCAGGGGCGGGCTTGGCGGCGTGCGTTTCCGGACGCGCCGAAGGGCGACATTCGCGAGTTCCTGGCCATGGTCGCGAGCGCCTTCATGTTCGCCCAGAATCAGCGGCTGAAGCTGGGGCCGAATGACCAGCTTCTCCAGATTTACCGAGCGCGCTATCCCGTGGAGAATTGGCCCGACGCCTTGGAGCTCGAGACGCTGAGTCAGAGTATGCGAAACAGATATGGTGTCGATCTCGCAGCCGTGTGGCACGACCAAGTCACATTGGGCGAACTGTTTGGGACGCGCCGCCAACGGGGCAATGACGCCTAACAACGCATTGGAACGGGCCGTGATCCACCGTGGCGCACGGTCTTGCGAACCGGCAGCGTGCCCGGCCGCTCAGTGAAGCGTTAGATGGCGAGTGCAGACGCAATGCCAGTGCACACGTCTCGACACTTGGGAGGTGCATCATGATTCGAGGCGGCTGTCTCTGTGGCGGCGTTCGATTCGAGATCGCTCGGGCTGTCGGACCGTTTGAACTATGCCATTGCAGCCGATGCCGCAAGGCCAGCGGTTCAGCCTTCGTGCCTTGGTTGGGTGTACTGCGCGAGGATTTCCGTCTTGTTCAAGGCGAAGAACTTATTCGGAGGTACGAAGCCCCCCTCCGAAACAAGCCTCCTCCTTATCGCACATCCTTTTGCGGCCGATGCGGTTCGCCGGTACCCGATCCAAAGTCGGAAACCCCGTGGCTTGAGGTGCACGCCGGGGTGCTCGATGACGATCCGGGCCTTCGACCGGAGAGACACATCCTGGTAGAGGCGAAATCGCCGTGGTTCACGATCAGTGATGCGCTGCCTCAAATGGACAGAGCCGCCATTGACGCTTTTCGAAATGGCGTGTCGTCGCCACAATGAGGGATTCGCCATCTAACAAGTCGTTGGAACGGACCGTGAATCAGGGTGGCCGCACCGTGCGCGCGTTTGCGGTTGGTGCGCGGGCCGGTGCGGAAACCCAGTCGTGGCCGGCCGTTCAACGGAATCGTTAGAGTGCATCGAGGATGCAACGTGCAACGGTCAGCCGATCCCAAGCGATTCTCGTCGCAATCACACCGTTCATCATCATCAGCATCATCGACGGCGCCTTCCGCGAGTACCTTAGGCACTCTCCAGCGTGGTTCTGGACGTTTGACCTGTTCAAGCTCCTGCTGCTGCCGACTGTGTCATTACTCTGGCTGGGTCGAAACTACTTCGTGCTGCCCGAGAATTACGGGCTCCCCGCGGGCGCGAGAGGTGAGCCTTGGCCGTACTACCTTGGGTTCATCGCATTCGTCACCGCGGTGCTCTGGTTCTTTCTGGACTTCGTTGGCCGTATGGCCTGGATTGCCTTTGGGCAACCGGAGCCGGATCTCTACTTCAAGAGCATGGCGCCGAATGGCGTACTACGGGCTCCCGCCGTCCTATACTTCGCCGTCACCGCGGGCCTCTTCGAGGAAATCTTCTTTCGGGGCCTTCCACTGCTCTACCTACAGGAGAAGTACCCGAAAGCGGTGCCTTCCGCGCTCTACATTCTGGGAACCTCCATTCTCTTCGGCGCAATTCATTGGGAGAACGGGCCACACGAGGTCGTGGCCACATTCCTATATGGGATCTTGGCGGCCACTCTTTACCTTAGGCTCCGTGATCTGTGGCCCTTCGTTGCAGCACATTCGATGATCGATGTGTGGGCGTTCTGGTAGAGCCAACGATGCACTCTAACTACCCGTCGCAGCGGTCGGGGCAGCATAGGGGCCGCACCGTGCGCGCAATAGATGGCGCGCGCGGGCCGGTGCGGAGTTGCATCGTGGCCCGCCGCTGGACGAAGCGTTAGGCGTCGCTACGGACATGCAAAGCCTGCGCCCTGTTTGGCCCGTTTTGCTGGTTTGGCCGGTAACGGCTCACGCGGACGGTTCCTATGGAAGTGCGTTTATCGCTATCTTTGCGTGTGGAATCGTGGCATTTGGTCTTGGCGTGATAGCCATCGTTCGGCGTTTATCCCTGAAAGCGCGACGTTCGGTGATTGGCTGCGGCGCCTTCTTGACGTGGATGGCATTGGTCCTGAGTAACGCAATCGACGCAAGCTCAACTGGTGATCTGATGTTCCGAGCCCTCCTCTTAACAGTCATCATCATGCCGGTGCCGTTCATAGCTGGCTTTGCCGTGGGGATGACTGTGCGACATGTTGCAGATCGGCGGAGTCGAAACAAGGATGACGCCTAACAAATCGTTGGAACGGACCGTCAATCAGGGCGGCCGCACCGTGCGCGCCGTGGCACTGTGTGCGCGGGCCGGTGCGGAAATACGGTCGCGTGCGGCCGTTCAACGGAATCGTTAGGCATCTCAGACGCGGCGATGAGCCGTACGAGGGGGGCGGTTTGGCAGCGCACGCGCGCCTCATCCACCGCGCTAGCATATGCCGTTCGGCATTGTCGTCGTAGCGACGTCCAGGAGGGAATCATGTTCGGATTCGCCAAGCTGGTTGCGATTATCGTCATTGGATTGACCGCAAGCTACCCATCCAGCGCTCAGCAGGATTCCCATCGTGCGCGCATTGCCTTTCTCGGTCCTGCAGGGACGCCCACGTCCCAGCTGGTCGTGCTCCGCAAAGCGCTTGCGGACCTTGGCCTGGTGGAGGGCCGCAACATCGTGATCGACAGTCGATGGCCCGAAGCAGACCGGCTCGATCGACTACCCGAATCCGCGGCCGGGCTGATTGCCCTCAAGCCAGCTGTGCTCCTTGCGATTGGCGGGACAGCCGCTCGAGCCGCCGCCACCGCGACGGCCGATGTCCCAATCGTGTTCGAGGTCATCGTCGACCCGCTCGACTATGGGCTCACGAGCAGCCTGGAGCGACCGGGCGGGAACGTCACCGGCTTCACGACCTTCGACCCTGCGCACGCAAGGAGACAGCTCGAGCTGTTGAAGGAAGTAGTCCCCGGCGTGGCTCGCGTTGCCTTGCTCGGAGACGCCGGCGCAACGTCGGGTTCCTATCGGACCCTCGAGGACGCGGCGCGCGAGCTTGGGCTCGTGGCCAAGTCTTTCAAGGTGGCGCGCGGGCCTGATCCGGACTTCGACGGCGCGCTCGAAGGTGCCAAGAAAGACGGCGTCAACGCCGTCGTCGTCCTGTCTACACCGGTCACAACGGCTCATCGTGCCCAGATCGCAGCAGCGGCAGCCAAGCATGGCCTCCCCACCTTGTCCCCCAGGGACCATGAGGACGCCCGGGGCCTCATGTGCTACGGAACGTCGTTCGCCGAAGCAACCCGCCGCGCGGCGGGATACGTGGACAAGATCCTCAAGGGCGCGAAGGCTGGCGACCTGCCCGTGGAGACAGTCAGGCACCCCGAGCTCATCGTCAATCTTGGGGCAGCTCGGGCACTCGGCCTGACCCTGTCCCCGTCAGTGCTCGGCAAGGCGACGCGTGTTGTGGAGTGAACGGCGAGCCACCGGCTCAGGCGTCGCCACAAGGGGTAACGTGATGCCTAACAACACGTTGGAGCGGACCGTGATTCATCGTGGGCGTCCTGTGCTCGCAATGGATCGCGTGCTCGCCAGGGCGCAACTGCGGTCGTGGCCGGCCGCTCAACGCGATCGTTAGGCGTCATTGTGCAAGTTGCGATCACTCCTGCAGCCGCGGCCGATCTGCGCGAACGTGTGGCGCGATATGCCGGAGGAGATGCGGTGATGATCGCTGGCCCGATGACGGGGCCGGGCTATCCGATGGCCGAGAGTGCCGAGGAGGCCGAGCATCTCGAAATTGCATACGGCCCAGCCCAGCCATGGAAGCTGAGCATTCTTTCGCTGAAGGAGTTCGTCCGCCTCCGCGACCAGGGCGGAAGAAACGTTCACTCGGCAAATCTGGACGGAATTCCCGTCCTGGTTGTGACGCCGCAGTCGGACGCGAAACTTCGTGTCGAACTTGATGGGGATCGAATTAGGATCAGCGATGACGCCTAACAATACGCTGCAGCGGACGGATGAACATCAAGGGCCGTACCGTGCGCGCCGTTGCTGTGTATGCGCGGGCTGGTGCGGAGTTGGCATCGTGCCCGCCGCTGAGCTAAATCGTTAGGCGTCATTTCGCTTCGATGCGCACGTACACGCGAGGCTTACTCACCTTGGCTGCATTGCTGATGCCACAACTTGCACACGCCGACTCGGATGCCTATGGCGACTTGGGCATTCTTTATCTCAAGGCCTACGCTGTCATCTACTACGTGATTCTTTGCCTCTTCAGCGTTCCCCTCTCGTTGCTGCTTCGTGGCTCAAAGCTCATGCGAGTTGCAATCGGTTTCGTCACACCACTCATAGGCGTCGGGCTCGGTGCAATGGCGCTCATTTGGCTCAACCAAGAGCGTCATATGCATTATTTGTTGGACTACATGACCTCTGATCGAGAGTTGGTGTTTTTCGTTATTTCGGGCATCCCGATGGTAGTTCTCTTCACTTCAGCCGCTGTCTCGAGAGCAAAGGCCGAGGCGCTCGAACGATCTCGTGTGCAGTATGCGGAATACCTCGAGCGAGAGAAGGGGTTGGCGGCGCTGGCCAAGGCGAATGTGCAGCGAGCAAATGACGCCTAACAAACCATTGGAACGGACCGTGGCAAATTGGTGGCCGCACCGTGCGCGCCGTGGCACTGTTGCGCGGGCCGGTGCGGAATGGGCAGCAGTGGCCGGCCGTTCAACTTAATCGTTAGGCATCACGAAAGGACATCGGGAGCTTCAAAATTCAGTAGGGGTGATCCTGTGCGTAGATCAATTGCTATTGGCCTGCTTGCCGCCGTCCTGATTCCAGCCGGCGTCTCCGCTCAGAACTGCGAGCCGGATTCAGTTGCTGTGCAGATCTTGGGTTCTGGTGGACCGCGACTCGATCCCTTCCGCACTTCAACGGGTTATCTGCTTTGGGTCGGCGACAAGGCCAGGATGGTCGTCGATATGGGTGGCGGCGCCTTGGCCCGATTTGGCCAGGCTCGAGCAAAGATAGGCGACGTGTCGTTGCTCGCGGTGAGTCATCTTCATCCCGACCACATTTCCGATCTGCCTGCGTTTCTTTGGTTGAGTCATGAGGTCAGGAAGGAACCCCTGCGTGTGATCGGCCCATCCGGGAACGAAGCCGCGCCTGATTTCGCGACGTTCCTCGCGCGCCTGTTCGACGAGAAGAATGGCGCATTTCCGATGCTGGGTGCCACACTCGGAGGAAAGCGACGCGACATGTTAGGCGGGCCGCGCCCGGGGGGCAGCGTCCCTCTGGATGTCGGTGTCATCGATGTGACGAAAGCAGAGCCATCGACAGTCTATGAGGCTGACGGACTTACTGTAACGGCGCTGGGAATCCCGCACGGCAATGTGCCGACCCTTGCCTACCGTGTGAAAATCCGGAGCATGTCGATTGTCTTCAGCTCAGATCAGACGGGAACCGACCCGAAGTTCGTCGATTTCGCAAGAGGAGCGAACATTCTGATCATGCATCTGGCGCATGGAGCGGGCGTCCGGAACAACCCGCTGCACGCGGGACCAGATGTTGTCGGGCGCATCGCGCAAGAGGCCGGGATTGGACAGCTAATCGTCAGCCATATCGGCGCTTTCGATCTCGACGCGGCGTTGGCAGAGCTCAAGAAGAGCTACACAGGTCCATTGACGGTCGGTGCTGATCTGCAGTGCACGCCCGTGAAATGAATCGTGGCAAACCACTGAACGTCGAGGGGCGGAAGCTTGAGTGCGGTGACGCAGCACAGCGCAAGGACACGGCGTGATGCCTAACAACGCGTTGGAGCGGGCCGTGGGAGACTTCGCGGCCTGGCGCGGCGAGCGCCGCCCACTGACATCGCGGTCAGCCTGGCCGGCCGCTCAACTCGGTCGTTAGGCATCAGAGTCAGCCATGTCGGCGTACGGAAGTCTGTGCACGGAGTTTTACGACTTGGACAAGCCGTCAGCGCCAGCGGACGCGCTGGCCTTCTATGTCGCCCGCGCCCGCAAGGCCGGAGGTCGCGTCCTGGAGCCGATGTGCGGTTCAGGTCGCTTCCTCTTGCCCATGTCACTGGCCGGACTGCCGGTCGATGGCGTGGACTCTTCCGCCGCGATGCTTGCGGCCTGTCGCGCGCACGCACGAAGCCTTGGATCAGACGTCAGCGTTTTCCTGCAGGAACTGGCTTCGCTGGAACTCCCTCACAGGTACTCCCTGGCGTTCATCCCCTCTGGCTCGATTGGTCTCGTCACTGACGATGAAGAACTCCACAAGGTGCTGTCGCGCATATACGCCCACCTCGAACCCGGTGGCACTCTCTTGATGGAACTCGTTTGCGACGACGGCCAGCCCGTCAATCCCGCTGAACTCAAACCCCGGGCGGTGCTGTGCCCAGATGGGAGCTCAATCACCTACACGTGCATCGCCTCACGATCGACAACACCGGATACGATCTGCTACTCCGGTAGGTACTCGAGGCACAAAGGAGCACACACCGTCGAGATAGAAGACGAGGAGTTGGTCCTACGGCTATACGACTCGCAGCGAATCACGGCAGAGCTAGCAGTTTGTGGATTCAAGGCGACAACAGTATCGGGTGCATCCGACTTGGCTTTTCTGGCCGAGAGTGGTTGCACGCTGGTCGAGGCCCACACTGATGCCTAACCCCTCGCTCAAGCGGAGCGCCAACGGCAGGCCACCAGCGCCCGGCCGGTGGTACACGGTACATTTTCACCGGCCGGGCGCTGGCGTCCTGCCGTCGTCGCCCGCTTAGCTCGAACGTTGGCCATCACGAGAACCGTGATCGAAGAACCGCCGCCGACGCTAGATTGCGCCTATGTCATTGAGTACGCCGAGGTTGACGCTTCGGTGACATTCACCGGCAGGCAGGCGCTGTACGTCGACGGCAAACTGCTCGGTGCGGTTCCGCGCCTCGCCCTTTGCCAGAACTTCGATGCATCGGACGTGATGATGTTTCACTGCGACGACGAGTGGAATGTTTTGGGCTCCTCGGGTGGCCCGAACCTTGAAGCAGCGCGCGAGTCGGCGGAACGCGCGTACGCAGGCATCTCGGCGAAGTGGATTAAGTCGCGCTTTTCTCGAGAAGCCGCGAAGGCGTGGCTCTCCGACAGTTGGGGCGAGGAGCGTTGTGCCTTTTGTGGCAGAACACCGAATGAAGTGCATTGCCTGGTCAAAGGCAGCACCGGCGCGAGGATCTGCGATATCTGTATAGCCAAGTTCGGACGAGAGATCGACAATAGTAGCCGTGACGGCTAACTACCCACAGGAGCGGTCCGCGAACCATCGTGGCGCGCAGTATTGCGAGCCGGCATCGTGGCCGGCCGTTCAGTGAAGCGTTAGGCGTCACGATGCCAGCCTTCGCTACATCCGCAGACGGAGTCCCCATCGCCTACGAGGTCGACGGACCTGCGGGCCTGGCTGTCGTTCTCGTGCACGGTTGGTGTTGCGATCGAACGCTTTGGGATGCGCAGATTGTTCCGCTTTCCTCAGACCTCCTTGTCGCGCGTCTAGATTTGGCAGGTCATGGTCAGTCAGGCGCCGGCCGCGCGGACTGGAGCATGACCGCTTTCGGCGCGGATGTTTCTGCGGTCATGTCCGCCGCCAATCTCGCCGACGTCGTCCTCGTAGGTCACTCGATGGGCGTCGACATCGTACTGGAGACCGCACGTCGGGCCAAAAGCCGCGTGCGCGGACTCGTGTGGGTGGATCAATACAACCAACTCTCCAGGTTCATGTCTGAGGCACGTGTGCAGGAAAGGGTCGCGCCGTTCCGCACGAGCTTCGCCAGGACGACGCGCACTTTCGTGCAGGGCATGTTCTCGCGAACCTCCGATGCTGACCTCATCGAACGCGTTGCCACCCAAATGGCATCCGCGCGCGAATCCATCGCGCTCGCCACCCTGGAAGCAACCTGGAACCACGGACGCGCGGTTCCGGAACTCTTGGCGGAGGTATGTCTCCCGATCGTCTCCATCAATGCTGCGGAGCCATTCATCGACATGGACTCGATGAACCAACACGGTGTTCATGTCATGCCCATGCAGGGCGTCGGACACTTTCCCATGCTAGAGAAGCCGGCAGAGTTCAACGCATGCCTTGCAAGAGCGGTCGAACTCATCTGCCACGGCCGAAGTGACGCCTAACCCCTCCATCGAGCGGACGTTCCAAAGGCCGCTTCGCGCCCTTTGGCCCGCCGCTCATGTCGATCGTTAGCCGTCATTTGGAAGGATCGCGGTGAACTCTAGACTGGCGCTCAGCATTCTGATCGCTCTCCCTGGAGTTGCGTACGCCACGGGAGGTGGTAACTACTACGGCGCGGTCTTTGGAGTGATTCTCTTCGGTGCGCTATTCGCCTTTGTAGCGGGCCTTGTGGCCGGTTATGCACCGGCGAAGACACGCGGTGGACGCCTTGCCCTTATTTTGGGCGGACTTGTAGCTTGCCCTGTCCTTACGTGGTTGTTGTTCGGCGGCCCAATCTGGCAGGCCACAATACTCATAGTTCCTGTGCCGTTCGTGCTCGCGTACAAACTAGGCAAAGCCTCTAGGGAGATGCCATGACTACGCCTAACAACCCGCGAGAAATGATCACCAACCGTCATCAAGTTCCAAGTTGATTAATCGGCAGAGGCCATAAATGATCAAGCTCACCATCCCTGGTTTTGGGCCCCTCGAGATACGTCGGGTCGTGACCGATTACACCGGGACGCACTCATTCCAAGGCGTGGTGAGAAAGAGCGTTAGAACACGCCTCGCGCGACTCAGCAAGCTGGTCGAGATACACGTCCTCACCATAGACACGTTCGGTACCGTGCGTCGTGAACTTGCGCGACTACCGGTCGAGCTGCACTTCCTAAACAAGGAGAGACGTAACGACAAGGAGAAGCAGCGGTTCGTCCTGGACTATGAGCCGAAGCACGTGGCAGCATTCGGCAATGGAACAATAGACCGGCTGATCCTGAAAACCGTGCGCGATGCGGGAGGCCTCGCAGTGGCCGTCGACAATGGCGAAGGGTGCGCCCTTGATGCAATCCGCAACGCCAACATTCTCGTTCATGGTTCTGAGCAAGCACTGGACCTGCTGCTTGAGCCGAACAGCTGTAAGGCGACGCTTCGTTTCTGACATGGGCGGCCGAGATGTTGCATCGACCTTTGAAGCGTTATGGAGCGTGGACAGAGCATGACATTGCTGCCCAACAACATGTTGGAGCCGTCCAATGATGCGCGCTACCGCGGCACCGTCGTCATGGCCGGCCGCTCACCAAGATCGTTAGACGGCAAGCGCATCAATGAGCGCTGAGCAAAAGCAAGCAGCCGCGCGGTTCGGGGCTCTTTATGTTCCCCCCGGGAACACCGAGAGAGTTGGGATTGCGCTGGCCACATTGTCGAAGGTGCCGCTCAACGCCCTGCGCCATCCGCCCGAGAATGGAACCTGTGAGAGTGCTTCTGGCGCCCGGTTACGAGGACGTGTGGTTCGATGAAAAGCTACTCGCCGTCTAACTACGAGTTGCAGCGTACGGTGGGGCATCGAGGCCGCACCGTGCGCGCAACAGATGGCGCGCGCGGGCCGGTGCGGAAATGCATCGTGGCCCGCCGCTGAATGAGGCGCTAGGCAGCATTCATGAGCTCCGGGGCGCATTGGATGGCGGCTTTCGGCGGCTATTTCGCAGGCGTGTATCTTTTCAACGCAATGGCCCGCTGGATTGCGACCGTCTGGGAAGTAGCGCGCTCGCAACGCGAAGATGGTTCGCGTCGCTTCTCTCCAAGCATGGCGGCGAGTGTCAGCGTCTTCTCATCGGGGCCGTGGACTCTCGTGGTGGTTGCAACCGTCACGTACTACTTGCGCGAGGAGCCGTGGTGGCCGTGGTTCATCGGGGGCGTTGTCGCCGGGGTCGGCATGCTCGTACTGCTTGCGGCATCGATGTTTCGGCGGATGAAGGAAATGAAAGGCAAGAATGCTGCCTAGCAACACGCTGCAGCGGACCAGCGGATGTCGTGTCAGACAGCGCGCACCATGAATTGGCCGTCCATCGAAGAGCTTTCAAAACGAGCGCCGCTTCCGGAGGGTTACCGCTACGAGTTGCTCGCCCGTCATGAGATACCGGAGCTCATTGCCGCAATTGAGGCTTGGTATCCGGGAATAGCGGTCGGAAATGCGAGTTGCCATCTGAGAGAAGACTTCTACACCAGCAAGGTTTTCTTGAGAGGTGAGGTCGAGCGCGATTTCATCATCATCTTGTTCAAGCGTGGCGATGAGTTGGTTGGCCTGTTCTCCGCCGAACTTGATCGCGATAGTGAGGTGCTGTACGGCAGGATCGCGGTCATCGCGCCCGACTACCGTGGGGAGCACCTAAGCAGAAACTGCCTCTTGCTGGAAGAAGCGATTGGGCGCGCCATGGGGCTGGGAATGATTTATGGGCTGGCCACCCTGCGATACCCGCAAATGCAGGCAACCTTTGAACGCCTGGGATGGCACTTGATTGGCATCATTCCCGGGTTCGATCAGGAAATCGTCGCGCCTGGTGTTGTGAAGCGCGTGTTCGAAGCGGTGTATGCGAAAGTCCTGACCGGCGAAGACGAGCTATTGCTTCCGCGCGCCAAGGACATGATCCCTGCGGTAAGGGCACTCTTCGATCTGTTGTATCCAGGCCGTTGTATCGATCCCTAGTCACGACGGTAGTGACGTTACCTTGGAGTTGTGCGATGTCTAACCACGCGTTGGAGCGAATCGTGAGGCATCGTGGGCCGCGTCCGGCCGCGGCACGATCATCGTGGCCGATCGCTCAACTCGGTCGTTAGGCATTCCAAGCAGCACATGATCGTCATCCACGCCTACAAAGCCACTTGGCCCGCAGAGTTTGATGCGATCAGGGACCACCTGGCCAGCGTACTCGGAGAACGTGCGAAGGACATTGCCCACATTGGTTCAACAGCCGTGCCAGAGCTGGGTGCCAAGGACGTCATCGACATCCAGATTGGTGTAGAGAGTCTGGACTCAGCCATAGCATCGGAGCTCACTGCCGCCGGGTACGAGTTTGCGGCAGAGCACAGCAGCGATCACGTACCGGAGGGAGCTACGGGCTCTGCCCAAGACTGGAAGAAGCTGCACTTTCGCGGCCAATCCGGCCTTCGACCGTGCCATATCCACGTCCGCGTTCAAGGTAGCCCGAACTACAGATACGCGCTGCTCTTCCGCGACTATCTGCGCGCCCACCCAGAGACGCGAATGACCATCGAGGTCATCAAGCGCGAGCTTTCGAGACTTCACGGCAACGACGCCGACGCGTACTACGCGATCAAGGATCCCGTCTACGATCTCATCTGGCAAGCCGCCAACGAGTGGGCGCTAAATTCAGGTTGGCATCACGAGAGCGCGCCGGTTGACTCAGCGTTAGACAGCACTGACATGACCATGGCCACTTCAATCAAGGGCGTTCTCCTCGTTGAGGGCGGAGTCGTCCTTGTCAAGAATCCGCGAAACGAGTGGGAGCTTCCCGGTGGTCGCATCGAGCCTGGAGAATCGCCCGAAGCCACCTTGGCGCGCGAATTCGACGAAGAGCTATCGGTCCAGGTGCAAGTGGGTGCCCCCATCGACTCATACATCTTTGAGGTCATACCCACGCGGCACGTTCGCATCGTGACTTACGGCTGCACTCTCGCCGGCGCCTTCACGCCACGGATCAGCGACGAACACTCGGAGTATTGCGTGTGCCCTATCAACGAGCTGGGAGGGTTGAATCTGCCCGTCGGTTACCGACAATCAATCGAGCGGTGGAACACTGCTGAGATCGTTAGAGGTCCATGAAAACCGTAGTCGCTCTGCCAATAGCTGTAGCAATTGCGATTGCCGGTGGCTGCGCGGCGGAGGAACGATGCACGGGAACCGACACCAGGTACTTTAACCAGGCCCTGTCGCGTCAACTAACCAAGGATGGCGTACCGCACGTGGTGAAGTCTCCGGACCTGGTGTGCTTCCCCGCCACTGAGGCCGCGCGCGTGGAGGCTATCTACCGTCGAGTCAACGACTACTTCCGTGACGTAGCCACGTTGCTCAAGGATTCCTGCGAAGAACGTGCCTTCGTTGAGTGGGCAGAAGCACAAAGGCTGATCTACGATGTCTCGGACGTGAAGAACGCTGACGGAAGCTCAGGCGGACGCATGTTCTTCTTGCGGTCCATGTCGCCGGAGGAGGTACTGGTCAATCGAAATCGCCTTATGAATGAGGCGCCGCGCGGGCAACGGTGCAAGGCATGACCTCTAACAACGCGCTGCAGCGGACTGGCGGTCATCGCTATCGCCCCGTGCTCGCCAAGGGATGGCGCGCTCGCCGGGGCGGAATGGGCATCGTGCCTGCCGCTGAGCCAGATCGTTAGCCATCTGAATGGGCTACGAGGTACACATCACGCGGCGCACCGACTGGTCGGCTGAGACCGGTCCCGCGATCTCCGAGCAGGAGTGGCTCGCCCATGTCGGTGCGGACGCTGAACTACGTGCCCTGAGTTGGCACCGAGGCAATGTCGACGCGAAGAATCCCGAGCAGCGTCTGGTTGCCAGGATGGTTACGGTTGCGGCGGCACTTGGCGCCACGGTTCAGGGCGACGATGGCGAGTCATACGATGCCTCGGGTCAGGCCGTCCTGGCGCCGCAACCTGGCATCCTGTCGCGAGTTTCCAGCTGGGTCGCTAATCGCCTGTCATCGGGAGCAACGCCGGTGGATGCAGCGTCGCTTCCTTTCAAGGTTGGTGACCGCGTGCGTGACGCCTGGGGGAACGTAGGTAGCGTCACGGAAATCGACGTTCGGGCAGAACGCGGCCTCGGACGCATCGCCGTCAGGTTCGATGATGGTCGCCTCTCGAGTGCTGCCGCCGTCGCACATGGCTTGGAGCGGGCAGATGGCTAACTACAAGGTGGAACGGACCGTGGCCCATCGCGGGCCTCATCACTTAAGCGCAGTGGACTGAAAGGGCACCTTCTTGATCTCCAGGCACTGGCGCGGTCTTGCGCGTCCCGATCGTGTGGCGGAATACGAGCAGTACCTCCGCGGCGAGACTTTCCCGGCGCTGAAGCAGATCCCGGGGTTTGTCGACGCATCGATCCACACACGCCGCCTCGAAAGGGGCGTGGAATTCGTGGTCATTTCGCGGTGGACGTCCCGGGAAGCAATCGCCAAATTCGCGGGCGTTGACGTTGAGGCGGCCGTTGTCCCGGCGAAGGTGCAGTCGATGATGGTCGAATATGACCAGAGAGCTCGACACTATGAAGTGGCAGACGGTGATGGCTAACAAATCACTGGAGTCGGACCGGAGCTCATCGTGGCCGCGCCGTGCTCGCAAGGACTGCGTGCTCTCCGGGTTGGAAGGGCAGGCGAGCGGCTCGTCGCGTATCTCGAACGGAGGACACCATGGGGCTCTTGACCTTCAGTATCAACGTCACCCTGGACGGCTGCGTCGACCACCAGGAAGGAATCGCCGACGACGAGACACACGCGTTCTTCACCCGCCTCATGGACGAGGGTGGGGCGATGCTGTGGGGCCGCGTCACCTACGAGATGATGGAGAGCTACTGGCCAGCGGTCGCCCGCGGCGACGCGGAGGCACCGCCGGCGATGCGTGAGTGGGCGGAAAAGCTGGAGGCCAAGCCGAAGTACGTGGTGTCGTCGACGCGAAAGGACTTCCCGTGGACCAACAGCCACTACATCGCCGGCGATCTGCGCGCGGGCGTACAAAACCTCAAGGACGCGACCCCAGACGGCGTACTCCTCGGCAGCGGCAAGCTCGCGACCGAGTTGGACCGCCTGGATCTGATCGACGAGTACAAATTTCTTGTCCATCCCAGGATCGCCGGCCACGGCCCGACCCTGTACGAGAGCGGGCTGCCCAGCACGCGAAGGCTCGAGTTGATCTCGGCGAAGCCGCTCCGAAGCGGCGCGGTTGCCATGCACTACCGGCGCGCGCGCTGACTCGGAGGTAGGCGGCATCGTGAGCGCCGTGCCCTTTAGCATCGCGAGCAACTGGGACGAACATCCGGAGTTGTGCGTTTCGGTTGGGTGGAGAGCTGCTTCCGGGCGCGTTCCTATCGTGCTCGAGGCTGCCGTCTGGCGTCGAGGTAATACACTTCGACGATTGGCCGGAATTCTGGCATCGCCCCGTGGAGGTCGGTCATGGGCTTTGAGTTGGACGCCTTCCTCGGAAAGACGTCCGAGTTGCTGACCTGGAGTGGCCAGCTGCCCTCCGCAGTGGTGTGTGAGCTCGGCGGCGACCTGGCCATGGTGCCCGTGACCGGCAAGTTGCACGGAGAACTTCGCGCGCGCCTGGGGGTGGAAGAGGCCAACCGCCTCGACGCTTCGCGCCCGAGGACCCACCCGTCGCCAAGCTACGAAGAAGCGGTGCTCCGCTGGGGCGCGGAAGCGTCGGCCGCGACGCTCGTCGCGTTCGTGAGCGTCGGTGAATTCGGTAACCAGAGCCATGAGGAGGCCACGTTGTGGTCGAGCGGACGAAAGATTCTGTTTCGGGTTGGCCTCAAGGCCGTGCTCTCCCACTTTCGCGATCAGGGCCACCTCGACTTGGGCGGTCGGCCGATCGACACGGAGCTGGAGCGATACCGCGGCCAGGACGCTGCGGAAAAGTGGGCCGCAGCAAGGTCGCTCGGCATTGATCGGGTGCCGTGAGAGCGGATGTTAGGTGTCACCAAATGAGCGGCGACGAGTTTTGGAGAGAGGCAATCCGCCGTCGCAACCTTTTTTTGGCGACTTGGGTGGGATGGTTGATCGCTGGTCCCATCCTCTGGGGGCTTTACGCGAGACTGCTTCCGGGTTATCCCCCAATGGCGAGCGGCGCGGCGGCGCTCGTTACATGGGGTGCGTTCTGGTTTTGGACATACTTTCGCTTTCTCCGGCTCGACTGTTTCAAGTGCGGCGAGGAAGCGCTCGATAGCCCCTACGTTCTTGCGCGTCACATGAAGTGTCGCAAGTGTGGAGTGAAATTTGGTGACACCTAACCGAAGATTCGCGGGAGTGATGTCCAACCAAATGAGAATCGCCCGGTCGCTGTTCTTCGCAATCGCGCTTGCCGGTTGCGTCACCGAACTGAAGGGACCCCCGCGGGGATATCCAGTTGAGCTGAGGGGTCTCGGCGATTCCCCCGCCTACCCGATGAAGGTTGCGGGGTTCGAACGGGGTGCAATCCTTGCGTACGAGCCCGGCATGAAACATCTTTCTACGGCATACGACCTGCGGACGCCCGAAGCACAAATCGCCTCGACGATCTACCTGGTGCCGCTGGAGAGCTCGGCGAGCCCCATATCGGCACAGCTCGGTCGCGAAAAGGCGGCCATTGAGCAATATCACCCTGGCGCGGTGCTATTGGAGGAAATGGAAGTCGAGATCTCGAAGAGCGGCGTTACGTACAAAGGGCTGAAGGCGGCCTACGCGCTCGATGGTGAGTTCATGAACCGGCGACAGCGCCTCTATTCCGAAGTCATGCTCTGGATACACAAGGATCGATACGTCAAGTTTCGGAGCACGGCACCGATGGCCCAAAGAGAGATGGCGGTTCTAAAGAATCGGGAGCTGCTGAATGCAGTCAACTGGGCGTTCTAGATCTGGAGGCGCGTTGGTGCACGGAAATTAAACCGCCGGTCAACGCGAACGTTAGCTGGCCTGCGAGACGTCATACGGGCGCATGCGTCGCTCAGCCCCCTTGCGTTCCGCCCATCCGCGTGGTAAATACTGAACCGAATGGTGCAGTATACTCAAGCTCGCTTCGATGCCTCGTTCGCCGCGCTCTCGGACGTCACCCGACGTGGCGTCCTGGAGCAGCTCGGGCGTGCAGACGCTTCGATCACGGAGCTTGCCGGGAAATTCCACATGACCCTCACGGGCATGAAGAAACATGTCGCCGTCCTGGAGCAGGCGGGGCTCGTTACCACGGAGAAGGTCGGGCGCGTTCGGACCTGCAGGCTCGGCCTGCACAGATTGGAGGAAGAGACGGCATGGATGGAGAGGTACCGCCAGCTCTGGGACGCACGCTTCGAAGACCTGGACAAAGTTGTCGAAGAACTGAAACGGAAGGAGAAGGTCGATGGACGCAAGAAGAGAAAGTGAGCCCACACCCATGAAGAACCGCACGACCGTGGAACGGAAGTCCGAGCGTGAGCTCGTCGTCACGCGAATTTTCAACGCTCCGGCGCGCATCGTGTTCGAGGCGTGGACCAAGCCCGAGCTGTTCAAGCAGTGGTGGGTACCGAAGTCGATGGGCATGTTCCTGCGTTCCTGCGAGATGGATGTTCGTGTCGGGGGCAGGTACCGTTTGGTGTTCGGCCACGATGCCTCAAACCCTGGCGAGTTTTTCGGTAGGTATATCGA
>Ga0207428_10002249_pt1 | contig 19387 bp, 20 predicted proteins | sample RhiMethybrSRZTD1_FD_187600 | JGI IMG/M metagenome (GOLD analysis project Ga0207428, IMG submission 187600) | Populus rhizosphere microbial communities from Tennessee, USA - Rhizosphere MetaG P. TD hybrid SRZTD1 (SPAdes) (version 3) | ecosystem: Host-associated > Plants > Roots > Rhizosphere >...
ATTCAGGTGGGCTGGATACTTCCGTGATCGTGCCGTGGCTCAAAGAGAACTACGGTTGCGAAGTTGTTTGTTTCTGTGCTGACGTAGGTCAGGGCGACGAGGATCTGGCGGGGCTGGAACAGAAGGCACTCAAGAGTGGCGCGTACGCGTATATGCCAAAACCTGTGGATCGTGACTATTTTCTCGCCTGGGTCCAGCGTGCTATTCACCTGTCCCAATTGAATCGACAGATTCAAGAACAGATCGCCTTGGAGAGACAGCGATCTCAGGAATTGGCCCAGGTCGTGCTTGCCTTACGAGACAGCGAGAGGCGCTTTCTCTATTGGTCGAAGTGAGCTTTGAAGCCGTTGCAGTGTCGGATCACGGCCGTATCATTGAAGTCAATTCGAACTTCAGCAAGCTGTTTGGATATGATGATCTGGAGCTTAAGACGATGAGAGTGACAGACTTTCATCCTCCGGAAGCACGCGACCTTGTCGAGTGTATGAATTTAAGCGAGCAAACACTGTATGAAGCCATCTGCTTGAGGAAAGACGGATCAAGATTTGCCGCGGAGATTCATGGAAGGGCGATGCCCTATGTCGGTCGTCACCTACGAGTGACCGCCATTCGCGATATTTCCCTCTCACCAGCAGCGGTAAACTCATCACGTTAGCTTGGTGACGTTGGCCACGTGAAACACCAACTTACTCACAAACGGGCCCCTCAGGCCAATGCTAACAACTCTTCCTTGCTCGTATAATCCCCGGGAGAGGGAGCGTAACATCCACAGAAGGCCTGCCATCAGTCAGAACTCCCGCCCCGTTAGCGTGGGATGAAAGGAACACCATGCGATACGTATTGATCAGTTCACTGCTCATCATTGGGTTTTTGTTGAATGCCGGATGTGGAAGCACCGTCCAGCCTGGCCAACGCGGCTTGCGCTGGTATCCATTGACTGGAGGACTTTCCACCGAACCCTTGACCAACGGATTTTACTGGCGCGCGCCCTGGAACGATGTCTACGTCTATGACGTGAAATGGCAAAGCTACACGGAAAACGTCGACGCGTTAAGCGCCGACGATCTCCAAGTCCTGATTAAAGCCGTCGTGATTCTGCGGCCCGTGGCCGAGGAGATTCATTTCCTGGCCCAGGAAGTGGGAGCCGATTTTTATGCACGCATGGTTCGGCCCGAGTTCATGGCCGCCGTGCGAAGTGTCGTCTCCGGATACCCCATGGTGACCGTGCCCGAAAAGAGCGTGGAGATTGCCAATAAGATTCAAGCCGTCGTCGTCGAGAAACTGAAGGGCCGGCATCTGGAAATCCAAAGTGTCGCGCTGGCCGATATCGATTTTCCGCAGATCGTCTTAAGTGCCATTGAACAAAAGCAGGCGAAAGAGCAGCAAAAGGAGCAGAAGGAATTTGAACTAATCATCGCCGAGAAGGACGCGGAGATTGCACGTCGCCGCGCGCGAGGGGAAGGCGATGCGATCCGAATTCGCTCAGAGGGTGAGGCTCAGGGCCTGCAGATTCGCGCGGAGGGCCAAGCACGAGCGCAGGAAAAAATCACCAAGACCCTTACGCCGGAATATCTTCGCTACAAACTGTATGACAGCCCTAACTCCAAAGTCATTCTATTGCCGGACCAGGCGCGCTTTCCTGTATTGATCAATCCCGGCCAGGATGAGCCTCGAAGGCCCACGCATGAACAACTTGAACAACGGCCATCTCTACTTGAAGATATTCAGCCATCCACAACGCGGTGAGAGCATGATCCTTCTCGTTAGGCCGCGTGCCGTGCCGCTATCCTGCCACCGCGGTCATTCCTTTCAACCGCTCCGTTGGCCAATACGAACACTTCCGTACCACCGCTCTCATATGGATCTGAGGCGCAGCACACCGCTGTTCCAACAAAGTAAGCGATCAACGATGCAACAAAGATATGGAAGGAAGTGGGTAGAACAAACAGCAAGCTCAGGCTGAGGCCGGCCCACACACACAGTCGAACCACGTCGACCTGCTTTTGAGGATCAGGGAGTTCAGGCTGAAGACAGATGGATGAGGGATTTTGAGGAGAGACGATTCTGAGCGAAGAAAACATGATGGCCTCCTTAAAAGCGGAGCGCCACCAACCCAGAATCTAAAGCCGCGCTTCCTTCGGTAACCAGGCTATCAGGAATCCTCCTGACCCTTGGCTTTGCGTCCCCACCTCACAGTGGGTTTGCCGTTATCGGGAAGGTGCTTCCGCTATATTCAACATAGCCGCTCGTATGCTGGCCGTCAAAGAGGCAGTCTGACCCATGAACAATACAGTCCATTACATTTCATTGTTGTAACGCGTTTGAAATGGTTGCCTATAGTTTCGAATTAAAATCGGCCGGCACGGTCTACAGTTGAAGACCAACTGACCCAAGCAAAGGCTAAAAACTTTTCAACAGATAAGCGAGAGATGGTGGATGGTCGGGGCGAGAGGATTTGAACCTCCGACATCCTGCTCCCAAAGCAGGCGCGCTACCGAGCTGCGCTACGCCCCGATATGTTTTTCAAAGGTTTGTATTGTGCCCTACTGTCCCCCTATTGGCAAGTGTCATTACGGTGTCAGCGCCCCGCATCAGCACCCGCTCTGCCCTTCAAGCCTTACCATGTTCTCCGCCTGAAGTGTCGGTTGCTTTATGCGTACGACCCTTACCACCTTCGCCCAGGATGGCGCCTAGCGTGTATTTCCGGAACGTGGTTTCGACCTGAATGGACTTATCTCGCTTCATGTACATGCGGCAGGCAGCGGTAAACCGTCGTTCTTTGTCTTCGTCTGATACAATGCAAGCTGCGCCGCCGCGTCCCTTAAATCGTCGGCCGATATTTGGTTATATCGACGGTGCATCTGTTCCGACCTATGCCAGACGATCTTCATTGCCGTCATCGTATCACCCCGGCTCGGCGAAGGTTCGTGCTCGCCGTGTGGCGCGAGTCGTGAATGCGTTGCCCCGTCTTTCCTGTCGCCTCAATACCTGCGCGACGACAGGCCGTAAGGTAGGCTGTACGTGGGTTTCCCCAAGGCTTTCCTTTGTACAGGAAGACCTGTTGTGTATCAAGACGGCGTTCTTGCTATAGAGCCGTGAAGACATCGTGCGCGTCATCGGTCATAGCATTAGACACTAGACATACTGAATCCATTTGGCAGAAGGTCAAAAAATTGTTTCGTGAGGCTGAAATGTCTTAGAGAAGCCGAACGGAGTGGATGTCACTGCCACATTGGATCTGCCAACCGAAAATTGAGGTCTTGCTAAAGACCTAGACTAGACCGCGTTTCTTATGAAGCAGGCCTAAGATCCCAGGTCATGCTGAAGGATCTCGACAGGCGGTTGCCTCGATTTGTCTTTGATTTTTTTGTACTGCCGGCTTAGTCGCCCACCCTCTCTATGGAATATACGGATTGCTGATCATTGATTGTTGGGGCATGATGAATGTGGCTCGCCTCAAGCGGATCACGACCATCGCGGACGGGTCCATAGTTCTTGGACGAGAGCCACCGCCCTCTTGCAGTGCTGTTCTCCGTCTGACAGGCAATAGCTAGCCACGATGGGACGTAATGGATGTCCCCTTTTAACACCTCTTATACTCCTTAGCCGGTGGGTTGCTCAGTATTTGCCAACTTGACATGAACCTTCTGCATCAATCCCACAGAGACCGAGATCCGGTCTTTGCCGCACAGGTTGAGCTGCTCTATCGCGCGGCGCCCGAAGCCTTTTTGGTCACGGTCGTGAACGCGCTTCTCTTGACGTATGTACAACGAGACATCGTGGCATCGACGGTCCTGATTACGTGGCTGATATACATGCTTACGGTGACTGCAGCACGGACCGTCTTGGTCTGGAGCTATTGGCATGCAGCCGCGCGCGCGTTCGCACTTCACTGGTGGAACGGCTTGTATGTGCTCGGAAGTCTGTGCGCCGGAATCGGATGGGGGGCTGTCGGCATTGTCCTTTATCCTCCCGATGCCATGGCCCATCAGGTCTTACTCGCCTTTGTCCTCGGGGGCATGGCGGCTGGAGCGGTCGCGGTCTTGTCGTCCCGACTGGAAGCGTTCATGGCGTTTACGCTTCCCGCAATCCTGCCCCTTACCATCCGTCTGCTCATCCAAGATGATGAGATCCATCTGACACTGGGCGTCATGTGCGTCGTGTATGTGTTGGCGTTGATAGTCACCGCTCGTCGATTGCATCAAACGACAAGATCGTCTTTGGAACTTCGCACGGCTAATGCAGACCTTGTCGCCCATCTGACGACTTCCAAGGAGCAGACCGAGCATCTCAACGACGAGCTGAAGCAGGAGATTCATCACCGGCAGACGATTGAAGTCTCGCTTCAGGACCGCACGCAAGCGCTGCGAGCCTTGGCGTCGCAGCTACGCAAGACAGAACAGCGCACGCGGCAACGTGTGGCCGCCCAACTGCACGATGAACTCGCTCAAGGGTTGGCGCTCTGTAAACTGAAACTCGCAACGTTGCTACAGAAGCACCCACACCTTGCCTCCTCCGTCCCCTTCGCGCACGTGCAAGAAACGCTCGACGAGGTTCTGTCGGCCACGCGACATGTCATGTCTGATCTGCGGCCCGCGTTCATGGGGGATACTCGAGATGTGGCGGCGGCCGTGCAGTGGGCCGTCAAAAAAGTGCAACGACATGGTTTACAAGTTATCGTCCGGGATGACGGGATCTCTCCCCATCTCGACGAGGACATCCTTACGGTCACGTACCTAGCCGTACACGAGTTGCTGTTCAATGTGCTCAAGCATGCGCATTCTCCACTTGCCAGTGTCACGATCACGTGTCGGGCGTCTTCCTTGCGGATCATCGTGAGGGACTGGGGCATTGGCTTTTTAGTGCCGGCCACGCCTCTGCCGAGGCACGACGGTGGGTTTGGATTATTCAATCTCTCGGAGCAAATGGACTCAATTGGGGGACACCTAAAACTCGTCTCGGTGCGGCAGAAGGGCACATTGGCATGTCTGCGTATCCCGCTCACTGCCATCACGGCACTTCCAGTGGCCCCGCGTCACTCGGTACCTGTCGCCTCAGCAATCTCTCTAACGGAGCAGGCCGCCGTTCCAGGCCGTCGAATCCGCATTGTCCTGGCTGATGACCATCAGATGTTTCGGGAAGGCCTCAGAAGTCTGCTCAACAATGAGAATGACTTTGAGATTGTGGCGGAGGCCGAGGATGGCGAGCAAGCCGTCAAGATGGCCCAGGCGCTGAACCCTGATGTCCTGATAATGGACGTCAACATGCCCGCCATGAATGGCGTCGCCGCGACGCGGCAGATTGCAATGGAGCAGCCGGGAACAAAGGTAATCGGCTTATCCTTTCAGACTGAGGAGTCGATGGCACACCTCATGGTGGAAGCCGGTGCGGCGGCCTATCTCTCGAAAGTGGATGCGACCGGAACACTGGCCCGCACTATCCGGACACTCGGCGGTGCTCACACTATTGCGAGCGATAGATAGATTTCGTCAGTAGAATGCCTGCTCTACCTGTCGCGAATCGAAGGGGTTGTCCAGTCACTCTCAAGGCACGAAGGGACCGACGCGAACGGGACGGTTGTCAGAGACAACTAGTAATTGGGGTAGAGATTGGATGCCGACTCGTTCTCCGAGCGGCGCTTCATGGAGATAGGCGCGCTACTGCTGTGCCCCGACGTGTACCGACTTTTCCAACTGCTGCAAAATTCCTTTCGCCTTGGCAAAGGCTTTCGCGCGATGACTGATGCGATTTTTTTCCGAGTGACTCAGTTCTGCCAATGTCTTTCCGAGCTCGGATACAAAGAAGACCGGATCGTACCCGAATCCCGACGTTCCGACAGCCCGCTCGGCGATCAGACCATTCAACACACCTTCCACGGTCTCCACTTGATCGGTCCTGGGTCTGGCAATGGCAACAACCGTCACAAAACGCGCACCCCGCTCTTGCAATGGAACGCCTTGAAGTTCGCGGAGTAATTTTTTCCAATTATCCTCATAGGTCAGGTTCGGTCCCGCATATCGAGCGGCATAGACGCCTGGACGCCCGCCCAATGCGTTGACCTCCAGCCCGGTGTCATCAGCGACTGCGACGAGCCCCGTGTAATCCGCAATGGTCCTGGCTTTTTTGATTGCATTGGCTTCGCACGTCTCTCCGTCCTCGATCACATCGGGAGCCTGTGGAAATTCGGCTAACGTCCGTACGGTCATTCCAAGGTCGTTCAACAGGTCGGCCATTTCGGCGCGTTTGTCGGCATTATGCGTTGCAAGGACGATTTCTTTGATCATCATGAACTACGATCGTTCATTCAAGTTCGCCGATCAAGTCCTTCTGCATGGCGACGAGCTCTTGAATGCCCTTCCAACCGAATCCTAAAAATTCATCCAGATCTTTTTTGTCGAACGGCTTTTGCTCGGCGGTTCCTTGAACCTCGACGTAGCGGCCACGACCGGTCATCACCAGGTTCATATCGACCTCGGCCGATGAGTCTTCGGTATATGCAAGATCGACCATGACGTCGCCACCGACTTTACCGACACTGATGGCCGCCAGATAATCCAAGAGCGGGCGTTTCTTGATCAAATTTCTACGTTTCAGCACGGCCAAGGCATCGGCTAATGCAACGAAGGCGCCCGTGATCGAGGCCGTTCTCGTCCCGCCGTCGGCTTGAATCACATCGCAATCGATCCAAATCGTGCGCTCCCCCATGCCCGTCGTATCCATGATCGCGCGCAATGCGCGTCCCACGAGCCGTTGAATCTCCAAAGTGCGGCCGCCTTGCTTGCCCTTGACGGCTTCGCGAGGGGTGCGGTCATGCGTCGCTCTCGGCAGCATGGCATATTCGGCAGTTACCCATCCCCGCCCCTTGTCCCGCAGAAATGGTGGGACCTTCTCTTCCACGGATGCCGTACAAATGACTTTCGTACCGCCCATCTCGATGAGCACGGACCCTTCGGCATGAGTTATAAAATCTCTCGTGATCTTGACGGGACGTATTTGGTCCCGTTGCCGTCCGTCGATACGCGAAGCTGTCGATACAGAGTTCATGCAATGTTTCCCTTGATGAAATAAACATCGAATTATAGAGAAGGGGGGTGAAAAGATCAATTCAGCGCCGATGCTGTTCGAGTGGTTTCTCCTATGAGTCAGACATCCTGCGACGCTTTCTCGACAGCGAAACACGCAGGATCAGCAGGCCGACGATCAAGACACCGATCACGCCTATGAGCAGATTTTCATGCAGGAAGACATATGGCATGGAACAAGACTACTCAGTCAATCTGCGTATTGCAATCACTTGAGAGACATCGTAGAACTAGCCGGCCCGAACGATGTTAACGTGACACGTAAGTTCACTCAGGAATTTGACAGAACATCGGAAATCGCCGATGCTTAGTATGTCCACCTTCCTTTTCTCGAGCTCGCATGGAACATATCCTCATCGTAGATGATGAGGCGCCGATCCAGCGCATGTTGGGTCGTCTCCTCGAACAATACGGCTATTCCTCCACGTTGGCTTCCAATGCAAAGGAAGCTCGCGTGGCGCTGGGCTCCAAAGAATTTGCATTGATCCTCTGCGACGTCAACATGCCCGGTGAATCCGGCCTCGAACTTGTCAAACACGTCCTTTCCGAGTACCCCCATACCGCTGCCGTCATGGTCACGGGGTTGGATAATCCCGAATTGGCCAGCGTGGCGCTGGAAATTGGCGCGTACGGCTACATTTTGAAGCCGTTTGAGTCGAACGAAATCCTCATCAACGTGGCCAACGCTCTGCGCCGACGCCGGTTGGAAATCGAAAATCGCGCGCATCGCGAACGGCTGGAATTGACCGTGCTCGAACGCACCTCGGCGTTACGGCAGGCGATCGACAGTCTCGAGCATGCGGAAAAAGAACTGCGCCTTTCGCGCGAGGAAACGATTCAGCGCCTCGCGATCGCCGCCGAATATCGCGACGGTGCGACCGCGCAACACATTCAACGGATGAGCCACTATTGCGCCCTACTGGCCCGCCGATATGGTTTGGAGCCTCAGCGTTGCGAGCTGATCCGTATCGCCAGTCCCATGCACGACATCGGAAAAATCGGTACCCCCGATCACATCCTCCTCAAGCCGGGCAAATTCACCCCTGAAGAGTTCAAGGCGATTGCGCTCCATCCGGAAATCGGCTATCGCATCCTCTCTGGCTCGGATGCAGATCTATTGAATCTCGCCGCGACCATTGCCTGGACACATCACGAAAAGTTTGACGGCAGCGGATATCCTCGCGGGCTCAAAGCAGACGCCATTCCTCTCGAAGGCCGCATCGCCTCCATCGCCGACACCTTCGATGCGCTCACCAGCAAACGGGTCTACAAACCCGCCTTCCCCTTCGAACAGGCGATCGACATCATGCACAAGCGCAGAGGGAAAGACTTTGACCCGGAATTGCTCGATACCTTCTTGGAAGGGATGGACGAAGTGCTGGCGATCAGAAGCCAATACGCCGATGTCTAAAGACGATCAATTGACAGTACACGGTGAAGCCGTTAGAGTAAGGAGCAGTCAATGCCGGTGAGTCCTCAGGTAGTCCTGCCAGGCACCGTCAGGTTTTCTCACTTACAGTAAGCACGATCAGCGGACCGACCGTTCGCAGACGATTGAACAGCGGAGGAGTAACGATGACAACGTCCGTCGAAAGCCGGAATTGGATTGCCTACATTGCGGAAGCGTCGATGTCGAACGGGGCCCTGCCCTCGTGGGAAGCCGCGGAATACTTTACGAACAATCTCTTCGGCGAATCGCCCAATGCGCGTCTCCATGAAGCTAAAGCGCCGTATGAAGCGATCTGGCAATTTCTTCATCGCGTGTATAGTCCGCTGGTCGAAGCCGCCACTCGCACAGTCGATATGCCGTCGGCCTCGATGATTCACGTCTTCACCGATATCAGCCTGATCGGCAATTCCGCCGTCTTGGTCGTCTACTTCCCGGGCAACAATCAGCCGCATCAATTGCTTTTGCTGGACGCGGTCAAGGCGTGGGCCCTACTCTTCCCGGACACAGCCGCTTTTAATGAGTGGGCCGAAGAACGTTACCGGTGGGTAGTGGATGCGCTGAAATCGGCGATCGTCAAAGCGGCGGCGACGACGGTCGAGACCGACTGCGCCGTTCCTGCAAAGGCTACCGTATAGTCGTTTCCGATAGGGCTTTCCGACCGTTCACGATCCTGAAGGCCCATTCTCGCTCTCGCCGCTCCCGGCCTCCGGCGGATCGTAATTCAAATTCGGCGACAGCCAACGCTCAATCGACTGCAGCGGCATGTCTTTCCGACGCTGATAATCGACGACCTGATCCCTACCGATTTTTCCCACCGCAAAATAGCGAGACGCGGGATGCGCGAAATAGAGCCCGCTGACGGAACTGGCTGGCAGCATCGCATAGCTTTCCGTCAGGGTGATCCCGGTATGCTGCTCGGCCTTGAGGAGATCGAAGAGCAGTCGCTTTTCCGTGTGATCCGGACACGCCGGATATCCCGGCGCCGGTCGGATGCCGCGATAGCGCTCTCGGATCAAATCCTCGCTGCTTAATTGTTCTTCCTTCCCGTATCCCCACTCATCTCGCACCTGTTTGTGCAGCCATTCGGCGCATGCTTCCGCCAGCCGATCGGCAAGCGCTTTGACCATAATGGAATTATAATCATCGTGATCTTTCTCAAATCGCGCACACAGCGTATCGACCCCGATCCCGGCTGTCACGGCGAACGCGCCCAGATGATCGTGGAGACCGGTCGATTTCGGCGCGACGTAATCCGCCAACGCCAGATGGTATTGGCCCTCGGGCTTTTCCCCTTGCTGTCGCAATGTGTGAAAGGTCGTCAAGACGGGCGTACGGGTCTCGTCTCGGTACAGCTCGATATCGTCTCCCACACTGTTCGCCGGATAGAATCCGTACACGCCCTTCGCGGTTAAGAGCTTCTGCTGCACGATTTCCGCGAGCAGTTTTTGCGCATCATCGAACAATTCCTTAGCCTTCGGCCCGACGGTTGTATCCTGAAAGATGGTGGGGTACCGACCGCGCAATTCCCATGTGTGAAAGAACGGCGTCCAATCGATAAAGGGCACTAGCTGCTCCAAGGGAATGTGATCAAGAGCGCGCATCCCCGTGAAGGCAGGCGTCGGAACATCTTCTGTGCGCCACTCAATCGGGGTACGGTTGGCTCGTGCCTGCTCGATCGGCACGAGTGATTTTGGCCCTCGATCGGCGTATGCTTTCCGCGCGCTTTCTTGTTCCGCTTTAGTTTTTTCGACAAACGCCTCTTTTTGATCGGGGCTGATCAGGCTGCCGACGACCCCGACGGCCCTCGACGCATCCAAGACATGCACGACACCGTGACGATAGGACGGCGCGATCTTCACGGCCGTATGCGCCTTACTCGTCGTCGCGCCGCCGATCAGCAGCGGCACCTGCGTGCCTTCACGTGTCATTTCCCGCGCCACGTGGACCATTTCGTCTAGCGATGGAGTAATCAACCCGCTCAATCCGATGATGTCCACTTTCTGTTCTCGCGCCACGGCAAGTATTTTTTCGCACGGGACCATCACGCCGAGATCGATGACCTGATAATTGTTGCACCCCAGCACCACGCCGACGATATTCTTGCCGATGTCGTGGACATCGCCTTTTACGGTAGCCAACAGGATTTTGCCTTGCGCCTGATGATTGCCGGACGCCTGCTTCTCGGCCTCCATAAACGGCAGCAGATAGGCCACGGCCTTTTTCATCACGCGCGCACTTTTCACGACCTGGGGCAAGAACATTTTGCCGGAACCGAACAGATCGCCGACAATGTCCATTCCGGCCATCAACGGCCCTTCGATGACGTGCAAAGGCTTCGGATATTTTTGGCGCGCCTCTTCCACATCCGGCTCAATATGATCAACGATCCCCTTGACCAGGGCGTGCGACAGCCGCTCTTCGACTGTGCCGTGCCGCCACGCGTCCAACTCCTCCACCGTCTTATCTTTTTGTTTGACGGAATCGGCGAAGGTCACTAACCGTTCGGTGGCATCCGGGCGCCGATTGAGGAGCACATCTTCGACCAGTTCCAAGAGATCTTTTGGAATTTCTTCATAGACGGCTAATTGCCCCGCATTGACGATGCCCATATCGAGCCCGGCCTTGATGGCGTGATACAGAAACGCCGAGTGCATCGCCTCCCGAACGACATTATTGCCGCGGAACGAAAATGAAATGTTACTGACGCCTCCGCTGACTTTGCACAGCGGCAGGTGAGCCTTGATCCAACGCGTCGCCTCGATAAAATCAACGGCGTAATTATTGTGTTCCTCGATCCCCGTCGCGACCGTCAAAATATTGGGATCGAAAATAATATCTTGCGGCGGGCAACCGACCGTCTCTGTCAGAATGCGATAGGCGCGCTGACAGATCTGTATTTTGCGCGCGAGCGAATCTGCCTGGCCCTGCTCATCAAACGCCATGACGACGACGGAAGCACCATATCGGCGGACTAATCGAGCGCGCTCGATAAAGGCCGCCTCGCCTTCCTTTAAACTGATCGAATTGACGATGGACTTACCCTGCACGCATTTCAAACCCGCTTCGATCACCGACCATTTGGAACTGTCGATCATGATCGGCACGCGCGCGATATCCGGCTCCGAGGCGATGAGATTCAAAAAGGTCACCATGGCCTTCTCCGAATCCAGCATGCCTTCGTCCATGTTGACATCGATGATCTGCGCCCCGCCATCGACCTGCTGCTTTGCGATCGCCAAGGCACTCTCTAAGTCACCACTTAAGATCAGCTTGGAAAACTTCGGGGAACCGGTCACGTTCGTGCGCTCGCCAATGTTTACGAAATTCGTTTCAGGCCGGAGCGTCAGCGCTTCCAGCCCGCTCAGGCGCGTGAAGGACTCCGGATGAGCGGGCTTTCTCGGCTTCAGGTCTCGCACGACATCGGCAATGGCCTTGATGTAAGCCGGGGTCGTCCCGCAACAACCGCCGACGACGTTCAGCCACCCGTTTTCGGCAAATTCGCGCAGGTCTCCGGCCATCATCTCGGGGGTTTCATCGAATCCGCCGAACGCATTCGGCAGCCCCGCGTTAGGGTAGCAACTCAAATAGACTGGGGCGATGCCGGACAGCTCCTCGATGTGCGGCCGCATTTCCTTCGCGCCAAGCGCACAGTTGATTCCGACACTGAGCAGCGGCATATGCGAAATGGAATTCCAATAGGCATCGACGGTCTGTCCGGACAGCGTCCGGTTGTTGCCGCGTTGCGTGATCGTGAACGAGACCATAACCGGCACTCGCCGTCCGATCCGCTCAAAATATTGATCGATTGCAAAGAGGGCGGCCTTGGAATTCAACGAATCGAAGACCGTTTCGACCAGCAGCACGTCGACGCCCCCGTCCATGAGACCGCGCGCCTGTTCCGTATAGGCGTCCACCAGTTGATCGTAGGTCACTCCACGGAAGGCCGGATTGTTCACATCCGGCGAAATCGACGCGGTACGGTTGGTGGGCCCCATGGCGCCTGCGACGAATCGACGGCGCGACGGATCTTTGGCCATGACACGCTCGACCGCCCGGCGCGCCACGGCAGCGCCCTCCATATTTAAGCGATACGCTTGATCCTCCAATTTGTAGTCGGCCATGGAGATGGAGGTGGAGTTAAAGGTATTGGTCTCGATCAAGTCCGCGCCGGCTTCTAAAAATTGCTCATGGATCTTTTGAATGAGATCGGGCTTGGTAATGCACAGCAGATCGTTGCATCCCTTCAAGTCGTGAGTATGCTGCAGGAACTCCGCTCCGCGATACCCGGCCTCGTCCAGGCGATAGCCCTGGATCATCGTGCCCATCGCGCCGTCGATGATGACGATACGCTCGCGCAGGAGTTCTTCGAATTGGCCGCCGTTACTCATTCAGTTCACTCATTACAGGGTTCCGTCACTATACTGGGTGACATAGTCGCCCGGCAAGGCGAGAGACCGGCCGATTCTTGACAAGGTCCTGACCCGCCGATAGGATGCCATAGAGGAGCCTCCCTTGACGCCACGCGCTGTCCTCAACTTGTGCATCACTTCCGTCTTATGCGCATTCCTCACGTCCACCGCCCCTTGCCCCGTTTTTGCGGAGGCCTATTTCGAAGATGGCTATTTAGGACTCACTCAATCTGAATTACGAGCCAAGCTTGGCGCCCCGCAATCGGTGCGTGACCGCAAATCGGCTCTGCGCGTCTTCAATTACTATTCGTTCAGCGATTGGGAACAGTACTATAAAAAACTCGTGGCGCCGCAGAACGGGGAAGACGTCTACAATTTTACACGTGACGGCTTCAATGTCCGCTACTCTTTTTCCTATGTCATCGATCCCAACGATTCCAGCGATAATCCGACCCTTCACGTGAGTCTTGCCGATATCGAATTCTCCCCTTCGGTCCCCATAGAAAAGATTCCCGCCCTCGTGCCGGAATTCCATCCCCCTAACGCGGCGACGTCACCGACGTTTCGCTCGAATATTTGGCTGCTCCTATTCAAAGGAACGCCCTCTGCCGATGCGAGAACCATCGTTCGCCAGCCGAATAAGGAATCATTGGAGTGGACCTTGGCGTTTCAAATGTTTTCTCTCCAAGGGTTGCCCGAATACTTGACGCTCCAAACCCCGATCGACCGCATGGAAGTCGGCGCGCAGAGCATGCAACTCGTGCGCGAACGCCAGCGGCTGACGCATGAGCCCACGCTGAATCCCTATTCACAAGAGTTCGCGCGACGACTCCCTCCGCCGTCCAAGATCAAAAAAGTGCCGGTTCCCCAGTACGCGGAATAGGAAGCTGCCAATCTGGATCACCCCTCCTCGTATCGAATGTCTCTCGAATCAGCCAGTAAGAGATATGGCTCGCCCCACTGATTCCCACTCTGGAGATCCCAATCTTCGGTAACCGAGGCAGGCTTGAGTCGGATGCCGCCGAGGCCGCCGAAGATCAAGTACGACAATCCCGCTCCCGAGTCTTCAACCCGCTGCGCCTGAGCAGGACAACACGGCTGCTCCGCATCGTCGGACCAGCCGGTCACCCAACACCACTCTCCTTGAGGATGGCGCTCGAAGCTTTTGATCTGCAGCACCCGCCGAGCCGGCCCTACTTCTTTGAATCGCGCACAGAGCGATTGTTCGCAATTGGGATTGCTTTCCACCTCGATAAACATCGGTCCCTCACTCGAACTTGACTCCGTTGAAGAGCGATTGTTAGACTTCTTTCCACCATGGCGACCCCGTTCTCAGCACCGAACTCATCCCTCGCGTCTTCGTCCCTCGCTGCGGCCCCCGATCCGGTGAGCGTAGAAACGCCGGCGGAGTCGAAGCCTTTCCTCTGCCGCCGTCCGGTTCGACTCACCATTTATGCGGGATTTGTCCTCTTGTTGATCGCGATGATCGCCTGGCGGTATGTGCCTGGCCTCTTGGACCCCACCTTTGAAAAGCACATTGCCCAGAAACGCGTGGTGGTCGGCATGACGCGGCAGCAAGTCATGCAGGCCTGGGGCGGTCCCTACTCCATGAATGTCAGCTATACCAAAGACGGACTGCGCCGAGAAGAATGGATCTATGAAGACTGGGTGAGTTCGTCAGACGTACGGCACCGGTATCTCTATTTTGAAGAAAACATTTTGCAGGGCGGATGGTACTATTCCGATCCCACCAAACAAACGCCGACGGCTCCGCCGAAATTCCACGGTGCCGATCCTTATAAAGAGATCGGGTCCTAACGGACCCGCCGCAGCGGGCGCACCTGCCCCCATTCCTCGTTGGCTTGTCCCGACCGATTGTTGATCAGCATTCGAATCAGCCGCTCCGCTCGGCGCGCATCCTCGTCATGCACCATGACCGCGCACGCGACCGAGGGCAGGCCTGGATACAAACTGCCGAAGTGCTCGTTCTGCACAAAATAGCGGATCGCGTTCGCATCGAGCAGACTGCGCACGAAGGCCAACTCCCCCTGATCGTGAGGTTCCAGTAATTTCACCATAGCGATATTACCGGCTTAGCGAGCCGTCCCGCTGCCGATCTGCGTCTCCAATTCATCCTGAAATCGGCGGATGTTCCGGGCGTTTTGACCGAAATCGCCGCGGCCCACCCGCGAGGCGGAGCGGACATCGACGACGGTCGCGCCTTCGCGATCGGTAAGCCGAATCGTGATGTCATCCACAAAGCGCCATAACCGGCTTCTGGCTTCCACGTGAATTTCACCCTTCGATTCATCATACCTGACAAGGGTCCATCGTGACAGCCGATTAATGGCATGCATTGCGGCATCAAACACTTCTCCCGTCGGCCGCTGGTACGTGCGAGGTTGTACATCGGGGTACTCCGGGGTCCGGCCCGTTTCGACGATATTGATCATCGGCCATGCCCGAAGCCCGACGACTCCCGCGCCGATTCCTCCGAGCACCAGCACACCGACGATCAATCCCATTCGCTTCATCCCTCGCCTTTCAGGCTATCCTAACGTCGGAGCCGATGAACGGTCGACGAGACGGCATAGCGTTAATCGAGAAGTGGTTTCTGTTTCCGAATGTAGCATGATCCAGAGGAATGATTGATTTTTAAGAAACCGGACTCTAGACTGCGCTCTGGGAAGTTCTGAGTATTGAGTTCTGAGTGCTGAGTAAAACGGGAGAGAAAGCGAAATCTATGTCTCTACTCAGCACTGAGCACTCAGCACTATTAGGGCGTTTCCGTGATCTGCACACGCCGTTCCTTGCCCGGACCGCCGGACACGGTGAGCACACGCTTCCATTCCCGCACTTGATAGATGGCCCAGGCGTTAGGTTGCCCTTTATACGATGCGTCGGGGTCCTGACCGGAGGCGTTTAAAAAAATCGGTTCCGTAAAGCCTTGGTCGAGGACATAGTCCAACAGGCAGTCGGTCGTAAAGCCCTTTCCGTGGAGTGAAATATCAGCCAGTAGATTTAAGATGTCGTCGGATTGTTGAATGGTAATTGGGTCCATGCGTACCTCGTACGAAATTGTAGCGATGGCACGGAACGGAAAGCAACTATGACGTTTCAATCGCAGCGCCGCTTCCAAGAACAGATTCTCCGAGTGATGGATCGAAAGCATCATTGGGCCTGGCCCTATTTCAGCAGCGACGCGCTGAGCAAGGCTCAGCTCAAGATCCACTTTCAGCAGGAATATGCCGTGTACGTCCGGGACTTTCCTGTCTTTCTCGCGCGCATTCATGGACAGAATCCACCAGCCGAAGCGCGGCGGATGCTGGCTGAAAATATCTATGAAGAAGATACGGGTGGTTTATCGCTTGGCCACGCGCATCCGGAATTGTTTATGAGCATGATGGAAGGCTTGGGTTATCAGAGAAAACACTTTGAGAAGATCGCGCTTCTTCCGGCGAGCCTCACCTACCGCCGCTGGCTGGATCGCGTCTCGATGAGCCGCGACTGGGTGATCGGCACAGCGGCCCTGACCATTTTCGTCGAGGGCAGCATCAAAGACCGGCAAGAAATGCAGCATCCTCCCAAGCCGAAGAGTAAAGGCGAGATCGAAGAGTACATTCAGCAACACCCGCTCGTCCAACATCACGGGCTGTCGCCCGATTGCATGGATTTGATTCGGGCGCATCAGATGGTGGAGTCGGGACACCGCCACGACGCTCATACGATGGTCCTCAAGTACGCAGTCACGTCAGCTCAGCAAAATGCCGTCCTGGCTTGCCTGAACAAATCACTGCGGCTCTGGCTGCGCTATCGCGATGCCGTCGCGCGCGCCTGCAAGTTGAATCCGGCCTAACTCGTCTCTTCTCATGTGCGGTCGCTTTCTCATACGGCCCCGATACTTTTCCAGGTTAATCGCCACAGTAGCAATGGCATCGATGCCTTTCATGGACATGGTGCATGCGGCGGAGATGATCCTGATTCCTCAGGGTGAGTTTTTCATGGGAAGCCCAGCTGACGGCGAGAGTTTTGACGATGAACGCCCACAACGCAAAGTCTTCGTCAGCGCATTTTGGATCGATCGTTATGAAGTCACGAATACGGACTATGAACGCTTCGTTCGGGAGAAAGGCCATCGCATTCCGGAAAACGACAACCCATCCGTGACGCTATGGGAGCACGGCGCTCCTCTTGCGGGTATTGCCGATCATCCGGTTGTTAACATCGGCTGGGACGACGCCGTGCAATACTGCCGATGGGCAGGTAAACGGTTGCCGACGGAAGCGGAGTGGGAAAAAGCCGCGCGCGGGACCGATGGACGGCGCTTTCCATGGGGCAATGAATGGAATCTAGAACTCGCCAACAGCGCCAGCTATTGGGCAGGCCGTACGGTTGAATTCAAAAGCGGATCAGACTGGGAAGCTTTCTGGATGAAAGGTGACGGCGCACGCATTTCAAAAGAGCGTGGAGTGAAAGGGGAAGTCCTCACCCTTCCCGTCGGAAGCTTTCCGGAAGGCGTGAGTCCATATGGTCTCTATGACATGGCCGGCAACGCGTCCGAATGGGTCGATGACTGGTATGACCCCGACTATTACGCGAGAGCCTCTCTCGTTGATCCCCCAAGCTCCGAACGAGGCGCCGTCAAAGCCATGCGCGGCGGCTCATGGCTCAAACCGGCGAAAAGCCTTCGGACGAGTGATCGGGATTTCGGCACGCTGCAGGCAAGACCAAGTGGGGCGGGGTTTCGATGCGCAAAGGATGATCGGTGAAGACGATGCTGGAAAAGACCCCCAACTTTGTTCTCGTCTCGCCAAAATCCTCAACGTACCCCAGAGGGTACGCCTCCGGTTTGGGCTCGCCTGCGGCCGCGTTGGATGATCTTTTTGAGCATCGTCAACGTAAGAATATAGGTCACTATTCACGCCTATCCCACGCTTATAGTTCCGGGGCTGTATTAATTCTAAAGAACTTGCTTTGATCTCAATCAATTTTTGCTACGCCATTGTGCCGTTTTCTAGCGCTTCAATGTCCAACTTGTCCTGAGGACGACCACGCCTTCGCTTTTGCTGCAATAAGTCTTGAAACGAAACTACCGGAACAGGTATTCCCTGTTCCGTGACGATAACTCGCCTTTCGTAAGCTTCCTCAAACAGCGGACCCTCTGGCGAAGTGAGCAACTCTGCATAATACCGACGAAGAGGAATTTGTTTTTTTGGCTGTGAAAACTGATCCACTGAAAGATCTGTTCCCGAAAAGCCGAGAGAACGCAACGCTGCAACGACACGCATGGAATTGCCGTCAGATGTAGCAATAAAAATATCTAGGTCCTTCGCTGGTCTCTTATAACCATAAAACTGTGCCGCGTGACCTCCGATAACTAAATAATGCACATTGAAGGAATTGAAGCAGTGCAACAGTTCTAGTTCCGTCGAATTGAGAAAAAGTGAGCTCATTCTTGTCTATCCATATCCATCAGTCCTTCAGGACGTAGTCCACCCGTTCCATTCGCACCACTGGCATCACCATCCCTTGCCCTGGCTCGTCATGCGCAAAGTCGTAAATGATCGATTCTTCGGGAAGCAGTCGGCCGGTGATTGCCACGTTGATTTCGATTCGCTCTCCTTTGGAGACTCGTGTGCGTAACGATTCGGCAAGCGTGGGGGATGGGATAGCCACGAGATTTGACGGCAGATTGTCCGGTTTGAATCGGACCACGCCCCAGCGTGTGGGAATGAGCTTGGGGCCGATGGCGACGCGAAATCCACCGCTCTCGACATCGTAGGTAGACAGCTCACCGGACCAGATAAAAGTCAATCGGGTTGTGAGGGCTTCCTGTCCTTGTCGCAACTGATCGCGCTCGCGATTGAGCGCGAACAACCGTTCGTCGTGACTCTCCCCATGATCGCCATACATCGTTTTCCAGTTTGGCGGCTTTCCATCCAAAGACTCCAAAAAGCGCTCAATGAGATCCGCATCATCCAGGAATCGGACATCCTCCGGCAGAATCGATGTGAGGATAGCAAGCGTGAAGAGAGGCCGCATTCCATCGGCATCCTGGGCATAGGCCGATACTATGAGAGTTGTACGGCTGATGACGATCAGAAAGGTTGCGTACAGGAGGCAGTGAGCTGCGATGTGTAACGCCCGGCTGAGGACGCTAGGCATGCCCTTGCGGAAGCATTTGTTCGAAAGTAGTACCAAGCGAGATCATTGCGGGATGGTCGGCTGCGAGCACACCGGCCGTAACGAGCACGTCAAGCCGCGGCCGTGGGTCGAGTCGCAGCAGTTCCGTCCGTTCCAGTGCTTTCACATCTTGAAGCACCTGCCGGTAGGTCTCCATCCAGGATTCGGTAATCGCGCGCAGTCCCGGATCGGTCGGCTTCATGCGCCCAAGCTTGACCTGCTGCAGCAACTTAATGATCGGATCCGACTCCGAGAGTCGGCCG
>Ga0207428_10002251_pt1 | contig 19383 bp, 13 predicted proteins | sample RhiMethybrSRZTD1_FD_187600 | JGI IMG/M metagenome (GOLD analysis project Ga0207428, IMG submission 187600) | Populus rhizosphere microbial communities from Tennessee, USA - Rhizosphere MetaG P. TD hybrid SRZTD1 (SPAdes) (version 3) | ecosystem: Host-associated > Plants > Roots > Rhizosphere >...
TCACAGTTTGGTTTCGCCCGGCGTTTCCATTCCTGCAGCGGCGACGGCAATCCACCAAATCGATGATGCCAAGGTGGCCGGAGCACCCACGTTCGCCGATGTTTGGCCGGCACTCGTCGATTTCATCGGTGGGGCTGTGGTGATCGGCCACACTATTGGCTTCGATCTCGCTGTCCTTGAGCGCGAATGCAAGCGAGCCGGTGTTGTCTTCCGACAACCGCGGGTACTCGATACCCGAATACTAGCCGAAATCATCGAGCCAACGCTCGCGGAGTATACGATCGAGAGCTTGGCATCGTGGCTCGGCGTCCAGCCGACTGAACGCCATTCGGCCAAGGGAGATGCCATCACCACCGCGCGGATCTTTGCTGCGCTTCTTCCGAAGCTCCGGGATGGAGGCATCCGCACGCTCGGGGAAGCGACTCTCGCCTGCCGAGCTTTGACCACAGTGCTCGAGGAGCAGCACCGAGCAGGCTGGGCCGATACGGGCGTTGTTCCTGCAGCACACGATAAAGAGCGGGCGTTGGCGCGCATCGATAGCTACCCTTATCGCCATCGCGTCAGGGACGTCATGCAAACGCCGGCAAAGTTAGTAAGCGCGAAAACGCCGCTCGCAGAGGCCCTGAAGCAGATGATGGACGAACGCGTGTCATCGCTTTTCGTACGCCCTGCCGAAAGCAATGACGGCAACGTTTTGGCTGAGGACCTCGGCATCGTCACCGAGCGCGATGGATTGCGGGCGATTGCCGCGCAGGGTGCAGAGGCGCTCGCGCGTCCGGTCAAAGAACTGATGAGCAAACCGCTCGCGGTGGTACCAGCCGACGCGTTCATTTACCTCGCCATCGGGCGGATGAGCCGTCTCGCCATCCGCCATCTCGGGGTTGTAGATGAAGCGGGCCATGTGGTCGGAGCGCTATCGGCACGAAATCTATTGCGGCTGCGCGCAAGCGAAGCAGTATCCCTGGGCGATGAGATTGATGAAGCCGGCGATGTGCACGCTCTCGGCGCGGCCTGGGCGAAGCTGCCGCATGTAGCCGCCACGCTGTTAGCAGAGGACGTCAGCGCAGGCGATATTGCCGGGATAATTTCGTACGAGCTTGGCGGACTTACGCGGAAGGCCGTCCTCATCGCAGAGGAGCGCCTTTATAAAGCGGGCTATGGCGCTCCGCCTTGCACCTACTCCGTCGCTGTTCTGGGCTCTGCAGGTCGTGGCGAGAGCCTACTTTCTATGGACCAGGATAACGCGATCGTTTTTGCCGAGGGCCAGCCCGGGAGCGCACACGATGTTTGGTTCAAAAAACTCGGTACCCACATCGCTGACATACTGCACGAAGTCGGTGTGCCCTATTGCGCGGGGGGCGTCATGGCCAAGAATCCGCAATGGCGCGGCTCGACGGCGACATGGCGCCGTCGCATTGAGGAATGGATGCGCGTCTCCAGGCCAGAGGATCTCCTGGCAGTTGATATCTTTTTCGATTTGCGTCCGGTGCACGGAGATGGGCGACTTTGCACCACACTTTGGCGGGAGGCATACGACGTTGCGCGTGGGCGATACGACTTCGCCAAATTGTTGGCGCAAGCCGCAGGCGACATTGAAAGTGGCCTTGGACTTTTTCGACAATTCAAGACCAACGGGGGCCGTATCAATCTGAAGAAGACCGGCCTGTTTGGAATTGTAAGCACAGCCCGTGTGCTCGCAATTTGCCATCATGTCGTCGAACGTTCGACCCTTGCCCGGCTAGCTGGAATCAAGGCCTTGGGAATTGGAGCGGAAGCCGATCTCGATGCGCTCGCTGAAGCACAAGAAACATTTGTCGAATTTATCCTTGCGCAGCAGGTCGACGACATTGATCACGGAATACCACCGTCGAACGCGATCACAGTTAAACCGCTTTCCTCGAAAGATCGGATCCGGTTGCGCACTGCCCTCGAAGCCGTTCAGCATCTCGAAGATCTCCAACGTGATCTTTTATTCAAAGCCTGAGAGAGCAGCTATCTTGAGGACCAAAAAAGCGCCCGTTCATCCATCTCCCAAATCGACGCGTTGACGTGTCGAAGCTCTACTGCGACCGGAAGTACGGCAACCCACCCGCCGGAATTAGAATCGACCTCTCCCTTGCCAGTATCCAAGGCGACCTTCATTTACCGATGCTGCCGCAGCATGACGCCTTCAACGACGCGCTGAGCGCCGCCCAGATGTACTGATTCTCAAGAATATGATTGCACGGGGCGTTCGCATTCGCCGCCAACAGAATCGCAGTGACGATACCATCTTCGCGGTAGACTGATTCCGCTGTCCCCAAGTGCCGCCAATCTAAAAGTAGCTTGTTCGCTCCGCACTACTGGGCGTCGGCATAGGACATTATAATTACTCTATCTTGGAACATGTTTGTCTGTTTCTGAGGGTCGGAGTCAGGATGCCATCCGATAAGAACTAGCATCACAAAAAATCCAATCACGTAGGCGACCGCAACATGCCAACCGTGGCGGAGCCACCGGCCGACCGATTTTGCCTCCGGAAATTGATTCGATAAAGCTACGCCCGCCGACGAACCGAACCAGATCATTGAACCGCCAAATCCCACCGCGTATGCAAGGTAGCCCCAATCGTAGCCACCTTGTTTCAGCGCGAGGGCCGTCAGCGGTATGTTGTCGAATACAGCAGAGACGAACCCTAGACCGAGCGCTGTCTGCCATGACGCGGCGGGCAGCCTCTCGACAGGCATCATTGAAGCTGCGGTAACAAGTGCAAGCAGAAAAATTGTGCCTTTGAACGTCTCCGGCATTACCTTCCAATCCGGTCGTCGCAATGGGGCCGTTGCAAATAAAACTGCCCAGACCGACAACCCGAGGACCGGGACGCGACCAAGCAGTTCTGGAAAGTGCAGGTTAGTGACCACGTTCACCACAAGGGCAACAATCAGCATCGCAGCGACGATGAATACTCGAGTCCAGTCGATGACAGCCCCTTCGCCCGCGTGTTTGATGATGGGCGAATACCGCTGCTGCTGCAACGACGCAGGTATGGCGAAAATCAGCAGCGCGACGATAGCGGCGACATAGGCTTCGAGGACGATGAGCGGACTTACTCCGGAGACCCACATCATCGTGGTTGTGGTGTCGCCGACTACACTGCCAGAGCCGCCTGCGTTGGACGCAGCAACGATTGCAGCGAGGTAACCGATATGGACCCTACCGCCAAAGACGTGTCGCGCCACCGTGCCGCCAATGATCGCGGCGGCAATGTTGTCGAGAAAGCTCGACAGCACGAATACGATGACAAGCAGCACCACGCCGCCTTTCCAGTCGTCCGGCAGCAGTGACGGCATCTCGTCAGGAATGGCGCTCTCCTCGAAATGCCGCGATAAAAGCGCGAACCCCATCAGCAGCAGGAACAAATTGGAGAGGAGCGAGAATTCATGTCCCAAATGAAGGCCGAGGCCGAGAAACCCTGAGCCGTCCTTAAAACCGGTGAAAATCAGTTTGTAAGCAGTGATCGCGACAAGGCCTGCAAGCGCAATGGGCAAGGTATGGCGGTGAAACAGCGCAATGCCCAGCAAGATGAGCGCGAACAAGACGAAATCGAAAGGAATTCCGAAAAGGAGGGCTGGTTCGGTCAAACGTGGCCTCAAGTGCTTTCAGAGGGACCCCGATTTTGTTTAGTACTGATACTACAAATCAACGATTGCTTTAGAGGCAAATGGCCGCGCGCTTCGCGGTGACGAGCACCAATTCAAACATCGAAGCGCTAGCCTCACTCAGCCGGTGAAGTCGGCCCGGCCAGGACGGTCGAACGGCTCATTCCACGCCATAACATCGCCGCCCAGATGAGCAATGTAAGCACACCGAGAACGCCCGCGATCGGTCGCTCAAAAAACGCCAGGAAGGCGCCGTCCGATTTGATCATCGATGTCATGAAATTCTGCTCCAACATTTCGCCGAGCACGAGACCCAGGATCGCCGGCGCGATAGGGAAGCCATTCTCTTCCATGATCCAGCCCAGCACGCCCATGACCAACATTACGACAATTGCATAGACGGAATTCGTCATTGCGTAAGAACCTACTATGCAGAACAACAGGATGACAGGAATGAGGATGTTGCGCGGCACGCGCAGGATTTGCTTGCTCGATTTGATCGCTGCCCATCCGAGCGGAAGCATCAACAGGTTGGCGAGAATAAAGATCAGGAACCACCGCATAGATGAAGTGCGGATTTTGCAGGAACACCGTCGGCCCGGGATTCATGCCTTTCATGTAGAGCACACCGATCACGATGGCCGTGATGGAATCGCCCGGGATACCAATCACGAGCGCGGGAATCCAGGCGCCACCGAGCGCCGAGTTATTAGCGGATGTGGCGTCAACAATTCCCTCGATATGGCCAGTGCCGAATTTTTCCGGCTCCCTCGAGAATTTCTTCGATACTGCGTAGGAAATCCAAGCTGCGATGTCGGCACCAGCGCCAGGCAGGGCCCCGATCAGCACGCCGATGGCCGAGCCGCGAATGAAATTGAACCAATAGCGCTTCCAGACATTCCAGACGCCGACGAAAATATTGCCAATCTTCTGAGTCAATACCGCCCCGCGCTGGTCGATTGCAACGACGCCACGCATCAACTCGGAGACAGCGAACATCCCGATCATTGCAGGAATAAAACTGATGCCTTGCAGGAGTTCGACACTGCCGAACGTGAATCGTGGATACCCGGCGGCCGGATCAATGCCGCCTGATCGGGAGGTTGCTAATCGGGCTTGCCGGCATGACCGCTATCGCCGGTGCTGCGCACGACCGTCACGCCGCAGGGCGCCTCGGCGGAAACCTGGGCGACGACCTTTCCAGCGTATGATCCAAGCATCGGGGCGCCAATCACGATGTGATGGACGTGGTTCGAGCGCGAGAAATCGAGAATGGCAGCAGCGACGTTGCGCGACTCGAGCAGGTGGTATGAGACCTTGCCGCGCGGCAACTGCAGCGGCTGAGCCCAGCTTCTCAATTCCGCGAGTCGCTGGACATGGATGTTCTCTCCCGCCGCATCGACATTTTCGTCAATCCCGATCAGCGCGGTCGGCATGACGTTGACGCAGGCAAGCCGCGCTCCCGGCGCGTTAGCCAACACCGATGCGGCGGTCTCAAGCAGGGCTTGCCTCAATTCCTCCAGGTCGGGGCGAAGATCCACAACCGTCAATATGATTGGCGGGCGCGGCGGCGGTTTGGTCGCGCTTGCGAGGATGTTGCGGATCATTATCGGCACACGCAGCCGCCGACCGATCACCGTCCGCCAGTCGCTCTGCTGGGTGCGCAGGCCGCGCTCGGTCAGTTCGACGAGATCCGGGTGGCGCAGATCGAACAGGAGATCGGTGGCGCTGCTATAACGAGCGTCGGGCACGGGCTCAAGGCATCGCAGAATGATCTCTTGCAGCGCGGGCGGGGTCTCGGGTCGCAGATTTCGAGGCGGAACCGGGTCGCGCCACACGCGTCGGCGCACCTTTCTCATTCGCGCCGGCCGGCCGAATGGCAGATGACCCGTCGTGAGCTGGTAGAGGATCGCACCGAAAGCGTAAATGTCGCTGCGTTTCTCCGATCGAACCCTGAAGAGCTGCTCCGGCGCCATGTAATCGGGCGTTCCGGTCGGACGATGAAACTGCTCCTCCAAGAGATCGGGAAGCTGCTCGTGACGCGACAAGCCGAAGTCGATCAGCACTGCCTCTCCGGTCGGGCGGAATAAGATGTTGGCCGGTTTGAGATCGAGGTGCAGCACGTGTTGATCGTGCAGATCGGCCAGGGCGGCAGCCACCGCGATGCCGATCGTTATCACCTCGCTCACCGGCGCGACCCGATCGAAATATCGCTTGAGCAGCGTCGGGCCGCCGATGTACTCCATGACAATGTAAGGCTGCACGGCGAAATCACCATTCGCGACCCATCGAGGCACATGCGGGCCGCGGACTTCCGCCATGATCATCTGCTCGACTTCGAAGCCGACCAGCAACGAAATGTCGCCTTCGAAATCGAGCAAGGGCACCTTCATTATTATTGGAAAATCGACATCGTTCCGGCGCACACGCCAGATATCTGCCATGCCGCCGCGATGAAGGCGCTCCTCCAACTGAAAGCCGTCAATCGTCATGCCGACCGTCAGCTGCGCCTTGGCCATACGGTCAAATCCCCAGCGTCAGGCGGGCCGCCAGAATCTCCGGCAGCCCCGCAGCGCGAATCTTGCGCGCGGCGAGATCGGCATCATAGGGCACGCGTAAATAGGTCAAGCGGTTGCGCACGTCGTCGAGGAGGCCGTAACAGGCGGCGGGGTTCTTGTCACGCGGCTGTCCGACCGATCCGAGCACGGCGAGCCACCGGCGTTGCGCAAGCAGCGGTGTCGGCTTTCCTTCCGCCGGGAGATGGCGCTGCGCCGGCGTCATCGCAGTTGCATGGAAAAGTGCTGGAGAGTGGGTGTGTCCACAAAACGTCAGTCGACGATTCGTAGCCATGAGGCTCTGCTCAGCCTCGCGCGCGCCGAAGATGTAGATCCATGTGTGCGGAGCGCAGGCGCTGGCGTGGACGAACAGCCGATCGGCCTCCTCTACAGTGAGCGGGAGGTTGGCGAGGAACATCTTCTGTCGGTCGTCCAGACGCGAGCGTGTCCAGTTGATCGCCACCTGCGCCTCCGCCACCATCCCCTCGCTCGGATTTGCTACAGCAGCATCGTGATTTCCGCGAACAACCACCGCGCCGGCTTCGACCATGGCGGCGACGCGATCGATAACCCAGTCCGGATCCGCACCGTACCCCACGAGGTCGCCTAGAAAGACGTAGCGATCAACCTTCGCGTTCTCGGCGTCGGCAAGGCAGGCCGTCAAGGCCTCGCGGTTGGCATGGATGTCGGCGAGGAGGGCGATCAGCATGACGATCCCGGAGCCTCGGCACAGCTTGCGGGGTTGACGCGGCCGAGGAAGGACGCGCGCGATGTGCCGCGGTGCCCGTCCCACAGGCTACACGTGCAGCGCAACGGAAGAAAGGATTTGGCCGAAGCGGACAAGCCGGTCGAGAGGCCGCCTCTGCATTTGTCGGCCGTTCGTCGCCCGGAAAGATGCCGGGCATCAGCGAAGGAATACGACGATCAAGTAGGCGATGCTGACGGCGAAGGCGCCGCAGGCTGCGGTCAGCAACAGGATGCGCTGAAATCGGGTCATTCTGCTCCTCCTCGGGAGGCTCGCGCGCGTCTATTGAGCTACTGATGCGCGTAGACGATCATCTGCTTTCGGGAAACTGCCGGGGCCGGAGCGACGTTCGCTCCGGTCCCATTGCTTGGGAGCCCCGACTATTGCTTGAAGATGTCCCGCTTGTAGGTCTCGGGAACGAAGATCAAGCCGATGATGAAGGTCATGAGCGCCACGACGATCGGGTACCAAAGTCCGAAGTAGATGTCGCCGGTCTGCGCCACCATCGCGAACGAGGTAGCCGGCAACAGGCCGCCGAACCAGCCGTTGCCAATGTGGTAGGGCAGCGACAGGCCGGAGTAGCGGATGCGGGTAGGGAAGAATTCGACCAGCGCAGCGGCGATCGGGCCGTACACCATCGTCACGTAGATCACCAGGATGAACAGAATGGCGATGAGGGTCAGTCTCTGAGCGGTGAAGATGTCGAACATCTTGGCGAAATTGGCGAGCCCGGCCTTGGGGTCGATGGGAATTTTCACGATCGTCGGATTGTCGGCGCCGGGATACCCGGCCGCGGTCAACGCCGCGGCGACGTCTTTGGCGAAGTTGGGATCGTTTGCGGCGAACTCCTTCTCGCCGATCCTGACTCTAGCCACGGTGCCGCCGGGTGCGGCGACGGTAGTCGCGTTCACGGAACTCCGTGCCAGTAGCGCCTTGACGATGTCGCAGGAGTTCGTGAACTTCACGGTGCCGGTCGGGTTGAACTGGAATGAGCAGTCCGCGGGATCGGCGATGATGGTGGCCTTGGTATTCTCCTGCGCTTTATACAGTGCCGGGTTGGCGGTAGCGGTCATTAGCTTGAAGAGCGGGAAGTAGGTCAGCGCCGCAATCAGGCAGCCCGCAAGGATGATCGGCTTGCGGCCAATCTTGTCGGAGAGCGCGCCGAACACAATGAAGCCGCCGGTGCCGAGGATCAACGACCACGCAATCAGCACGTTGGCCGTGAAGGCATCGACCCTCAATATGTTCTGCAGGAAGAACAGCGCGTAGAACTGGCCTGTGTACCAGACGACGGCCTGGCCGGCGACGAGGCCAAGCAAAGCGATTAGCGCAATCCTGGCGTTCTTCCACTGGCCGAAGGCCTCGGTCAGTGGCGCCTTCGACATCGAGCCCTCTTCCTTCATCTTCCGGAAGGCTGGACTTTCGTGCATTTGCAGCCGGATCCACACCGAGATGGCCAGCAGAACGATCGAGACCAGGAACGGAATGCGCCAGCCCCAGGCTGCGAACGGCGTGATCTTGGCGCCTGCCGCCGTCGTCACCTCGGCAAAGTTAGCGTTGACGTAGATCTGCGTGAACATGATGATGATGAGGGAGAGCAGGAGACCGAGCGTCGCGGTGGTCTGGATCCAACTGGTGAAGAAGCCGCGTTTGCCCGGGGGCGCGTGCTCCGCGACATAGATCGCCGCGCCTCCATACTCGCCGCCGAGCGCGAGACCCTGGGCCATGCGCAGCGCAATGAGCGCGACAGGCGCCACGAACCCGATCGTCTCGTAGCTCGGCAGGCAGCCGACTAGGAAGGTGGACGTACCCATGATCAGGATGGTGACGAGAAAGGTGTATTTGCGGCCGACGAGATCGCCCAGCCGGCCGAACACCAGCGCGCCGAACGGCCGCACCAAAAAGCCCGCAGCAAAGGCCAACAGGGCGAAGACGTTGCGCGTCGCCTCGGGGTACTGGCTGAAGAACTGCGCGCCGATAATCGCGGCCAGCGAGCCGTAGAGGTAGAAGTCGTACCATTCGAAAACGGTACCGAGCGAAGACGCAAGAATGACCCTCTTCTCTTCGCGGCTCATCGGGCGGCTTCGTACCGTTGTATCAGCTACTGTGGCCTGGACAGACATGTGCTTGTCCTCCTTCGAATTGGTCGGGCGCGCGCGAGCGCCCACAGCTCCCACCGAGAGCCGAGATTTCGTCGAGCGTTGATGCTAGGGCGCAATACATGGATCGACATGATCAAATCCAACCGTGCTCGATCTTGCGCGAAATTCCGGCTTATACCGCTTTCAGGCCAAGACGTCGACATCGCTTTTGACCGCAAGCAATTAGTCTAGAGCGGGTTCTCGCTCGAATGTCACCGCGCCCTCCGCAGCTGATTGAGAGAGCGGAACACGGAAAGAGAATGTCGCCCCCTTGCCTGCCTCGCTCTCGACCCAGATCTCGCCGCCGAAGCGCTGCAATATCTGCCTGGAGATCGGCAGGCCAAGCCCTGTGCCCTGTGGTTTGTCCGTAAGCGTATTGCCGGCCTGCTGGAAGCGTTCAAAGATCTTCTGCTGGTCGGCCTTGGCGATGCCAATGCCGTTGTCCTTGACGTCGACGCGAAGGAAGCCCGCGTCCTGCCAGGCTTCCAGCTGAATTCGGCCGTCCTTCTGGGCGCAGAATTTCACGGCGTTCGAGATCAAATTCACGATCACCTGGGTGAGGCGATCCGCATCAGCCCGGATCGGCGGTAGATCGGCGGCGATTCTCGTCTCGAGCAAGATGTAACGCGCCTTGGCGAACAGGCCGGCCGTGGCGGCGAGCGCCTGCTCGATCACCGCCTGCGGGGCCAAGTCCGCCATATGCCATTCGGACGTGCCCGCCTCCATCTTGGCGAGATCGAGAATATCGTTGATGAGCCGGCTCAGTCTCTCGCTCTCCTTGACGATAATGCTCACGAATTCCTGGCGCTGCGCCTGCTCCAGATCGGGGTTGTCGCGCAGGATCTCGCTGAATGAGCGAATTGAGGTCAGCGGCGTGCGAACTTCGTGGCTCACCGTTGCGACGAAATCGTCTTTCAACTTGTCAAGCTCCTTGAGGCGCTCGTTGGCGGCTCTAAGCTCGGTCGTTGCCGCCTCGAGCTCGCGCGATTTCTCTTCGAGCTGGCGCGAATATACGACCAGCTGCGAGGCCTCATCCAGGATCTGCATCACCTGGTCGATGTCGTGCATCTCTTCCCTCAGCACCGATGCGACCATAATGCGGGAGGAGGCGGCACCGATGGCGCCGGCGAGCTGACGCTCCGAATAGGAGACGATGTCCGAGCCGGCCGGGCCTCGATCATGAAGGTCACGTTGGTTCTCCCGTTCGAAACGGGCGAAAGCGGCATTCGCGCGCGCCTCGCCGATGAAGCGGACGAGCAGTTTCCTGAGGTCGCCGATCGTCGCGCGGCCTCGCCAGACGCGTGCGGCTGCGGCCGTTCGCTTGAAGATGTCGACGAATTGCACCGCCTGGCTGCGCTCGATAACGGTCTGCGACGTCATCAGCGAAATCCCGACCAAGAGTCCGACGTTCACCAGCATCGTCCAGATCGTGGCATGCGAGATCGGGTCCAGCCCCTCGAGCCCGAGAAGCGCGTACGGCTTGAGCAGGGCAACGCCCATCGGACCATTCTCGACGAAGCTTTGGGTGATCCAACCCGAGCGGGCGAAGGAGGGCAGCAGGAGGGTGTAGATCCACACCAGGAATCCGCCAGTGAGCCCAGCCAGAGCGCCGGTCTTCGTTGCACCTTTCCAGTAGATGCCGCCGACGATCGCCGGCACGAATTGCATCGCCGCCGCGAAAGAAACCAGCCCGATCGTCACCAGCGCGTAGGACTCGCCAATAAGGCGGACATAGGCATAGCCGAGCAACACCACGAGAATAATCGTGGCGCGGCGAATCATCAGCAGGATGCTTGCGAGATCCCTGCGGTCCGACAGATGCAAGCGGCCGACACGCAGAAGCAGCGGCATGACGAGGTCGTTGCAGACCATGGTCGCCAAGGCAATCGTCTCGACGATGATCATCCCGGTGGCAGCCGAGAGGCCTCCGATGAAAACGATAAGCGCGAGCATGGGTTGCTGTTCCTTCATTGGCACCGCCAGCACGAAGGTGTCGGCATCGACGCCGCCGTCCGGGAACAGCAGCAACCCGGCAAATGCGATGGGCAGCACGAATATGTTGATGAGCAGGAGGTACAGCGGGAACAGCCACATCGCCTTCCTGAGGTGGCGCTCGTCGACGTTCTCCACCACCAGTACCTGGAATTGACGCGGCAATACGACGATGGCCCCCATGGCGAGCAGCGTCAGCGTGATCCAACTGGTGTGAGCCGCGACGCCGTCGATGGTGAAGAGTCGGCTCAGCGCGCCGGAGGCTTCTGCCTGCGCGAAAATCTCGCCGAACCCGCCATATAGACCGAACGTCACGAACAAGCCGACAGCTAGAAACGCGACGAGCTTGACGACCGACTCGAAGGCGATGGCGGCCACCATGCCTTCATGTTGCTCGCTCGCATCGATATGGCGCGTTCCGAACAGGATCGCGAAGAGCGCCATGATCAGCGCCACGTAAAGCCCGGTGTCCTGCAGGAAATGCGTGCTCGCCGACGTACTCGGCATCACGATCTCGGGGTAGTGCAGCAGCACCGAAAAGCTGGTCGATATCGCTTTGAGCTGCAGCGAGATGTAGGGGAGGACGCCTACCACCGCGATGATGGTCACAAGTCCGCCAAGTTGAAAGCTCTTGCCGTATCGCGAAGCGATGAAATCCGCGATCGAGGTGGTCCGGTTGACTTTGCTGATACGGATGATCTTGCGGATCACGAACCAGGCAACGATGAAGGTGAGCGTCGGGCCGAGATAGATTGGCAGGAAGTCGACGCCCGTTGACGCAGCCCTCCCGACGGAGCCGTAGAACGTCCAGGACGTGCAGTAGACCGCGATCGATAGCGCGTAGATGGTGGGATTGGCGATCAGGCTGCGCCCTTGGTCGGCGCGCTTGTCGCCGTAATACGCGATCGCAAACAGCAGGCAGAGATAGAGCAAGGCGACGGTGATGATGACCGGGCCGCTAAGCATCGGTCGGCCCTCCGGTAACTTGCCCGTGTTCTCGGCCAGGCATCTGCGGATCAGATTCGTCGTCGTCGGCATGCGGCCGCTCGACCGCGACGGCCACGAGAGCGATGAGCGCCGCCCAGACCGCGAACAGGTAGAAATAAAGTGCTGGTATTCCGAAAAACCGGGTTGCCTTATTGAAGATGAGCAGGAGCGGGGGCGCAAATACCAGCGCCCCGAGCACGAAAAGGGCGATAAGAAGCTCGCGGGTACGGCTGGGTCTCAGCATCGGCTGACCCGCGGTTGCGCTGATGATTCTGCCCTTGTGGGCCGGCCTCCCAAGCAGCGGAAAAGCCGGACTCTATCGTCTCCGATAGATCGCCATCGGCACCAGCGGCGAGACGGAGCGAGTGGTGGCAATCGCATCGCAACTCGCTTTCCTTGGGCGGAGCCTCATTGCCCGTCCGCTTTTCGGGCGCGACCAAGCACGGCCTCGACGCGAGCAATGGCGTCCTTGGTCGAGAACGGCTTCGTGATGTAGTCGTCGGCGCCAAGAGCCAATCCCTTCTCGCGCTCGGCATCGCGGCCCCTGGCAGTGAGCATGATGATGCGCATGTCCTTCCATTCAGGATTTGCTCTGATCTGCTGACAAATCGAGAACCCGTCGATCTTCGGCATCATGACGTCCAGCAGCACCAGGTCGGGCACCGCACGCGAAATCTCGGCAAGAGCCTCCTCGCCGTCCGTGGCGGTTCGCACCTCGTACCCGGTTTTCTTCATGAGAAACTGCAACGAGAGCACGATGTTCGGCTCATCGTCGACGATTAGAACGCTTGCGGGTCTGTTCATGGCGGTCACCGGTTTCGACGTGCCCGTGCAGCCGTGCGCGGCTGAAGGACCGGCCCAGCCGGAAGCCAAGGCTAATTCGATCAAGTTCGGAGGGCTATAGGAAATTTTGACTGACTGGACTGCTCGACCACCTGCTCTCCGCGGTCGCCAACCGACAGCCTAAACCGCCTGCTTTTGCTGGGAAAGGTCACCCCGATCGGAGACGGGATATTGTCCCTAGTCGGTAGGTGCTCGCTAAAAAAAATCAGACTCAATTTCAATGAGACAATTGGTGGGCGCACAAGGACTCGAACCTTGGACCCGCTGATAAGTCACGCCCTCATATGACAGACCATTCAGCGCGGTCCTGGATTGCTGCTGGATGGCACTCAATGCCATATGCTCACCCGCTGTTGCGCAAACCGGCGGCGATACCGTTGATGCAAAGATGAATGGACTCCACGATGCGCTCGTCGCTCTCGGCAGCGCGGTGGCGCTTGAGCAGCTCGACTTGGATGTGATGCAGCGGGTCGATATAAGGAAATCGGTTGCGTATTGAGCGTGCGAGCAGTGGGTTTCGTTGCAATAACGTCTCCTGCTCAGTGATCGCAAGCAGCGCCCGCACCGTCGCCTCCCATTCATGGCGGATCCGTGAGAAGATCTTCTGCCGCAGTGCAGCGTCGTCGACCAGCTCCGCATATCGCGAGGCGATCGACATGTCGCTCTTCGCCAGAACCATGTCCATGTTGGAGAGAGTCGTCATAAAATATGGCCAGCTCCGATACATTGCTTGCAGTCGCGCGAGACCCTCTGAGCCTCGTGCCTCAAGCCAACGATTGACTGCAGTGCCGAACCCATACCAAGCCGGCAGCATCACCCGGCACTGCGACCAACTGAACACCCATGGAATCGCCCGCAGATCCTCGATCCGGGTCGAACTCGTGCGCGACGCAGGTCGGCTGCCGATGTTTAGGCTGGCAATCTCGCCAATCACCGTCGATTCCCAAAAGAAGGTCTCGAACCCTGCGGTTTCGTAGACAAGGTCGCGGTAGGCTTGATAGGCGTCGGCCGCGAGTTCGTCCATAATCGCGAGATATTCGGAGTCCGCAGCCGGCTGCGCATCGCTGAGCAGCGTTGCTTCGAAGGTCGCGGCCGCGAGTGCCTCAAGGTTGCGGCGCCCAACCTCCGGGTTAGAATATTTGGCAGCAATCACTTCGCCCTGCTCAGTCACTCGGATCGAGCCCCGTACCGCGCCCGGCGGTTGCGCCAGGATCGCTTGATAGCTCGGCCCGCCTCCGCGGCCAATCGAGCCGCCGCGGCCGTGAAACAGCCGCAGGTTCACCCCGTGGCGGCGGAACGTGTCGATCAGCTCCAGCTCCGCTTTGTACAGCTCCCAGGTCGAGGCGAGATAACCGCCGTCCTTATTGCTGTCCGAGTATCCGAGCATCACTTCCTGCACGTTCTTCCGCGATGCGAGCAGCGCCCGATAATCGGGCATACCAAACAGCGTGTCCATGATGCCGCCGCAGCGACGCAAATCGGCGATCGTCTCGAATAGCGGGACGATGTCGACGCCGAGCTCGCGTTCCCGGGGCCGCAGCAGCCCGACTTCCTTTAACAAGACCGCGGTTTCCAGGACGTCGGAGGCGCCGCTGGTCTTCGAAATCACGTAATGCGGAATCGCCTCTGGCCCATAGCGCTGATGGACGGCCGCCGCCGTCCGCAAGATGTCCAGTTCAGCGCTGGTCACGTTCGTGTAGGACAGGTGCGGCGATGCAAGTGGGCGTGGGCTGCGCACTTCAGCTAGCAGCAGTGCCACGCGCGCCTCCTCATCCAGGTCCAGATAGCACGGGCATGCTCCGGAGGACCCGAGAAGCTCGTGCACGACGCGCTCATGCACGTCCGCGTTCTGACGCAGATCGAGCGGGGCGAGATGGAACCCGAAGACGTCAAAGGCGCGGCGCAACGCGCGCAGTCGTCCCTGCCCCAGTTCGGCGGACCCATTCACCATCAGCGACTCGTGAATAGAGTCGAGATCCCGCAGTAACTCGGCCGCGCCTAAATAGGGCGGCGCTTGCGCCACCGCATGCCGCGGTGCCTCGAACTCATCTAACGCCCAGGCGGTGGCCGCGAGCCGAGCATAAATGCCGGCGATGGCACGGCGATAGGGTTCATCCTGACGCTGCGCCGAGCGGTCCGGTGAACGCTCCGCCAACGCGCGCAGCCCATCCGATACGTCCACCAGGCGGCCATCGAGAGACAATTCTCCGCCTAACTCGTGTAGCTCACTGAGATAGAAGGCGAGCGCCCGTTCGCTCTGCAGCCGCATCGTCTCACGCAGGACCTCCGCAGTCACGAACGGATTGCCATCGCGATCGCCTCCGATCCAGCTTCCGATCCTAAGAAACGACTTCAGCGGAATTCCAGCCGAGCCCCTCAACATACCGAGCTGATCCTCGAGATCGCCGTAGAAGCGCGACAGCTCCCGCAGGAACGTGTGATCATAATAGGCGAGCCCATTCACGACCTCGTCAATGACCCGCAGCCGCTTCCGACGTAAAATGCTGGTCTGCCAAAGAGTGAGGATCGCCCGGCGCAGCGCGTTGCGGTTTTCGTCGAGTTCTTCGGGCGTAAGCTGGCGCCGGTCACGCTCGTCCAGCAATCTCGCAATTTCCATTTCGCGGTCAATCGAGCTACGACGCCGCACCTCGGTCGGATGTGCGGTCAAGACGGCGCTGCAATCGGCTGATGCGAAGAACTCTTGCAGCCGCTCGCGCGTCACGCCGGCCTGCTTCGCCCGCACGAGCGCATGTGCCATCGTGCCCTCGCGCGGCGGCGACTTGGCCATGGCATGCGACCGGACTCGACGGATGTGGTGCTGGTCCTCGGCCAGATTGGCTAAATGCGAAAAATAGCTGAAGGCGCGAATGATCTGCACCGCTCGATTGATGGGCAGAGCACAAATTATTCCTTGCAATTGCTGCCGCGCCTTCTCGTCGGCGTTGCGATGGAAACGGATCGCGATTTGGCGGATCTCTTCGATCACCCCAAAAACTTGCTCGCCTTCGTAAAAGCGTATCGTGTCTCCGAGGATGCGTCCGAGCAGCCGGATATCATCGCGCAGTGGTGTGTCCTTATCCGAGGGCTCAGTTCTGGTTAGAAACTGCATCTGCGTCTGCATTGGCTCAAGCTTCAGGAGCTCATATTTAACAGCTCCTCACCTGGGCCTCAAAATGTGAAGAGTTATTCTCTATGAAGGCTCGTCGTTTGCACCCCTCAGCGTGCTATGGGATTTCGCTGAGCAGGAGCGCGTCAACGTATTCGGTACCTCGGCGAAATATCAACGATGCCTGCAAAACTCAGTTGAGACAATTGGAGCGATCCCGTTTCGATGCATCACAGCTCCTGTCTTCATCACCATCAAACCACAACACCATCCGGTGGTTGCCGACTGCGTCAGCGAATGTCATTTATTCTTACCAAGGTAATTTTTACGACATCGTTATCGGGTCGTTGTACAGCGGTGGAGACAAAAGGATCACCGGAAGTTTTACGGTGGCTGCACCTTTGCCGAACGGGCTTACAAACCCAAATGTATTATCGTTCTCGTTTAATGACGGGGTACATACCATCGATAAGACCAATGCTGATAGCTTTGCATTTAATTTTGTGGCTGATGGCACCGGCAACATCACTGCTTGGTCGTTGGGTCTAACAGACGGTCAATTATTCAACCCCGGAGATCAACAATTTACGATTCTGTCCAACAGCTTCGGCGACACTGCGCAAAGGGTTTTATGTGTCGCTCTTGGTTGTCTCGGTCCATTTCCTTTCAACAGCGCTGAAGCGTCCTTGGGTGGCGTCTGGTCCGGCCCCGTTGCCGTCCCCGGTCCCATCGCTGGCGCTGACTTGCCCGGATTGCTGTTAGGGAGCGGCGGCTTGCTCGCGTGGTGGCGCAGGAAGCGGACAGCTGCCGTCGCGGCCACTTAACTTCTACGCCGTGAAGGATTTTTGGAGAGACCGCCGGAAGGCGGTCTTTCTGTTTGCGCGATCTATTTTGGAATGTCCGCTTTTGGCCCAAAGCAGACATGGGCTTGTGCACCGCATATGTCCGCTTTCGGGAGTACAGTGGACATGGCTTTCGCATCGCAAATGTCCGCTTATGACCCAAAGCGGACATGCTCAGCTGTTGATGTGCGGTTCCTCGTGCAAATTTGCGCTGATGGCGATCGGCCGGTCCAAAGGAGGCGACATGAGAGATCCGGACGATACCTACCAAAACCAGCTCGTCCCAATGGTGGTCGAGCAGACCAATCGCGGCGAGCGCGCCTACGACATCTATTCGCGGCTTTTGAAGGAGCGCATCATCTTCATCACTGGCCCGATCGAAGACGGCATGGCCACACTGGTTGTTGCGCAGCTACTGTTCCTAGAAGCCGAGAACCCGAAGAAGGAAATCTCGATGTACATCAACTCCCCGGGCGGGATGGTGACCTCAGGGCTCGCGATCTACGACACCATGCAGTTCGTGCGTCCGCCGGTGTCGACGCTGTGCGTCGGGCAGGCAGCCTCAATGGGATCGCTGCTGCTCGCCGCCGGGCAGAAGGGCCTGCGTTTCGCGCTGCCAAATGTGCGCATCTTGGTGCATCAGCCCAAGGGCGGCTTCGAGGGCCAGGCGACAGACATCATGCTGCACGCCCAGGAGATTCTGAATCTCAAGAAGCGGCTCAATGAGATCTACATGAAGCATACCGGCCAGCCGCTGCAGAAGATCGAAGACGTGCTGGAGCGCGATTATTTTATGACGGCCGAGATGGCCAAGGATTTCGGCTTAGTCGACAAGGTAATCGATAAGCGGCCGGAGATGCCACCACTTGCGGTCGTGTCCTGAATGGACGTGGCAAAACCGCGCCTTCGAACGCGACGGTTCACGCTGCTCGTTGGTCGTGACGGAGTTTTTATGGCGCCGCACACCGCCCCAGAGTGCCTTGCGCTGACCTCACTGATCCACCAACGAATGTCCGCTTTTGCGGCACTATTTGGAGTAAAGCAGACATCACCGTTGGGTCACGGAATGTCCGCTCTTGACCCAAAGGGGACATTGGCGGTTCGCTCAGCGATCTTTGCGCCAGATTCGAAACCCAGCCCCTTCCAATGTGCGAGGTTTGACTACTATGCTGCCCTGCGTGTCCGTTGGAACCGCGGGCTGGCCACAGGAATTACTCGCCTGCGCCGGTGTGCTATCCAGGTACGAAGGAACATGCGCAGCGTTGCCGGATCGGCGTTCCTCCTCGTCGTCGTGTTGCTTCCCGCTTCTCTCGCCGCAGGGCCGCCCAGTGGCGCGACGCCAGTCGTCGCCCGCGAGCCCACGTACGGGCGGTCGCATCAGCAAGCGGTGAAAACCGGGTGCGCGCTGCCGAGTAGCTGCCTTGCGCAGGCGAACACAGGTGAACCCGACGAGATCCGTCCGGTCGAAACCGGCCAGTCCCCGGTCTCGACGCCAGCGAGCGTTCCGGCCGCTGTCGACACCATCTGTAATGCCCTTGCGGTGGCGGCGGCGGAAAATGATCTGCCGACCGATTTCTTTACCCGGCTGATCTGGCAGGAGAGCCGCTTCGATCCGGCGGCGGTGAGCCGTGCCGGCGCGCAAGGCGTGGCGCAGTTCATGCCGGCGACCGCGAGCTGGCGTGGTCTTGCCGACCCCTTCGACCCCGTCGAAGCGATCACCAAATCCGCAAAGCTCTTGCACGACCTGCGACGCGAGTTCGGAAATCTCGGCCTCGCGGCGGCCGCCTATAATGCCGGGCCCGGGCGGGTGCGCGACTGGCTCGCCGGCCGGCGCGGCCTGCCGCGCGAGACGCGCGCCTATGTGTCCCTCGTGACCGGCCAATCCGCCGAGCAATGGACCGGAGTTCAGGCTGGCCATGCCGAGATGCACGTTGCAAACGCCGTGCCGTGTCGACAGATCGCTGGCCTTTTCGCTCGCCCGCCGGCGTCCGTAGCCAAACCCGCCGATCCCTGGGGTGTGCAATTGGTCGGTAGCTCGTCCGATGCGACGGCGCTCGCCGCCTATCGCCAATTGCAGCAAAAGTACGAGTCCATTCTGGTGAGCCGCGAGCCGCACATCGTTCACCACGGGCTCGCGCGCGGCAGCATGGGCTGGGCGCGGGTCCACGTCGGGGCGGAGAGCCGCACGAGTGCCGAAAGATTATGCGCGAACCTGCGCGCAGCCGGCGCGAGCTGTCTGGTGCAACGGTATTGAAGCGAGGTACAGCTTTCGGGTTAGCAGGCGAGTGGCCCATCCATTGGGAATTGGCCGAGATCCTTGCTGCCTGCGCAGCCGCCGAGCATGGAGCGATTGCGACTTTGCTCGCAGAGGCGAACCCGGCGGCGCGGGAAAATCTCGTCACATGCGTGCCGACCGCACCGTGAATGTCCGCTTTTCGGGGGTAAAGCAGACATCGGCTATTGCAGTGCACATGTCTGCTTTTGACCCAAAGCGGACATCGCCACCCTGTTCACAGTGCTGATTGAAATAGTTA
>Ga0207428_10002257_pt1 | contig 19352 bp, 15 predicted proteins | sample RhiMethybrSRZTD1_FD_187600 | JGI IMG/M metagenome (GOLD analysis project Ga0207428, IMG submission 187600) | Populus rhizosphere microbial communities from Tennessee, USA - Rhizosphere MetaG P. TD hybrid SRZTD1 (SPAdes) (version 3) | ecosystem: Host-associated > Plants > Roots > Rhizosphere >...
CGCATTCGGCCATGACGATGCCAATCGCGCGTCGGCGGAGCTTGGTGTTGCGTGTCATGAGGTTGGTCATGCGGTTGCCCGTCACGTAGCCGAGACGAACCATCGTCATCGTCGAAAGCATGTTCAGGACCATCTTCTGCGCCGTGCCCGATTTCAACCGGGTCGAGCCGGCGATGACCTCCGGACCTACGACCGGCTCGATGGGGATTTCGACCGCGCGAGCAAGCTCGGTGTTTTCGTTGCAGGTGACGCAGACGGTCAACGCGCCGATCTCGCGGGCGTATCGAACGGCGCCGATGGCGTATGGCGTGCGCCCACTGGCGGCGACGCCCACGACGACGTCGTTTGCGGTGAGGCCGCGATCCCGCACATCATTCGCCCCCGCGTCCTGGTCGTCTTCGGAGGCTTCGACCGGGCGGTAACACGCCTCGTATCCACCCGCGATGACGCCCTGAACGAGGTCGGGTGAAACGCCGAAGGTCGGCGGGCATTCTGCGGCGTCGAGTACGCCGAGACGGCCGCTGGTCCCCGCGCCTATGTAAAACAACCTGCCCCCGCGTCCCAGGCGTTCGGCTACGCCGTCGACGGCGCGGGCGATCGCGGGCAGGACTTTCTCGACGGCGTCCGCGACCTTTTTGTCTTCGTTGTTGATGAGGCGCAACGCTTCGAGCGTCGGCAGGCTGTCAATTTCGGTCGTGTTTGGATTGGCCTGTTCCGTAGTAGTCATTCTATAAAAAGCTCGAGACACTGGCAGATTTACTAAGCGCTGCGGCGCGATTCATGCGGAGCGCATGGCTTTCGCCATCTTCGCCGCCCCGATCACTGGCGGGTCGATCGGGGGCGCGAGTTCGGCGCGCGGCGCGAAGGACTGAATTTCCTCGCGCAGATGATCGAGGATCAACCCTCCGGCTTCAAACACGCCGCCGACGTAGGCGACCTGGAACTCATCGCGCTCCATTCTGAGCTGCTCGATGACGGCGATGACGGCGACCGCCAACTCCTTCGCGGCGTCTTTCAAAATCCCTCGCGCGACCCTGTCGCCTTCCTCCGCGGCCCTGACGGCGATCTTCGAAAGCTGCGCGATCTCTCGCATGGCCTTGTCCGGGTCGTCGTAGATCACGGGCGGTAATTCGGGCGGCGATGTGACTCCGAAATGGCGCAGGATCGGCTCCATCATACTCGTCGGTTCGCCGCGATAATCGTAGGACATCATGATCGATTCGAGGGCGCGGCGGCCGATGTAAGACCCGCTGCCTTCGTCGCCCATCGTCGGCCCCCAGCCTCCAGCGCGGGCGAACCGCCCACGCGAGTTGACGCCACAGGCAATCGAGCCGGTTCCGGCGATGATGACGACTCCGGGTTCGGCGCCAGTGGCGCCGGCCAACGCCACTCGCGCGTCGGTTTCGAGCGTAATGTCGGGAATGGGCAAAGCTTCTTTCAAGGCGGCGAGCATCTGGCGGTGGTGATCGGGGTGGGAGACTCCAGCAAGTCCGATGCAGGCGGCGCCGACCTTTGACAATTCGATCTCGGCCTGCTGGCAAGCCTGGGTCACGGCCTGTACGACGTGATTGACGGCGGCGGCCGTCCCTACGCGAATATGATTTGCGGCTTCGGCGCCCCCTTCTCCAAGTACTTCGTCGCTCGCGCCGAGAATAACCGCGCGACAATTGGTCCCGCCTCCATCAACACCCAACCAGAATTTATCAATATGATTGCGCAACACTCAAAGTTATTCTTTAACTCCGCACAGCTAAATTACGATATTTCGGAATGATATTATAAATGCCCCGGACACTTTTGTCTTTACAAGAGGCGACCTGAATCATACACTTGAGCCGTCAATAAGCACAATAATTCCTCATCTCCCCTTGCAAGATCAATCTCGCCTGGGTTCTTGTGGGGCGCCGGCTTCAGTCCCAGGCGAAACCAAAGGCCAGAAAAAAAAAGGCCAGATGTGAGAGAGTGTTATGAAAAAAATGTTTAAATCGTGGGACTCTAAGAGATCGGCCCCGGCGGCTCTGGCTGTGGTGATCCTGTTGTGTGTGGGATTCGCCACGACAACCGAGGTATTCGCCCAACGCCGGTTAGGCCGCCCTCCATCCGGGCGCGAATTGGAGGGCACGCCGATATTGGCCGCCGGAACCACTGTGATTCCAGACGGGACGGTCTTAGTAATCGAGATGGACACGAAACTCAATTCGGGAACGGCGCAGGTCAGCGACCATTTCCTGGCGCGCATTGCGACCCCGGTGGTTGACGCGGGCGGACGGACTCTGCTGCAATCAGGCGCGATAGTCGAAGGCCACGTCGCAAGCGTCAAGAAAGCCAGGTGGGCGCACAGGTCGGGAGAATTGGGATTGGCTTTCGACTACGTCGATTTCGGAAACGGCAGAAGACTCCCATTGCGCGCCACGCTCATCAGCGGGAGCAATCCGATCGATGAGGAAGGCGATCTGAGGGCAAAGTCATCGGCAAAACGCGACATTCTGGTTACATCCGGAGGCGCGGCGGCGGGCGCGGGTGTGGGGATGGTCACCGGGGCAAGCATACTGGCCGGCGGCGGGGTCGGCGCGGCGGCCGGATTGACCGTCGTGCTGGTAATGAAAGGCAAGAACGTTGACATCGACCCGGGCGAAAGATTCAATCTGCAATTGGTGCAGCCCATCAGCCTTAGAGGAGGAACAAGAACGACGACCGGGACGAGGGGGGTACGGATTCCTCCAAGGCCTATTCCGTTGCAAATTCGCCAGCAAGACTCCATTCCATACGATCCCAATTCGATCAGGACGCAATGGTCGCGAGTCCCGGTCTATGACGCCCGCGCCGAGCGAGGCAACGACGGTCTGCTGCGAGTCCTGGTCACTGCGGAGACCTCAACCACGGGCTGGCGCATTTACACCAACCATGAAATTAAACCCCGAGACACACTGGACATCCGGCTCATGGGAATTCCACCTTCCCAATTCGGCGTCAAACAAACGTCCCATCCGTCCGCGCCGGAGATCTGCGTGGAAGATCGCAACAGCGAAATCCGCCGCATCGTCATTCGCGGACTAAATGGCTCCAGGTACCTGGCGATCGGCCAGGGGGTGACTTCGGCGCGTGCGGAAGCCTATTCACAGCAGGCGCCGCCAATCCGGCAACCCAATTCTCCACCCAGATCTCAATCCGGCCGGATCAGGCCCGGCGCCGGTCCGTCTGACGGGTCATTTGGCAATTTTCCGCCCCCCACGTCTTCGGCCGGCAATCTTCCATCGCTGGCCAGACAGGTCGCCAATCAGATCGAAATCCTGCGATCGAATTACGCGGCGGCCGTCAACCTGTGGATGAATAATGACGGAACCGCCGAGTCGTTTGGCTCGCGTAGAACGACGCCGACCGAAAGGCAGCTATATGACACTCTGACCTTCCTGCTGACTTCCGCCAGGTCTCTGGCCGCGCCTTCGTCCGACGCCTTCAATAGGCAACGCGCCGGTCAGCAATTGCGGACCGACACTCAAACCGCCCAGCAGATGTGGCAAAGAGTGAAACAGACCGGCGTCATATCACAAGACCTCGATAATCAATGGGTGAACACCCTAAGCAACCTGCGCACGCTCGGTAACGCGGCCATTCGTTAAAGCATGGAGTGGGGAAAGGGGAGTGGGAGAATCCGCAATAGAATCCTATCCCCATTCCCCACTCCCTACTCCCAATCTATTTCTTCTTCAGAAGACTACATGCCTGGGCCGCGGCGGACGGGTCAATCGCCGTAGTTCCCTCTTCGATGTGGCGAATGACGCCTTCCTTGTCGATCACGAACGTGGCGCGCGAGCCGAAGCCTTGGGCTTCGTTGAAGATGCCGTAGTCCTTGACAACCTTGCGTTGCTTGAAGTCGCTGAGTAGTGGGAAGGTCAACCCCTTGGTTGCCGGCGCAAGATCCTCTGACCAACGTCTGAGCGCGGGCACGCTGTCCACGCTGATGCCGAAAACCTGTGTTTCCGCGTCGGTGAATTTGGCGATATCAGCCTGATACGCCTGCATCTCCTTCGTTCAGCCGCCGGTGAAGGCCAGCACATAGAAGGCCAGCACGACGGTCTTCTTGCCCTTGAACTCGCTTAGCGTGTATGTCTTGTTGTCGGTGGCCGGCAATGAGAAATCCGGCGCGGCGTCGCCGACTTTCAAATGCGTCTTCGGCGCCGGAGGTCTTGCCTGCTGGGAGGGTTGTTGCGCCGGTAGCGAGATGCTCGAGGCGATCAACAATCCCAGGCAAAGAGCCGTTTTAAGCATGTTTTTTTCTCCAATATTAGGAACAGGCGGGGGCGGGACGGGCATTAGTCTATCCGTCTCATAAATGAGAACGGGCGGACTAATATCTTTCCCACTCTTACCTGCTCTGTTTTAGATTCGAAACACTTGGGGTCGGTACAACACTGCGCGAGGCCGCGCGGCGGGGGTGATTCTATCATCATTGCGACTAAGATTCGTCGAAAACCTTCGCGCCCGACCTGTAGATTAGCTTTAATCTGCCGGCTTTGTTGCGGCATTTCGGCGCATTGAGCTAATATGCCCGCCGTTGCATTACCCTGCCGCGAACCGCACTGAGGGGGCGGCAGGCAAAATTGTTCAAAAAGAGAGCAACCGCACAAAATAAAGTGGCATCACAGGCGCCGAAACGCAGCGCAGACGCTTCTTGGAAGCCCGTTGATCCTGCGCCCCACTCCTCAAATGAAAGTCCGTGATGCCCGCTTCAGGAGCAGGCGAAAAGCGTGACCACAGATGGGACGAATAACGTCGCGTCGAATTCTATTTCGGATTATGAGTTGGCGCAGGCGTCAGCGCGCGGGGACATGCAGGCCTTCGAGACGATTTATAAACGTCATCATCGGCGCGTTTACAGTCTGTGTCTGCGGATGGTGGCCAACGCCACCGAAGCCGAAGACCTGACGCAGGAGGTCTTCATCCAGCTCTTTCGAAAGATCGGGAGTTTCCGAGGCGAATCAGCTTTCACCACGTGGTTGCACCGGCTCACGGTCAACCACGTACTGATGCATTTCCGCAAACGAGGAGTTCGGCTCGAGAAGACGACCGAAGAGGGCGAGATCGGCGAGATCCAGGATTTTCTCCAGGCCGGCGCCGAGCGTCCTCGCTTTGTCGACCGCATCGCGCTGGACAAGGCCATCTCGGAACTGCCTCCGGGATACCGGACAGTCTTCGTTCTCCACGATGTCGAAGGATTTGAGCACGAAGAGGTCGCCAACATGTTGGGTGTCAGCGTCGGCACCTCGAAATCCCAGTTGCATAAAGCCCGAATGCGACTGAGAGAGTTGTTGAACAAAAAAACAGACACCAGGAAAGAGACAAAAAAATGACGAAAAGGCAAGAGAGGAACACGGTATGGAATGTCGAGCAGTTGTAAGTTCGTTGTCCGACTACCTCGACGGTCGGAATATTTGGGCGTCGGACGACGAAGTCGAAGGGATCGAAACTCACCTGACCAACTGCCCCGCCTGTCTGAATCTCAAACTCGAATTGAGCGAACTCAAAAACGCCGCACGCGAATTGCCCCTACACACCCCGCCCCTCGCGCTTTGGACGCGAATTTCAAATGCGATAGAAGCCGAAGTCCCGAGCGAGAACGGGCCCGCCCGCGAAACTCAAAACGCCTCGGGCTGGTGGGGTTGGCTGAACTCGCGCAAATTCACTTTCAGCCTGCCTCAGTTGGCGGCGGCCGGCGCGTTCGTCGCGATTTTGATCGTCGCCGGGATTTCCGGCATCTTCGGCGCGAATCAGGCGCCCTTGAAATTCCAGGACGTCCGAAGTGGACTGCTGCTGCCCGAAGAAAACGAGATCAAAGCGAACCTGGAACATCGTCTGGACGCGATCAACGCGCGCAAGGCGCAATGGGATTCGCAGAGGCGCGCCGATTTCGAACAGAACATGAACAAGATCGATGAATCGTTGAAGCTATGCCGTCATATGTTAGAAGGAAATCCGAACGACGCTGGACACCAGGAGATGGTGCGCGCTTTGTACGACGAGAAGCGTCGGCTTTTAGAAGACGTCGAAAGACTGAAATGGTGAAAGAGACTCCGAGTCCCACTCAATCTTCAAAATCGGTCGCGAAATTTCTGTCGGCGCTGGCGACAGGCTTCCTGGCATTAACCGCATCGGCCTCTCCATCCGGCGATCAAAATTTTAGCCGGGCCTTCGCCGTGTCGCCCGAAAGGAGCGAACTGGAAGTAGTGAACCAGGCCGGGACGATTAAGGTGACGGCCGGCGCCAGCCCCAACAAGATCGTGATAAACGCCAGACAGAGTGAAGGCGCGGCGAAGATCGAAGCCACGCAAAACGCCATGGGAAAGGTCAAAATCGAAGTGACAGGGCGGGGAAGGGTCGATTTCGAAATCGCCGTCCCGGCTTCGAGCAGTCTCAACCTGCTCTCTTATCAAGGCGCGATTGTGGTCACAAACCTGGCCGGGGCCGTTCGCGCCCGCGTCACTGACGGTGACATCCAGATCGCCGGAATGCGCAGCGCGAAGGTCGACGCCAGTTGCACCCAGGGCAACGTCAGTTTCAGCGGGGAGGTCTTGCCCAGCGGTAGATACACGCTGAAATCCTTTTCGGGCCGCGTTGACGCCATCTTGCCGGCCGACGCTGACTTCAAACTCTCGGCGTCCACTTTTAGCGGAGGAATGGACCTGAGCGCATTCCAGATGAAGTTCGATAAACGATCACATCAGTTAGTGGAAGCGTTGCACGGCGTGGGCCGCGCTTCAATAAGATTATGGACTCAGGAAGGAAGCATTTACCTCCGCCGCAAACCCTGAATGCGGAATGTGGAATGTGGAATGCGGAATGCCATGAGTCGAATCAATCCCGACGGATAATCTCATCATGCAACGTATCTTATTCCTCGCTGTTTGCCAGGTTACGGCATGCCTTGTCATTCCGCATTCCGCATTCCGCATTCCGCATTCCGCTCAGGACCCACCTAAGCGCGAAATTATTCTTACAGAGAGCATCAGGCTGAGCACCGATCTAGTCGTAATCGACGCGCAGGCGCTCAACCGGAAGACCGGCCAGATCATCAACGGGTTGAAAGCCGCCGATTTTGAACTGTACGAAGACGGCGTTAGACAGGAGATCACGCATTTCAGCCAGGACGGACTTACGCTTTCGGTGATCCTACTGATGGATTTGAGCGGCAGCGTCAGCCCCGTTCTCAAGGAGATCCAATCGGGCGCCCTGCTGGCGTTGGAGAGGTTAAAAGAGAACGACGAGGTGGCGGTGATAGCCTTCTCCTCAGATACGCAACTGGTTCAGGACTTCAGCGTTAACCGTAAGCTGATCGTCGAAAAGATCGGCCACATCGAAAAGACGCCAGTCATAGGGCAGGGGACGTCGCTCTTCGAAGGTTTGCGCGACGCCGCCGTTCACATGAACAAAGCCAGCAATTCCTTGAGCCGCAGGGCGATCATCATCGTCACCGACAACATTGCCTGGGAGTACCATTTCTCCGGCCTCTCGGAGAAGGAAGTCGCCGATAAGGTATTCGAATCCGGTAGCATGGTTTGCGGCCTTGTGGTCGAGGGCGCGATGACCAGGACCGAAAAGATCTTCAACTGGAATCGCCCCGGCGCCGACATCTACCGCCGCAGAATGACCGTAGACCCTTTCGCCGCACAGACCGGAGGCGAGGTGATCAAATCGGACAAGACCGAAGTCAACGCGCGGCTGGCCTTGTTGATCGATCATTTGCGGACCCGCTACAGCCTCGGCTTCATCTCGAAAAAAGAGCAGTCCGACGGCAGTTTTCGCCGAATCAGCCTGGCCCTGACTCCCGAAGCCCGGAAGCGCCTGGGCGACGTCTTGATCAGATCCAAACAAGGCTATTACGCCCGCCCGCAAAAATAGGCTTCAGCGCGCCTGGATAAATTCCGAGTAATTGTTGGTAGTCTCCTAAACTTGTGTTGCTGCTTTCCAGCCTTCGCTGGTTTCCGATTGCTGAGGCGACTGGATGATCATTCGCCCCTCTGATCTGATAATTGCTTTAGCGTTCCGGGTCTATGTTGAACCTTGAGTATGCGTAAACGCTCAAGCAAAAAATCAACCGTGCGCCTTCGGTGGGTCGGCGCAGCCTGGAATTACGCAGGTTTTTCAGCTAACCGAAGGATCACGAAAGAACGATTTTATCATTTCCCTTATTGTAGAAACTGAGCAATGGAGCGGATCGAATTGATTGCGCCATATACCGCCAACACGAATAACAGCCCCATCAGCCCATTCTCCCACCAACGATTGCGATACTGTGCGCCAATGAAGCGCGCGCTGCTGGTGATCCACCACAACCCGCCTGCCAACAGCGGCAACAACACGACCTGAGCGCTGCTGGCGATCAACGTCAGCGTAACGAAATCCGGCATGCCGGGAATCGTCCAAACCAGCGGCGAAACCAGACACCAGACCGCAATCCAACGATACAATGGGTGTTGTCGATAATCCGTTTGAATCGGCGCCGTTCCGGCTTGCCAGCGCAGGTAGGCGTGGCTGCCCATAAACGCCAGACCTGCGGCGGTTCCCAGCACTGAAGTGTAGACCGCCGCAAAAATGCCCAGATAAAATAACACGCCGCCGCTTCGTCCTAACAGCACGCTCAGCAAGTGCGGCAGATCATCCAGCGTCTTGATTTGTTTGTCGGGATAGAGCAGTTCCGCGCCCAATGTCCACACGGCTAGATTGAGCGCGATCATCACCACGATTGCCAGCAGAAAATCGTAAAACTGCACGCGACGATATTGCGGCCCACGCCAGCCCTTGGCTTCCAGAAAGTAGGGATAAGCGAGATTCATCAACGACCCGCCGACCGCGCCAATCATCGCCACCGCAACCAACAGTGGATTGAACTGTCCGCGCTGATCAGGCAGCCCGATGCGAAATAACCCTTGCGCCAAATCTTTGATATCGCATCCGACCCACAATGCTGAGCCGACAAAGGAAATCGCCAGCAACCCCAAAAAGAATTTGAAGACCCATTCCAAGCGGTTATACGAAGGCTTAAATACCAGCAACAGCGCAACGCCACTGCACAGCAACGCCCATTGCCACGTTTGCCCTACGCCAAATAAATTGCGACAGACTTCGCCCACGCCGACCATCATATAAGCTCCGTAAACATGTCCCATCACGATGGTCGCGACGAATAGCACGGGCGCATACCAACGATGCAACCGCGCCAAGCCGTCCAGAACGCCTTCGCTGTGTGGGTTGCACAATTGATATCGCGCAATGAGCGAGACGAACATGAAGCGCATCAGGATCGCTATCACCAGCACCCACATCAGCGCATAACCGTAGTTCGCGCCTGCGACGGCCATATCCACAACATCGCCTGCGCCGAGCCATGTCAGCACGATGACGATGCCGGGACCGAACGAGCGCATGTAGTCCCAGAACGAATGGGGGACGGGCGGCGCGACCGCCGGCGCCTGTACGAACTTTTCAACCGGTTCTTTCAAGTCGCTCACCTCTTCACCTGAGATTACAAATACTTCGACCAACCATTACCACAACTCGCGATTGATCGGGAGGGGGTATCAGCCCATTCACCCTTTTTTCTCGAATGCGCGCCGGGCGCCAAAGGAACACAATCAACCGATCCGAACCTGGTCTCCAAGTGGATGCAACCGCTGCTCGAAAAGCTTGATCCTGAATTTATCCCTGAGAAGACGGAAAAGAATTCCGCCGCCGTTGCGCCTGGCAAGCTTGGCAGGGAGAAGGGCGGGAAAGCTAGCGCCGGCAAGCTATCGGCAAAGCGGCGCAAAGAGATTGCGAAGAAGGCGCCGAAGGCGTGATGGAAAAAGTCAGACGTCGCCGACTGCGCGTGCGATAAGGAAATTGAGCGGGCGCGACGTGGCGCCGCGCAGCCGCCTGGCCCAGGAAGTTTGAAGTTGCGGCCATTCGGACGGCGGCAGCGATCCGTATTCGACAATGTCAAATCCGGCCGCCCGGTAGCGCGGGATCAAAGTCGTCTCTAGGAATTCTAGCGAGAGAGGGCTGAGCCCTAGTCTTTCGATTTCCGCGCGGTCGCGTTCGGGATCGAGGGCGATGACGACCTCCAACCACGCGCCGGGCGCGCAGACGCGCCGCAGATTGCGCAGCGCCACTTCGTCGCCGAGCGCCAGGGCGCGCAGCAGGCTGCCCCACGGAAAATGCGCGTGGACCTCGTCGGCCACGCCGTCAAGCTCCGGGGGCAAATCTTCGACCGCCGCCTGGATGAAGAGAACGTTAGGCGCCCCGCCCTTCGCCGGTTTGCGATGAATCTTCTCGGAGATCTTTTCCAGCGCGCTCGACTGCGCGTCTATTCCGATGTAAAACCGATCCGGATGTCGCAGGGCGGACTGGTAGACAAAGCTCCCGTCGCCCGTCCCCAGGTCTATGATCACGCCCCCGCCTGTAGGGGGCGATGAGGTCATGGAATATTCATCAATCGAGAGGGTAGAATCTTTTGCCACGAATCACCTTTAACATAAAACACGTCCTTTCCGTCGCGCAGTATATTGCGCTTTCACTGGTTATTCTTCAACTCGGAGCGGCGATGATGGCGAATGCTGAAGTCAAAAATCAGGAGTTGTGGGGCGAAGGCGTCTCGCGCGAGTTGGCGCGGCGGCGCGCCGCAGACATCTTTGACCTCCGTTATCGGCTGAGTTTCGACCTCGTCCCCGGAGCGGCCAGGATCAAGGGCCGCGAGGAGATCAAGCTGAGGCTGAACGGCGTGACCGATCCGGTAATCTTGGATTTCCGCGACCTCGACGAGCAGGGGCGCGTCATCGAAGGCGTCGTCGGCGACGTGACGGTCAACGGCTCGGCCGTGGACGACCTGCGTCAAACAGGCGGCCACGTCATCTTGCCCGCGCGCCATTTCAAAATCGGCGAGAACACGATCGCGATGAATTTCGAGACCGGCATCGCCGCGGCCAACCGACCTGTAATCCGGTATCAGGACCGTGACGACGGCGGCGAATATGTTTACACGCTGTTCGTGCCGATGGACGCGAGCCTGGCGTTCCCCTGCTTCGATCAGCCTGATTTGAAGGCGCGGTTCACGCTCACGGCCACTGTTCCGACGGCATGGACCGTCGTCGCAAACACTCGCGAGCAGACGGTCACCCGAGGCGGCGCTAACTCATCTTGGGTTTTTCACGAGACGCATCCGATAAGCACATACCTTTTTGCTTTCGCAGCCGGGCCGTTCAATGAGATTTCGGGCGCGAGCGGTTCAGTTCCACTGCGCGTCTTCGTCCGCCAATCGAAGCTGCGGCGCGCGAAGGAGGAATGGCCCGAAGTCGAACGGCTGACGCGGCAGGGCGTGGACCACATGGCCAAATTCTTCGATCAGCCTTTCCCGTTCACGAAATACGATCAGGTGTTGATTCCAGGCTTCGCTTACGGCGGGATGGAGCACGCGGGCGCGACCTTCCTGCGCGAAGACTCGATCCTCTTCCGAACCGTCCCGACGAAGAACGACAAGCTGGGCCGCGCCGCGCTCATTTTGCACGAGTTGGCGCATCAGTGGTTCGGCGACCTGGTCACGATGCGGTGGTTCGACGATCTGTGGCTCAAAGAGGGCTTCGCCAACTTCATGGCCTCTCACGCGATGGCCGCGATGGAACGGCGCCGCGACCTTGAAGGAAAGGCGGAGCAGCGCGGCGGCAGTGGAGGAGCCGGGGAAGCGGCTATCTGGAAGCGGTTTTATCAAACGCACAAGCCGCCCGCCTACTCCATCGACTCGACCAAGGGGACGACGCCGATCTATCAAGAGGTGCGCAACCTGAAGGACGCGAAGTCGGCCTACGGCGCGATCGTTTATCAAAAAGCGCCGAGCCTGCTTCGCGCGCTCACCTTCGTCATCGGCGAAGAGGATTTCCGCGACGGCGTGCGGCTGTTTTTAAAAGAACATGCGTACGCAAACGCCGAATGGAGCGACCTGATCGCGGCGTTCGAACGCGCATCGAAACAGAAACTTCAATCGTGGGCCGACGCCTGGGTCAAGCGGCGCGGCGCGCCGCAGGTCGGCGTCGAATGGAGTTGCGACGCGCGGGGTCTGATCGACAGTTTTGAAATCAGGCAGCGCGACATTCTGGACGAAGGCGGCGTGTGGCCGATCAAGGCGCGGATTTTGCTGGCTTACGACGACGCCGAGGCTCAACGGATCACGGCCTCATTCGACGGCGAACGGGCGACGATCCGCGACGCCGTCGGCAGGAAATGTCCGGCGTATGTCTTCGCGAACGACGGCGACTTCGGCTACGGCGTCTTCATGCTCGACGCGAAGAGCCGCGCCGCCGTAATGTCGAGAATCGGCGGAATCGACGATCCGTTTCTCCGCGCGATGCTGTGGGGCGCGCTTTGGGACGCCGTGCGCGAGGTCGAAATGAATCCGCGCGATTATGTGGCGCTGGTTTTGAAGGCGCTGCCGACGGAGACCGATCTGGAACTTACGCAGAGCCTGCTCGACCGCGCGACGCGGGCCTTCGAGCGATACCTCTCGACGACTGAGCAAGGCGCGATCGGGCCACAGATCGAGTCGCTCTTTTTCGACCGAATGATGAATGCGGGAGAGGCCGATTTGCGGATCACCTATTTCAGGGCCTTCCGTTCGGCGGCGACGACCGTCGAAGCGCGCAATCGACTGAAAGACTTGCTGTCGGGCAAAATGCGCGCGCCTGGAGTCGAGATAAAACCTCTGGATCGCTGGCGCATCATCGCCGCGCTGGTTGCGCGGGAGGACGCGGAAGCCGAAAGCCTGCTTAACGCCGAGCGCAAACGCGATATCAGTGACGACGGGCGCAAACAGGCTTACATCGCCGAAGCGTCCCGGGCGGACGCGGCCACGAAGCGAAGGTATTTTGACGACTATCTTAATAACCGCGCCACGCCCGAAGACTGGGTCGAAGGGAGTTTGGCCGCGTTCAATTCGCCGAACCAATCGTTGTTGGCGCTGCCTTATCTGGGGCCCGCGCTCGAAGCGCTGCCGCAGGTGAAGCGCGAGCGGAAGATATTCTTCACGCTCGCCTGGCTCAACGCCTTCATCGGCGGCCAGCGGAGCCGACAGGCGTTGGATCAGGCGCGAGAGTTTTTACGCGCGAACCGGCTCGACCGCGATCTCGAATTGAAGGTTCTAGAAGTGATGGACGAACTGGAACGGACGGTGAAGATCCGCGCGAAGTTCACCGAACCAGGATGATGGGGGATGGAGGGATGAGGATGGAGGATGGAGGATCGCTCCTCACTTCGTAGTTTGTTTACAAAAATCGTCAGCGCGCTCGATCATCCGATTGAGCATTGCGCCTATACGCTGCCAGGCCTCATCAAGCTCACGATGCCTTTCCCTTCCGATATAATCGCTAGCCAACACGTGATCCAGCCAGGCTTGGGTTTCCGTCGCTTCACCCAATGCATCGTTCACTTTATTGATAAACGCCGCGACATATCTCCGCCTCGCCCACGCTTCGGCGAGTAATGCGTTAACAGCTCGAGACGAGCGCCGGATTTGATCTGTCAATGAGTATTTTCCCTCACTCGGAAAGGACCTCGTAAGGATAAAAATCTTTTTGGCTTCTTCCAGACCGAGCTTGTATACATCCAAATCACGAAAGCTCATTATCGCAGCCATGCATTATCCTTTCCTCGATCCTCGATCCTCGAGTTTTATCGCGCGCCCCACTCAATCAATCGCTCTTTGACGACCTGGGCGTAAGGGTGTTCGGCGATCTCGAAGAGTTCGAGGGCGATTTCAGCCTGGGCTATGGCCTGTTTGCGGTCGCCGGTCTGGTCGAGCGCGAGGCTCAGGTTGAAGAGGGCGTTGGCCTGGGCCTGGATGTCGCCTATTTGGCTGGCGATATTGAAGGCGCTTGTCAGTATTTCCGTCGCGATCTGGTAATCGCCCGAAGCGACGTAAGCTTCGCCGAGGTTGCTGAGCGCGATGGCCTCGCCGCGGCGGTCGCCGAGTTCGGAGGCCAGGCGGAGCTGCTTATTGAGCAATTCTATCGAGCGGCTGAGATTGCCGTCGAGGTATTCGGCGATTCCGAGTCCGCCGAGCGCGCTGGCTTCGCCGCGGCGGTCGCCGATCTCGCGCGCGACCAGGAGCGCCTGTTCATGGAAGGCTATCGCCTGCCGGTGACGCTTCAAGGCCGCGTATGCTGACCCCAGGTTGCCGAGCGCGCTGGCTTCGCCGCGGCGGTCGCCGATCTCCCGGGTGATCGTCAATTGCTGGTTGAAAAGCTCGGCGGCGCGTTCGGTGTCTCCCATCGCGTAATGCGTCGTGCCCAGCCCGCCAAGGGCCTGCGATTCGCCGCGGCGGTCGCCGATCTCGCGCGCGGCTTTGAGCTGTTGGTCGAAAAGGACAAGGGCGTTGCGCAGGTCGCCCGTCGCGAAATAAGCCAGCCCCAGATTGCCGAGCGAGTCGGCTTCACGCCGGCGAGGGCCGACACGGGAGAAGAGCTCCAAGGCCTCCCGGTGCAAGTCGCAGGCGCGTTTCAGTCCGCCCCCGAGGTAATGTGCGGCGCCCAGCCCGCTCAATGCTTCGGCCTCGCCGCGCCGGTCGCAGGCCTCGCGAGCGATCTCCAGCGCCTGTTCGTAACACCCCATGGCGTGATTAACTTCGGCCAGGTCGTTGTAAGAATCGCCGAGCGCGACCAGGTGGCGGACGGCGGCGTTGCGCTGGTTCAATTTCTGCGCAGCCGTGAGCGCGGCTTCGCTCCAGCGAATGCGTTCGCGCGGGCGCTGGCGCAACTCCAGCACGTACTTACCCGCGTCCGGATAGGAGTTGCACAACTCGCGGGCGGCGTGATCGTCGTCTACGTGAGTAGCCGCCCAGACCTGCCCCTCCTGAATGTTGCGCCACTCCAGGTCGACCAGGCCCAGCCCCCGCCTGAGAGATTCTCCGCCCTGTTCGTAGAGCGCGTCGGCCTCGTGCAATACGCTCTGGTAATGCGCCGAAAAGCGTTGGCGCGCGAGGGTCAATTCCTGATCGTTCGAACGCGTCTCGGCGAATCGCGCCATCAGGTCATGCAACCGATAACGCCCTGTGGCCCGATTGCGTTCGATCAGGCTGTAGGCCATCAAACGGTCCAGCGCGTTGTTCGTCCGGACCGGCGTAATCTGCCATAACGACGCCGCGGCGGAGACGTCGAAGGTGTCACGGAAGACGGCCAGCATGCGCCAGAGCTTTTGCAAGCCGGGGACGAGCAGGTCATAACTCAGACTTAGCACGGCGTCCACCGGATGGAGCGGCGGACGCGCGGCCGGGGGCGCCAGGCCCGGACCCCTTGCGGCTTTATCCGAGGCGGGGCTGGCCCATTGCAATTTCTCCATCCGCTGGACGTAATCCGAAACTTTCAGATCGGCGCTGATCAGAAGCGCGCTCGCGGCCAGCCGGAGGGCGAGTGGAAGGTGCTCGCATAGTTCCGCGACCTTGGCGGCCTGACCGTCGATGCGCGGAACGATTCTCATCAGGAAGTCGCGCGCCTCGGACGGCGACAGACTCTCCAACTGCTTCGAGAATATCCCGGGCAGCGTGACCAGATCGCGCGATGTGACGATGGTTATGCACCCATCCGGGGCGATGAGCGGGGCGACCTGCTGCGCGCCCGCCGCGTTGTCGAGCAGGAGCAGAGCGCGTTTGCCCATAAGCACGGAGTGATAAAGGCGGTCCAGCTCGATCTCGTTTTCGGGCAGGCAGACGGTCGGCAGATATGCGCGGATGACCGCCGATTGGGCTTCGACGACCGAGAGCGGTTGCGGACTCGCGCCTTTCAAGTCGATGTAGAACTGCGCATCCGGGTAATGGGGCCTGAGTTGATCGGCGAGCTTCAGGGCGAGCGTCGTCTTGCCCGCGCCCCCCAGGCCTTGAACGCTCAGGACGCGCATGTCGTGGTTGGCGCGCGCGGCGTATAGTTCGACCAGCTCCGCCGACCGCCCGACGAATTCCGGCAAAGGAGGAGGTAGTTGGTGAAAAGTGGCCATTGGCGAGAAGGGAGATTCGATCAGATGGCGATAACGCGCAAAAACATCGTCATCCGTCGAAGAAACGTTGTCCTTGTTTTCGCTTCTGTAATTGGCGCGATCCGCCGAAAGGTCTCGGACCGTTTCCGCCGTCGCATGCCGCCTCTCGCCACGGGTCTTCTCCAGGGCTGCGTTTGATACAGCCGCGGCCACTCCCAAACCTTCGCTTTCAACCGTGGCGGTAGTAAAGACGGGCGGTCGCCCTGAGCCTCGTCCGTTGGAACCCCCGTTGCGCTCGTCGGCCGGATAGTTGATAGGCCGTTCGGGGGGAGCTTCCGCTTTGAGGCTGGAGGGCTCGACGTCTTCGTCGGTTATAACGGAGCCCGCCAGATTTTCAGCCTCTTCGACCCATCTCTGCGCGAGCTTCGTTTGTCGTCTCAGGTTGAAAGTGATCAGGGTTATAGACGCAAGGCTTATGGCCAACAAAATCGGCGTCAGACTGGCCAGCGGCTGAATCCATTCTTCCACGATGGGGCTCAGCCCGATTAGCGGGACGAGTACCCTCGCAAGAGTCAACAAGACCGCGCCCAGCAAAACATAAACCAGAATTACGTTTATCCACCTGCTCATCTTTCACACCAGGGTCGGCGTCAAGCAGACGCCATTGTCGTTCGTCATCTGTCGTTCGTCATCTGTCGTTCGTCATCCGTCGTTCGTCATTGGCCGCCGGCCGTTTGCCATCGCATTAGAAGTCGCCCGGCTAATGACAAACGACAACCCGCCAATGACCAATGACATTCGCACACGAAGTTCGCGAGTACGAGGATCGGCGATTGAAACTCCTCCCCGATGTTGATGGCGAACTCCTCGTCGAATGGCATTGCCAACTCCGCATGAGTGATGCGCCAGATTTTTGCAGATTTTGCGGTTCAAAGCCATAGGATCGCGTCTTTGAACTTGGGCTCGCGTCGAGAGCCTTCCCGCGGGTGAAGGAGGGGAAGATGGTAAGGCTTTTGACTGAATGAGGCAAGGAAAAGCGGGCGATCCCGGAGGGGGCGTCGTGATCGTTAGGAGGCGCCGTTGGACTTTTCGTAGCGAGCTTCAAAGCCTGGCATTCTTTCTGCTTAAGGGGGTTCGCGGGGGACCAGGCCAGGATCTCCTTATCGAGCGCTTCGCGGCGATATGTATGGATAAAAGCGACATGCGTTTTTATGATTGAGATACAGAGCCGGCGTAAAGGGCGGCAAATTGCCGCCCGGCGGCGCCTTTTATGTCGCCCTTGTTGAACCTGCGGATTAAGCTCGGATCGGGTCGATGAGATAAGATGGCAATATAATCCAGATAATATGGAGAGCGGCAACAGAGGAAGAGAGGGTTGGATTGAAGGGGCGCGTCGCGTCGCATGGCTGATCGCCATCGTTTTCGCCTCCGCCTCCATCGGCGTCGGTCTGTCCTGGCGAATGCCGGAGCTGGATCTGGCCGCCCGCGACTGGCTGTTGCGCAGCCGAGGGAAGATCGTTCCCCCTCCCGAGATCGCTATTATTGCGATAGACGAGGCCAGCATTGCCCGGTTAGGGCGCTTCCCGTGGCCGCGCGCTTTGATGGCGCGCGGTTTGGAACTGATCAGCGCCGCGCGACCGAAGGTGATCGCGCTCGATGTTCTTTACAGCGAGCCGACCATGCCGGCTGATGATCAGGCGCTCGCGACCGCAATCGCCAGCGCGGGCAATGTCGTTGTCGCTTCGCAACTGACAAGGGCGGTCGGCGACAGGGGCGAAAGCCGTGTGGTTTGGCTACGTCCGTTGCCCGAGATAGAGAGCGCGGCGGCCGGCGTAGGGCATGTCAATGTCGTACTCGGCCACGACGGGATCGTGCGCGCCTTGCTGTTGCGTCAGGCGGACGACGGTGGAGCGGCGCTTTGGGCCATGGCGGCGGAGGCGATACACGTGGCCGACCGTGAGAAAGGCGGCGAGTTGCGAGAATTGCCCGGGGCGGCGCAAATCGGCTTGCGCAAAGTTCCCGTCCATTCCAATGACGACGAAGTTGTCCTAGGCGCGCAGAACGACGGCGCATATTTCGAGAGGCTGCGGCCGACGCGATTGCATATCGATTACGTCGGCCCCGGCGGATCATTCGCGGGCCAAACCTATAGCTTCTCTGATCTGCTTGAAGGAAAGATCGAGCAAGATAAATTGAGAGACAAGTACGCGCTCATCGGCGCGACGGCGGCGGCGTTGGGAGACAGGCTGACCACGCCTTTCACATATGCCGAAAACGATCCGGGCCTGCGGGCCGACGACCTGACGCCGGGAATCGAGATTCTGGCCAACTCGCTGAGCACAATCTTGCGCGGGCGTTTTTATAAAGAGCTTCCGGATTGGCTGATGATCGCGCTGGCGGCGCTGGCGGCGCTGAGCGTTCATCTGTCGTTGACCGTTTTGCAAGGGCGGCGGGAAGGGGTCATACAAATTGCGGCGATGGCCGGGTTGGCGCTGACCTTGTGGCTGATCGCCTACTTCGCTTTTACGCGCTGGTTGATCATCCCGCCACTCGTTCCGATCATCGCCACGGGCGTGGCGGCGGCGCTGCTGTCGCTGCTGGGGCGTTCGCTGGCGGTGAGCGCGGGGTTGGACGCGCGCATCTCCGAATTGGCTTTGTGGGACAGCCCGCTGGGGGAATCATCGGGCGCATCGCCGTCGCCACCCTCGAATGACCCGACGCGCGTGATCGCGCAGTTGAGCGGGGCTGAGGCCGCGGCCATTGTCTCTTGCGCCAGTGACGGCGAACAGCGTTTGGTAGCCTGTCACGGCGCCGCATTTCGTCGCATCAAACGGCGGACGACGGATAGAGAGGTGGCATACCCGGTCTCCCGGGCATTGTCGCGGGATGAACCGGCGGCTGACTATTTCGATTTCGATGGGAATAATCATTCCGTAAATCGGCGAGCCCTGATCTTATGGCTGGACGGTCGGTCGGGAGAGGCGGCGACCGCGGCGGGCGAGTTGATTCTCGCCTACGATGACGCCGAGCGACCGGAGGACGAAACCCTGACGCTTTGCAGAGAGATCGCCGCAAGCTTTCTCGCCGCGGGCGTTCGAACATCGCCCTGGGATGGAGCGAATTCGGCCTGGCGCCGCTTGAGCTATTTGAATTGGTGGCCGCGGGGCGCGGCGTGGAAGGCTCACATATTAGCCTGGCTGCAACAGCGTATGATCGGCCGCTCGCTTTTCGTCGAGCGCGCCCTGCGCTCGATCGAGGACGGGTTACTCATCACCACTGCGGAAGGGCGCATCACCTTCGCAAATCCGCGCGCCGCCGCGATCCTCGGCATACCCGAACGCAACCTCATCGGCGGCGACCTCTTTGAG
>Ga0207428_10002261_pt1 | contig 19336 bp, 14 predicted proteins | sample RhiMethybrSRZTD1_FD_187600 | JGI IMG/M metagenome (GOLD analysis project Ga0207428, IMG submission 187600) | Populus rhizosphere microbial communities from Tennessee, USA - Rhizosphere MetaG P. TD hybrid SRZTD1 (SPAdes) (version 3) | ecosystem: Host-associated > Plants > Roots > Rhizosphere >...
CTGATGTGGGGCTCGTAGTGAGCTGAATCTATAACGCCGTCGCTGACGTAGTTATGGAGGTAGGCACACGGACGGATTTCGATGCTTTTGTCATACACCGCCTCGTTGAAGCCTTCCAGCAGCGCTGCATATGACCATACCTGATAGGACGGGTGAATGGTCTCAATGAGGCCGCCACCCAACGCCGTTTTGACGATGGCATCCTTGGTTGTGGCGTTGGCCTTACTCCATTGCTTCAGCTCGATCAGTACGGCCTTTTTTGCCTGGTTTTCGTCGCGACCGGTGAGTAGAAAGTCGATTCGCTTCGACGACTGCGGAATGTGCAATTCAATGGCCAAGCCTGCATCGCTCGGGAGGCCCTCATCTCTAAGGACCTTGGCCATGTACGTCAGGGACCCTTGCCACGACCTGATTTCCGAGGAGCCAACGTTCTTGCCGGTAGCTTCCTTGTAATGCCTGAGGATCACCTCCTCGATGTCATCGTTATCGTTGTCTTTAAGAAATTGCTGTTTGGTCGCAGCGTAAACGATCACGGGTTGTCCTTAGATTCGGGTTGGTCAGAGTCGGTCGTACTTCTTGCTGTTGCTTCTGGCTTTATCCACGGGATATTTCTGGCCGTTCGAGACAAGTTTCCGTGTCACCGCTTCGTTGAGGTCAATGCCGAGTACGCTGCTCAGGCGAACCAGGTACATCAATACGTCCGCCAATTCGTCCTTAACGGCTTGGCCGATTTCGGGATCTGTTGCGGCGGAAATCGAATCGGCATCACTCATCCATTGGAAAATCTCGCACAGCTCTCCTACCTCGCCAGTGAGAGCCAGGATGAGATTTTTAGGGGAATGGAATTGCTGCCAGTCGCGATCATCTGCAAACCGCTGGAGGGATGCGGCAAGCTTCACTACGTCAACCAGTGGCGCGAATGAGCTGTCTGAGTCGCTCACGGGGTTATCTCTTGGGCATCGGTGGGGAAAATGTGTAGGAAATCCGGCTTTGGATTGTAAGAGCTTTTACTGCTTTCGCAGATTTTTTTGTATTTTTTCTCACCTGTTGGCTGCCGGCCGGATTGCTTGCCATTGTTCGCTATCTGCATTGAGCGTGGCAGCGATTCGTGCTTGCAAGATAGGTGGGCGGTCCAATTATGGTGATCGACTGAGTAATTGCATGGACTTGACCAACAGACCGGGTGGCCATCGACAGAAATCGACCCAGGCTGTGTGAAAACGCTTATCGAAAACTGAAGTGCGCGCTTCTACGCAAAATCTGAAAATGGTCGGCTGGTTAGCAGAGTCAGATTTCACGTAGAGGCACGGTTTCCGCCCTCGTTCTTGGCGGTCTCTACGACCAAAAACGTTTTCACACAGCCTGGACCCAAAGCAGCCATTCGCCGAGGTCGGCTGACGGCCATGAGCAGGCGTTTAGAGTAGAGAAAATAAATCTGTCCCCTTTTTAGTCCCCTTTTTAATCGGTGACAGGCAGGAAGGCCGCGTGGGTCGGCGCTCTGGTGCTGCCTTCACAGGACTTTGCTCCGCGGTCACCGAAGCATACGAAAGGCGACCGTCCTCATTTGTCGAAGCCCCGTAAGGCTGGTAGCGGGACCTCGGCTTGAGGCGAGTTAGATGAGGCCACTGGCGAGGGCACTAGCGACCGGGTTTGAACGCCAGGAAGTCCTCCATGGCGTGGAACTCCAACTGCTTGGCCTTGCGCGTGGGAGACAAGTACGCGGCAATGTCGTCAAAGATGGCATCGGGATCCTTCAGATCTGTATCTGTGTAGACAATGATGGGGATGCCACGCTTGCGGAAATATGCCTTGAGCTTGCGCATCTCCTTCTCGAAGTTTGCCTGAGCCTCTTCATTGATTTGCTTTTGGGTCTTGTCACGGGTGCCCTCGAGCCTGCCATGGGTTGACCAGGGCGAAAGCTCGAACCCGACCTTCGACAGGGTAAAAGGATCAATGATGGTGAAGTCGAGGCGATGCTCATGGCGCGCCACCTTTCCACCATAGCGCAGTTCTGGAATCAACAGCGGCACTTCCAGTGGGTTCTCGCTATTGAGCACGAAATTGCAGTATCGCCTGGCAATCGCCATTTCATGTTCGGAGCCGGAGTTGCGCACCAAGGTCTGGCGGAAAAATTTCAGGTAGTGATCGACGGAGGGAAACTCGATGCGGTCATCTTCATCGGGTATCACGAATCCAGTCTGCAGGATGTGCCCGATGGTCCAGTAGTTCGGTTTGAAATGTCGAATTTCACTCTTATCGTTCTCCCAGGCTCCGTTCTTGAACCGGGGGGTCACCAGGATGCCGTAGGACGCATTCTTTTGACCTATCCATATCTCTGCATCCTCCACTTCCGGACGCTTGCGGGCCAGAGCATCGAACTGACGCAGGTAGGTTCGAGTGAGAAATAGCTTGAACCAGCGACGCACCTTCTTGAAGTTCTTGATATGCGCGTGGGCCTCGTAATAGGGGTTGCCAGGCCGCGCGGCAGGTCCGAGGTTCTCCAGAGCCTCGAGGAACCCGCGGAGATAAAGCGCGATGAACTGCTCGGGCGAATCGATGACTTCATTCTTGATGTCGATGTACTCGGCGTGCTTCCCGCCATAAGTGGCGTTCAACGAATGTTCGCTGGGATAGCCGGTGATATCTAGGACGTCCTCCTTGAGTTCATTTATCTGCACCGTGAGTTCGTTAATCTGGCGATTGCGCTGCGTTTTTACCGGGTCTCTGGGTGCCACCGTAACTGTCCCTTTCCTTGGTCGTCACGCCGCAGGGTGTTCCTAGCGCGGAGCTGGAGTGCGGCGATTCGCGGTTTAAAATCCATGGATTTTCGCACGCACGGGCCAATGTCACCACAGCAGCGTAAGGGCAAGGAGCGCCGAGTTAGACTGGCAAGGGCATCACTGGTCGACAGGCTGCAGGGCGGGCACGACTTGCACTAGGTACAATCAGCACAAGACGCCGCAGGTCCAATCCATAGCCACTCCCAGTCGGCCAATAAGGCTCTTTTACGCGCTGAGCACAGCGCGCGCATAGAAGGCGGGGGCTTCGCGCTGCGCATAGTGGAGGCTTGCGTCCGCGACTGTTCGGTAATACGCAGCATGGCGTCCAGGTTCGGAGGAGAAATGTTTGTTGGCTACGAGGATGGCTCAGTTGACTATCAAGACGCCTATTCTGAGTTCCATAGTCAGGCCTGTGGAACAGCGGGGCAGACGATTCATCACAACCTCTACGGATTGATCGACTTGAAACCTCAGCTCTCCTCTCTATCACCGATCTTGTTGCCGAGCTTGATGTCCAGTTGGTACAAGATTCGGTCTGCCAGGTGGAACGGCAAACGGTCGGAAACGATGGCGTGCATCGCATCGAGGTATTCGAAATAGATGCGGATCGAGTTTTTCAGATACCCAGCAAGATTGTTTCCATTGGCTGGTTTGCTTGGGTATAGGGGTTCGCTTGGGCGGAGCATACGGTAAGCCCTGTCATCGATGATTTGGAAAACCTCGGGATTTAGAAATCGGAGGATGGTCGATGCCATTGGCAGGCGGATACCTGGGGAGGCCAGGAGCTTGCCCAGCAATTCTTCTGCTTGCCGGTGCGTCTTTGGTTTGAAGTCAGCGACGACTTTAAGCTCTTCCAGTAGCGCCGGTTCAACACGCGGAAACCTGTTGAGCTTCCATAATACGATTTCAAGTAGCGTTTCTTGGTCGAAATCTTTAGGGATCAGAGCGTCGAGCTTAGCCGTTAGCTGAAGCTGGTACCGGTAATCTTCGATCAGGCTGGTGGGGTCATCACCCCAAACATTGCTGTACTGCTTGATGATGCCATCCATGGAGCTCTCTCTCATTTCAAGTTCTTCAGTCGTTGTCCCGGGGAGTCCGTTGGCTGTGGGGGAAATTCAAAGTTCCATGCAAGAGCTTGGCTGTGCGGATTGGTGCAGGCCATCGACTAAGCCACTACCCTTTGGGTACGGGTAGCAAGCTGACGAAGCCAGTAATCCCACGTTGTAGAGCTCCTAGGCATGCGGTTCCGCAGTCCTCGCAGCCGCTCATAATCAAGGCGCGTAGCTACATTACCTCGACTTCATCCTCTCGTAGCCAGCCACCACTTACAAGCTTACGGCGTGTTGTTTCTGGATCTTGGGTGTAGAAGACTAGCGCCAAGCTTTCTTGCGCTCGACTGCATGTTACGTAGAGCAGTCGACGTGTTCGTGTCGAAGAGTTGTCCGCACCTGCGGCCACCTTTTTAAGATCATCAGGGGAGGGAGGTTTAACGCCCAGCGCTTTCTCGTAGTTCCAGCCGAACCCTCCAGCCTCCTCGTCATCGATGATGACCATGACCCTTGGGAACTCTAGTCCTTTCACACCTTGATGCGTGCCGTAGGGCGATAAGTCATTGCAGTACTTCGCGTAGGCACGAACCTGCGAGAAGGGGCTTCCCATCATCATTCTGTAGGCATGGATTTCCAATTCCTCGCGATCAGTGCTTTCCGGCAAACCGTCGGTGGTAATTCCCAATTCAAATGCTGCCCGAAGTCTGTCCGGTACGGGAAGCAGGCGGGTGCGTACCAAAACGCCAAGAACGTCGTAAATCAGCGGGTCATCTTCAGCAAGGGTCGTTAGGAGTTCGTGGGTGCCGTTGCGTGCTTGTTCTATGGCCGATCCTTGGTCAGGTGCCGCCGCTAGCCAATCTCGCGCTAGTAGCGGCGAGCGTAGCCTTACAGCCTCCATAAGCTTGAAGCCGTCTTCCCGAGCAGCATCAATGATCGGGATGACGCCTTCGACGAATACCTTCAATGCAGGGAGATCGCCATCCAACAGCGCAGTCCGGAGATGTTCAACTTTGTAGAGTGGTGGGAACAGATCGTTGAACCCCATTCGGCGGCTCGCCATCTTGTGTTCCAAAATTAGGGTTTTCCTGCCTTCAATCCCGTTTGCCCAAGCGTCGTCACCCGTAATGTCGGCCATACGGCGGGCCACCTGATCTTCCAGCTCGAAGGTCGAAGCAGGTTGGCTTCGGACGCAGTACATCCGGACGGTACCTTCGGGGGCACCTGGTAGCGGTATCTGCTGGTGTGTGTCGACTTCTGACCTGATGGCGTTAATCAGCTCGATGACCCGTACAGGGCAGCGACGATTCACAATCTTTTCAGGCTTTGCCCAGTCGCTCGGAACCGCAGCGTCGAGACGCCCCATTCCATGGCCGTAGATGCTCTGCATCGTGTCACCCAACAAGCCCAAGCAAAACCGGTCGGATGCCTGGGCCTGAACATTCAAGAATGCCTGCATTAGTGGCGCCATGGTGTCTTGGCTTTCATCGATCAGAAGCACCGGGTGCTTATCCACCAATACATCCAACAGTGGGCTCCGTTGGATGAAGGCTGCCGCAAGCTTAATTACATCTTCGTGCGGGAGCGCTTGGTGGCCGCTCCTTTCACCTGTCGGGCTGTAGGTAAAGTCTAGGACGTGCTCAATATTTGCGAGCCGTTTGATCTTCCGATCCCGCTTGGCCTTATTCTCTCTAAAAGTCTTGTTTTCTCCGCGGGCCTTCGACAGCGCCACGTCAAGCGCCTCGATATCCGCCGCAAGCTTAGTCCTCAGCCAGGCCCGAATGTCATCGTTGAATCCCTTGATCATCTCCCAGGCAAAGGAATGGATAGTCGAGACCCAAATCAACGGATCATGTTCCAACCGATGCATGACCTCTTCGGCGGCGGCATTAGTGTACGTGATGATCGCAATCTGACGTCCCTCGACAGTTAGCCGCTCGTGCGCTCGTTTTTTGAAGCCGCGCACGGCTTCCACCAAGGAGTAGGTTTTTCCTGATCCAGCGCCCGCGTAGAGGAAAAAGCTCTGGGGGTTGTCCAGGTCGAGGCATTGTTGGATAACTTCATCCGCATCTGGCAGCGAGCTCATGGCTGCACCTCATCGGGTGTAGCTGCTACGAGCACCAGTTCCGATTGCTTTTTACGCAGCTTCGACTCAAGCCATTCCAGGCCCTCCCGGATGTACTTGGGCACAGTCAACGCAGCAAATTTGGGGTTACCTAACACTTCGAGCGAGAACTCTCCCTTATTGCCATCACGCAGTGCATCGAACAAGTCGTCGGCCAGCTTGTCTGCGGTCTTGGCGGCCTGAAGTGCCCTAGAAAAACGTCCCAACAATCCGCGGCCGGCATTCTCAGAAAAGAGGGCAGCATTGCTGAGTACCAGGCTGTCCTCGAACGTATTGGCAAGAACCTCAACCGGGACTGGCCCAAGGCTTGGAAGCTGGACTGAGATCGGTGTCTGGTACGCCACGCGGATGGCAAACAGCTCATCAATTTCTTCCCACTTCTGGTCTTCAGGTAGCCGAAGCAAGTTGTCTACTTTCACCGACGCGTTCTTTGTCCTTAACCAGTGTTTGAGCGTGGGGTTCGTGGTCGATAGATCTGCGCCCCAGCGCGCTGGATGCGCAGCTTTTGCTTTCCCGGCATCCAGATCGGTGATCACCAGGGTCACGATGCCCAGTGCATCAATCAGTGGTCTGAGGCGATGCGCGTGGCTGCCTCCTATGTCAAGGATGGAGATGTAGCACTGGTCTAGGAACTTGAAATGCGTGCGCAGGAACTGGGGGAGCATCATGCGCTCTGCAGCTCCCTCCACAAGTATTACAGCGTCAGCAAAGAAGAGCTCGGCGTGATGGGCGCGTAGATATCGGGTCACGAATTGTTTGGTGTGGGAGCCATCGCCAAACACGTTTGACAAGTTGGCGACCGTGGACACTGGCACCTGCACATTGTCCATACCGGCCGGCAGGCGGCGGAAATAGCGAAGGTGCTCGTACTCGACTTCATGCGTGACATGGCTGGAGTGCGTGCTGACTAGGAGCTGAGTCTTCAAGTTGGGGAATCGTTTGATCAGTTCGTCTTCGCAGAGCACCTCATAGGCGTGCCGAACAAAGACCTGCTGAACTTGGACGTGCAAGTGCGCTTCTGGCTCCTCGATCAATACCAGGTGGATGGGCTCTAAGCCTGTGGTGGTCTGCTCGTCGGGATTTCGATGTTTCTTGAGCCAATCGTCACGAAAGCTCATGAGCCTGAAAATCATCCAGATCAGGTTTTGGTAACCCAGCCCGTTTGAGGTTTCCGGAAGCCTTAATACAGATGCGCCTGGAGATGTGTCTTTGGTATCCACCTGAAATTGGACGGCTGCTTCGTGAGTGAGCCCGTCAGTGGCGGCCAGTTTGGCTTGGAGGGTGATCATAGGATCACTTCGTCCGGGATATCCTAATGTTTGAACCTGCAGCAGCGCCGGCCCGAAGCTGGTGCTAAGTCGAGAGTTAAAAGCGGATTGAGCCACTTCAATAGCGCGCATGGCTTCAAGATCAGACACCTCTGGCGTATCGCCTGGATCGAGGTGCTTGTCGTAGTAGGCGCGAAGTTGCTCAGAAAGCTTCTTGCCGCCGGTAGGCTTGCCGTCGGTTTGACCTTCATCTCCGTGGTCGCCAAACCCTCGTTGAGCGTTGATCTCATGGATCTTGATCAAGCCTTCCAGAGGGTTCTTTTCGAGGGGGAGGGCGGTGGCCGATAATTTCTGCGGCACTGCTCTACGCTTCAACAGAGTAGGCGAATGGAGCTTCGCAGGATCCAGCCGATAAGACCGCACCTTGAACATCTTCCACAATCGCCGGCTCAGGTAGTCCGTGAAGCTCTGGGGCCAAAGGCTGAGCTTGATTTGAGATGACTGTTCGGCTTTTTTGGGTGATTCAGGATCGATTACGATGGATTGAATGCTTGCAGCTGAATCTGCTGTCAGCACAGCCTCAAGTGTTGCAACGCGCTCACGCTGCTTGCGGTAGTCATTGAAAAGCTCCGCGATGTCTTCCGGCTCAACACGGAACCGCATCCCTACGAGGCCACCGTTCCACTCGAAGTTAGGAATTAGGTCGCGCACATGATGGTATTCACCTGGATCGGCTGAGAGCCAGATATCGAGGTGGGGAAGCCAGTCGTCCCAGTCATTTACCACTGGGAGATCCTCTGTAGTGGTACCAGCTTCCCACAGGCGGCCGATCTGATCGATTCGATCAAAATGGCAGAGCGTTAAGTCTTGCAGGCGGATACCAGAGGATTTACTGCTCAGGAATTTGCGCAAGGCAAGCATCGCTGAGGACTTCCCGCTGTTGTTGGCGCCCACCAGCAGCGTCGTTTTTTCGGAAAGGTCTATCCGTACGGCGTGAAGCTTGCGGAAGTTGGCGATTTCCAGATGCTTGATCTGCATGTGTCATCCCTGAGCTTGAGTGGTGTCACGATGCTACCTCATGGCGTGATCTGTGGACGAGTGTCTTTCGGGTTGTGAGACTTGAGGGTTGAACCCTGAATCCTCTAGCGCTAACCGCAATGACTGAATCGAAACGGAGAGTTGCGCAGTGGATCGTCACTGGGTGTTCCACGGGGCCGTTGGTAGTGGTCGATTTTGGAGCCCCGAGTGCTTCAAACACTTCGCTCTGGCGCTTCCGCGCCGCACTAGCCCCCAGAACAGAAATGACCTCTGCTAGGCCATCCGCCGGCTTCGTCGATGTGTCGTCACTTCGCCCTCTAGGCAAAAGCGTCATGCGTCGACCGTCCAAGTACATAGATTCGCCCTGGACAGTGTGCGGTCTAGCCGGTAGGTCTGCGGCAATCCTCCCCACGGTACCTTACTGAATGCGGTTTCCTTCTATCTTGGATCCCGTATGATGGCGATTCGCCATGCGCGGCCTGCCAGGTCAGCCCCCGGATCATCGACTAAGCCAAAGGAACACACATGCCTAACGAGGCGTTGTCCGCTGCCCAGCTTAAGGAGCTGGTAAAGCGAGTTGTTGTTGCTCAAGGCAACACTTTCATCAAAGACCTGTTGCGCTCTACCGAGAGCCGAATCGGTAGCACAAAGCAGGAGTTCGCTCAAAATCTGGATGATGCTATCGATGAAGGGCGTTTGACTCAAACAGGTCTTGAAACGTGGCTGGCGGAGGTTGAGGGGTGGGGTGACCAGTATGTTTATGTGTTGTCGGCACCGGCGATCGAGGTTGAAGAACTGACGAGGGGCGTTGCTGGGAGCCGCGTTGCGCATCTTCAGGATGCCGCGGCCAGTGCTGAATTTCCTGATGACCTGCAGCTAAAGCAGATTGCGGTAAATGAAAATGGTTTGTCGATGGTTTGGCACCAAGGCAAAGAAGGTTGGAATCGTTGGCCGCGGAAGGATTTTGAGGAGGAGGAGGGGGTTGAGAGATATCGGTACGAGGCTAAACGGCAGCGCCTTGACCGTAGCGTTGTTCGGTTTGAATGGCAGTTTGGTAACGAGTATTGCCTCGCCCTGATTCACCGGAATCCAGACATCGAGCATAACGAGGTTTTTGAGGCTATAGGGGAGATGCTTGCACATTTCGGATGTGGTGGCCTACCTCTGCAACTGGTACCGCTCACGCAAGCCATCCGGACGTCAGCGCAAAGAGTCAATGGCGTGCAGTCGACCCGGTTTGAGTTGGATAGCGGTTACGTGGAGCTGGCCTCTACCTTGCCTGGGATGGGTATTGAAGGGGTTGGCCCCGTACGAATGGTGCTGCAGGCGGTGAACACTGATCAGTTCGAAAGGGCCCAAGGAATACTAAATTTCGTTGCGCATGAGCACGGCACAAGTCGAGATATTTCCATCGAGGTTTTCGGTTCTGAAGCGAAATTGCGGATCTGGGCACAGTGCAAGCGCGATGATGTTTTGATCATTCTCCATCAAATATGGGGGTACAACGCGTCGTGACTATCGACGATGTTTCACCACTAGAGCGGTGGGTCGATGCCTTAAACCGAAAGGTGGAGCTTGGAGAAGGCCTTGAGTTTTCGGCTGTACAGCTTGCTCGCCAGCTGAACGAGCCCGACATCGCTAGCCTGACAGCATTTCTCGCCAAACTTGTGGCATGGGGATCCGCGACCGAGTTCACGGCTTACACCTGTCCAATGAGCGGTTGCCGAAAAACACTTCCTAGCGGAGTCGATCCGGTTGCTTGCCCATTCTGCAGGGTGACCTTCATCGAAGAAGGTGTAACACCTACATCGGAACAGTTTTTTCGCCTGACCGGGGAGATCAGTCGAGACATTCGGTGGATGGTGGTGATTCACGGGATGAACAGCCGTGCTCCGTGGCAAGAGGCGTTCAGTTGGGAGATAGCAAACCTTCTGAAATACTCCGCGCCAGTGCTGATCTACAAATACGGTTGGGCAACGTATGAAGTCTTGTTCCCGGGTATACATAGACGGATGGCGAAGAGTCTGGGGCGGCGTATTCGTATTGCCATTGGGCGAGCTAGGGCCGCTAATCTGCCAGATCGCCCTGACGTCATTGCACACAGCTTCGGTACTCGCTTGTTCTCGTTAGTCTTGCAGGATCCTGAATTCGCGGATCTCAGATTCGGACGAGTAATTACTGCTGGTAGCATCATTCGACCGGATTTTGATTGGAAACGTCATTTTCGAGATGGAAGAGTTGAGGCCGTTTTGAATCATGTAGCTGCTAAGGACGGTGCTGTTCCCTTTGCTGTTTGGGCTATTCCCGGAACGGGCCCTGGTGGGAAGGTCGGGTACATGGCTCAGCAGGTTTTGAATGTTCGTAACCTGCAATACGGGCATTCGAGCTTTTTTGAAGATCAACATCTGCCCGCGCTTATTGGCGAGAATGGCCTGTGGCGCAGCTTTTTCACGCGGCCACTGAAGCCATTGAGGGATGATGGTGTGTTCGTGCAAAAGGATGCCTGGCAACCACCGGCGAGGTGGCGGATTATCACGGCTCGTGCCGGAGGGTGTATTGCAATCGCTGCGGTAGTACTGGCGTCTCTATGGTTACTGAAGCTGAGTTTGTGCTGGTAGGAAAATCCGCCTCGACCTTGGATGATCAGGCGGCCTGTGAACTCCGATACGTCCCACGATGACCTTGAAGCGATTCGTGTTTCAATCAGATGAACTCGGCAGTCATTCGTGAGCGGCTGCTATCGGCTAGACGCGACCGCTCGAAGTGTCTACAAATTAAAAGGCTATTCCGTGGTGATCAGGGGGCGTCCTCACTGACCTCTGTGGCCGACTCTGTATTAATTCGGGGGCGAAGATCCAGTATTTTCACAAGAATTCGGACTTCGTGGCCCACCTCCTCCATAATTTGATCGGCTTCTTCTTCCAGCATGGCCCTTAACTCTCCAAGGTCGATCCTTGCGCCAGTGTCAGGGTGCTCCCATTGTCGCGAAGACGCTACGGTCACCATCAAACAACCAGTTTTGCAGCTGTCAGCCGCCATATATTTAGTCAACAGCTGATCCCGCAAGGTGCGTTTCAACACTGCGCCGGACCAGCCGTTCTCACCTACTTTTAATTCAATTGTCGCTTGCTGGCCGGACGTTGAACGCATTCGTACGTCCGTCTCTTTCTCATCAGCAGTCACAGCCTCTTGATCAACTGTATAAAGTTCGTTCGCTGTCTCCCTCAACCGCCGCGCTATTTCCCGGCGCATGAGCTTTTCTGATTTTATATTCGCCCAATTTTCACGAGGGGACACATCCTGCAGCAGCAGGTCATCGATATCGTCCAACCTATCCTGCATCAAGCCAAACATTTCATCGCGGGTCTTGGGGGGGGCTTCGCCGATGTCGTCCAGAAGTGAGATTTCGTCCTCAGTCATCTCGGCCTTATCCATTTCCTCCGCTGCCTTTTGCTTCGCCAAGAGTGCAAGCCTATCGCTAAAATGCGCAAAGAGCGGATCGACAACCAACTCCATCTTGGCAGCCCAGGCTTCGGGTCCCGTCAGCGCGAGCACAGCACTTAGGAGCGTATTACGCGCCTGCTCCGCATCGTCTCGCGCTGTAGGCGTAAACGAACCCTCCCTGTGCAGATCATCGCTGGGACGGACATGCTGGTAGGCGAGTCGCAAGAGCCGTACGCGCTGGCTGACGGTGAAACGTTCGAAACCCAGATCAAAAGGCCACCCGCTCCATCGGCCACCAAACACACTGGAAAAGAGGTCGACTCCGGCCCCCTCGGCCGACGGGTCTATTTGTAGAAGAAGTCGTGTCAATTCGAGAGTAGCTGCTTCAGGGTCCAAGGCAAAAAGCGCAGACAGCCACAGGTGGACGAACGCTGGTTTGGCGGCCACTCGTAGCTTTTCGAATACGGTATCGCGAAGTATGATTCGATCGCCCTCGACGTTTTGGCCCATGAGTATTGCCAAAACCGACTTTGGCCGCTCCCAGATAGCAGGGCCACTGTCGTCAGTCTGAGCGGGCTCGATAAAAGTGCTCAACCAGCTTTGCAAATCGACAATGAAAAGCTGTGCGACGAATTGCGGTGAATTTTTGATGACGTTTAATGCGTTGAGATAATCACCGTGCCCACTAACCTTTTCGAGCTCCCATCGCAACTGCCTGCCAAGGACGCTCTGAACAACGCAAGGAAACGCTTTTGCGAGCTGCTCTATCCACCCGGGACAGCCCAGATACTCTAATGGAATGTAATGTGCAGCTGTTCGAGCCTGTGTTTCGCTGATATTTGTTGCCCAAAGCGGATCTTCGGCTTCCGCCCATAGCGATGTCAGTCCAAGTTGCCAACGAACCTGAACAACATTGATTTGGTCTTGCGGTCGATCCATGGGCAAGGTAGGGCATTGTGTCGGCCATAGCGTACGCATCCTGGCGTGCAAATGATTGGTGACCGAGATGCCAAAGTGCTGCTCCAGGAAACGTCTGTTCCAGCCGGACGCCTGGTTCGATCCAGGTGCCCTCTCCATGATTTCCCACAGCGCTCCCAACGTACGCTCGCCAACAGGGGAGTTCAGCACTCCCACTGGGTCGTCGTTCAGCCGCTGCCAGAAATCCACCCAGTACTGGATCTCGTCGCTGGCACGGCGCGCAGCCACACGTTTACGCTCCGCATCACGCCTCTCATACTCCACCATCTGCGCAGACTCGGGACGTGGCTGCAACGCTGCATCTATCCTCGCCAACAATATCGAATCGTCACTGACCAGTGGCCTGAGCGTCTCCACGTAGCTCGCCCATTCCTGAGAATGGTCAGCCGCGTGCGTGAGTGATGCTTCTAACATCAGTTGGCGCAGGTCGAGGGAGTGCTGACGGTCGGCTAGGACCGCATGAATCCATTCAGAATCCTGAGCATGATTCAGGTATATCGCTCCGCTAGAATTCGATGCGTATAACCGCCGCCAAGGATCGCTTTCAGGTTTAAGTCGTTGCCGTAGGCTGTCCTCGCAGGAAAACACAAGCATTCTTAACTGCGAGGGCGCATTGGCAAACATCGCCTTGATCGATTTGAAGTGTTCGCCGCGAAGGTGAAGTGATGAGGCTATCGCCAAGGCGAGAACAAGGCCTTCCACCACCTTTTCCGTAATCAGATCCGCAATAGTGAGGCGCAGCCCCGCGATCGCGAGCAACGGTACAAGATCAGGACGAGATACGCAGATGTGCGGCCAATCTTCTGACCAAGACACGCTTTCATTATGCACTGTCGAGATCGTATCAAACAGTCGATGAAGTTCAGCGTCGCTGATGTTGGCGTCCCGTACGACTCGTACTAAATATCCCATTCGCCCGCTGTCCGGCTTGGGAACCACCGGTAGCGAAGCCAGCAACTGCACCAGCAATTCTGGCCCCAAATAGGCCGGGAAAAGCTCGTTTATAGCCCCACGAATGAGCCGCTCTGACCAATTCTCAGAAGGCTCCAGCATCTCTTGTACGAGCGTTGATAACCGTGAATCAGTCAATTGCACGAGGGCATCGATAGCAGTCAGACGCTCGTCATCTTCAACTGACGGATCTATGGCGATCGCATACACGAGGTCACTGCAATCACGCATCTCTGCGTACGCAACGAGCTGAAGCAGTAGCTGTCGAACTTCCGTATTCTCAATTCCCCGCTCCAGCATCTCTCTGACCGTTGAAGACAAATCTTGCGAAGCGAAACGGCTAACCTGCAACGACGGTATTTTCAGCCCGCGCCAGCCCCCATTGCCGTACCGAGAGACAAAAGCTTGAAGCGCCTCGACTCGCTGTCGTGGGCTTAGTGACTCCGGATCACCCTCAGAGAGCAAAGCTTCGGGTTCACGATTTCGGACTTCTTCGAAAATGCAGGGGTTCAACCGCGCTAACCACGCTGCGATTGGTCGCATGGATGGTTTGATGACTTTGATGTTGTGCGATGTCTCTGCGAACAATAAGCGCTTAACGGCTTTGAGCGACATGCCCGCGGACAATCGATCCTCGAGCCGGTGAGCCGCCAGGTACTCGACCACCGAACGGTGGTGAAACCGAACACGACCATAGCTTGCGAATCCAAAAATGCTGCGTTCCAAAAGAGTCTGGATTTCTTTGGCGTTCCAGTTCCTCAGTACGCGACCAGGATCTAATGCGATTGACTGTGGGTTGGCCTCCAAATCGAATTCCGTGTTATGACGGATCGTCAACTTACGGGCCAGCAGCGCTGCGAGGGCCAGTCGGCTAGCGCCCTCCATCGCACGTGCAGGCGATATCTCGCCAGGTTCAGGTCGATCAGTGCGCGCTTTGAGCTTCACCTGGACGTTTTGCAGAACCTGTTCCCGGTGGGTTCGAATGCTTCTTGAAGCCTGCCAGTCAGCGCAGAGTTCGATCAGGTCTTGCGGGCGTCTGGCAAAATCCTGAGCGTTCTTCTCACGAATTGAGGCGACAAAACCATCGATATCCGTCACGCGTTGAGTGGCAGCCATTTCTCGAATTTGCGCGTCAGACAGCGGTTGTAACCTGACGATTAGAAGCTCTGCTACGCGATCCCCCTCGTCTTTTGAATCTTTCTGTTTCCCTTGGCCGGATGCGATCTCAGCAAATCGTTCGGCGCTTGGCAAAGCGACATCTTCGAGGCTGATCTGGTACGGGAAATACTGTCGAATCAGATGTTGGTCCACGGGAATCGGACGGGTTGTAATGACGATACGTACCCTGTCCAGGTTCCCCTGAAGCTTTTTGCTTAGCTTGTTTAAAGCGAGCCTGAATGAACCCAGCGTGAGCTGTAGCTCATCGATTGAATCCAAAAAAAATGTTGCGACATCCGACTGGCTTGTCTGCCAAGCAACAAACCGGGCTTCTTCCTCGTAAGACAGGAGGTCCTCGAATGGAGACTGCGCCAGATCTGATAATTCCAGGAAAAACGCCGGCTCGCCTTCTTCCCAAAGCTGCTGGTGTTGAGTCCTACACTCAAAAGTCTTGCCCGTCCCGGCCTCAGAAACAATCAACACGCGCATAGATTTCTGTAGCTCATCCCAGTCGATGGTTGGAGTCAAACCAAGCTGGTCGCGCAGCATCAGATTCTCGATGTCTGCGGCTTTTTCTTGAGAGAGTGTGCCAAAGGTGCGTCGGATGCGTGAGGACTGCGTACTTACTAAGCTCATAGAGAGAACGCCGAGAGACGAAATAGCGCCTTTGTAGTTCATTTCTCAAAGGTTGTCTGCAGAATTGCAGGCTGAATCGCCCCTAGCTTGATGGATGGGCGGAATGACCGCTTGTGGCTGTGGATTCAACCGGTCGATAGCAGCCGATCTCACTCAGAGATTGAAAACCCATGTTTTTTGTAAACGATGAGCGAGCAGCCGCACGGTCAGCAAATAGTAATATCGCGTCGCCTCGCTGCGTCGATTTAGGCGATGCTCAAGAAACCAAACCACGTGCTTTTTCTGCCAAGCCCAAGGCGTCTGTAGCTGCCAGCGCTCTGAGATTTCAGACTGGATGATTCTCGCCTGCCGCAAATGGCGTTGCCGCGTGACGTGCGATCCGGTCAGCACTCCAGCCAGGAACAGCTCCATGTCGAATACTCTACTCATCTGCGACCCCCTATGTAGGCAGCGACCACATCGATCCGATCGTGCCCTAGCTCATTGCTGATTTGCCTCCGGGCCTCGCGATCAAGGCGCCGATCTATCTGGCAACATTGGCCGCCGTTGATAGGTGCGCGGTGTTGGGTGATTTGTTCATACCGCTCACATGCGTACGCCGCTCGTAGCTCATGGAAACCTTTGAGGTGGTGTGCATGCAGGATGTCCCGCGCAGGGCGGATGATTTCTTGCAGAACATTCAGGTAGCTCTCATGTGGCGCAATCAGGTTGCGGCTACCTCCGGGCGACACCCGCCGCGCAAATCCAAGCGCGCTTTGAACATGTTCGTTCACCGCAATCCAGCGAGGTGCCGAGGCCCCGGCGCGGCCACCTTTGGTGCCATCCTGAATGTTAATTCTGCCTAGGTCGTTAGCCTCACGGCTTAGCCGTGGCAGATCAGCCAAGATGGCTTCACGCAAGCGCATGCCGGCGGCGCGCGCCAACAGAACGATCGCAGCGGCTCGTAGCTGATGACGGCTGCAAAGTGCGTCGACGATCTGCTTAACCTGTTCGCGGTCTTGGCCTTGCGGCACCGAGTGTCGAACCCCGGTGCGCTGCATACCCAACGCCTTACTCGGACTTGGCAATTTCACGCACTGATCACCGCGAAGCGCCGCCATGGTCCTGTTAACGCTGGATAACCGGTTTTGTGCGGTGCTGACGGCGAGCTCACCGCACCTAACCACGTCGCGCAGATACGCTGCATAGTCGGTCAACACTTTCCGATCAATCTGTCGCGCATCGTTGATACCCGGTCCCTGTTCGGAGCGGCACCACTTCACGAATGCCAACCACCGGTCACAGTGCGCTTTGACCGTGCCGTAATGGCCACCGCCGAACATGTCTTTCAGCGCCTGCGGCCCTGCGTAGCTCAACTGCCTGCCGTAACCAAAATTACGACCCTCGCGCCTACCCACCAATGCCATCTCGGTCACCTCATCTTCCGCTCTCCAATCCTCGCCCCACGTCATCCCGCCAAGAATGCTGAGTGTTATCAGGGATCAAGGCCCCTGCGACCTGTGAGGATGTCCTCTAACGCGGGACTGGCGGCTCTTTACGACCAAGAGCAAGGGCATCTCATGATCTGGCCTCCTGAGCACCATTACCGGTGGGCGGGTGGAGGCTGCATTGGCTGACGAGACCAGTGACGCGAGATCCTGAGCCTGGTGCAAGCAGCAATGCGATGACCGGGGCATGCCTGACTGTCAGTCAGGTGCAGTCCGTTCCCTGGTCTGCGGCACCATCATCTGCATGGCTGTGCTGGTGACATCGGCGTTGTCACGCCGATTGTCACGAGGGGAGTTGCCGCAAAGCCAAATGCGATGAGGGCTGCAGCAGTGCTAGGAGCGCCCGTCTCTTTCCAGGAGAAAGAGACGGGCGCAGGTTGGCGCAAGATTCGGCCAAGCGGATAGGTTGCTGCAGGGCAGCGAAGTAGGAGGTGTTGTCTGGCGCACGAGGGCCATGATCTGAAGTAGGCATCCATCACCGGGGAGGTGACCGGGCGAGCTGCCGGATGCGAATCGCCATTTGGGGGGAGAGCCACCGCGAGAGCGGCGTGACCTTCAAGGTTCGGGTCACCTGGGTTGCTGTCATCGACAGCGCTTGCACGGCCAGTTCTACGCCTGTGGATAAACCCGGTCAAGGTTCGAAATTCAGGGCCACTTTGGACTTGAAGAACGATTGTCCACCGGTGGAATTCCGTGGCAAACCCCGGACAACGTGGTTGCTTTTAGCTCTTCAAAGTAAGGTCGATCCAAACAGGGCGGCTTTGCAGCCCTGTTTGGATCGACCCGCGCTTAGAAGCGGATAAGCGAGGCTGCTTGCCCCGAATCTTGAACGTTCAGTTGTTGCTGCTGCACTACTTGCGCCTGACCAGCGCTAGCGAATCGGCACCACGTTCTTGTCTCTGACTTGGCCGTACGCTGAGGCGAGCAGGCTGCCGGTGGCGGCTTTCTGGATGTACTCACTCCACCAGGCCATCATCGGTCGTCGGCGTTCGATGTAGTCGGCTCGGTTGTAGGCGCTGCGCACCTCATCCTTGTCGACATGCGCCAGTGCGACCTCAATGAGTTCCGGGTCCCACCCATGCTCATTCAAGATGGTGCTGGCCATCGAGCGCATGCCGTGACTGACCAACCGATCCTGGAACCCCATGCGTTTCAACGCCATGTTGGCGGTCTGGCTATTGGCGTGGGTGCGCGGATTTCTGTCTGCCGGGAAGACGTATTCACGATGGCCGCTGTGAGTCTTCAGTGACTCCAACAGTGCGACCGCGTGATCACTCAACGGGATGCTGTGTGGACGGCGCTTCTTCATCCGCTCCGGTGGGATAGTCCAGACACGCCTTTCAAAGTCGATGTCTGCCCAGCGAGTAGTTGCCGCCTCGGCGGGGCGCGTCATCGTGTGCAACTGCCATTCGATCAGGCAGCGGGTGGTGCGTTTGATACTGGCGTTCGCGATCTCCAGCATGAGCTCGGGGAGCTCTTCTGGCGGAAGCGCAGCCATGTTCTCTTTCTTGGGCTTCTTGAATACTGCCCTGATGCCGGTGAGCGGGTTGGCGAAGATCAGGCCGGAGTTGACGCCGTAGGTCATGATCTCGTTTAGCCGCTGGCTGAGACGCTTGACCGTTTCCAGGCTGCCTTTCGCTTCGATTGGGCGAAGCAGTCCGATCACCATCGGCGCAGTGATTTTCGCGAGTGGGGTCGTCTTCATATCGGGGAACACGTGCAGCGTGAGCGACCGCCAAATGTCCTCGGCGTAGGCCGGGGTAACCGAGTCTTTTTTGAGCTCGAACCAGGCGGTAGCCACGTTCTCGAAGGTGTGTTCCGTTTCTGCGCGCTTGGCTTCATTCAGAGTGTTGCGCTGCACCTTGGGATCAATGCCCTGTGCGAGCAGCTCGCGCGCGTCGACTGCCATCTTTCGGGCATTCGCCAATGACAGTTCGGGGTAGGTCCCGAAGCCGATGTTGATGCGCTTCTTGGTGACCGGTTCACGGTAGTTGAAATTCCACAGCAACGAACCGTTGCTGCGTACTCGGAGCTGCAAACCGTCACCATCAGTAAGGACGTAGTCCTTGGACGCGGGTTTGACTCCCTTGAGCTGTCGATCGGAGAGGCGGAGGTTTTGAGCAGGCATGAGATTGTCCTCAGGCACTGATTCGGTATTCCAAAGATTAGCACCGGCTGGACTGGAATACCGTCTGGAATACCTAAACGGCTGGAACTCAAAAACTCTCCAAAGACCGCAAAAGCGCTGGAAGCCCCGTGTTTTCTGGTTCGCAGGCACAAAAAAAGACGTCCGTGGACGTCTTTGTTTGATCAATTGGTGGAGCCGGGGGGATTTGAACCCCCGTCCGCCAGTACTCCGCTGTCGGTACTACATGCGTAGCCGTGTCTATTAAGTTAACCCTCAGCGACCCGACGGGCAGGGTGC
>Ga0207428_10002264_pt1 | contig 19331 bp, 18 predicted proteins | sample RhiMethybrSRZTD1_FD_187600 | JGI IMG/M metagenome (GOLD analysis project Ga0207428, IMG submission 187600) | Populus rhizosphere microbial communities from Tennessee, USA - Rhizosphere MetaG P. TD hybrid SRZTD1 (SPAdes) (version 3) | ecosystem: Host-associated > Plants > Roots > Rhizosphere >...
GTCTATGGATATGAATCCGGAGGAGGAACAGTCTCTGCAACGTTCTCCGATTGTCAGTTCATAGGGAATTCATCCTCCGGCGGAGCTGGTGGCTGTGTCGTGGGTCTAGCGATGGGTCAAACGACAATTCGGGGCTGTCTATTCAAGGATAACTTGAACACAGGTACGGGTGCCGGCGGACTAGGACTTGGCCTCGGCCCTAAGATTGTCGAGGACTGTGTCTTTATCGCGAATGGCGCGATGGGGGCTAACGGACAGGGAGGTGGGCTGTCAGGCGGCGGTAGTCCTTTGATTGTCCGGAGCAACACATTTTATGGGAATTATAAAACCCAAAGCGCTGCTGCCGGTGGCGCGGTGGAGTTCGCGACCTTTGCCTTCTTCGAAAGAAATATTGTCGTAGGGTCGCAAGGTGGAGCAGCGGTGGCTTCTTCTGGAGACGTTGACACCAGCTGCAACGTGTACTGGGACAATCCTCTCGGGATTGGAATTCCTCTAGCACCCACCGATCGCGAAGTCGATCCGCTGTTCTGTGACCCCGCAATCTACGACCTGACTCTGCGCACCGGTTCCCCATGCCTTCCCGATGATCCACTCGGCTGCGGACTGATCGGCGCTCTGGGCCAAGGCTGCGGCACGGTCCATGTTGATGAGTCGTCCTGGGGGAAGATCAAGAGCCTGTACAGGTGACCGCACTGACAAAGTCCAGCGCCATTCGACTCTGCTTCCTCTGCCTTGCCCTCCTGTTCAGTCAGCCGAGACTCAGCAACGCCACCACGATCCTCGTGATGCAGGATGGCAGTGGCGATGCGATGACGATCATGGGCGGTCTATCCTTGGCAGCCGAGGGCGACAGCATCCTAGTTGGACCGGGGGTATACGCGGAGCAGGTCACGATCGACAAAAGCGTTACGCTAATCAGTACAAACGGAACTATGGCGACATCGATCGATGCTTCGGGCTTTGCATGCTGCGTATGCAGCTTGACGGAAGAAGTGACCCTAAGGCTGGAGGGCTTCACCCTTCAAGGAGCGGAGCCTGATTCAAAAGACGACATTGCGTTCGCTGTAAATGGCAGGGGGGATGTAAGTATTGTTAACTGCATCTTCACTGAAGGCACAGGAAACATGAGCGCAATGTTCTGGGAAGGAAACGCGCGACTCACTTTTTGCGGGGCGGCGGAACTCGGTCCCGCGAGCCTGGCCCACTTCTATGTGAATGGAGCCTCCATGATCGTTTCTGCGTGTGAGTTTCATCATTTGGAAGGACATGTGGTGGTGAATACGGGGGGGGCGTGTGTAATTGACACTTCAGTCTTTGCTCACATCGCCGGACCTTATGCAGCTATCGCAGGAGTCTTTGACGTCCAGGTGGAGGACTGTGTTTTCCGTGATCTTGATCAGGTGGCTGTGGGACCTTTTCGTCCGCCAGTAGCTGGCAACGTTCTCAAAAGAGTTGCGCCGTACGAGATCCGTGGGTGTACTTTCTCGAAGGTAAGATGGGGACCAGTAGAGACGTCTCCTCAGAATCCGTTAATGGTCTTTGAGAGCAATTTGGTGACAGGAGGCGATATTGGAGTTGGAAATACGGAAGAAGTCGGAGCGATGTTCGCCTGTAATAATGTTTGGGGAAATCTCGTGAATTGGTCGGGCATGCCTGACCCTACTGGGCAAGATGGGAACATTTCCGCCCCACCCCTCTACTGCGATGCCGAGAGTGGCAATCTCCAGGTGGCGAGCAATTCTCCTTGTCTTCCGGCAAACAACACCTGCGGCTTGTTGATCGGCGCACAGGGGCAGGGGTGTGGACCGAGTCCAGTTGAACAGAAGTCCTGGGGCGCGATCAAGGGGCTGTACCGGGAGTGACCAGGGAATACTGGTCGAGAGGGAAAGGAGTGACGCGAATCGCTTCTGGAAATCTCGAGAGTCGTCCTGTGGGTGCGAATCCCACCCGACCAAAGCTAAGCCCGGCAGGTCGGTAGTGAGTCTTGCGACGGACTCGGTGACGAGTTCGGCGATACGTAGATGCGCGAGTGCGTGGGCCGCGTGAGTTGGCTCCGAAATTCCCTATATCTTTGGTGCCGAGGGCGCCTGGTAGCTCGAAGGCAGCAGCGTTGATCTCGTAAGATTGGGCAAGAGATCGGCGCACCGAACGGAGTTAGGAATCGCGGCACGTGCGCAAGAGGACGTCCCAGTGACCTGGGAGACCCTCTACCTCCACGGATGTCGTGGTAGATCGTACGCAAGGGATGACTGGAGTGTCGATCGATGGGGAAGAGGGAGTCGGAGGATCGCATAGTAGCGGTGAAGTCGGGGAACGATTGGCACTCGGACCCGGCGGAGCGAAGGCGGTCCGTGCAGACGTGAACTTTCGGAGGGAACATGACCGGTGCGACGACATCGGATTGCATGTCCACGGAACTCCGTAAGGTAGTGACACGAGCGCGAAGAGATCCGGGAATGATTCTTTCGCTGGCGCATCGAATTGATGTGCCGGCTCTGGAGCGAGCCTTCCACCGTCTTCGGAAAGATGCGGCGGTGGGAGTGGATGGCGTCACGAAGCTGGAGTACGGGCAGGAGCTGGAGAGGAATCTCTTGGACCTGCACGAACGGTTGAAGTCGAAGCGATGGCGGCATCAGCCGATTCGGCGCGTGCACATTCCGAAAGACAAAGGGAAAACTCGGCCGATCGGCGTCTCCACGATCGAGGACAAGATCGTACAGGACTCGATTCGTGAGGTGCTCGAAGCGATCTACGAGCAGGACTTTTTAGAATGCTCGTTTGGTTTTCGGCCGGGACGCAGAGCACATGATGCTTTGCGCTCCCTCAATCGATCGGCGCACCAGGGCGAAGCGAATTGGATCATCGAGGCAGATATCGTCTCTTTCTTCGACAGTTTGGATCGCGCCAAGCTGATGGAGATGCTTCGGGTCCGAATTGGCGACCGGTCGCTCTTGCGGCTGGTCGGGAAATGCTTGCACGTGGGTGTTCTGGACGGAGAGCAGTACAGCGAACCGGACCAGGGCGCAACACAGGGGTCGGTGCTCTCACCGCTTTTGGGCAACGTGTATCTGCACTACGTGTTGGATCTGTGGTTCGAGCGTGCGATCAAGCCGCGTCTTCGTGGCCGGAGTTGCCTGGTCCGATATGCGGATGATTTCGTGATCGGTTTCGAGCGACGGGACGACGCGGAGCGCGTGATGGCGGTGCTCTCGAAGCGGATGGAGCGCTTTGGACTGACTCTGCATCCGGACAAGACTCGGTTACTTTCGTTCGGACGGCCGCACGGGAGAAACGGGAAGGGTCCGACCACCTTTGATTTCCTGGGATTCACGCACTACTGGCGTCGAACCCGAAGGGCAAGGTGGATGATGTGGTGCAAGACAATGCGTGTGCGTTTTCGACGGATGATTCAATCCGCCACGGAATACTGCCGGAGCCACCGGCACGATCCGATGAAGGTGCAACACGCCGCGCTCACGAGGCGCATCGTGGGATACTTCAATTACTATGGCGTGAACGGGAACCTTCGGAGCCTCAAGCGCCTGGTCGCGATGGTCCGTCCGATCTGGTTGAAATGGCTTCGGCGTCGTAGTCAGAAGTCTCGCCTCAATTGGGAGAGATACGATTTGCTCTTGCTGCGATTTCCTCTTCCCATGCCCCGGATCCGAGTCCAACTCTGGGGACCTTTGTCATGAGTCGCGCTTGCGGTGGAGCCGGATGGTGGAAATCTCCAAGTCCGGATCTGGTGAGGGGCCCGGCCGGGGCAACCCACGGGCCTACTCAACTGAGCTGCGTGCGGATCAGCACGCTGCTCTGCGCAGCCGCATTGCTGGCGAGCTCCGCACAAGCCGCGACGCTGCACGTGCCGGCCGAGTACCCGTTCGGCACCGAGGCGGCGATTACGTTGCTCTACGGGTTGGTCGCCTTCGGTCAGATTATGTTGCGCCGGATCGATGGGCACGAGCAATTGCCGGCGTTCCTCGCGAAGGAATGGTGTCAGGCCGCGTGAGGATCTAGAGTGATCCGCCGCCAGCACGAGCACGACGCCACAGCGCTTTTCTGGCACGCAACATCTCTGAGGCGGACCGGAAGGAGGGATCATGCTCAACGTTCGTTCGCTGACGCCATCGGATCTCCCGGCGGCTGATCGCATCATCCGTGTCGCCTTCGGCACGTTCCTGGGTGTGCCGGAGCCGAACCAGTTTTGGCCGGACCTTGCCTATGCCCGGACGCGGTGGGCGGCGGATCCGACTGCCGCCTTTGGCGCGGAATGGGACGGCGAACTCGTCGGGTCGAATTTTGCCACCCGCTGGGGAAGCGTGGGCTTTTTCGGCCCGCTGACAGTCCGCCCTGACCTCTGGGATCGCAAGATCGCGCAGCGCCTCATGGATCCGATCATCGAACGCTTCGACGCGTGGGGCGTCACACACGCAGGGCTATTCACGTTTGCTCAGAGTCCGAAGCATCTGGGACTGTATTACAAGTACGGGTTCCGACCGAGGTTTCTTACCTCGATCATGTCGAAGCCGGCCCAGGCGACGATTCGACGCAAATCTCAATGGTCAGCATATTCTCAACTCTCCGAGAGTGGACGCGAGGAAAGCCTGAAGGCTTGCCGTGACGTGACGGTATCTATATATCCGGGCCTCGATGTGGAGCGGGAAATCCGCGCGGTTCAGGCGCAGAGCTTGGGTGAGACCGTAATCCTCCATGACGGTCGGGACCTCGTCGGGTTCGCTGTCTGTCATTGTGGGCCCGGGACCGAGGCAGGAAACCAGAAGTGCTACGTCAAATTTGGCGCCGTGAAGCCGGGCCCAGCAGCCGAAGAACGGTTCGATCAACTGCTTGACGCGTGTGAAGAACTGGCGGTGACGCGAAGCCTCGCGCGCATCGAGGCGGGTACGAATCTCGCACGGCACGAGGCATACGCCAAACTCCTCGCACGTGGCTTCCGCACGGACATTCAAGGTGTCACGATGCATCGACCGAATGAAGAAGCGTACAGCCGCGCCGGCGTCTACGTGATCGACGACTGGCGCTGACTCAGATCGGAGTGATTACTGGCCAGCAAGTTGACTGAGAAGGGAATGTAGGGAGAGATTCCCAATGCTGAGACGCTACTTTCGCCTTTCATGGCTAATTGGCACATTGATGATTCTTATCGATCTTGTTACGCCCGCCGATGATCTGGCATGCTCAAATATTACCGGCCTTAAGGCTAATCAGATTCTTGGTAAGGCCATCGCGTATGGGAACGTCTTGGACGAGCCCTATAAGTTTTCCGGTCTAGATTCAGACACATTGCTGTTGAATGGGCTGCCTTCTGTCCTCCGAGAAAATCCCGGGAAAGGGTCGTGCAACAGGCCCAAAGCGAATCAACAGCGACGACCTTGGAGACAGAGGCGATGGAGGACATTCGTACCCGCTGGAATGAGGGGATGGCTGGGATTTCACCGAAGTCCAAGGATTACGTAACGCGTGCCATTGATGTTATAAGGACATCACCTTATGTCGAGGACGTCAAAGTAGATGGCGATGTCGTCTCCGTGAAATACGTGTTTTCAACGGACTATGTAATAATGTTGCTAACACCACCGAAAAAGAATGCATCTAAACCAGCAAGTCTAGGAGACATCCAGAGAGGGAAAGTGGACGAGTTTTGGAAGACTATGAGAGCTGGTTGCGTCTTAGCTTACGGCGACGGATATTGGTTCACCTTTCCGCACACCCGCGCTGATGCAATCCTTCAATTGGTGCAGAACGCTCAGCTGGGAAACACAGATATTCAGTCGTTTCCTGACGGACAACCGATCGACGATATGGTTCGGAGACTTCTGGAAGATGTTCAAAAGCAAGAGTTGAGCAGCCCGAAATAACAACGGATAAAGACGGCCCATCCCTGTTGTGAAAAGGGAGGCCATTTAGTGTGAAGCGTTCCGTTGTGTGGCCAACCCTTCTTTTCTTGCTAATGGTGGAGTGGCCCCATTCTTCGGACCACTAATTATGACAGGGTTCCCAGTTTGAATTGCTGATCACGTTCTTTTGTCGTGCCTGCGACTCCTTTGCTACGGTCCATTGGACGTGATCGCTTTCAACCAGGGCAAGAGCTCGCCTGCTACAAGCTTGTGCCCTTCCGCCGTCCAATGCTTGTCCTTGGGAAAGTAGAGCGGAGTATTGCGCTCAGATGCTGTGTCCTTTTGCTTCTCCTGAAAAACCGGGAGGAGGTCGAGAAACGGCACGTCAAGCTCGGCGCAAAGGTCGCGGATTTGGTCCCGCAGCTGCGTCGAGCCGCCGCGACTTGCCTCTTCCCAACTGGGGAAAAACGCCACCGCGAACTGGCATCCATTGCCCCGCACTTCCTTCGCCATCTGCCTCACGATCACGGCCGTCAGTTGCCATGGCTTCTGTGTCGAATCGTACACGAGATTCGAAGCGAATTTGCTACGCAGAAGACTGTACAGGCGGCTGTGCTCTCGCAAAAATCGGTTCGCGAGTGCAGGCCATCCTGCTTTGAGATCGTATGGATAGAGGTCTTGAAGATTCGTGAGCAGAGTATCGGGAACAGGAACGTGAGTGAGAACGAGTGATCCATTGTCCATCTCGAATCGCGGCTTTAGCCTCCACCCCTGCGGGGTCTGCAGGGCGAGTTGGGAGTTGCGTGCCGCGCACCCTACATAGAAGTCGAGCACGACAAGATCAGGGGCATATTGGGATCCTTGTTCGCGAAAGTGAAGAAGCTGCTGGTCGGTGCCCGTTCCGGAAACTCCGAAGTTCAAAATCTCGGCTTGCGGCCAATCTCGTTGGATCAAATCCGTGAAGCGCTGGTGAGCCTCGACCCCCTGGCCGAACGTAAAGGAATCTCCGAGGAAGAGCACACGGGGGACTCCAGGGGTGCGCGCCAGGGGGATCTCACGATCCATACGCAGCCCGGCTTCGTTGATGCGCACAGAAACGTTGTACTCCGAGGAGACCTCGGTCGTGACCGCGTTTGGGATGTGAGCAAATCCACGAATTGGATGATGCTGGACAAAGGGTCGCTCGACCCTAGCGGAAGAGGGCGGCGTGCGGCGGGAAATGGTGGCGCGTAAGAGCCACTCACTCAGGAAGAGAGATACGGCGATTCCCATTGCAACTGCGAGGAGCGTCGAGATCGAGGATCGCACTCTGCCCATTCAGGAACTCCACCCAGAGGAGTTCGGATCCTAACCGATGGATGACCATGGCGCTCGGCTTGCGGACGGACGGGAAGAACTGATTTGCGGAATCAACTCGAATGGTGAGTGAGGAAAGAATGAAAGCAATTCAAAGACTGCTCGGTTGTGCACTGGCTCTATTCGGTCTAGCAGTGGCCTATCAATTTGGCTCTGAATCGCGCCAAGTTCTCCGGAGACTGTGGCCACCCCCGCCTTCGAGAGTGGCCACTGCCTTTCACTCATGATCTCCTCACCTTTTCTAGAGAACATAAGTAATCAGTTCCCCGCGAAAAATACAGAAAATGGACCGAGCCACCGGCGAAGCCAACTCTGAGACGCTGCGTTTTCTTCGCCGTAGACCTTTTCATTCCGGATCGGGTAGGCGTCACGCGTTCTTACTCCGTCGTAGACCTTTTGATTCCGGATCGGGTAAGCGTCACGCGTTCTTACTCCGTCGTAGACCTTTTGATTCCGGATCGGGTAAGCGTCACGCGTTCTTACTCCGTCGTAGACCTTTTGATTCCGGATCGGGTAGGCGTCACGCGTTCCTTCTTCGCCGTAGACCTTTTCATTCCGGATCGGGTAGGCGTCACGTGTTCCTGACACCGTGGAGATGCCGGCAGAAGCAGGAGATGCGCCGAGGATTCCAACTAGAATCGTAGCCCGAATCATGTTCATCGTTTTCATGGCTTCTCCTTTTCGCAGCGAGCTTTCCTCCGTCGTACGGAGGGATGTGCTTGCTTCAATGGAGAAGTCGCAATCCGCGCACCAAAGCGGCCATGTTTGAAAATTCGCTTCTTCGCTCGCTCATTCGGGCAGGTGAAGTGAGCTGTAAGCTCGACTCACCCAGCTCTTGATGAAGGAGCACCGGATGTGATGCTGACAATTAAGGCTGGCAGAAGGGCAAAGTGGTGCTACGCACGACGATGGGGCTTTGGAGCTTGCGAGTTTGAAGCTGATACAGTTCGCGCTCACCTCAAGCCCTTCTGTAGAATTCGCCGTTGTGAAGCTTGGGGGAACTTTGCGTCTTCATCCTCCAGGGCCGCTTTCAGGTTTATCTACGGCTTTCCGAGAGTTGCAGAGAACAGGACCAACGAGATCTCCTGTGTGCGGGCTGACAAAAGGGTATCAAGCTGAGTTCGAGAAACTCAAGGCGTCTGTCGGGGCTGTCTAGCTCCAACGCGACGATTGGTTTTGTCGGTGAACCGCCAGCTTCCGAATTCTCCCAGCTGGAGTCTTAGCAGCGAAAGAGCAGTTCGAGGAAGCGCGGAGCTCATGCATTGCCCAGCAAGACGAAGCATCCTCGTCGCCTTGACATTTACGCCGTAGCTGGCTATTGTACCGATCGGTCCGTACACAAGTCCGCAGGACCCATCCGTCACTCTGGCCACAGGGGTTACCCATGTCCTCGACGAAAACCGCCATTCTCGTTCTTTCGGATCCACGGGGGGGAGAGGAAGCGCTCGGCCGGCTCTTCAACGCGCTGGCCGCGACCTACGAATTCAAGCAGAAGCACCACGACGTCCAACTGGTCTTCCAAGGGACCGGGACGCGATGGCCAGGACTGCTGGCCAAGACCGATCACCCCGCGCATGCGCTCTACAAGGCCGTTGAAGACAAGGTCGCCGGCGTGTCGTCTGGATGCGCCGATGTCTTTGGCGCCCGCCACGATGCCGAGCTCAACGGCTTCTCCTTGATTACGACGAACGCTGTGCCTGGAACGTCCGGGCTTCCAAGTCTCGCGACCTACGCCTCGGACGGCTACACCATTGTGACGTTCTGAACACCATGGAGACGCCGCAGGGAAACGACGTGTGCAACCAGCCATTTCACGACGGCGAAATCGCCGTGCAAGAGCGCGCCGGCGAGCGTGACATCGCGCGTCGGCGCGGCGCCGCCATCTCGTCTCGGATCATCCCCGGTGCCCTGCCGTTTCTGGCGGGGCTTCGCCTTGTGTCCTTGTCTGCCGCTGGGGACGACGGGCACCTGTGGACGTCGGTGTGGTGTGGCGAGCCCGGCTTCATGCGAAGCGCGGATGGTCAACGCGTGAGCTTCCTGCCTTCGTTGATGGCGGCGTCCCCTGACGATCCCGTGCTGCGCCGCCTGACCATCGGGCGAGACCTAGGCATCCTCGCCATCGACTTCTCATCTCGGCGTCGCCTTCGAATTAGCGGAACCGTCGAAGGCATCTCGACGGACGAAATCGCTATCCTCGTCCGCGAAAGCGTTCCCAACTGTCCCAAATACATCCAGCGGCGCCACTCACACGAAGCCTCCACAACGCGATCGAGCCCAAGACCCAGTGAATGGGGACGCACCGTGGATGACGAGCGGCGGGCGCTGGTCGAGCGCGTCGACACGGCTTTCGTCGGAAGCCTTCATCCAGCACGAGGGGTGGATGCCTCACACAGAGGCGGAGCACCAGGATTCATCCAGGTCGTCGACGCGACGACCCTACGCGTTCCTGATTACCCTGGAAACAGCATGTTCATGACGCTGGGCAACTACGAGATCGATTCACGAGCGAGCCTGGCCGCGCTCGATTTCGAGCACGGAACGGTCGTCTCCTTTTCGGGCACGGCGCAGCTCCACTTCGGGGTTGAGGATCCCCAGCACCCGACAGGCGGCACCGGCCGGTACTGGGATTTCGCAGTACGAGAGTGGGTTCAATTCGAGCTACCGTCCGCACTGCGCTGGGAGCTGCTCGATTCCTCACCCTTCAATCCGCTCACGTCGCGGAAATGATAAGGTCGTGTTGAATGCCCGCGCCTCTTCTGACCAAACCCGAAATTCTCGGTCGCCTCATGAATCTCTTCCGTGAGAAGGGATTCGACGGCGCGTCGTTGTCGGACATTTCCGAATCGACAGGTCTTGGAAAGTCGAGCCTGTACCACCACTTCAAGAACGGCAAAGAGGAGATCGCCCTCCAAGTGCTCGCTCATCTTGAGGAGCAGCTCGAGCGGGCACTCTTCGAACCCATGCGATCGACCGAAGCGCCCAGAAAGAAGCTCGGTCGAATGCTCGACACGATCGACACCTTCTATGAGGGCGGGAAGAGGGCGTGTCTGCTCGAGCGCCTGTGTGCCAGCGTCGATTCCAGGCGCTTTCGGCGGCCTCTCGGCCATGCCTTCAACGTATGGATCGATGCCGTCGAAGTGCTCGGCGTCGAGTCCGGATTGCCGCGCGCGGTCGCGCGGCGCCGCGCGGAAGATCTGGTGGTCCGCATCGAAGGCGCTCTCGTCGTGTGTGCAGGCACGGGCAACACGAGCGTCTTCGCACGCGTGATTCGCGACCTCCGTGAGAGCGTCCTGGCGCCGCTGCCGCGGCGGGCCGTTCGCCGTCCGAAGCGCCGCGTTTGAGTTCGCCCCCTCCGTCTTGCTAGTCTTCTGCTGCGACACGATTCCTCGATCCCTGGAGGAATGACGATGCGCACCCTCGCAGCCATCCTGTTTCTCGCCTGCACCGCAATGCCCGCGCACGCGGTCGTGATTCACGTGAAAGCCGATGGATCTGGAGACGTTCCCACGATCGCCGCCGCGTATGCGATCGCGCAGTCCGGGGACGACATCGTGCTCGGGTCCGGTACGTACCACGAACACGACATCGTGATGAAGTCGCTCGTCGATCTCATGAGCGAGTCCGGGAATCCGGAAGACACGATCGTTGATGCGCAGGGATTGGGTCGCTGCCTGGTTGGCCCCGGCGTCACGGGAGCTCCCGACATTCGGGGGATCACGTTCCAGAACGGAGTGCATGCCGTCGAAGGGGGGATTCTCCTCGCCGGCCAGGGCGGGACCGGCGGAGGACACAACGCCGACTATTCCGATTGCATCTTTCGAAACGGATCGGCGCCGAATGGCGGAGCAGTTGTAACGCGTGCAGGAAATGGAAGCGCTCCCCAGTTCGTGCACTGCGTGTTCGAATCGAACGAAGCAACGGCCGGCGACGGCGGAGCTGTGTGGACTCGCGGCGTCGGAACGTTCTCCGTCTGCTCTTTCCGCCAGAACCAGGCGACCGGGCGAGGCGGCGCCGTGTACGCCGAAAAGTCGTTCGACGTCTGGGGACCCGGCTTCCAGGGCACGTTGTTCGAAGAGAACGCCGCCTCAGGGGAAGGAGGAGCCGTCTACAGCACCGGCCCCGGATTTCTATACGGGACGCGGTTGACCTACTGTCGGTTCGAGGAGAACTCCGCCGCGAAGGGAGGCGCCGCGCGGCTGAACGAGTTCGATTTCGTCAAGAACAGCACGTTCATCCACAACGTCGCCGCACAGGATGGAGGAGCGCTGCTCCTCGTGAGCATCGAACCGGACAAGGACAACCTGGGCAACTACGCGGACAACGTGTTCGCGCAGAACCAGGCAGGTGCAAGCGGCGGCGCCATTCACGAGACCGGCTCGCTGTTCTGGCTTGTCCGCTGCACGTTCGCTGCAAACACTGCGCCCTCCGGCGGACATCTCTGGACGAGCGGCTCGCCGACGATTCGGTCTTCGATTCTCGCGTTTGCCAAATCAGGGGCGGCGACGGCCGGCACGGCCACACCCGCGACCAGCTGCACGGACGTTTATGGAAACATCGGGGGCGACTACGTGGGTCCGCTCGTGAATGAAGATCATGATCCGACGAATCTCTCCGCGAATCCGCGCTTCTGCGATCTCGCCGGGCTCGATCTCACGTTGCGTGAGGACTCGCCCTGTCTGCCGCCGCTGCCGCCCACATGCGAATCGGGGGGAGTGGCGCGCATCGGCGCGCTCGGACTTGGATGCGCCGCGGTCAATGCGCCGCCGTCATTCGACAATTCTTCTTGGGGACGAATCAAGTCGGCGTATCGATAGGGGACCTTCACGTTATTTCCGCAACGGAATCGCGTCTCCGAACGCGAATCCGCTAGTACCGGCGGGTCGGAACGATCGACAATTCGGGCGCGATGAAAGATCGTCTGGCGGCACTTACGTTTCTTGCCGTCGCCTGGGGATCTCCGATCTCCACGGCGGCAATCACTTCCGCCGAATTACGCACACAGGTCATCCAACACCTCGCGGCGAATCACGCCGACTCCGCCCTCGCCCTCATTCGCGAAGAACGGTTCGCGACCACCGGCGTGGTCGAAGCGCTCTTGAGAGAGTCGGTGGCGGCGCGCGTCTCAGGAAGCGCGGATTCGGCCGATGTGGCGCTGACGCACGCCAAGACAATCGCGGAGCTTGCGTTCAGGGCCTTCGCGGACTCGCTGACTTTGCGCGAGGTCCGCTTTCATGAAGCGCTCTCTCCCGATCGTGTGAAGGCTGTGTCTCTCGGATGGTCGAATCTCGCGAAAGCTCGCGAGCTCTACGATGCGGGTCGCCAGGGCGATGCCGCAGCCATGCTGGGCGATCTCGATGCTTCGGTCGCTGCCGCCGGCGATCCTTTTCTCTCGATACGCGCGGCTCATGAGGCGGGCCGGTGCCTGCGAGGCGTAGGAAACATCGAAGGCGCACGAGCTCGAATGGAAATTGCGCGAACGCGGGCACACGAAACCGGTGACGGGATCGCCGAAGAACGTGCGAATGCCACGCTGGGGATGTTGCTCTTGGATCAAGATCGCACCCTGGAAGCCACCGACGCCATTCGCGCCGTTCTCGGGAGTGCCCGCGACCTCGGGGATCACGAAATGGTCGTGTGGGCGCACATGATGCTCGGCAACTGCCATCGGCTGCGCGGCGACTTTCCCTCGGCTCGCGACGAATACGAAGATGGCCTCGCTCTGGCGAAAACGCGCGCCATGAACTCATCTCAAGTAAGTCTCCTGGTGAACCTCGGTGCGCTTCGCGATCAAATGGGCGATGGGGAAGGCGCTCTGGCCGATCTCGAGAACGCGCTCCGGCTGGGACGTGAATCCGGGACTCTCGCTCGGCGCACGGAGCTCAACGCGAGTCTCATGATGGCCTCAATCCTCATGAGGTTCGGTCGATACTCCCAAGCTCTCGCTCTTCAGCGCGATGCTCTCGACGCGGCCTCGAAGGCAGGCATCGCCGATCTCGAGGCGGTCTTCCGCACGCAGATCGGCGAGACCTACCTCGCGTTGGGACGCCCCGAAGATGCGATCCCACATTTCGAGAAGGCGGTCGAATCCTTCCGCGCGGCACGGGTCCCGCGCCACGTTGGTGTGGCGCTCAAGGACCTCGCGCAATCCGAGGCGGAGCTGGGGCGGGATCACGATGCGATTCGTCGTCTCGAGGAAGCGCTGGCGGTCATCAAGGGACAAGAGGTCCCTTCTCTTCATGCCGAGCTTCTGGCGAGTTTGGGTCGGCTTCAAGTGAGGGCAGGAGAATCTGCCGCCGCTGAATCGACTCTGCTGAAGGCCCGCGCCGTTGCCGAGTCGAGCGGGAACCCGTTCTTGATCGGCGATGCGGAGCGGGCATTTGCGGGAATGCTCGCCGAGCGCGGCAGCGCCGGCGAGGCGTTGGCGCTTCTTGAAAAGGTGGTCGAGCGGGGGCGGCGCTATCGGTCGCAGTCACTTCTCGTGGACGCGCTCTCGCAGCGCGCGCGATTGCTGCGGGAGGAGGGGCGCAATCGCGAAGCGAATGAGCATCTCACGGAAGCGATTGCGCTCGTGGAAGAGATCCGCGGCCGGCAGAGTGGCGAAGCAATGCGCGCCGGCGTTCTTGCGGCGAGAGCATCCATCTTCAGCGATCGCGTTGCGGTGCTCTATGAGTTGGGCGCCGCGGAGGGGGGAAGTAAACTCCACGAGGAAGCGTTTCGTGTTGCCGAAGCAGGGCGAGCCCGCGCCCTCGTCGATGCTCTCTGCGGACAGCACATCGAAGTGGAGGAGGGGAAGCTTCGCGAGCGAGAGCGGGAGATTTCGGCGCAGCTCGCGGGAATGCAAACCGCTCTATCCCGGGCCGCCTCTGCCGAGAATTGGAGCGAGGCTACGGCCGACTCGCTCGAAGCTCTGGTTGGCAAGACTGGACGCGAGTATCGGGAGCTTCTCGATGAGATCGGTGCGCGCGATCACTCGCACGGTGCGTTGGTTGGGAGCCGGTCGCCGTTGAGCATCGATGAGGCGCGCGCGCGAGTTCTGCGCGGGAATCAGATTCTCCTCGAGTACGTCGTGGGCGAAAAAGAGTCCTTCGTCTTTCTCGTCAGCCAAAAGGATTTTCGGCTTGCACGGCTCGAAGTGGGGCAAGAGCGGCTCACCTCACTCATCGACTCGCTCCGCGCGTCCACCCCGGCCACATCGACGTCGACTGCGCGAGAGCTTTATCGTCTGCTTCTCGAACCCATCGCGGCGCAGATCCCGTCGGGCGCGAGGCTTCTCATCTCGCCCGACGGCCCTCTCCTTCATCTGCCCTTTTCCTTGCTTCACGATGGGGAGCGCTTTCTGGTCGAGCGCGATGCGATCGCCTACGCGCCGTCGGCAGGTTCGCTCGATCGCGAGTTACGCGGTCGGCGCAGATCGCGATCATTGTCGGTGCTCGCCGTGGGGAACCCCACGACCTATCGCGAAGACGCGCTCCTCGCTCGGCAGCGAGATGCCACGCGGTGGGCCTTCGCCCCGCTTCCCTACGCGGAAGAGGAAGCGCGGCGCGTCGCCTCGCGCTTTCGCAACTCAACCGTGTTGACCGGGGACCAGGCGAGCGAAGAATCAGTGAAGTCGCGCGCTGGACGCGCGTCGCATCTTCACTTCGCGACGCATGGAATCCTGAATGAGCGCGAACCGATGTTGTCCGGGATTCTCCTCGCCCAGGACAACGACCCTGCTGAAGACGGGATCCTGCAAGCTCATGAAGTCTTGGCGATGAAGATCCCGGCGGATCTGGTGACGCTGTCCGCTTGCGAGACGGGCCGTGGACGCATCCTGCGCGGCGAAGGCGTATTGGGCCTTACGAATGCGTTTCTTCATGCGGGAGCGCACGGACTCATGCTTTCCCTTTGGGTGATCAGCGATCGCTCGACGATGGGCCTCATGCAGGCCTTCTATGATTCCTATCTTTCGGAGCGCGCGGCACCGGACGTGGCGCTACAGAAGGCGCAGATCTCCGCGATTCATGCAGGACATCCGCCGCAGGAATGGGCGGGATTCCTCTTTGTCGGGGAAGCAGATCCCATCCCTCAGAGAAACTCTTTTGCATGGCTCTTGGCGTTCGGGCTCATCCTCGGAGCCTCGATCCTCTTCATTGCATACAAGAGACGTAACGTCGCGGTGTGATCGCGAGGATCAGCGCGAGAAGAATACTGTCTTCATTTGAAACGCTGGAGAAGTTGCCCGGCACGCAGCGCATACTCTCCGCGCTTGGTCTCGATCTCTTCAAGAAGCTTCTTCGCCTGCGCATGCTGTCCGGCGCCCAAGTAAGCATTGGCGAGAGCCCACTCGGCGTGCGGGCGAAGCTCATCCGTCGCCAGCTGGCGTGCCCGTTCCAAAGGCAATTGAGCCGCCTCGGGTTGGCCGCGCCAGGCGAGAGTCAATCCCAGAAGGTAGGCGGCCTCGGGATCATCCGGATCCTTTTCGAGCATGGTTCGGAAGGAGCGTTCGGCGGCTTCGTATTTTCCCAAGTCGAAATTGCCGAGCCCCATGTCCAGAAGCTCGCGGCGAGTATCTCGGGAGGCGGGACCGCGAAGCGCGAGAGATGAGGATTCCGGCCGTGGGAATGTCGCGAGATCGCGGAGATCCGAGGAGCCGCGCGGCCACAAGATCACTGCAAGAAGAAGGGCCGCCGCGAACGTGGGGACGGCGAATCGCGGTCGGAGAATCCTTGCGAACCATCGAGAGAAGCGATCGGTCGAGCGCGAGGCCTGTTCGGTGCTTTCTTCATCTTGAAGAATGGAAAGAAAGCGCTCGCTCTGCGCACGCATGACTGCCGCTGCGGCCGCTCCTCTTCCCATGGCCTCGAAGCAGGCGTCGCATTCTATCGCGTGCGCCTCGAGGGCGAGACGTTCCTCCTTGGAAAGAACTCCGAGCTCGCCGATCAGGAGGAGCCGAATGAACCGCTCATGAAGATCCGTTTCTCGCTCGACCACGATATTCCCTCGATGCTGCTCCGGCGCCATCGTGCGGCCTCTCGGGAGCATCATCCTCGAAACGTTCCAAGACTCATATTTCCTATTTCCCGACGGCCGATTTCCATGCGCAGTTTTTTCTTCCCTGCGCAAATTTTTTGTCCGCGTCCCCACTTTCTTTTTCCAAGACGCAAGGTCTCATGCGTCCGGGGAAATAGACTCCATGTCCTTCAACAATCCAAAGGAGTCGCCCCATGCGCCTCGGACCTTGTCTCACCGCGCTGTTCTTCGCGGTCGTCCCAGCGGTTCCCACGGCTCTTCTTGCCGCCGATTTCTTCGTCCCCTCGCTAGCAACGCCCACTCTCCAGGCTGCCATCGCCGCAGCGGGAGGAACCATCGATCTCGAAAACACGATCTACCTCGGGACGTCACCGAGCGTCGGCAATTACACGCTGGGCGGCCTCTTCGACAGCGATCACCACCTCACGATCCGTCCGGACAACGGCGCGGGATACAGGCGCGCGACCATCGTCGGAGCCGTGAACAACGCTCCGGTGATCGTGATGACGGGAGCCCCTGGCAGTGATCAGGGTTATGTCACGCTGCAGGATCTCGACATCCTTCATCATGGGAGCGGCTGCGCAGCCGACGTCGTGAGTGTCATAGGCTACTCCAACACCACGATTGAACGCTGCCGCATTGGGCTCAACTGGACGACCCCCGGCCCTGACGGATGGGTCAACCTGCGCATCCAATATCCGACGGAGATCGTGGTTCGCAATTGCATCATGTTCTCCCTCTGCCCCGCCCAGTTCGATCACGGAATCTACGTGTTCAACATGCCCGAGCCGACGAGCTCTGTCTTCTTGTACAACAATCTCGTCGCCGACTATCAATTCAGCGGAATCCGAGTGAATCCCGTCGGTGGCATCCTGGGCGGGCTCGTGGTTCTGCGCAATAACGTCGCTGTGAACTCCACGGTTGTCGCTCCCGAGCCCCGCGGCTATCGCAGTGAGGTCTGCGCGCCGGTGGAAGTCGCGACTTCCCACAATTTCGTCTATGCCACCGCTGGATTCGGCGAGTCAATCGCTTGTGGAATCTCGATCGCCAATGCCGGGGACGGAACATTCGGCGGATTGCCCAGAGCCGCGGCGCCGCCATCGTTCATGTCGATCATGTGGGCGTTCGCTCCACCTTACGACGCCAATCCGGTTTTCTTCCGGCTCGTCGGCGGGGGCCCGCTTCACGATGGAGCCGCGGATTATGGGCAGGATCTGCCCGTCGATGGAGCGCCGCACCCTCGTGACATCGCCGTCGTGCTGGACATCGATCGCGAAGGTCGTCCGGGCGGACTCCCCGAGCACACCGATCGCGGTCCGGATCAGCTCGAGCCGAACATTCTTACCGGAGTGGATGTGGTGACGCCGGGTCGCGGCGATCTGCGGGCCGCGCCCGAGCAGAATCCGGCGCACGGCGTTCGCGTTCGCTTCTCGACGAAGCAGGCAGGCATGCTTTCGTTCGAGATCTTCGACTTGGCGGGACGCAGAATCCATCGCGAGCTGCGCAACGTCTCTGCGAACGATGCCGGAGTCTTGGAATGGAACACTCCTTCCCAAACCGGACTGATGCTCTATCGAATCCGGCTCGAAGGGAGTGAGTCTTCCGAAGCTCGCGGGAAAATTCTGGTACTGCGATGAATCAGGGCCGATCCAGCGACTCGAGGAACGACAAGAGCTTCTCTCGACAGCGTGAAATGCGGCTGTACGTGGTGCCGGCAGGCTCGTTCCCGAATGCGCTCTGAATCTCGACCCGGTTTGCGCCGGCGAGCAGGAGACGAAAAGTCTTGCGACACTCTGGTGTTGCCCGGCGCAAACCCTTCTCGATCGCGTCAGCCAGGTCGAAGGCTCGAATCGAATTGGAAGTGGATTCATCGCGATCGGCGAATACTCCCGCCCAGTGATCCCGCCGGCGCCGCTTCAATAAATTGCCTACTTTGTGATGGAGAATGGTGAACACCCAGGGGAGAAGCCCATAGGACAGATCGGCCTCGCGGTACTTGGCGAAGGCCGTCGACATCGTGTCCTGAGTGAGATCGCGAGCCGTCTCCTCGTCCCAGATTCGCTTCTTGGCGAGCGCAAGAACTCGCGCGTGGAGATGCTCGAACATCACGCTCTCTGCGGCCAAGTCTCCCGCTCGCGCGCGAACTAGGATTTCCTGGAGATCCATCACCTGCGACGTTTCGACCATCGATCAGATCCTGCCGCCCCGACGTATTCTTGCAAGACCGAAGGGACCGCGGAAGCGTATCAGGAATCATTCCGAGGGCATCATGAAATCGCCCTCATGCTGCACCACCAACGTCATTCGTGCTGCATGAAAAATTGGGCCATCTGATCGAGCACGGGGAAATCGAAGAAGGCGGAAGCGAGTAGACCAGCACCGAGCACGACCCAGAGCCACCCCAATCCTACCGCGTGTGCCCCGTGCCGATCGTCGAACTCGGCATCGACTCGAGCCTCCCGCGTTCGGATTGCGCGGAACCCGAACCAGACGAAAGCGCCTCCGAAGAGACCGATCAACCATTGAGGCCACTGGACAGGCATCGATTCCTCCGTCCAATCGTCTTCGGTCGAATCACCGCAAATTTTGAGCATTGCCCCATGCGAGAAGAGGCTGTCGCGAGTCAGTCTGATCGGATCAGTGTGTCGCAGGAGGTCGCAAGTCGGCTTCGTGAATGTGGGCGTAGTCGGGAGCGAAGATCACAAGACCGCCGTGCAGTTGCACTTTCACATAGCCGGCCGAGATTTGCCGATTGATGTCGGACGGAGAAAAGTCGAACGCATCGCCCGGCTCGGCATCGAAGATTTGCAGATCGGCATCGGTCATGGTCATGCGGCCGAGTCGGATGGTTCCGCCTCGATACTTGATGAAGTGCTCCTTCTTGTTCTCTTCGTGCGATGGGGGAGGAGGCGATCCAAAGCGCATCACGAATCCGTCCGGTTCCAGCGCCACAGAAGTCACTTGTCCCGAAGCTTGCGGCGGCGGCAACAATCGCGAGGGATCGAGGATCATATCGTTTCCGTCGACTTCGATTCCCCGCTCCTTCTTCAAATGGATGATGTCTTCGGCTTCGAGCCCCAAGAAGTCCATCAACCCGGCAATCTTGAT
>Ga0207428_10002265_pt1 | contig 19317 bp, 23 predicted proteins | sample RhiMethybrSRZTD1_FD_187600 | JGI IMG/M metagenome (GOLD analysis project Ga0207428, IMG submission 187600) | Populus rhizosphere microbial communities from Tennessee, USA - Rhizosphere MetaG P. TD hybrid SRZTD1 (SPAdes) (version 3) | ecosystem: Host-associated > Plants > Roots > Rhizosphere >...
CGGTGGCGATCAGGATCCGTCGATAGGGCGGTGCCGGCTTCTCGTTCTCGCCGATCGTGCGCGCCCGCGTGAGCAGCACGTCGCAGGGCGCGTGCGTCACGACGCGCCGCGACACGCTGCCGAACAGCTGGTCGGACGTCGAGAACCCGACGCTCCCGATCACGATGAGCTCCGCTTCCTTCTCGTCCGCCGTCATGAGGATGGCGTCCGCCGGCGGCTCGGCCGACAGTGCGAGCTCGTGACGGGCCCCCTCGCGGTCGGCGATCTCCTCGGCCCGGGCGACGGCCTCGTTGGCTCGGTCGGGGTTGGCATAGGCGTGGGCGATCGTGAGGTTGGCCCCGCCGATCGACGCCAGGGTCGAGGCGATCGTCTCGGCCGTCTCCGCCGATTCCGATCCGTCGGTCGCCACCACGATCCGTCGGTACGCCAACCCGATGACCTTCCTATCCGGGAGCCGTCCGCGAGAGTACCGCGTCGAGCTCGACGAGGGTCGACTCGTCGAGGACGATGTCGCCCGCCGCGGCGTTCGAACGGACGTGGTCGGGGTTGCGGCTCCCCGCGATCGCGGCGGTCACCCCCGGTTGCGCCACGTTCCACGCGAGCGCGAGCTGAGCGAGCGTGATCCCGAGCCCCTGCGCGATCGGTCTCAGAGCCTCCACGTGGGCGAGGTTGCGCTCCCGGTTGCCCCGGGCGAACAGCGAGCCCCCCTCCTCCTCGCCTCCGCGGAAGTCGCCCTCGTCGAATCGCGTCTCGGACGTGATCGCCCCCGTGAGGAGCCCGTAGGCGAGCGGGCCGTACGAGAGCACCCCCGTGCCCTGCTCGCCGCACCAGCCGATCAGGTCGCGATCCTCGAGCCTGAGCATCGAGAACTCCTGTTGCAGCGAGTCGACATGCCGGATCGCCTCGCAGCGTTCGATCAGGGGGCGGTCGAAGTTCGAGACGCCGACGGATCGGACGAGGCCGTCGTCCACCAGCGCGGCCATCGCATCCCAGGTCTCCTCGACGGGCACGCCGCGCTCGTCGGGCCAGTGGAGCTGGTACAGGTCGACGTGGTCGGTGCCCAGCCGCCGGAGGCTCCCCTCGCAGGCCGAACGCACCTGTGCGGCCTCGAAGCCCGAACCCTCCGGCAGCGGTGCGACCTTGGTGGCGATCATGACCTGGTCCCGCCGGCCGGCGATCGCCCGCGCCACGAGCTCCTCCGACCGGCCCCGGCCGTAGACCTCGGCCGTGTCGATCCAATCGATCCCGCTCTCGAACCCCGTCAGGATCGCCTCGACCACCTGCTCCTCGGGTGGCGAGCGGCCCCATTCGGATCCGCCCCCCGCCTCCCAGGCCCCGAAGCCGATGGCGGACAGTTCGGGACCGCTCGAACCCAACCGATTCCTCCGCATGCCTCGTCCTCCGTTGTGTGCGCTGGCCCGTCGGCGGATCGTCGCACGGCTCCGCGTCAATCTAGCCGGTGGACCTGTCCCCTCCGCGGGTGCGCGGTACGCTAGGTAGGCAGCGATCCTCACGATCCGATCCGGAGGAGGCGGCCGGGCCACGCCCGGCGACGATGACCAAGCAGGTGGAGGAGAAGCAGCGCGTCGTGATCCGGTTCGCCGGCGATTCCGGCGACGGGATGCAGCTGACGGGGGACCGGTTCACCAATGCCACGGCGGTCCTGGGCAACGACCTCGCGACGATGCCGGACTTCCCGGCCGAGATCCGGGCCCCGGCCGGCACCGTCCACGGCGTCTCGGCGTTCCAGATCCAGTTCGCCTCGACCGACATCCTGACGCCCGGCGACCACCCGAACGTTCTGGTCGCGATGAACCCGGCGGCCCTGAAGGCCGAGCTCGGCTCGGTCGAGAAGGGCGGGACGATCATCGTGAACGAGGACGCGTTCACGGAGCGGAACCTGCAGAAGGCGGGGTACGCCACCGATCCGCTCGCCGACGGGGCGCTCGACGGCTACCAGATCTACCGGGTCCCGATGACTTCGATCACCGTTCGTGCGGTCGAGGAGCTCGGGCTCACGCGCAAGGAAGCCGAGCGCTCCAAGAACATGTTCGCCCTCGGGCTCGTCTCGTGGATGTACGGGCGCCCGACCGACGTCACCCTCAACTGGCTGCACAAGAAGTTCGGCGACAAGGAGCAGCTGTACGACGCCAACGTGGCGGCGTTCAAGGCGGGCTACAACTTCGGCGAGACCACGGAGCTGTTCGCGACCTCGTACGAGGTCAAGCCTGCACCGGCCGAGCCGGGCATCTACCGGAACGTGTCGGGCGCGCAGGCGCTCGCGTGGGGACTCGTCGCGGCGGCCGAGCGGAGTGGTCTGCAGCTGTTCTACGCGAGCTACCCGATCACGCCCGCCTCCGAGCTGCTCCACGAGCTCTCGCGGCTCAAGAACTTCAACGTGATGACCCTGCAGGCCGAGGACGAGATCGCGGCCGCCAACGTGGCGCTCGGGGCGGCGTTCGCCGGTGACCTCGGCGTGACCGGGACGAGCGGGCCGGGGATGGACCTGAAGGCCGAGACGCTCGGGCTGGCCGTGATGCTCGAGCTGCCGATGGTGATCGTCGACGTCCAGCGAGCGGGGCCGTCGACGGGGATGCCGACCAAGACCGAGCAGGCGGACCTGCTGCTCGCGCTGTTCGGCCGCCACGGGGAGTCGCCGATGCCGATCGTCGCGGCGCGTTCCTCATCGCACTGCTTCGACGCGGCGATCGAGGCCGCGCGGATCGCGATCACGTACCGGACGCCCGTCATCCTGCTGTCCGACACGTTCCTCGCGAACTCGTCCGAGCCGTGGAGGCTCCCGGATGTCGAGAGCCTCCCGGCGATCGACCCGGCGTTCGCGACCGGACCGAATGCCGGGCAGGAGTTCCTGCCCTACCTGCGCGACGAGAAGCTCGCCCGCCCGTGGGCGATCCCGGGGACACCGGGGCTCCGACACCGGATCGGGGGGCTCGAGAAGGAGGACGGGACAGGCGACATCAGCTACGAGCCCGAGAACCACGAGCGCATGACCCAGCTGCGGGCGGCGAAGGTCGCGAAGATCGTCGATGACATCCCGCCGCTCGAGGTCGACGATCCGGACGGGGACGCGGAGCTCCTCGTGCTCGGCTGGGGATCGACCTACGGGACGATCCTCGCGGCCGCGAGGCGCGTTCGCGAACAGGGACGCAAGGTTGCCACCGCGCACCTGGTCCACCTGAACCCGATGCCGGCCAACACCGGCGAGATCGTGAAGCGATACGCGAAGGTGTTGATCCCGGAGATCAACACCGGGCAGCTCGCGATGCTGATCCGAGCCGAGCACCTGGTCGACGCGAAGACCTTCTCGAAGATGCAGGGGCAACCCATCTTCGCGGAGGAGCTCGAGGACGAGATCCTGCGGGTGGTCGGGGAGGAGACGCGGGTGGAAGGCGGCGAGCGGGTGGACGGCGGCGAGCGGGTGGGCGGGGACAGAAGGTGATGGACGGATGAGTGACATCGGCAACGGCGGCGGCGCGGTCGGGACGCTGACGAAGAAGGCCTTCACCAGCGACCAGGAGGTTCGATGGTGCCCGGGCTGCGGGGACTACGCGATCCTGTCGACGGTGCAGGGGTTCATGCCCGAGCTCGGGATCGAACCGGATCGGACCGTGTTCGTCTCCGGGATCGGCTGCTCGGGTCGGTTCACGTACTACATGGACACCTACGGCGTGCACGGCATCCACGGGCGCGCGCCGGCGCTCGCCACCGGGATCGCCACGGCGAGGCCGGATCTCTCGGTCTGGGTGATCACGGGCGACGGCGACGGCCTGTCGATCGGCGGCAACCACCTGATCCACGCCCTTCGTCGCAACGTGAACCTGAAGATCCTCCTGTTCAACAACCAGATCTACGGGCTGACCAAGGGCCAGTACTCGCCGACCTCGGAGGAGGGCAAGGTCACGAAGTCGACGCCGTTCGGGTCGGTGGACCACCCGTTCAACCCGATCGCGTTGGCCCTCGGCGCCGAGGCGACGTTCGTCGCGCGCACCATGGACAACGACCGGCAGCACCTCTCGCAGGTTCTCCGCCAGGCCGCTGCGCACCGGGGCAGCTCGTTCGTCGAGATCTACCAGAACTGCAACGTCTTCAACGACGGCGCGTTCGACCTGCTACGCGAGAAGCAGCAGGGGATGCACAACCAGATCCGCCTCGAGGACGACCAGCCGGTCATCTTCGACGAGGGGAGCCGCTGCGTCTCGGTCGGCGAGAACGGCCGGCTCGTGATCACCGAGACCGCGAACACGCCGGAGGACGCGATCGTGGTGTTCGACGCGCAGGGCCGTCCATCGCTCGCGTTCGCGCTGGCCCACCTGTCGCGAGGGCCGAACGAGCCCACCTGCATCGGCGTCTTCCGCCAGGTGGAGCGGCCCGTCTACGGCGAGGCCATGACCGCCCAGATCGAGCATGCCGTCGAGCGACTCGGGCCGGGGAGCGTGGACAAGCTGCTGCACTCGGGCGACACCTGGACCGTGTCCTAGCCGGACGCGGGTACCGTTCGGTCAGCGTTCGCCCGAGGAGCGGAACCGCGCCATCGCGGCGTCGCCGGCCGCGCGCACCTCGCGAAGATCGGACACCAGGCTCGGGAGCGTCGCAAGCAGTCGCTCCGCGTCGTCCTCGGTGGTGTCCGGCCCGACGCCGATCCGGAAGCTCGCCGTCGAGGCGACGCCCATGTGCTCGAGGACCGAGGACGCCTCGCCGGCCGCGCCGGAGCAGTTGGAGCCCGCGGCGATCCGGAAGCCACGATCGTCGAGCGCCATACTCATGATCTCGGCGTCCAGGTCGGGGACCGAGAAGCACACGAGGTGCGGCACACGCTGGGTGGCGTGGCCGTGGACACTCGCGCCCTCGACGCGCTCGGCGATGCCGGCGCGGATCGTGTCGGTGAGCGCCCAGCCCCGTGCCACCTCGTCGTTCATCCCCTCGAGGCGAGTCTCCAGGGCCGCGGCCATCGCCGCGACACCGGGAACGTTCTCCACGCCCGAGCGGCGACGCCGCTCCCGATCGTCCCCGCAGGGGTACGCGGCGATCGGCACACCTCGGCGGACGTACAGCGCCCCGATTCCCGGCGGTCCCCCGAACTTGTGTCCCGAGATCGACAGCAGGTCGACGCCGAGTGCCGGCGCGTCGACCGGCAGGTGGCCGACGGTCTGGCAGGCGTCCGTGTGGAAGAGCACGCCCGCCTCACGGCACACCCGGGCGCACTCCGCGATCGGCTGGATCGTTCCCACCTCGTGATTCGCGTGGTGCACGGACGCGAGGAGCGTGCCCGGGCGCCGGATCTCCGCGGCGAATGCGTCGAGGTCGATCGACCCGTTGTGGTCCACCTCGACGAGCACGGACTCGAACCCGTCGGTCTCGAGCGTGTAGAGCACGCCACCGACCGCCGGGTGTTCGACCGTGGTGGTGACGATCCGCGTGCCGAGCTCACGGACCGGTCGGACGCCGCCCCAGATCGCGAGCGCCACCGATTCGGTGCCTCCGCTCGTGAAGACGATCTCGTCGGGCTGGGCCCCGAGCGCGCCGGCGACCGTCGCGCGGGCGTCGTCGAGCAGACGTTTCGCCGCCAGCCCGTCCCCGTGTACGCGCAGCGGGTCGGCGAACTCGTCGAGCGCGGCAAGCAACGCCACCCGCGCGCGTTCGTCCAGAGGGGTCGCGGAGGCGTGGTCGAGGTAGGTGCTCGTGGTCACCATGGGGAACTGCCCCATGATAGGGCGCCCCGTCGAAGGCGTGCGTCAGGGTGTGGCGGGCTCCTGGTCCTTCAGGAACACCGTGGCGTACAGGACGGCCGCGATGATCCCGCCGGCGACGGGACCGATGATCCAGACATACCAGTTCGCCCAGTCGCCGAAGACGAGAGCGGGTCCGAACCATCTCGCCGGGTTCATGGCCGCGCCCGTGTAGGGGCCGAACGCCATGATGTCGAACGCGATCACCAGGCCGATCGTGAGCCCCGCCGTCTTCGACCAGGGACCGCGGGGATCGACCGCCGTACCGAAGACCGCGAACACGAGGAAGAACGTCGTGGTGGCCTCGATCACGATGCCCTTGCCGGCCGCGAAGCCCTGCGCGAGCGCCGGCGTCCCGCCGTTGCCGGCGTCGTAGAGAGCCGTCGGGACCAGGTACTTGAGCAGGAGCGCGCCCGCCACGGCACCGAGGAGCTGCGCGCCGATCAGGATGACGCCTCGCCGAGAAGGGATCTTGCCCGCCACCCACAGGCCGATCGTGACGGCGGGGTTCACGAGGCCCCCCGAGATGTGCGCCGTGATCGAGATCATGATCGCGAGCACCAGACCGTGCGCGAGCGCCACACCGGTCAGGTCGAGCCCGAGGCTCACCGCGATCACGGCACCCGCGCCGATGAAGATCAACGCGAACGTCGCCACGAACTCCGCCACCGCCGCCTTGCCCGTGCTCTCCACGACCGCCTCCTCGCGTCCGAAGCCCGACCCGACCGACGATAGCGGTGCCCGATGCCGGGCTCAACGGCGCAGCAGCGGTTGATAGGATGCGCCGCGTGAAGGTCCTGCTCGTGTCGCCCGATGCCGAGGCACGAGACCTGCTGCGGATCTCGGTCGGGAGCATCGAACGTCGCGTCGGCGAGTCCGTGTCGTTCCTGGAGGCGCAGGATGGCGAACAGGGCGCCCGGATCGGGCTGCGCGAGCGCCCCGACGCGGTCGTCGCCGACGAGATCGCCTCGAGGGCGGGAGCGTTCTCGCTCGCGCGCGATCTCCGCGGCGCGGTCGAGCCGTACCGTGGGCCGATCGTGATCGTGCTCGAGCGCAAGCACGACGCGTGGCTCGCCCGCTGGTCGGGGGCGGACGCGTGGCTGGTTCGTCCCGTCGACCCGTTCGAGCTGGCGGACCGGCTCGTGGATCTGATCCAGGCGCACCGGGCTCGGCCGGTGGAACGGCCGGGGGAGCAGCCGGCAGAGCAAGCAAGGGAGCGGCCCAGGGAGCAGCCACAAGAGCAGCCACAAGAGCAGCCAAAAGAGCAGCCAAAAGAGCAGCCAAAAGAGCAGCCAAAGGAGCAGAAGGAGATCGCGTGAAGATCAAGGGCACCTGCCGGCGATGCGGCCGAGAGTTCCTCGCGGAGCAGGTGATCCTGAACGGGGGTCACTGTCCCTGGGACGGCAAGCCGTTCCAGGCGGATTACGCCGTGGTGCTGGTGGACTCGCTCACTGATGCCGAGGCTGCGGGCAACACGCTGGAGAACGCGCTCGAGAAGCTCGCCGACCTGGAGCCGGACTTCGTCCTCGACATCGAGTCGGTGCTCGGGGAGATCCGCGGGCACCTCGAGCGGCTCGAACGTGCCCACGGGGGCGGGTGAGATCGTGACCTCGGCGCCGAAGGTCGAAGCCCGGAACCGCTTCACGGTCGAGGTCCGCAACGGCCAAGGGATGGAATGGAGCGTGTCCATCCTCGACCCGGAGAGACGCGAGGTCGCGGTGCGGGCCTGCCGCGACGAGACGGAGGCCCTGACCTTCGCCTCCACGGTCCGTCAACACATCGCGTGGCTGTCGGAGGCGCGGTTCCGCGAGATCTACCTGCTCGTCGAGGGGGCGTGACGTTGGGCTTCAACGCGATGCAGCCCGGGAGGCTCAAGCGCGGCGATCTGATCTTCTTCCTGGTCGGGGTGCTCGTGATCGTCGCCCTGATCGTGTGGGCCGTCTCGTAGGTGGACCCGGAGACCCTCGCGGCGCTCGATTTCTGCTACGTCACCACCAAGGGACGGCGTTCGGGGAGTCCCCACACGGTCGAGATCTGGTTCGCGCTCCGGGGCGACGTCCTGTACCTGCTCGCCGGCGGCACCGAGGAGAGCGACTGGGTGAAGAACCTCCGTGCGGATCCGACCGTCGGTCTGCGGCTCGGCGACCGGGACCTGATCTGTCGCGGACGATTGGTGGACGATCCGGATGAGGACGCCCTGGCCCGACGGCTGCTCCTGGAGAAGTACGGGCCCCGCGACGCCGACGACCTGTCGGAGTGGGCCAGGACGGCTCGAGCGGTCGCGATCGACCTGCCGTCCGACTGACCTACGACGGGCTCTCGTCGAAACCGATCGAAAAGAGGCGCTCCAGGTCGTGCTTCGAGTACACCTGGAACGCGATGAGTGTCTCGGTCCTCGCGACGCCCTCGACCTTCGAGATCCCGCCGGGGATCACCGACGCCAGATCGTCGTGGTTCGCCACGCGCACGATCGCGACCAGGTCGAACTCGCCGGCCACGGAGTAGACCTCCGAGACACCCTCCAGGTCGGCGATCGCCTGCGCGGCCTCGGGGATCTCATCGATCTCGCACTCGATCAGGACCACGGCGTGCACGCTCATCGGGTCACCGCCCGCGGCGATGGTGTGCTCACGCCCGCTCCAAGACGACGGCGAGGCCCTGGCCGCCGGAGATGCAGAGGGTGGCCAAGCCCAGGGCGGCCCCGCGCGAGCGCATCGCATAGGCGAGGGAGAGGACGATCCGGGCACCCGACATCCCGATCGGATGGCCGAGCGAGATCCCGCCGCCGTGCACGTTCACCCTGTCGCGGTCGAACTTCAGCTCGCGTTCGCACGCCAGCACCTGCGCCGCGAACGCCTCGTTGATCTCGATCAGGTCGATGTCTGCCAGCGAGAGCCCGGTCCTTTCGAGCACCTTCCTGGTCGCAGGCACGGGACCGATGCCCATGATCTCCGGCGGCACGCCGGCCCACGACATCCCGATGATGCGAGCGAGCGGCCGGCGCCCCTCGGCCTCGGCCCGCGACGCGGACATCAGTACCATCGCTGCGGCTCCGTCCGTGATCCCGCTCGAGTTGCCGGCGGTAACGCTGCCGCCCTCGCGGAACACGGGCTTCAGCTCGGCGAGCCCCTCGAGCGTCGTGTCCGGGCGGGGGTGCTCGTCGTCCGAAACGGTCGCGGTTCCCTTGCCGGTTCCTTGGCTGGCCGGGGCGTCGATCGCGAACATCTCCGCGGCGCGCGCCGCGGCGCCGGCGGCAGCCTTCTGCTGCGACTCGAGCGCGAACTCGTCCTGCTCGGTCCGCGACAGGCCGTAGCGGTCGACGAGGTTCTCCGCGGTCTCGCCCATGATGAGCCCGCACAACGGGTCGAGCAGCCCATCGCGGTACATCGCGTCGTACACCTTCGCGTCGCCCATCCGGTAGCCGGAGCGCATCCGGTCGAGCAGGAAAGGGACCCTGGTCATGTTCTCCATGCCCCCGGCCAGCACGACCTCGGAGTCGCCGAGCGCGATCTGCTGCGCTCCCAGCTGCACGGCCTTCATCCCGGAGCCACACGCGATGTTCACGTTGTACGCGGAGACCTCCACCGGAACCCCCGCACGGACGCTCACCTGCCGGCCGGTGTTCGGGCCGTTGCCCGCCTGGCGCGCGTGACCCAGGATCGCCTGGTCGATCTGGTCGGGCTCGACGCCCGAGCGACGCATCGCCTCCCGGGCAGCGAGCACGCCGAGCTCGACAGTGGGCACCTCCGCGAACGAACCGAGGAAGCGGCCGATCGGCGTGCGTGCTCCGTCGAGGATGACCGCGTGCTCCATCGAGGCAAGTCTAGCCGTCGTCCGAGCGTGCGCCGCCGGTCCGGTCGCGGGCACGAAGCGTCCCGAGGAGCCGGTGGAGCTCGGCGCCGCCGGCCACGGGTTCCGCGAACGGCTCGGCGCTCGATTCGACGCGGACCTCGTTCCGAGCGACCCACGCCCGGAGCGCGGAGAGCTCGTCCGCTCGTTCCCGCGGACACGGCGCCCCCAGTGGCTCGTCGCCGGCGCTCCGGATCAGCCCGCCGCGCCGGAGGCGGAGGAGGTGGTCGCCGGCATCGCGCAGCACCAGGTCGTCGGTCCGCAGCAGCCACCCGTCGATCCTCGATCGCGCCAGCGCCTCGGCCAGGGCACGGAGCCGGTCGCGCGCCAGCGCCGCCTCCTCGAACCGTTCCTGCTCGGCGAGGTCGCGCATGCGCGCCTCGAGCGTTCCGAGGAGCCCGCCCGGTCTGGAGAGGGAGGAGATCAGGGAGCGGACGAGCTCCTCGTAGCGCTCGGGGCGAACACGCCCGTCGCACGGAGCCAGGCATCGGTGCATCTCGGCGAGCGCGCACGGCGCGAACCGGGTGGTCGCGCGCATCGCGGTCGTGCAGCGGCGGATCGGGAAGACGTCCTCGAGCGCCTCCTTCGCCAGCCGCGCGAGGTGCGAGGACGGGAAGGGGCCGAGGAACGCGCCGGTCCCGTTGGTCTCGCGGACCACCTTGATCCGCGGGTACGCCTCGGCGTCGTCGATCCGCAGGTAGGCGTACTTGCGCCAGGTCTTGCCCCGGCGGTTGTACTTCGGCTCGTGCTCGCGGATCAGCCGAGCCTCGAGGATCAGGGACTCGAGCTCGGAGCCGCACGCGACGCCGTCGACCGAGACGGTCTCGGCGAGCAGGTCCTCGACCTTCTTGCGGCCGTCGCCGTAGAAATAGCTCTTCACCCGCGAACGCAGGTCGACCGACTTGCCGACGTACAGCACGTGGCCGTCGCGGCCCCGGAACAGGTAGACGCCGGGTCCATTCGGGAGGTGCTCGGCCAGCCGGATCTTCCCGAAGTTCGGACGCCCGCGGGCGCGGACGGCGCCGTGCAGGTCACCCAGCGTGACGATCCCGAGCCGTCCGCCGAGCTCGAGCAGGCCGTGGAGTACCTCGGAGCAGGCCTCGGCGTCGGGCAGGGCCCGGTGCGACGGCCGGACGGCGGTGCGGAAGTACTGCGCGAGCGTGTGGAGCCGCACGTTCGGGACGTCCGGCCACACCACGCGTCGCGCGAGCCGGGCGGTGCAGACGGGCGGCGGCGGGAGCGCATCGTAGTCGAGCCGTTCGAGGGCGACGTTGAGGAACGTGAAGTCGAACCGCGCGTTGTGGGCCACGAAGACGCAACCGCGCGCGAATTCGGCGAACGACGGCAGCACCCACTCGATCGGGGGCGCGCCGGCCACCACCAGGTCGTCGATCCCGGTCAGGTGCGTGATCTGGCGGGGGATCGGCACGCCCGGGTTCACGAGGGTCTCGAACACACCGGTCCGCTCGCCGCCGCGGAGCTTCACCGCGCCGATCTCCGTGATCCGTGAGTCGGTGGGCGACCCGCCGGTGGTCTCGAGGTCGACGACCACGAACTCGACCTCGGACAGCGGGACGGCGTCCTCGAGCGTGGTCTGGAGCGCTTCCGCGAGCACCCGGCCTCCCGCGGGGCCGCGCGAGGACGAGCAGGCTACCCGAACAGGTGTTCGGAGGTCAAGGGCTCCACCCGGTCGGGAGGTTCGATCGCGACGGTCAGCGCGGGAAGAGCTCGTCCTCGACCAGGAACGCGATGAGCTGACCCACGGCGATGTGGGCCTCCTGGATGTGAGCGGTCTCCGCGCTCGGCACGTTGATCTCGATGTCCGCGAGCGGCCCCAGCTTGCCGCTCGACCCGCCCGTCAGCGCGATCGTCCGGATGCCGGCCTCCCTGGCCGCCCCGAACGCCCGCACCACGTTCTCCGAGTTCCCGCTGGTCGAGATCCCGACGAGCACGTCCCCCTCGCGACCGAGGGCTTCCACCTGGCGTTCGAACACGCCGTCGAAGCCGAAGTCGTTCGCCACCGCCGTCAGGAGCGAGGTATCCGTGGTGAGCGCGATCGCCGCGATGGCATCGCGCCGCCGATCGACGGTGAGCGTGCTGACGAACTCGGTTGCCAGATGCTGGGCATCGCCCGCGCTGCCGCCGTTGCCGCACAGCAGGATCTTCCCGCCGTCCCGGAGCGACTCGACGATCGCGGCCGTCGCGCCGAGGATCTGCGCCGCGCACTCGTCGGCGGTCCGGGCGGCCGTGCGCGAGGTCTCGAGCAGGTACTCCCGCACCCGGTCGAGGCTCACGGTCCCACGCTCGTCAAGAGGTCGTCCCGGATGACGGCCGCCGCCTCACGCAGGTCGGCGACGACGTGGTCGGCGTCCTCCCCGGCCCCGCGTCCGAGCTCCTCTTCCCCATGGCCGGTGCGCACGAGGATCGTTCGTGCGCCCACCGCCCGTCCCAGACGCAGGTCGGACCCGTGATCGCCGACGAGCCAGGCCGCGGCGGGGTCGAACCCCAGGGCGAAGGCGGCGCGCTCGACCATCAGCGTTCCGGGCTTCCGGCACGCGCAGCCCTCGTTCGGCAGGTGCGGACAGAACTCGATGCCGTCCAGCGTGACACCATCGGCCGCGAGCAGGTCCGTCAGGCGCGCATGGATCTCGTGGAGCTCGGGGAGGGTGAGCATCCCGCGACCGATGGGGGACTGGTTCGTCAGGACGACGAGGCCGAGCCCGAGCCCCCGGAGCTCGAAGAGGGCCTCCCCCGCACCGGGGATCAGCCGGAGCTCGTCGGGCCGGAGCACGTACCCGATCTCCTCGTTGATCGTGCCGTCGCGATCGAGCAGGACGAAGCGGCGGCTCACGAGGGTCTCCACACGCGAGCGCCGTCGTGCGCCTCGACCCCGTGGGCGCGGAACGCGAAGTCCGCGAATTGGCCGCCGAGCGCCTCGAGCGCGCCCCTGACCGCGGGCTGGCGGTCGGGGGGGCAGGCGAGCAGCAGGTAGCCTCCGCCGCCGGCGCCGCAGATCTTGCCGCCCGAGGCACCCGCGTCCGCGGCAACCGCGAGCAGGTGCTCGATCCGAGTGCCCTCGGAGACGTGGGGGTTCATCAGCTTCTTGCTCTCGAAGGCGGCGCGGAGCATCGGCCCCAGCCGGTCGAGGTTCCCGTCTTCGAGCTCCCTGCGCATCTCGAACGCCATCGCCTGCAGCTGCTTCATCCCCACGATCGTGTCTTCTCGCCCCTCCTGGTACATGCGGATCTGGGTGGCGATCAGCCCGAGGTCGGTCCGGATGTGGCCCGTGTAGCAGAGCAACAGGTGCGCCCGGAGCTCTCCGACCGCCTCGGGCGTGAGCGCGAGGGGCCGGACGGCGACGCCGCGCCGCTCGAACTCGAGCAGGTTGAAGCCGCCGAAGGCCGCCGCGTACTGATCCTGCCATCCGCCCGCGATGCCGAGATCCTCCCGCTCGATCGCGTAGGCGAGCTCGGCGACCTCGCGGGGCGCCATCGACCGGTTCGTCAGCATCGCGAGCGCCCCGACACACGCCGTGACCAGCGCGGAGGAGCCTCCGAGCCCGCTGCCGGGCGGTGCGTCGGATGCGATGTCGACATCGATCCCCGTCGGGACCCCCATCCGCTCGATCGCGGCCTTGGGCAGGTCCATCACGCCGTCGTACACCGGCCCGCGCTCGAGGCGGTACTCGACGAGGTGACCGAGATCCAGGGAACGGATCCGCACCTGCCGATCGCCGCGCGGCGCGACCGAGACGTGCGCCGCGTGATCGATCGTCGCGGACAGGACGGCGCCGCCGTGAAGGTCGTAGTAATGGGGGAAGTCGGTGCCGCCTCCCACGAAGCTGATCCGAAGGGGCGCGCTCGCGCGGATCGTGCCGGACGTCATGGGTTCGCAAGTATGGGCCCCGTCCCGGTCGCGCGACCAGCCGCGCCGGGGCCCGTGCGGCCGGTGGCCTCAGGCCACGAACCGGACGAGGCGTCGACGCTGCTGCTCGGTGAGGCCGCCCCACACGCCGTAGCGCTCACCGTTCTTCAGGGCCCACGAGAGACAGGTCTCGCGGATGTCGCAGGCGGAGCAGAACGCGAGCGCGGGTCCCGCCTCCTCCTCGGAGGTGGGGAAGAACGTGTCCGGATCGATCCCGTAGCAGGCCGCCTGATCCTGCCAGATGTCCGGGGGGGAGGGGTCGGGGGGGAGGGTCTTCAGGTCGATCCCAGCGATCCGGTCCTTGGTCACACTCAACTCCCTGCGTGCCTCGTCGGGTTGCGCCGGGGACCCGGAGGGGGGCCTGTGCGCGCAGGAAACCCTTGTACCGTTCTCGATCGAACGTGAACAGTCTTGAAAAGTCAGGGACTCCGTAGTATCGGGGGGCTCCCGATCGACGGTTCCCGGCGCTCCAGGGCGACGCCGCCCTCGGCGGTGAGTTCCGTATCCCTTGCGTCCCAACGGATACGAACCATGGCCGACGATCCTCCCCTCGGCTCCACACTGGTCACGCTCCCGACCCGGTCTCCCCGCGAACGGACCGGCGTGCCGGGCCGTAGCGGGACCTCCGTCCTGACCCCGACGACGAGCCGCGGCGGGTGGCCGAGGTTCCGTACCCGTGCAACCGACTCCTGCCCCAGGTAGCACCCCTTGCTCCGGTCGATCACCGGCTCGACGTCGAGGCCGGCCTCTGCCGGCAGGGAGTCCGCGTCGAGGTCGACAGGGAAACGTGCGAACCCGTGGCGGATCCGCCAGGCCTCGAGCGCCTCCGGGCCGGCGGCGACCGATCCGTCGTCCCGAGCCTCCCATGCCGCCGTCCAACCGAGACTCCGGGGCCTCAGGAAGAGCCCGCGGGGGTCGGCGCGCGCCAGCTCGACATCCGACGACAGGATGTAGGGCGCAAGCAGATCGGCGATCGTCTCGGGCTGGGCGGTCTCCTGCAGCAGGAGGAACCCATCGCCGGCGCGTTCGTGCAGGACGCGGATGTCGGCGCGGATCCTGCCGGTGGGGGAGAGCAGGAACGAGCGCACCGCCTCGTCTTCGGCGAGACGCTCCACCGACGCGGTGACGAGGTCGTTCAGCCATCCCTGCGCATCGGTCCCTCGAACCTCTGTGAGGCCCCAGCCTCGGAGGTCCACGAACGCGCGCTCCTGCTCGAGCGCCTCGAGCTGCTCCTCGAACGCCGCTTCGACCATGTCTGCGAGGATAAGCCGCCGTGGACGTTCCGCGGACGCTCCTGGTCACGAACGACTACCCGCCCCAGGTGGGAGGGATCCAACGCACGCTGGAGGCGCTCGTCCGGCGCCTCCCGCCGGACCGGGTCGCGGTCCTGTGTCCGAACGCCGAGGGCGGCGACGTGTTCGATCGGGCCGCGCCGTACCCCGTCTACCGCCAGCCCGAACGCTTCCTCTGGCCGCTCCCCGAGGTTCGGCGACGCCTCCACCAGGCCGTTCGCTCGTTCGGAGCCGACGTGGTCCTGTTCGGAGCGGTCTACCCGCTCGCGCTCCTCGGCCCTTCGCTGGCGGAGACGGGGACACCGTACCTCGCGGCGGCGCACGGGTTCGAGTACTGGCTCTCGATCGCGCCCGGCACCCACGCTCTCGTCCGGCGCGCCACGGCACGTGCGGCGCGGGTGCCGGTGATGTGCAGCGCCTTCATCGCCCGGGTGGTGCGAACCGCCGTTCCGGACAACGTGCCGGTCTCCGTGATGTACCCCGGCGCGGATCTCGAGGCCTTCCGCCCGGACCTGCCCTACGGGGACCTGACCGACCTCCATGGTGTCTCCGACCGCCCGCTCATCGTTTGCGTGAGCCGATTGGTGGCGCGCAAGGGCCAGGACGTGCTGATCCGCGCCATGCCTCGGATCCGCCGTGACGTCCCCGATGCCTCCCTGCTGATCGTGGGCGGCGGGCCGGACCGCGATCGGCTGGCTCGACTGGCCGCGGACGCGCCGAACCGCTCCGTCGTCTTCGCGGGCCAGGTGTCCGAGGGCGACCTCCCGCGCTACTACCGCGCGGGGGACGTGTTCGCGATGCCGTGCCGGAGCCGTCTGGGTGGTCTGGAGGTCGAAGGCTGGGGCAACGTGTTCCTCGAGGCGGCCGCGTGCGCGCGGCCCGTGGTGGTCGGGGACTCCGGGGGAGCCCGCGAGTCTCTCGTGCCCGGGGAGACCGGCCTGCTCGTGAACGGGTCGGACGTCGCCGAGGTCGCCGGCGCCGTGGGCTCGTTGCTCGCGGACCCCGAGCGCGCGAACGCGATGGGTCGCGCCGGCCGGGAGCGGGTGGTGCGTGCGTTCGGGTGGTCCAGGGCCGCGGAGCAGCTCGCCGGCTGGCTGCGCGAGGCGGTCGCCTGACGCCCGCGGTTCCCTGGTCCCGGTCGCAGGCGGGGGTACGCTGGCTGGCATGATGGGCGAACGCCGGTGCCCGGCCTGCGGCGCACTCGCGTCCCCGGACGCCGAGTGGTGCGGGCTGTGTTTCTCGCCGCTCGAACGTTCGGGAGCCCGCATCGAGGCCGGCCGCCCGGCGACGGCGGCCCCGACCGGAACCGCGGGGCCCAAGGCGATCCGTGGCACGTCGGGGGGCGCGATCGAGGTCGACGGCGGCACGCTCGCCTGGACGTGTCCGGTCTGCGAGACCCGCAATCCGATCGATGCGAACGCGTGCTCCGTCTGCGGGACCCCCTTCGGCCGACTGCTCGCGGAGCCCAGGGCGGCGTCGGAGATCGAGCCGCAGACGGCGGCGGTGTGGTCGATGCTCTGGCCCGGGCTCGGCCATTGGAAGCTCGGCCGGCGGACCGACGCGGTGGGGCGGTTCGTGATGTTCGCCTGGTCGTTCACGGCACTGATGATCCTGCTCGTGTCGCGGTTCGGCAGGGGCGGGCTTGGCCCGACCCTCCCCCTGTTCGCCCTGTTCCTCGGCGCCTCGGTGCTGATCTACGTGGTGTCGGCGATGGACGCCTACCGGCTGGCGGCCGGGAACGAGCCCCTGATGAGCTCCCGGACGTTGCTGTGGACGTCGGCCGGTCTCGTCTTCCTGTCCGTCGTGATCGCCACGTTCGTCACGTTGCCGGCCGCCCGCCGGTAACATCGCGTCCTCATGAGGGAGCGGGCATGAGCGAGCAGACCGAGGGCCAGATCGTGATCGAGGCCCCGGCGGTCGAGGTCATGGACGTCCTGACCGACTTCGAGGCGTACCCCGAGTGGGCCGACGTCAAGACCGCGCACGTGCTCGAACGCGGAGACGGGGGTCTGGGGACCAAGGTTGCGTTCGAGGTGGACGTCCCGCTCCTCGGCAAGGCGAACTACACGCTCGCCTACCGCTACGCGCCCGGCGACGGCGGGATGTCCTGGGTCTCGACCGAGGCCCAGGGCGCCGTCTCGAACATCACCGGCGAGTACCTGCTCTCCGAGATCGACGACGACGAGACGAAGGTGATCTACCGGCTCGCCGTCGACCTGGGGATCCTGCTCCCCGGCTTCGTCCGCACGCAGGGGGAGAAGCGCGTCATCGAGAACGCGCTCGAGGGCCTGAAGCGGCGCGTCGAGCTCGGCTGAGCCCACCTCCGGACGCGTCGGGGTGGCGCCCGCGCTAGGCTGGCCGGCATGCGCGTCCTGCTGTTCACCGGGAAGGGCGGCGTCGGGAAGACGACGGTCGCCGCCGCCACGGCCGTCCGCGCGGCCGGGTCGGGGAACCGGACGCTGATCATGAGCACGGATCCGGCGCACTCGCTCGGCGACTCGTTCGACCAGGAGATCGGCGAGCACGCCACGCCGATCGCCGAGAACCTGTGGGCCGAGCAGATCGACGCCCAGAGCCGGCTCGAGTCCAACTGGCGCGAGATCCAGGATTACTTCGTGCAGCTGATGAACTGGGCCGGTGTCGAGACGATCCAGGCCGAGGAGCTGTCGGTGATCCCCGGGCTCGACGAGATCTTCGCGCTGATCGATGTCAAGGCGCACGTCGAGGGAGGGAAGTACGACCTGCTGATCGTCGACTGTGCGCCCACCGCCGAGACACTGCGCCTGCTGTCGCTCCCGGAGGTGATGAATTGGTACATCGAACGGATCTTCCCCGTCGAGCGCCGCGTGGTGAAGACGCTCCGTCCGATCGTCTCGAAGATGACGACGTTGCCGATCGCGGGCGAGAACTTCTACGCGGCGGTCGAGCGGTTGCACCGGAACCTCGACGCCGTGCACCGGATCCTGACCGACGAGTCCTCGTCCACGGTTCGACTCGTCGTGAACCCGGAGAAGATGGTGATCTCCGAGGCTCGCCGCACCTACACGTACCTTGGGTTGTTCGGGTACCGGTGCGATGCGATCGTCGTGAACCGGATCATCCCCGAGGACGTCACCGATCCGTACTTCGGCAAGTGGAAGGACATCCAGGCGGAGCACCTGCAGACCGTCCGCGAGTCGTTCGAGCCGGTACCGATCCTGACCGCTCGTCTGTTCGACCGCGAGATGGTCGGGGTGCAGCTGCTCGAGGAGATGGGTCGCGAGGTCTACGGCGACCTCCCCGTCACGGACGTCCTGTACCGGGACGACCCGATCCGGGTCCGCCGGAGGTCGGGCGGGTACGTCCTGACGATGAGGCTCCCGTTCGTCTCGCGCGAGGACATGGACATCCACCGGCGCGGCGAGGAGCTCTACGTCCGCGTCGGGACCTACAAGCGCAACCTGATCCTGCCGCAGACCCTTCAGCGGATGGAGGTTCGTGGCGCCAACTTCGTCGGAGACCATCTGGAGATCGTGTTCGCGCGGCCGCCGGGGTCGGCGCCGGCGCCGAGGGGAAGGAGCTGAGAATGCCTGAGACCGAGTCGGGCCACGCGGCCACCACGAGCGACGGCGCCGCGGGGTCGGCGGATGCCCAACCGCAGCCGCCCGTGTGCACCGTGGCGTTCTGCCCGATCTGCATGGCGGTGACCGCGGGGCAGGGCGCGGCGCCCGACGTGTTCGAGCACCTGCTCGCCGCCGCCCGCGAGTTCTTCCTCGCGGCGCGGGCCGTGATCGACGTGCGGGGGGATCACGTGAGCGGGGTCGAGAAGAGCCCGAACGGCTCCAAGGACTTCGAGCGGATCGAGATCTCGTGACGCCACCGGTCCGTTCCACCTGAGAGGTTCGGACGTGCCGGAACGTGGGAGCGGCGAGGCGATCGGGCTCGACGTCGGGGGCACCAAGATCAACGCGTTCCGGGTCACCCGTGAGGGCACCATCGTCGAGCGCTCGAGCTCGCCGACCCCCGCGGACGACGAGGCGGCGACGCTGTCCACGATGGTCGAGCTCGCCCGGTCGCTCACGACCCCGGACGTGACCGCGATCGGTGTGGGGGCCGCCGGGCTGGTCGACGCGAAGGAGGGGGTCCTGCGCTTCGCCCCCAACCTCGCCTGGCGCGACCTCCCGATCGCCGAGCGGATGCGCGACGCGCTCGGTCTTCCCTGCCAGGTGGACAACGACGCGAGCATGGCCGCCTACGGCGAGTATCGGTTCGGCGCCGGTCGCGGGTACCGGCATCTGCTGCTCGTCACGGTGGGCACCGGGATCGGCGGCGGGATCGTGTCGGACGGCCGGCTGTTCCGGGGCGCGAACGGCTTCGCCGCCGAGATCGGCCACATCATCGTCGAGCCCGACGGCCCACTCTGCGGCTGCGGCAACCGCGGCTGCTGGGAGCAGGTCGCCGCCGGGAGGGCGATCGATCGGATGGGCAGGGAGGAGGCTCGCGAGCACGAGCACTCGATCCTGCGT